>Ga0209335_10000033_pt1 | contig 115172 bp, 105 predicted proteins | sample COG_09_FD_184753 | JGI IMG/M metagenome (GOLD analysis project Ga0209335, IMG submission 184753) | Pelagic Microbial community sample from North Sea - COGITO 998_met_09 (SPAdes) (version 2) | ecosystem: Environmental > Aquatic > Marine > Neritic zone/Coastal water | place: Helgoland, sampling...
TTCCAATACTGCGGTCGTGTAATTAAATTTAAAATCAAAATAGGCGCCCACAATAGCGCAAATGATAAACTTCTTGATGCAAAGGAAACTATTGGCCTGACGGACCTATCCACCTCTGGACTACTAATTACCAAATACAAATAGGCGATCCCAATTGCTATCATTATAGTGGATGAAAGAATTCCATTTACGATTAAGCCAGTAATGGATTCTGTTAAAAACCTGGATAATAAAGATGGGATAACCCAAGCCATTGCCCACATAGCAACTGCTGGCAGAATTATTTCAAAAATAAAATTAATCTCACTCATTCTAAACCCTGATGCGATTTTAATGGCTTAACCGTATTCAATTTTTTTCAAGTAATACGTTAATCAACGGGCTATTAGGATCCTCTAAACCTTCAATGACGTCAAAATGGTGGCGTGACGGCTCTAGCGTCAAAGTTGATTTCCACTTAGTTGCTAAAAGTTCAGCCTGTTCAATGAAAACTGGCCGTTCATTCGCACCAACCCAAACGTGAAGGGCAATCTTTTTTGGTTTTGAGTGAAGCGCTGGGCTCTCAGCTTTAGCTGTGGTGGGTGTAAGCTTTAATGTTTCATTCATCGAAGTTTGCATCAACGGCCTTAAATCTGACACTGGCGAAACTGGCACTATCCGCATAATTCTATCATAAACAGCTTCCAAAAGCCCTAAGTTGGCCTGTCCCATGCGTGCAACTAAATGCCCTCCAGCAGAGTGACCGGTTAAGACAATTGGCCCAGAGATACGAGCTGAAGCTGCATTAATTGCAGCAACAATTGATTGAGTTATTTCAGGGATACTTGCCGCTGGGGCTAATGGGTAGCTTGGTACGGCGACAGCCCAATCCTTAAGAGTGGCGCCTCCAGCCAAATGTGAAAAATCATGGCGACCAAAGCGCATCCAGTAACCACCATGAACAAAAATCAAAAGCCCCAAGGGTCGGCCTGCTGGAAAAAAAAGATCAAATAGCTGTTCAGGGTGATCGCCATAAGGCTGATTTAGCTGTGCGCGACCAAGAGAATGTTCGGCCTCGCGGTATTGACGTGCAGCGTCCTCCCAACGCGTTAAGAATCCTTCAGCGTTTGGTATATAAGCCGCATTTGCATAATCATCATCTAACTTCAAAATGTTACTCCTATGGACAAATGAACGACTAAATGCTTTCACATCTTAAACTAATGGAGGCCAAAATGCTTGATTCACCTACGAATTTACAATCAATACTTTCTGATCCTAGCCTGCTACAAACAAAGGCTTTCATCAATAACGAATGGGTTAATTCAGAAAATGGATCAACATTTGACGTAATCAATCCCGCCCGAGGAGATGTCATCGCCAAGGTTGCCGATCTTTCCCGAGCAGATTTAGCTCGTGCAATTGATGGCGCCCAAACTGCACAAAAAAAATGGGCTGCCTTATCGGCCAAAGACCGCTCGAATACATTACGAGCTTGGTTCAACCTTATGATGGAGAATCAGGCTGATCTCGCAAAAATACTGACAGCAGAAATGGGTAAACCTCTCGCAGAAGCTATGGGTGAAATAGCCTATGGGGCATCTTTTGTAGAGTTTTTTGCTGAAGAAGCAAAGCGTAATTACGGGGAAACAATTCCAGGCCATCAGGCTGACAAACGTATCACTGTGATCAAGCAGCCTATAGGCGTGGCGGCTTCTATAACTCCTTGGAACTTTCCTAATGCAATGATTACTCGCAAGGCGGCCCCTGCGTTGGCCGCTGGATGTGCGTTTGTAGCACGCCCTTCCCAGTTGACACCTTTTTCCGCATTAGCATTGGGCGTCTTAGCAGAGAGAGCCGGTCTGCCATCTGGTATTTTGCAGATTTTGCCTTCAAATGACTCATCGGCAGCTGGCAAGGAATTCTGTGAAAATCCAAAAGTAAGCAAAATAACATTCACCGGCTCCACTCCCGTTGGTCGTATTTTACTAAAGCAAGCGGCAGATCAAATTAAAAAATGCTCAATGGAATTGGGTGGCAACGCACCATTTATTGTATTCGATGACGCAGACCTAGATGAAGCCGTAATTGGAGCATTGGCGTCTAAATTTCGGAATAACGGCCAAACCTGTGTCTGCGCTAATCGCTTATATATTCAATCTGGTATTTATGATGCCTTCACTACAAAATTGGTGGCTGCGGTTGAGGCTATGAAAGTAGGCGACGGTTTTGACGGAGCTGATCTTGGGCCATTAATATCAAAGCCTGCACTTTCAAAGGTGGAGGAACATATCACTGATGCGGTTTCAAAAGGCGCTTCAATTGAGACTGGCGGGAAACCACATGAATTAGGCGGTACCTTTTTCGAGCCCACAGTATTGACCGGCGTTACCCAAGAAATGAACGTTAGCAAAGAAGAAACTTTTGGGCCGATGGCGCCGCTATTTAAGTTTGATAATGTAGATGACGTAATCGCAATGGCCAACGATACAATATTTGGTTTGGCCGCTTACTTTTACGCAAAAGACCTAAGCCGTGTTTATAAAGTTGCTGAAGCGCTTGAGTATGGGATAATTGGTGTGAATACTGGGATCATTTCAACGGAGGTGGCGCCCTTCGGTGGCGTAAAACAGTCTGGCTTAGGACGAGAAGGCAGTCATCACGGCATGGATGAGTACTTAGAAATGAAATATATTTGCATGTCAGTGTAACAGAAAAATTTGATTAATTGAGCGCGAACAGACTAGGGAGCACAATGAATGTGCTCCCTAATTTAAAAATACGTATTTCTAAATTAGTTGGGTGCTTTTCCAACTTGAAGTGAGTCTTTACTATTAATCTCAATACGCCTTGGCTTCAAAGCCTCCGGTAATTCTCGTACCAAATCTATGTGTAGCATCCCGTCAGAATGACTGGCGGCAGTCGCACGGACGTGATCTGCTAAATGAAATTTACGATCGAAAGCACGAGTAGCAATACCACGGTGTAGGTATATATTATCATCTGTTGTTTCAGGTTTGCGAGCAGAGACATGAAGAGTGTTTTCTTTGACCTCTATAGCAAGATCATTCTCTGAAAACCCAGCAACTGCAATCGAGATACGATATCCATTTTCAGACGTCTTTTCAATGTTGTAGGGTGGATAGTTTGATTGGCTAACATCATTTGTCGACACACGGTCCATGAGGTCAGCAATTTGATCAAATCCAACGGTAGCACGATAAAGTGGTGCAAAATCAAACGAACGCATAGTATAATCCTTTCAAAAGCGATTTCTATTTGACCCTCCCAGGTAGGGCAGGGCCATAAACTAAGGACCCCCAATTGGGCGATCCATTTTGGATGTGGTAATAAGGCTTCATGTTTTCAAGAGCGCTTAAACTAAATATTTTTTGACAGGCCCAAGGCGCACGGATATGTGATCATAAAGGTCATTTATATTTTGACGAACCTAAGTATCCGCAGCGTAAGTTAGAAACCTCACCTACAGTTTTTGGAAATTAAAATGAAATTAAAACATTGTCATAATTTTCAAGACTTTCGAAAACTGGCAAAAAAACGATTACCTTCACCAGTCTTTAACTACATTGACGGAGCAGCCGATGATGAAATTACTTATAGGAGAAACACCTCATCTTTTGACGATGTTGACCTGATACCAAACGTATTGGCAGGCGTGGATAAAGTTGACTTATCGACAACAATATTTGGCAAAAAAATAGATATGCCACTTTACTGTGCACCGACTGCGGTGCAGCGGTTATTTCATTATGATGGAGAGCGAGCCGTAGCTAAGGCTGCTGAAAAATATGGTACAATGTTTGGAGTATCATCTTTGAGTACAGTAAGTGTCGAAGAAATCGCAACTTTAAGCGATGCACCCAAAATGTTTCAATTTTATTTTCATAAAGATCGGGGACTTAACGATAGCCTGTTAGAAAGAGCAAAGGCAGCAAAATTTGATGTTCTAGCACTTACAGTTGATACAATAACAGGCGGAAATCGGGAAAGAGATCTAAGAACCGGGTTTACTATTCCACCCAAAATAACGCCCAGTGGTTTATTAAGCTTCATAACTAAGCCCATGTGGGGAATAAACTTTTTAACAAAATCCAAATTTGAATTACCACATTTACAAGATTATGTTGGAGCTGGAACAAATGTAACGACCTCAATTGGTGAATATTTTTCCACAATGCTTGACCAATCAATGAATTGGAAAGATGCTGAAAAGCTGTGCTCGCAATGGAACGGCCATTTTGCACTAAAAGGGATAATGAGTGTTGAGGATGCTAAGAGGGCTGTAGATATTGGAGCTACTGGCATAATGGTATCAAACCATGGCGGACGTCAATTAGATGGCTCACGCGCTCCTTTTGATCAATTAGCTGAAATTGTTGATGCAGTTGGGGATAAGATAGACGTCATATGCGAGGGAGGAATCCAAAGAGGCACGCATGTTTTAAAAGCTTTGTCTATTGGCGCAAAAGCTTGCTCGGGGGGACGACTTTATCTCTATGCCCTGGGTGCAGCAGGGCAAGCAGGCGTTGAGAGAGCTCTTAATCAGTACAAAATGGAATTAGAGCGGGGTCTAAAACTGATGGGTTGCACATCAATTGATCAGTTAAATAGATCCAACTTACGGATTCGGTAAAATACTTACCGGCCCTCCCTGATCCAACCAAAAACCAAGCTCGACAGGGCTAAAAGTAGATACACCCAGGAAGGTAGAAGCTGGTTTATTTTAATGCCTTGGGTGGTATATGCGTCACGCTTGATAAGGCCAATCCAACCTCGCCCATAGGCAGGTCGTCCACTACGAATATTGCGTAATTTAGGTAAAGCAGAAGAAATTAAATTCACAGAACCACCAGTTTTTTTCAAAACAGGGCCAAAGGGATCCGCTGAAGCAATAGTCTGCACAAATTCGCGTGGTGCCGTTGGGCCCAACGCGGCAACAACCTCGAGTTCATTTGATCGCAAACGATAAACTCCCTGCTGATCATTAGATATCAATGCTTGATAACGTCCAGGAGCAATTTCATCAAAATTAGAAGAGATTGAATCTCCGTTTGGGGCAGTAACCTCAAGCTCCAGAATACCATCGTTTTTTATACTTCGGCGGGTAACTCTCAAACCAGCCTCACTAGAGGCTGCAAATAAGGCCTCTTCCTCAAGTTCAGGTTCTTTCATCGACCAGTGTGCCAACCTGCGCAGTAATTCAGCTTGTGGACCTCCCCCTTCAAATCCTCGATCCCACAACCATGCATGGTCTGACGCCAAAAGTGACACCCGTCCGGCACCAACCCGATCAACCAAAAGCAATGGTTTTTCCTGTTTTCCAGTCATCAAAATATCACCAGACGTAGCCTCTAATTCAATTTGACGCATCCAGCGCCCCCAACCCTGCTCGGGTGCAAAATCCTCTAAACCCTGAGTTATTGGATGTTTTTGACCAAGATCAGTCACGACGGGTAAAATAGGTTCCTCAAAAACACGAGATGTAGGCCGCCCAGGCAATATGGAACCCAAAGGAGATCGATAGAGACTATTAACCCCCGCAAAGTCAGGACCTGCGGCAACTAAAATAGCGCCTCCCTGACGCACATATTCTGAAATACTTTCAAAATAGGCAGCGGGCAAAAGGCCTCGACGTTTATATCGATCAAAAATAATCAAATCAAATTCGTTAATCTTTTCCAAGAATAACTCACGTGTTGGAAATGCTATCAAAGATAGCTCTGTTACTGGTACATCATCTTTTTTTCCAGGAGGACGCAAAATTGTGAAATGTACTAAATCAACATTGCTATCAGATTTTAGCAAGTTTCTCCAAGTGCGTTCACCTGGATGGGGGACACCCGAAACCAACAGAACCCGCAACCGCTCTCTAACTGCATTAATCTGAATAACTGCTGAATTATTTTGTCCCGTAAGTTCACCAGAGATTTCTGGCGTCGAAAATTGTAAAACATTAATTCCACCATGTACTAACGGAACCTCAATCTTCACAAATTTGTTTAAGGGAATATTGTATGGGGTGCTTGGGTTCTCATCAACTGAAAGGAAAAGTTCAGCAAGGGATTCTTTAGGCGCTGCGCCCTGATCTTCCAACATCACAGATATTACTACAGGCTCGCCCAAAATAGCAAAGCCTGGAGCATTTTTTATCACTAATCTACGATCCCAATCTTTTGGCTCACCGGTTAACAAGAGGTGGAGGGGAAAGCCCATAATTGGAGCCAAATCAGCGTCATGGATCTGGCCGTCCGAAATAATAACTACCCCTGCTAAACGATTCTGAGGCTCTTCCGCTATCACATTTGCCAAATTGGACATTAACAAAGAGCCTTTGTTTCCTGGCGTATCTCCCACCTCAATTATGCGCATCATAGTATTGGCCCGGGCTTGGAGCATCGAGACTATATGTTCTAATGCTTTCACATTTTGATTGGGACGGTTTTTAAGCTGTTGGCTCGACGTTCTATCAATTATTATAATTACAACGTCCGACTCTGACTGACGGTCTTCAGTTTTTAAAGCTGGATTTGCCAAGGCCATTAATACACAAACAACCGCACAGCCACGCCAAAACCATCCGGATAGTCGCCTAACTAGGCAAAAAAATAATAAAATAAAGGCTAATGCTACAACCAACATGATAATGGAAGTTGGGATTAACGGGTCAAAGAAGATTGAACTTTTGATCATTTTCCTAACCGGTCTAGTAAAGCGGGAACGTGCACCTGATCAGATTTATAGTTTCCAGTCAGCACATGCATAATCAGGTTAATGCCAAAGCGCAGAGCTATTTCCCGTTGTCTTTCACCTGATACCCCACGGCCAACAGGTAAAAGTGGTTGTCCAGAATTATCAACAGCCCACGCCGAAGCCCAATCATTTCCACCAATAATGACTGGAGTAACGCCGTCATTAGAGTTTCTAAACGGTTTTTTGTTTATGGTATTCTCTTTCGCACTACTCGCCTCCAACCAAACTTCTGTCCCAGCATAACGCCCTGGAAACTCTTGTAGAAGATAAAAGCTGCGAGTAAGAACATGGTCCCGTGAAATCAAAGAAAGAGGAGGTAAATTAAGGCCAACGGTTATTTCTTTCAAGGTCTGTGCTTCGATTGTACTTTGCCCAAACTTAGAAATATCAGCATCTTTTGTATCAAACAAAATTAGCCCACCACCCTTCAGATAACGGTTCAACTTTTGCAACTCATCTGCAGTGGGAGTTTTCTGAGCTGGAGTTATTGGCCAGTACAAAAAGGGGTAGAAGGAAAGTTCATCGACCGCCAGAGAAACCCCCAGAGGGGTTACCGGTTCAATTGAGGTGCGTTGGTTTAGAGCTAGCGAGAGGCCCAGTAATCCAGCGGATGATATTTCATCTTGCCGAACATCTCCAGTACGCACATAGGCGAGGACTACATCGCGAGTAGCTATGATTGACCGATCATTGACTGTCTGCGCTCTAGTGTTTTCCGGTGTAAGGCTAAGGAGTGCAAGCAGAGCGGCAAATATAGTCCCCACTCCCAATAACTTCCCAGACATCCACAAGGATATTAAAACATCAAACGCTAACAAGACCAAGGCAACAAGCAAAAACAAAGCTTTCAGTGATTGGGGTGGAGATATAAGTGGGCCAACTAGATCCACCAAAGACGGCCAGTTTGGCGGCTTGAAATTACTATTGTCTTTAAGGAGATTTATTGTCCACCGGAGCGTCTCTTTCTCATAGATACCGGGTGGGGACTTACTTGTAATCCCCTTATCGATGAGAGACTGGCCATCAATTCCAGCGCGGTCACCAGCAGATTTAAGTTTACCAAAAGCACTTAGTTCTTGGCTCAATTTCCATGTAGTCCCAGCCAAGGCAACAGGTTCAAAAGATGCCTTGGCGCCATTACTTACCAGCCTATCCAACATTGAAACAAATAGTCCTGAAATTGGCAAATTAGACCATTCTGTATTTGCAGTAATATGGAACAGAACCACCCGTCCTTGACCAAGTTTTTTTTGAGTAACCAACGGAGTACCATCGCTCAATCGTGCAATTACATGTGTGGAAAGCATAGGGCTTGGCTGGGCTAAGACTTGGGCCGTAACTTTCACTTCTGTAGGCGTTGGAAGACCAAAAAATGGAGTGTCTTCCTCGAAGGGCTGAAGTGTTTTTGGCGACCCCCAAGACATTGCGCCCCCCAGTGAGCGACCTCCCCTCCGTAGATTAACAGGCATTAAGTCGTCAGTTTTCTGTAGATCGTGGTTGGCAGCTGCCAAGTTTGGACCGGCAAAGCGTATTAGGGTACCACCTCGCTCAATCCACTCGCTTATGGCTGCCCTTGCGCTAATTTTAACGATATCAGTAAGTATTATAGCATCTGGGTTAGCTAGCAAAATATCTTCTATGGTTCCATCAATCAAATCATTGGAAAGTTCTAGCGCCTTGGTGAGATAATGTTCTTGGGACAATAACTTCAACCCCTCACGCGCGCCAAAACCACCAGAAATAATCGCAACTTCTGAACGACTATTATTATCACCCAAAACTCGTACACCAACTGCTGACTGCTGGCCCACAACCATTATCCGGGTAATACGATTTCGTATTTCTTTTGGTAACTTGATTGCTTCAGATGCCTGCAACATACCTACTTCAAAGTTTAAGACAGAAGCCTGAAGGAGCCGTTCTACACCTGAGGGGTCTAGTCCCATTATATTGATAGGGACCTGCTGAGTTGATTTTGATTTCAACCTAGTCCCAGTCACTTTAATACCTTGCTCAGTAAAGCTGATTGGTAATAATCCAAACAATGCCGTACTAGTTTGCGAGACCCTAACATTACCCTTATCTAACAAGACTTCTATAAATTCACTTTGCCTGGGCCATTGAACGGCAGATGCTATCCAATAAGTATCAAAATTATCTAAATTAGTTAATATTTCCGCAGAGTTGATATTTGGGAGCCACGCATTTGGCTCAGCTGCCTGAATGTGTCTCTGAGCATCTGACGCCGCAGAAAATACTAAACTTTCAATTGGATCAGTTAATTGTAGAAAGGCTACTTTCTGGCCAGAGTTTTTAGCCTGCTGAACAACCCGTAATGCCTCTTTCTTTTGGGATTTCCAATTAGGGGCATCCGCCCAACTTCCATCCATTATAACTAGTAAGTCAGCATTTTTATCATCTATAGAGTCAAAATTTAAAAAAGGTTCGGAGAAGCCAACAATCAGACAACTGATAATTATTGTTCGTAGAAGCAATAGCCACCAAGGAGTATTATCAGGTTCAGTATCATAATCTCTAAGCTCAAGAAGTAGGGTAACGCCTGGGAAGCGGCGTCTCTTTGCTGCCGGTGGAACCGCCCGCAAAACAAACCATAAAACCGGCAACAGGATGAATGCCAGAAGAAGCCAAGGCGTAGTTATTCCTAAAAATCCAAAAAAAATCATCGCTGATTACCTAAAGCCCCATAAAGCCATATCAATGCATCTACTGGCGATGAGTCCGTAGTGTGACAATGAAACTGCCAGCCCACAGACTGTGCAAGCGCCTGCAGTTTGTCTTGTCTATCTTTTAACACAGCTAAATATTTTGACTTTAAGCCATTCGCCTGTTGGCTTTCATGACGTATTTGTCCAGCCATACTTTCAAAAACTGTTCGACCAGAGAAGGGAAACGTAATTTCAACAGGATCCAAAATCATCAAAAGTACCCCAGACATCTGCAAATTAGCTGCAGCAGTAACTGCTTTTTCAAGAAGTTTAACGTCACCAAAAAAATCAGAAGCAAAAACCATCAAGCTATGTGACTGGAAATAATCTATTTCTGGGCTTCCAAAATCATTTTTTGTTGGGAGGCTAAATAGCTTTGCCATCTCTTCTACTTGGATACGGCCTTGTTTGGTTGGCAATTTACCATCAATTGTACCTACCCGCTCACCGGCATTAGAAAGTAAAATTGCAAGTGCCAAAGATACAAAAGCTGCCCGTTTATGTTTGCTGTCTGCAGAGCTATGAAATTGCATGCTGGCACTTCCATCAACCCAGAATTGTATTGATTGGGCAGCTTGCCATTCATTCTGGCGAATAAAGTTCTCATCTCCTTGCGCAGTTCTGCGCCAATCAATGTCCTTTAGATTGTCACCCTGCCGTGCAGGACGGAATTGCCAAAAAGTATCCCCATTTCCAGCCCTTCTGCGCCCATGTCCGCCAGCGATAAAGCTATTTGCAAGGCTTTGAGCCTGCGCCAATAATTGTGGCCAGCCTTCAGCGAGTTCTAGGCCCGCATTCAAAAGTTTTTGATGCGTCAAGCCCCAGCTTTCTTTTGGAGAATTGTATTTGTTACTTCAGAAATCAATTCTAATTGAGTCATCCCTCTGGATTGCGCCGCAAAACCCATAGACATTCGATGATTTAAAACTGCGGGTGCCAATGATGCGACATCGACGGCTGATGGGGCTAAATCACCACGCAGTAATGCTTGCGCTCGCACCGCAAGCATTAAAGCCTGTGACGCACGGGGCCCTGGACCCCAGCGCATATTCTCTCTCACCAAATCAGGCGCTGAGGGATCTTCCGGACGAAACGCTCGAACCAAATCCAAAATCAACTCAACCACACTATCCCCAACAGGCATTTTTCGAATTAAAGTTTGCGCCGCTAAAATCTGGCTTGCATCAAATACTGGTTTCAGGGAAATTTTCTTAGTACCCGTAGTTGCTAGTAAGATATCTCGCTCAGCCGTCCGATCTGGATATTGAACTTGGATTTCCAACAGAAACCTATCCAGCTGCGCTTCTGGAAGGGGATAAGTGCCTTCTTGTTCAATAGGGTTCTGCGTGGCTAAGACGTGAAATGGAGATCCCAGATGCCGATTTTGTCCACTGACTGTAACAGTACCCTCTTGCATTGCCTGCAAAAGAGCAGATTGGGTCCGCGGGCTGGCCCTATTAATTTCATCTGCCATGAGTAGTTGGCAAAAGACTGGGCCCTTTATGAATCTAAATGACTTTGACCCATCCTCTGCTGCCTCCAACACTTCAGAACCGAGAATATCAGCAGGCATCAAGTCAGGGGTAAATTGTACTCGGTTACCATGTACTCCCATCACAATTGATAGCGCTTCTACCAACTTAGTTTTTCCCAAACCTGGCAACCCGACCAAAATTGCATGGCCACCACTTAAAAGCGTTATGAGAATTTGCTCTACAACCCGATCTTGGCCAATGAAAACCTGGCTAATCATTGCTCGCACTTCGTCGAGCTTTTCACCAAGTTTCTCAATTTGCGTGACAAGCTTATTTGCTTCAGTCATGATATTGCCTCATATAAATTAATAACGTTCTACATATAGGTTAGTACGACGAAAAGGGGCGGGAAGACATGAGTGGAAAAATTATCAATACCCCATCAGCAGAAAACCTTGCTGCAAGTGTTAACGCAGCCAGTAAAAGTAAGGGCTTACCTCCAGTACATCTTTGGAACCCCCCATTTTGTGGGGACCTCGATATTAGGATCGCACGGGATGGCACTTGGTTTTATCTTGGAACACCAATTGGGAGACCAGCATTGGTGAAACTGTTTTCTTCTATTCTAAAACGGGAAGACGGCAATTATTATCTCGTTACGCCAGTGGAGAAAGTAGGCATAGTTGTAGACGATGCGCCCTTTGTCGCAGTAGATTTCAATCAGATCGATGGAGACCTACATTTCACCACGCAGGTCGGTGACAAAATGGTAGCTGGCCCCAAAAATCCTATTCGAGTTGAACGTGACATACAGACTGGAGAGCCCTCGCCCTATATTCTTGTACGTGATGAACTTGAGGCTCTTATTGATCGAAAAAGTTTCTACCGATTAGTAGACATTGGCATTCATAAAACTTTAAAAGGCCAAAGCTGGTTTGGACTAAGTTCAAAAATGACATTCTTTCCAATTATACCATCAAAAGATTTAGAAAGTTAAAAATTATCGCTTCAGTTGAGATACAAATACCCCAAGCGCCACAAACCCAGCCCCAATCGCCTGTGTCCAACTCCAAGCTGATCCTAAAACTAGCAAAATTAACATCACATAAAAAGGTGCCGTGTTTATGTGAAAAGAAGCCAAAGCGATACCCAAACGCTCCACACCAAGTAACCAAAAATATTGGGAAATCATGATTGCCAAAATACTATAAACGCTGAGCATTCCCAAATCATAAAAAGTGATCGATCGAGCTGGGAAGAAGTCATGCCCTAAGATTAATGATATTATTGCGGCCAAGACTACTGCAACAAAACCACCAGAAAAAGTAATTGTCATTCGGCCTAGAGTGGTAAGTTTTGGAAAGCTGCGAACGGCAGCATGAGACCCCCAAGCAAATAATAATGTCGCAATGACCGCCAATGCGATGCCCAATCCAAACGAAGTTGCTTGAGCCTGACCTGCAGCAATAACCCCCCCACAAACCGTGAAAACCAATCCCACAAAAAATCGCCATTCTAGGACACGCTCTTTATAGAAAACTTCAATAATTGTACCTGCAATAGGCATTGCAGCAGCTATAATTGCCACCAGAACTGGATCGGTTAAATATTGGGCAACGATTAATAGGTAAGCTCCAAACCCAAATGAAATACCACCCACCCAAAGACCGCGTATCCAATCTGCATCCAGTAACGCGCGGGGTCCATCCACAAAGATCCATAGCGGCAATAAAACTCCAACTACTAAAATGTATCGCACATTGATGATGAAAAGTGAGCCCCAACCGTGGTGCAACAAGTAGTCCGCAGCTGGAAAACCGGCGGCCCATGTGATCATGGCAATCATCAACATTAAGTTTCCGCGCAAGACGGATACTGAGGGTTTTGCGGTGGAAGAGGTAGACGCTAGGCCAGACATACTTATTACTACTTTTTATCTATTATGACTGCCTCACAATTCATGAAAAACTCTAGCGTGCTGTACCGTTTTCGACAAAATGTCGTTTTAATCAGATAAATTCAGAAATGGTCGTAATTTAGGACTGCAAATGAATGCCCATTATTCAAAATTTGCAGGACGTTTTTCTAGTCCGGCAAATACTGACTCTATCTGATTCGGAGTACCTATAATTTCAGACTGAATCTGAGCTTCAACTGCCAAGCCAAGGCCTGGTAACAAATTCCATGTCTTGTCTACGAGGGCCTTGCTGCCGTTCACAGCTTCAGGACTAAAACTCATAATTTCTTTTGCTAAATCTTTTGCAGCAGCAAGGGGGTCATCTACAATTCGTGTAATCAGTCCCACCTGTTCGGACGCCTTTGCATCGAGTATTCGTCCCGTCATCATTAACTCTTTTGCTTGATCGACCCTCATTAATTGGGGCAAGACCTGTGTGATTCCCATATCAGGAATTAGTCCCCACTTAGCCTCCATAATGCTCATACGTGTCTTAGGACCTGCCAATCGGATATCAGCAGATAAGGCTAATTGAAGCCCAGCACCTATACAAATTCCATCGATAGCGGCGATCACTGGAACTTGAAGAAGCCGCCAGATGTAACATGGCCTTTGAAACCAGTTTGCGGCCTCTCCCACTGGTGGATTACGCATTTGGTCTCGAACTTCTTCCATTCGTGGCAAAAGTGTCTGCAAAAAATTTAAATCGATCCCCGCACAAAAGTTGTTTCCTGCACCAGTTAAGATAACAGCTCGTAGATGTTTTGTTTTCTGTAACTGGCTCCCCACATCAAAAAGCTCTTCAAACATATTCTCTGATAAGGCATTTTTTTTATTTGGACGATTCAAGGTGACAATAGCCAACCTATCCACCATCTGGAGATCTAAATGTTGCATACATCTACCCTAAACAAATGGTCAGTTTTGAAAAGTCATTACGTCACGGAGGAGTATTCACCAGGCTGAAGGTCACCTAAAGACCACTTTCCAATTGCAACTCTAATTAACCGAAGCGTTGGATAGCCTATTGCCGCTGTCATTCGCCGAACCTGTCGGTTCTTGCCCTCTACGATGATCAATTCAATCCAACTATCAGATACAGTTTTTCGCGTACGAATGGGCGGGTCCCGCAACCAAAGGTTTTTTGGTTCAGCTATTAAACGTGCTTTTGCCGGAATTGTCATTCCATCCTTTAAATTTAACCCACCCATTAACTTAGAAAGATCCGTAACAGTCGGCATGCCCTCCACTTGCACCCAATAAGTTTTGGGCATTTTATTTTTTGGTTGGGTGATACTCGCTTGAAGTTTGCCATTATCAGTTAACAGCAACAGTCCTTCACTGTCGCGATCCAGCCGACCCGCAGGGTATACATTAGGTACCGGCACGTAAGCAGATAAAGTTTCACGTTTAAGGTTTTGAGCCGTATGGTCTGTGAACTGTGACAGTACGTTGAAAGGCTTATTAAAAATAATCAGCAAATTTTCATCACACTTCGGACATGTCAATTAAAATTGGCTTACACCAAAGCCTGACCCAAGTCTGCGATCAAGTCATCAATATCTTCTATACCAACTGATAGGCGTAATAAGTTTTCAGGTATCCCTGTATTTGGTTCAATCGTGTAACGGTGCTCCACTAAACTTTCCACTCCACCCAACGAAGTTGCACGGTGAAAAAGATCAAGTTTACCCAAAATACGCAATGCATTTGACCTATCCCCTTTTATACAGAAAGACAGGAGTGAGCCGTATCCTCCCTTCATCTGTAGCTTAGCGGTATTGTGTCCCTCAAAATCAATCAGCCCAGGATAAAAAACTTCTTCAACATTTGGATGACCCTGAAGGTATTCAGCAACTTTTTGTGCATTTTTTGACATTCGTTCAACACGTAGATGCAAAGTGCGCAAAGAACGTATCAACAACCAGGCCTCAAAACTCCCAATTATGGCGCCAGCATCATGACGATCTGTGAGGATTGCCTGCCAGTGGGGAGACTCCGGTGTGTTAGTTGCCAATACACCTGCCAACACATCTGAATGCCCGTTAAGTCCCTTTGTGGCTGAATGCATTACAATGTCAGCACCAAAATCTAAAACTCTGGTCAAAATTGGTGTAGCAGCAGTAGCATCTACCACCAACCGCCCGCCCACATCATGAACTTTATTTGCTGCATGAGCGATATCTGTACTGCGTAACCAAGGATTTGATGGCGTTTCAATAAAAACCAAGTCGGGCTCATGGCTCGCACAAAGTTTATCCATATTTTCTGGTTTACTTAAATCTGCCTCGACCAGCACCATCCCACGGCGGCTACAAAACTCTCGGACCCATTTAGTTGTACCCCAATAGATTTGTGCCTGAAGAAGAACCGTAGCACCAGTCGGTAACGCTCGAAATACTGCAGCTATAGCAGCCATACCATTAGGAAATAAAAGGGCCACTTGCGCAGCATCCAGTTGAGCCAAAATATTTTCCGCTACCCGGACTGTATCACTATCATCACGTGCATAAATGTTCCCACTTGCATGGGGTACATAAGCGCGATCACGCACAAATGTTGTACTGGGTTGAATAGGAGGCACCACACCACCACTTGCTTGATCGATGTATCCCCCAGCCTGAGCTGCTATAGTTGCGGCAGAAAGCCTTCGCTTTACCATTAGATTGTCCCTATTATTCGCATCAACATCACTATGAATTTCGTTCTGACTTCACCCTGAGTGGCAAATCAAATTGTTACGACAATTCTCAAATTATACTAAATTACCTCAAACATATCTAAAGAAACATAACACTATAAAAACTTATCTAATAACATGTAACACTTAGGAATATTATGTACGCAATTATTCTACAGATATATCACTATCAATCTAGTGAGCCTCCGCCCAATTTTGTCCAACTCCAGCATCCACAATTAAAGGCACATCCAGCTTTATTGTTGGGAGACTAGCTTGTTCCATTACTTCCTTTGCTACCAGTTTCAGTTGATCCACTGCTGAATTTTCCACCTCAAATAAGAGCTCGTCATGGACTTGGAGAAGCATCTTAGCTGGAATGCCTGAAATCGCATCTGGCATGCGTATCATCGCCCGCCGAATTACATCTGCCGCAGTGCCCTGAATGGGTGCATTAATAGCAGCTCGCTTAGCAAAGCCAGCGTGTGGCCCCTTTGCTCCAATTTCTGGTGTATGAATTTTTCTTCCAAATAATGTTTTTACATATCCATTTTCTTTGGCAAACATAACAGTGTCATCCATGTAGGTACGAATTTCAGGAAATCTCTTGAAGTAAGTATCAATAAAAGCCTGTGCCTCAGCTCGAGGAATCCTTAAATTTCGTGCCAATCCAAACCCTGAGATTCCATAAATTACTCCAAAGTTTATTGCCTTAGCTTTACGTCTGATTTCAGGGGTCATCTCAGCCAATGGAACATCAAACATTTGACTTGCGGTGAGTGAATGTATGTCAATGCCATCAGCAAAAGCCTGCTTAAGGGTCCCTATGTCGGCTATATGAGCTAAAATCCGAAGTTCAATTTGTGAATAATCTAGGGCAACTAAAGAGTTTCCAGTGTCTGCCACAAATGCCTCACGTATTTTTCTTCCATCTTCACTACGGATTGGAATGTTTTGTAAATTAGGATCGGTGGAAGCTAGTCGTCCCGTACTCGTTCCGGCAATTGAATATGAGGTATGCACTCGCCCTGTTTCTGGGTGGATATGTTCCTGCAACGCATCAGTGTATGTTGATTTTAATTTGCTAAGTTGCCGCCAATCAAGAACTCGGCCTGGAAGAACATGCTCCATTGCCAGTTCTTCGAGAACATCAACACCTGTTGCATACGCTCCAGTTTTACCTTTTTTTCCACCAGGCATGCTCATTTCATCAAACAATATTTCACCAAGCTGCTTAGGAGACCCTAAATTAAAACTGCGGCCTGCTAACTCATGAATTTCAAACTCAAGCGCTGCCATTTTTTGTGCAAAACCATTGGACATCCGGCTGAGAGAATCCCGATCAACTTTTATCCCGTTCATCTCCATCTCAACCAAAATAGGGACCAGGGGGCGCTCTAAGGTCTCATATACAGTCGTAACTTTTTTAAGATGCAATTTAGGCTTCAAATTTTGCCAAAGCCGCAGAGTAATATCTGCATCTTCGGCCGCATACCTTGTCGCTTCATCTATTGGAACGCTGTCAAAGGTTATTGCCGATTTACCAGTGCCCAAAAGAGTTTTTATTGGAATTGGCACATGGTCTAAATATCGCTCACTCAAAAAATTCATGCCATGATTGTGCAATCCACCATTTTGCGCATAGCTTATCAGCATGGTGTCATCGATAGGATTAATTTTGATTCCAACACGAGCCAATATTTTGGCATCATACTTCATATTTTGTCCAATTTTCATGATTGCTGGATCTTCCAACATCGGCTTCAACATCCCAAGCGCATCAGTCTGATCCATCTGGCCTTCAATGAGCCTATCAGTTGCAAACAAATCGTCTACTTCACCGTCACGGTGCCTTAGTGGTAAATAGGCTGCACTTCCTGCCTCTATACAAAGCGAAATCCCCACAAGATCAGCCCGCATATCGTTAAGACCTGTCGTTTCTGTATCAATCGCCACATACCCACGAGAATATACACTATCTATCCATTTCTGTAGCGCAGACGCGTCACAGATTGTTTCGTACTTTTCTGCATCTATGGGTGGAGCTTTAGGTGACAGATTTTTTTGTTCCGCCTCAACAGAACTTTCAATCAACGGTGCTTCCGCACCCATTTGTTCTGCTAGCCGCTTTGTAAGTGTTCGAAATTCCATTTTAGCCAAAAAGCTGAGTAAATCTTTGGGCACTGGATCCATAACTTCTAGATCATCAAGTGTGAAGTCCAAGTCCATATCACAATCCAGCTGTACCAAGCGCTTGGACAGCTCAATTTGAGCTCTGTTATCTAGGAGGCTTTCTCGACGCTTTGGTTGCTTGATTTCGTTAGCTCGATCTAGGAGTTCCTCCAGCGTGTTAAATTCGTTCACTAATAGAGCAGCAGTTTTGATTCCAATGCCCGGAGCCCCAGGTACATTATCAGCGCTGTCGCCTGCCAGAGCCTGAACGTCAACTACCCGCTCTGGATATACTCCAAACTTTTCAACCACACCTTCTCGGTCAATCAACTTGTTCTTCATTGCATCCAGCATAAATACGCCACCGCCAACCAACTGCATCATATCTTTATCAGAGCTTATAATTGTACATGAACCTCCAGCATTTCGCGCCTGAGTAGCCAATGTTGCTATTATGTCATCAGCCTCAAAACCCTCAACTTCCTTACAGGAAATGTTAAAAGCACGCGTTGCGTCTCGGGTGAGTGGGAATTGTGGGACCAGATCTTCCGGTGTTGGTGGTCGGTTTGCCTTATATTTGTCATACATCTGATTTCTAAAAGATTTCCCAGAGTGATCGAAAATTACTGCAACGTGGGTCGGGGCGTCTGGTCCATTATTACCCTCCACATAGCGCTGCAACATATTACAAAATCCGGCGACAGCACCAACGGGGAGGCCATCTGACTTACGGGTCAAGGGTGGTAATGCGTGATATGCTCGAAATATAAATGCTGAGCCATCTATTAGATGAAGGTGATGCCCTTTCCCAAATGCCATGATAATCGTGTCCTTGGATTATTAACTATTAGGTTTGTGGCATGAAAAATTTATAGCTACCAGTACTGCTTTCTATTACACGCACTTTATCTTTTATAAAAAAACCTCGTACCATTTTTAAAATAGGTTCACTAACCACGCTTTGAATAACGTGGACTTATTTTGTCCGAAGTACAGTTTGATGAACTGTGAAACCACCACCGTTAAGAAATAAAAAACGGCTATAATACGTCCTGGAAATCCTTATGGACCATCCTTGCATCACAGTAGGGGCATTCAACCCAACCGTGCTCGTTCGAAATTTGTAGCCAAACCCGTGGATGACCCAAGGCTCCCTCGCCACCATCACATGATATGCGTAGTACATCGACAATCTTAGTTTCAGGTACTTGAGTTACCATTTTTTTCAGCCTTTTGGTTGCTGTTGAGTTTAGCCCAGCCTATGTCCACACCTAAGATACCAAAATAGGCTCGGCCCACAAGCTCTATGAAAGGCCATATATGTCACAAAATGCAATTGAGTTACGAGGATTAAAAAAAACCTATGACTCAAACAAAAAAAGTGATTCAAAAATAGCCCTGTCAGGGATTGATCTAGATATTCCAAGAGGAACAATTTTTGGGTTATTAGGGCCAAATGGTGCTGGAAAATCAACTCTAATTAACATTCTCGCTGGGTTAGTTAAAAAATCTTCAGGTACTGTTAAAATATGGGGATTTGACCAAGATGAGAATCCTAGGCAATCACGCGCAGCAATTGGAGTAATGCCTCAAGAATTGAACCTGGATCCTTTTTTTACGCCTGGCGCATCACTTGATATGCAAGCTGGATTGTATGGTATACCAAGGAGCCAACGCAAAACCCACGAAATTTTACGCCTTATCGGGTTGGAAGATAAAGCCAATTCTTACTCTCGAAACTTGTCAGGTGGCATGCGGCGAAGGCTTCTTTTGGGTAAGGCCTTGGTACATAGCCCACAAATTTTAGTACTGGACGAACCAACTGCTGGCGTTGATATTGCACTGCGGCAAATGCTTTGGGAAAACGTGCGCCAATTAAATTTAGATGGTATGACAGTTATTCTAACTACACATTACTTAGAAGAAGCGCAGGAAATGTGTGATCAAATAGCTATTATGCACGAAGGTGAAATACGTGCATTAGATACCACCGCCAATTTACTATCTAAGCTCGACACCAAAACGTTAGTGGTGCGAACCGACACTAGCGCCAAAATCAATCTGCCTGATGGTGTCAGCCTAATTAATCGAAGTGACGGGAGTATGGCCTTTTCTTATAGCCGCACTTCAACGTCACCTAGTGAAATTCTTGATGCACTCCGAGCCGCTAATATTCATATTATAGATATTCAAACCGAACAACCAGACCTTCAAGATGTATTTTTAGACATCACAAAGTAGTGGTACAATTACTGACTATGATAACATCCTTCCAAGAGGGCGCCCAGCAACTACATGCACATGTAGATGAGGCACCTCTTGCATCCCATCCTTACCAGAGTTTGCCATCAGTCTATAACCAGCACCACCTTCACCTGGCTCAACCTTCAGCGCGCCTGTCACTTTTGCAATTGCTCGAGTAAAATCCAAAATTTCTGCTTCACTTGCAACGTTAACAAAATGGTCAAAGCATACGTAAGGTCCTTTTGGGATAACAAGAACATGCTCTGGGGCTTGAGCATTTATATCCCTGAACGCGAGACAATGATCTGTTTCTAATACTGTATTATTCGGTATTTCTCCGCGTAATATTTTAGCAAAAATATTTTGATTGTCATAAACATAAGCCATTTTTATGCTCTCCAAGTTCACTGTAGTTAAAATCACTTCAAAGGCTCTCAATGGTAATTAACTAGGCCTTCTCGAAAAACCAATATGCCTGTAAAATTGAAAGCCCCAGCTATACCTTAACGGTAGCGTTCTCCCGACCTGTTAATTTTCAGATACCTTTTTCTTTAAGCATATCAGCAATAGAAGTAGCGGCGCGAGGGCCAACGTGCCCAATAACTTCACCAGCTGCAATACCACCAATTTTACCGCAGGTTTCGGGGTCAAAGCCTTGTACTAGTCCATACAAAAATCCAGCCGCAAATTGATCACCAGCCCCTGTAGCGTCGACAGGGGTGATCGGTACGACAGGAACATCCCAGCGCATGGCACCCTGACAAATTGAAACTCCATCCGAAGAACGAGTGCAGACAACCAAATTACAATCAGCCGCTCCCTGGGTCAAACCGTCAGTTAGGTCTTCAGTTTGATAAAGTGATTTTAATTCCTCTTCATTACATAAGAAGTAATCTAGGGAGCCAGAAACTAAACTCCGGAAATCATCTCGATGGCGATCTACACAGAACGGATCAGATAACGAAATCCCAGCTCGCGCGCCAGAGCTTTGGGCTTGATCCGCAGCTTTACGGAAAGCTGCCTTACCTGGGTCTTTATCAAATAAATATCCTTCAAGGAATAAAAAATCACAATCTGAGACCACATTTTCAGATACATCAGAAGGGCCTACATCAGAAGAAATTCCTAGGTATGTATTCATGGACCGTTCCCCATCAGGAGAAATAAATATCATTGATCGCGAAGTAGGTAATTCGGCATTTACAACTGGGTCATTTGGAAAATCTGTGCCTTCTGCGACCATAGAAGACGCATAAGATAAGCCTAAATCATCGTCTGCAACCCGGCCAATAAAAGCTGTACTAACACCCAGAGAGCCAAGTCCCGAAATTGTGTTTGCCACTGAGCCCCCAGGCGTTTCTGTTCGCTCTTTCATAGCGGAAAACAAAGCTGCTGCTCGGGTTTCGTCAATAAGCTGCATAATCCCTTTTGTGACGTTATTTTCAGACAGGAATTCATCACTTGTCTTGGCAATAACATCGGACACAGCATTTCCAATGCCAACAACTTGATACTTTTTGGTCACTTGGTTTTTTCCTTAAGTTTGAGCCATATGATACGCAACCGCGTCGACCTTATGTTATTAGAAGCGCCATCAATAAATATGTATTACTTCTATCAAATTTAAATCGAACAGAAAACAAAAGATTTTAGTTCTCTAATGCCTTATTAAAGATTATCGAGTTCAGTATTCGGGAGATTTTTATGTTATCAGATCGAAGTGATCAGTATCGGCCGGTTAAAAACATAGTCTCGGCAAAGCCAACACGCCAACATAGTTTATCCATAAGCTGCGCAGTGATGGACGACAAAACCTTCATAACAGAAAACTCCAGCATTGAAATTTACGAAGCATGCTTTTCCAGCCCTTTTGGCGACATCATAGCTCTAGGCACAGAACAAGGACTGATTGGATTGGGGTTTACCAACGAAATTGGGTATCTAGCAGCAAGACAAGAATTAGTTAAGAAATGGCGTCAGGTACGTTTTCGAATTTGGCCAGAGCGATTAGAATCTTGGGTTAATGCAGTCCTCACAGGTAAAGGAAATATTGAAATACATATCGTGGGGACAAAATTTCAAACAATAGTTTGGCAAGCCCTGATGCATATACCCTCTGGCGATATTACAACTTACTCTGACATCGCTGAATCCATAAATCATCCCCGAGCAGTACGCGCTGTGGGTACTGCCATTGGGCAAAACCCACTCGGTTTTATTATCCCATGCCATAGAGTGTTACAAAAGTCTGGTGGCTTAGGTGGCTATCGCTGGGGTGTTAAACTAAAGCGTGCAATGTTGGTTTATGAGGGCTCATACAAAGGCTAAATGTGATAGACGAAGCCCCTTAAATCTTAGGTTTGAGAGAGCGTGTGCCGGTATTTTCCTTTGCAAGGCTATTTTGATTGAAAGTAATTTAAAAAAGAAACGCGCTCAAAACTATCAAATTGAGTTATCAAAAAATTAAGACTCAGTAGATAAAAATTTGATTGATGCTTAGCCGCCTTAATGGAAGTTTTTGTCTACCTGCGAAATTGAGTCATCAATTAGTGTATTACCCTCTGCGGCAGTCATTTGGTTCGCAATGATATCCCGTGCAGCTCCAACCGCTATAACAATCGCTTGATCACGCACCTCTTTAACGGCCGAAGCTTCAGCAGAGCTAATCTGTTCTTCCGCAGCAGCAATTCGACGTGCCACTGAAGCGACTATATCCGCTTTGGCTTGTTCTGCTGCCGCAGCAGCTTCTGATTTTGCCGAGTCAATAATACGATCCGCCTGAACCTGAACGTCTTTTTGTTTTTTTTCATATGAAGCTAATAGAGCCTTTGCCTCATCTCTAAGAGATTTTGCTTCATTTAGTTCTGCCTTGATGGTGTCCGCACGTGCATCTAACATTTTAGCTAACATTGCCGGTACGCGAAGATACAGGATGACCCCTATGAAACAAACAAAGGCAATCGAAACCACAAAGTTCGTGTTGTAAAGTGTAAAAAATGGACCGCTCGCTGCTACCGCTGGGGACGCAATGAAGCTGAGTATAAAAATAGATAATCGTGTCATGATTTACCCTTTCATCCGAGCCGTTACGGCAGCTGTAATAGTTTTGGTATCCGCCTGGCCACCCATTGAAGATACAATTTCTTTTGCTGTTAATTTGGCAATATCTTTGACGCTATTTATGGCATTATCACGGATCGCTGCTAATGCAGCTCCAGCTTCAGCCGTTCTAGCTGAAATTTCTAAATCTGCCTTCGCCAATTGCGCATCCAATTGAAGTTGTATTTCAGCCCGCATCGCAACATTTATTTGTTGAGCTTCCACGCGTGCATCAGCCAAGGCTTGCTCGTAAGCTTTTTCAGCTTCAATTGCTCTTTGTTTAAGGTCTTCTGCTTCAGCTAAATCATGTGTAATAGTATCCGCACGGTCAACTAAAGCTCCACTAATACGTGGCAGCGCAATACGTGACAGAACGAGATAAATAACAAATAACGTCACTACCAGCCAAAATATTTGGTTGGAAAAGGTCGAAAAATCTAGCTGCGGCATGCCAGGTGCCGAAGTCACTACGTCTTGTGTCTGTGTTGCCATCTCAATTTCTCCAATGCCTGAAAGCTTCCTAGGATCCACGAAGGATCCCAGGATCTAAGGAAAGGATTTGTTAAACAGCGAACATTAGAAGGAGCGCAACGAGGAAAGAGAAAATCCCCAAAGCTTCCGCGAACGCGATGCCGATAAACATAGTAGCTGTTTGTCCACCCGCCGCAGAGGGGTTGCGCAATGCGCCAGACAGGAAGTTACCCACAACATGGCCCACACCAACGGCTGCGCCGCCCATGCCAGTACATGCGAGGCCAGCGCCAATATAGGCTCCCATTTGTACGATATCACCTTCAAGCATTTTATTTCTCCTTAGATTAAAGTTTAATTAGTTAAAGTTCAGATCCTAATGGTGCGGATGCAATGCATCGCGCAGATAAACACAGGTTAGAATTGCGAATACGTAAGCCTGGATGAAGGCGACCAGCACCTCCAACGCATAGATTGCTGTAATTGCCAGGATTGAAAGTGGGGTAACCACGATACCTATTCCCGTTGAGATTAAAACTAGGGGCGCAAATGCTGCAAAAACTTTGATTACCGCATGTCCCGCCATCATATTACCGGCCAAACGAATGGAATGGCTTACGGGACGCACAAAATAAGAAATGATTTCGATCAAAGCTAAAATTGGGCGGAGTATTAGCGGCGCAGACGATATCCAAAAAACAGCTAAAAATCCAAATCCATTTTTAACAAACCCTATAATCGTTACTGCCAGAAAAACTGCCATCGCCATCACTGCCGTCACCGCGATGTGACTGGTGGTTGTAAAGGCCATAGGTAAAAGGCCAAGAAAGTTAGCAACCAGAATAAACATAAACAGGGTCATGATGTACGGAAAGAACACTAAACCATCTTTTCCAGTCACGTCTTCCACCATCTTGTAAATAAATCCGTAAGCTAATTCAGCAACCGACTGACTACGGGTCGGAACTAAAGCACGGCCTCGAGCGCCAAAAACCAAAATTAAAACTATGGTGGCAATCGTCAGTCCCATCCACAGCGTCACGTTAGTGATGGTGAACCACTCAACTTTGTCCGCACCAAAAAGTGGCGTTACCTGAAATTGATCCATTGGGTGAAAAACGAGGCCTGTTTCTGCTTCGCCGTGGGATTCTGTTGCCAAAGGCTTAACTTTCTTCTTCTGACGCTTGCGCCATATGCATTTTTTGGACCTCCTCGGCAGTACGCATCATTGTACGAATGCCGGCAGCCAAGCCCAACCCTATAAATAAGATTAGGAAAATTGGCAGTGTGCCAAATAGCCAGTCTAGGCCATACCCAACCCCAAAACCGATAGCGATCCCCGCCACAAGTTCTATGACCATACGCCATGCCATATTTGCCATGGTGTGATGCTCTTGTTTTGCCGGACTGGGAGCATGTTTCCCCCGTACCGTTGCAATTCGGCTTTCAAGGTCTTCCAGCTTTTTTGTCTCTGGCGAAGACACCTTGAACTCCCACTTATATCTATTGATTGGAGCTAATCTGCGGGGTAGCGAAAGTCAATTTGATATTTAATTTTGTAACACATTGTATTTAAGTACTTTAATTTGTAAATAAATTTTATTCTAATAATACATCCGGCAATAGATACGCGGAAGACCAATTAAAGAATATTCAACCATCTGGTTGACGATTAAATGTGGATCATTATCAGTCATAATATGGCAGATGCCCTCGATCAGATATTTTCAGCACTTGCTGATCCAACACGCCGCCAAATTTTGGTAATGCTTCTAGAAGATGATATGGCAGTCACAGATGTCGCTGAACCATTTGAAATTTCATTGGCAGCAGTTTCGAAGCACCTAGGCATTTTGGCTTCAGCTAAATTAATTCAACAGGAAAGGCGTGGACGGGTGAAATGGTGCAAGCTTGACCCACAGGCAATGCATATTGCCTGGACTTGGATGCAAGGTTTGGGTCAGTTTGAACATATTGATCTTGATGGGCTCGAGGCTTTTTTAGAGGAAACCCTAAAAAAAGATTAACGAATTACTCTAATGCTCCCCATTAAAATATGTTAGATTATCATCTTAAAACCTGAAATATATTTGAGTTTACTAACTTGACTCAGGGACCTTGCCAAGTGTACGAGTTATTTATTCCGGAAGCAAAAATCTTCCGGTCCTTAGGCTTACGCCAGGATCGCCACCCGTCAGCGCTGAGCGCCCACGGGTGCTTTTTCGGTTTTAAGCTTTAGAAAAGTACTGTGCCCCTCTGCCTGTAGGGGGTTGTCAATGGTAGAAAGTGGTTTGGTTGATGTTTGAAAATCTATCTGAACGCCTTAGCGGTGTCTTCGACCGGCTAACTAAGCAGGGCACCCTTTCAGAGGACGACGTAAAATCAGCACTTCGAGAAGTTCGAATAGCCCTATTGGAAGCAGATGTTAGTCTTCCAGTTGCACGCGAATTTGTGAAAAAGGTTCAAAACAAAGCTACGGGTTCTGCGGTAACAAAATCTGTTACACCAGGACAGCAAGTTATTAAAATTGTCCATGACACATTGATTGAAACGCTGAAAGGCGAAGGGGAGTCTGACGACTTAAAAATTGACAATCCACCAGCACCAATTTTGATGGTCGGACTGCAAGGATCAGGGAAAACAACAACTACTGGAAAATTGGCCAAACGTCTTGTTAACCGAGAAGGCAAAAAAGTCTTAATGGCGTCCCTCGATATCTATCGACCGGCTGCAATGGAACAATTAGCGATCTTGGGGAGTCAGATTGGCGTAGACACCCTGCCAGTTGTGGCTGGAGAAACAGCCGTTCAAATTGCAAAACGTGCGAAACAACAGGCGACACTTGGAGGGTATGATGTTTTCATGCTCGATACTGCTGGTCGATTGCAAATTGATAAAACTTTGATGCAAGAAGTTGAGGACGTACGCGACGCTGTCAAACCCCGCGAAACCCTTCTAGTGGTCGACGGCCTAACAGGCCAAGTCGCCGTTGAGGTTGCTGAAGAATTCAATAGTAAAATCGGCATCAGTGGCGTTGTACTGACACGAATGGACGGCGATGGTCGAGGTGGTGCAGCCTTATCGATGCGCGCAGTCACTGGCAAACCTATAAAGTTTGTTGGGTCAGGCGAGAAAATGGATGCGCTGGAAACCTTTGAACCTGAGCGGATTGCAGGCCGAATACTCGGCATGGGCGATATTGTGGCTTTAGTTGAAAAGGCACAAGAGACACTAGAAGCCGAGCAAGCCGAGCGTATGATGAAACGCTTTCAAAAGGGCATGTTTAATATGAACGACTTAAGAAACCAGCTTGAGCAGATGCAAAAGATGGGCGGCATGCAAGGCCTAATTGGAATGATGCCTGGCATGGCAAAAATGAAAGGTAAAATTGAAGATGCTGGATTAGACGATAGTCTAGTGAAACGCCAAGTCGCACTAATAAGCTCGATGACAAAAAAAGAGCGAGCAAACCCTAGTCTACTGCAAGCCAGTCGGAAAAAGCGAATTGCAGGCGGTGCTGGCTTAGAAGTTAGCGACCTCAACAAGCTACTCAAGCAACACAGGCAAATGGCTGACATGATGAAAAAACTGGGCAAGCGCGGCGGCTTGGGAGCACTAAAGGGTATGTTCGGGAAAGGTGGTCCAAGTAAAGCTGATCTAGCTACTGCTCAGGAACAAATAACAAGTGGTGCTATGGGTGGGATGCCCAAAGGAATGAGCCTTCCAAAAGGAATGGGTGGGTTGTCTGGCCTTGGTAACGGAATGCCAGGTGGCCTAAGTGGACTAGGCAAGAAAAAATGAAGAGCTGTGTAATTATTTTGCAAACTTTCACGGGATCTTCTGCCGACCTAGATGGGAGAAATAACAATGACTGATAACGCAACTCGGGCTGCTGATATATTGAAAAGTCACAGGGCCAGTATTGATCGATTAGATGCAATACTAGTCTACACGTTGGGTGAAAGATTTTCTCATACAAAAGCCGTGGGCCAAATAAAGGCTAATCACGACCTCCCAGCTTCTGATCCAAACCGTGAGGTAGAACAAATTACCCGTCTAAAAAATCTTGCTCAAAATGCTGATTTAGACCCCGAATTCGCTAAAAAGTTTTTAAATTTTATAATCAAGGAAGTAATTCACCACCATAAATCTTACCAAGACTAGGATGTTGTAATCAGCATTCTGTCTGCCATTTTCAAGGAGAATAATAATGGCTATGAAAATCCGTTTGGCCCGTGCTGGGTCTAAGAAGCGCCCATTCTACCGTGTTGTAGCTGCTGACAGTCGCATGCCACGAGATGGCCGTTTTATCGAAAAATTAGGTACATATAATCCGTTACTGGCTAAAGATAGCGAAGAGCGTGTTAAAATGGATATGGATCGGGTTCAGTATTGGCTAAGTCAAGGAGCTCAGCCAACAGACCGCGTTGCTCGTATGTTGGAAGCAGCAGGCGTGTTGCCTGCAAAAGAACGAAACAATCCAAATAAAGCAAAGCCAGGCAAGAAAGCGGTGGAGCGATCTGAAGAAAAAGCTGCAAAATTAGCAGCGCCTGCTGAAGAGGCTGTTGTGGAAGAGGCACCTGCTGAAGAAGCGCCTGCTGAAGCGGCCGTTGTGGAAGAGGCACCTGCTGAAGAAGCTGTCGTTGAAGAAGCTCCTGCTGAAGAGGCCGTTGTCGAAGAGGCACCTGCTGAAGAAGCTGTCGTTGAAGAAGCTGTCGTTGAAGAAGCTCCTGCTGAGGAAAAATAATTACCAAAGATAAATATAGCCACGGGTTTGGCGTTTACAAACAAACTGTGCTTTTAAAAAAACCCCACCATAATGGTGGGGTTTTCCATTTTGAGCTTTCCCTTTATGAATGATGTATGTTGAAACGGCCTTTTCGTTCTGTAATGCTTATTGGAGTTTGCTTCCTGATCGGATATTTCTATGCTCGCAATCAAGCCTCAGAAAACTGTGCCAATGACGGCGGTGAAATGAAAAATGGCTACTGCATAGGAGCTAATAACAATTGATTTGTATTCCCGCAGATATACCACAAAGCTTGTGTGATATTGATGATGAACGAAAAGCGATATATCACAGCAAAGACACTGTGTGTATTTGGGTTTTCAAAACAAGAAATGATAGAAATAAGTTCGTCAATGATACCGCTGGAATGCTGAAGTCCGAGCGTGAAAATCATTACGAAGAACACTTCATCTAAAAGTTACAAAGTTGTTACAAAGTATTTTTAAGTTGTTTAATATCAATATTTTATGGGCCTACTTTTATGGCATAGGAACAGTGAAATGAGTGAGTTGATTTGTGTTGGATCTATTGCAGGTGCCTTTGGAGTCCGAGGTGAGTTGCGGGTGAAAAGCTTTTGCGCCAATCCAACTGACTTAGAAAAATATAATCCACTATTAACAGAAGATGGAACACAAAGCTTTGACCTCTCACTTATTGGACAGGTTAAAAACGGGTTTTCTGCACGTGTGGTTGGCGTTAACTCAAAAGACGAGGCAGATTCATTGCGCGGAACATCTTTGTTTACAGAACGTGAAAGCTTACCAGCCCTCCCAACAGATGAATTTTACTACTCAGACCTTATCGGCATGCAAGTCGCTGATACAGGTGGTTCCATCCTCGGGAGAGTTAGATCGATAATGAATCATGGAGCAGATGATTTACTTGAAATAACAGTAGAAGGGGCATCTGATACCGCATTGGTTCCATTCACAAAAGCAGTTGTACCTACTGTTGATTTAGCCTCTGGCCGTATCGTAATTGATCCACCAGAAGGACTGCTATGAACAAAGAAAATTTATCTCATGGAAGAAAATCTATACGTGCCAATATCAAGCCAAGAGCACTGATCGAGGAACAACCAGATTTAATGGGGGTTTGGCGGGCAGATATAATTACTCTCTTCCCTGATGTTTTTCCAGGTATTTTAGGTTCGTCACTAACAGGCAAAGCCCTTAAAGATGGAAAATGGCAGCTGCACACACATGACCTTCGTTCTTACGGCATCGGAAAGCATCGCAGTGTAGACGATACGCCCGCGGGTGGTGGCGCAGGCATGGTCATGCGAGCGGACGTGCTTGGGCGTGCACTCTCTGACGTCTCACAACGACGAGAACCTTGTCCAATTATTTATATGTCTCCCAGAGGAAAACCACTGCTCCAAGAGAGAGCCAAGAAAATGGTAGACGGCTCTGGAGCCATAATTTTGTGTGGGCGTTTCGAAGGTATCGACCAGAGAGTTATTGATCATTTCCAAATTGAAGAAGTGAGCATTGGTGATTACGTACTTTCTGGTGGTGAGCTCGCAGCGCAAGTTATGTTGGATGCGACAGTGCGTCTAATCCCAGGCGTATTAGGAAATCATGAAAGCACTGAAGAAGAAAGTTTTTCAAATGGCCTCCTTGAATACCCCCAATATACTAGACCGTCGGTTTGGGAAGGGCAGGAAATTCCCAAAGTTTTAATGTCAGGTGATCATGGGAAGGTGGCCTCGTGGAAAAAATCGCAGTCAGAACTGCTCACACGAGATCTTCGACCAGACCTATGGACTAAATATGAACCCTAAAATTGGATACAAGTGAGTGCTTGCTTAAAAGTCAATCGGGAAATATACGGCTCCTGCCGGTTCATAGATGGATTCGGAAAGCCTTGCTAAAGTGTCACTATTTCTAAGCGATAGTCTTTTCTTCGGGACTAGCGGATATATTGGCAAAAAGTGAGGTATAAAATAAATACGACCTAAACTCTCGCGGGCACCTATGTGAACCCGGAAGAAGGCATAGAGCGATTGGGTAGTAGAGAACTTCGTGGAAAAACCACGAGCAATAAAAGGAGCTGTCAGATGAATCTGATCGCACAGTTAGAGGCGGAACAAATTGCTGCCCTTGGAAAAGACATACCCGATTTTAAAGCCGGTGATAATATTCGCGTTGGTTACAAAGTAATCGAAGGCTCACGGAGCCGAATACAGAACTATGAAGGTGTCTGCATTGCACGTAATAACGGTTCAGGAATTGCTGGTTCGTTTACCGTTCGAAAGATATCTTTCGGTGAAGGCGTGGAGCGTGTTTTTCCACTGCACTCCACTAGTATTGACAGCATAACCGTTGTGCGCAGAGGGCGCGTTCGCCGCGCTAAACTGTACTACCTCAGAGAACGCCGTGGTAAATCCGCGCGTATATCAGAAAAAACTAACTATAAACCTAAGTCTTAGGGAGCGGTCATATGAAAAAAGATACCCATCCAGATTATCATTTCATTAATGTAAAAATGACTAATGGTGATATTGTCCAAATGCGATCAACATATGGCGCAGAGGGCGATCAATTAGCATTAGACATAGATCCATCAGTACATCCAGCCTGGACTGGTGGAGGCTCACGATTAATGGATACAGGTGGTCGCGTATCAAAGTTTAAGAAGAAATACGAAGGTCTAGGCTTCTAAATAATTGGATTTTATGTTTTTTGAAAAGACCGGGCCTTAGGACCGGTCTTTTTTTATTCCAGAGATTATTAATTCATAACAACATCAAGTAATCTAATAAAAATAATTAGACAATACTAATGGCTAATAGTGTCAAAAATATTATGCTAAATATCTAATATAAAAAAATAATAAAAAAGGCAGGCATTGGTGCATATTATTGTAGTTGGCAACGAAAAGGGTGGTTCTGGAAAATCAACCACAACGATGCATGTCGCGACGGCGCTCGCTCGAATGGGACATCGCATTGGAGCCCTTGACTTAGACCTCCGACAAAAAACATTTGCACAATACATATCCAACAGGAAACGGTTTTCTGGTGAAAGCGGTGTGACACTTTTGTCTCCACAGTATTTGCAACTGCCATTGAAAAAAGAGGGCGATTTGGGTTCAGAGGAAAGCTTGATGGAAAGTAGGCTCTCTTCAGCAGTGGAAACATTAAAAAAAACTTCTGATTTCATTATAATTGATTGCCCTGGCAACCATACGCACCTGTCTCAGCTTGCTCATTCCTTAGCGGATACATTAATTACTCCACTTAATGACAGCTTTGTAGATTTTGATCTTTTAGCGAAAGTAGAAAGTGACGGGACAACAGTGAAGGGGCCATCTGTATACTCTGAAATGGTTTGGACGGCACGGCAGTTTCGTGCACAAGCTGGGAAAAAGCCAACAGATTGGATTGTTGTAAGAAACAGGTTGGGAGCACAAAATATGATCAACAAAAAGAAAATGGGTAATGCCATTACACACCTAGCCAAACGTATTGGCTTTCGTGTAGCTCCCGGATTTAGCGAACGTGTAATTTTTCGAGAACTGTTTCCACGCGGACTAACACTTTTAGATCTCAAAGATGCAGGCATAAACCAATTAAGCATATCAAATATAGCAGCTCGGCAGGAACTACGTGATTTAATTAAAGCGTTGGCACTTCCTAATGTAACTATTGAATTTTGACCTGATTAACCCAGTACTGACTTATTAAACATGAATATCTGATTATTAAATGCCGCATGTAAGCCCAGAAAGTAGATCAAGATGACCGATTTTTCAAAAACCCGACAAATGTTCGATATTCCCGAAGGTATGGTTTATCTCAATGGCAACTCACTTGGGCCGATGCCAAAAAAGGCGCCAGAAGCAATTAACACTTTCTTAATGGATGAATGGCGAACCGAACTTGTCAAAGGGTGGAATACTAAAAACTGGTTCATTAAAAGTAACCTACTAGGTGACCGAATTGGTAGCTTGATGGGGGCCGCCAACGGAACAACTGTAGTGGGAGACAGCCTGTCCATTAAAGTATTCCAAGCCGTTGCCGCAGGTCTGGCCATGGCTCCCAAAAGGCGTGTAATTCTTTCAGATAATGGAAACTTTCCAACTGATCTTTATATGGTTGAAGGCCTGATAAACCTTCGCGATGCCGGATATGTTTTACGCACGCCCGACCCCGAAGATGTTTTCGATCAGATTACCGATGAAGTGGCCGTCGTAATGGTTACCGAAGTTGATTATCGCAATAGCCGCAAACATGATATGAAATCCATTATTGCCAAAGCGCATAGCGTAGGTGCAACTGTTGTATGGGATATGGCGCATTCGATAGGTGCCCTACCCATAGATGTAACAGACACCAACACAGATTTTGCAGTTGGATGCACCTATAAATACCTTAATGGGGGACCAGGTTCACCCGCATTCATTTATGTGGCACCACGTTTACTTAATACAGTGGAGCCAGCATTATCAGGTTGGTTCGCACATGAAGCACCTTTTGCATTTGATCTCAACTTTAGGCCGACACCCAGTAAAATCGATAGAATGCGCATTGGAACACAATCGATGGCTGCATTCACACTTTTAGAGACAGCCCTCGATATTTGGGATGAGGTGAACTTGGATGACGTTAGATCAAAATCTATAGAGCTATCCGAATTCTTTATCAGTGAAGTTGAATCAAAATGTCACGGACTAACATTAGTGAGCCCCAGTGATCCAAATCAACGCGGTAGTCATGTAGCTTTTCAATTTGAAAATGGATACGAATGTATGCAGGCTTTGATAGCTCAGGGCGTCATTGGTGACTTTAGAGCTCCAGACATTATGCGTTTTGGAATAACCCCACTTTTTATCAACCTAGATGATATTGAAAAATCTGTAACTATTCTTTCAGAGATCTTGACTAACAAAATTTGGAAAAAACCAGAATTTCAGAAACGGTCGCTGGTTACTTAAAAACACTCCCACAGAGTAATATATTGAAACTTCAATCAATTCTAAAAATGCGTTTTACTGGGATCTGCCCCCCAAAGATCTTTTGAGGTAATCAGTTACTCATATGGACCTGCCCTCACAGGTTAGTTAAGGGATAGTTAATTTTAAAAAGGATTACTGCACAATGCCTGCTGAAACCCATCCAGACATTATTTTCACTAAAGTTGATGAGGCACCACAGCTCGCTTCAGCGTCACTTCTTCCAATTGTGAAATCCTTTGCAGCTGTGGCTAATGTCAAAGTCGGGGTCCGAGACATCTCTCTTGCAGGTCGTATTATTGCGGCCTTTCCAGAGAATTTAACTGACGCACAACACAAAAATGATGATTTGGCATTTTTGGGTGAGGTAGTAAAAACTGCAGATGCTAATATTATCAAATTACCCAACATCTCAGCCTCTGTTCCACAGTTAGTTGCGGCCCTTAAAGAACTCCATTCACAGGGCTATGACATCCCCAAATATCAAGAAAACCCACTCACAAAATCAGAGAAGGATATACGTTCTCGCTTTGACACCCTAAAAGGTTCCGCTGTTAACCCTGTATTGAGAGAAGGTAATTCGGATCGCCGTGCTGCAACAGCGGTAAAGAATTATTCAATGGCTAACCCTCACACAATGGGATTGTGGGAAGCAGATAGCAGAACTTATGTTTCGACAATGTCCAAGGATGACTTTTTTACTAACGAAAAATCAGCCACACTTCGAGCCAATCAAGCTGGGATCGCGCACATAGAATTACTTGGCAAAGACAGTTCTGTAAGGGTTTTAAAATCTGACGTTGAATATCACGCTGGATCCGTTGTGGACGCAACCTTTATGTCAGCGAAAGCGTTAAGTGAATTTTTAAGTGCGCAGCTTACAGATACTAAAAAAAATGGTGTTTTATTTTCGATTCACCTCAAGGCAACAATGATGAAGGTTTCTGATCCGATCATCTTTGGTCACGCTGTAAAAGCATATCTTTCAAATGTATTTGAAAAATATGGCCAGGAACTTGCTGAAGTGGGAGCTAATGCCAACTCTGGTATGGGGGCATTAATAAGTACAATTAAGGGCTCTTCAAAGTCTAGCGAAATATTAGCTGCAATAAATGAGGCAACTGATGCTAATCCGCCACTCTACATGGTGAATTCAGATAAGGGCATCACCAATCTTCATGTACCATCAGATGTGATCATCGACGCTTCACTACCTGCACTAATCAGAGCTGGTGGTAAGGCATGGGGGCCGGATGGAAATGAATCAGATACAAACTGCGTAATACCCGACAGCTCGTACGCGCCCGTATATGATGAATCCATCAAGTATTTTAAAGAAAATGGAGCCTTGGACCCCACAAAATCGGGAACAGTCCAAAACGTGGGCCTAATGGCACAGAAGGCAGAAGAATATGGATCACATCCCACTACGTTTGAAATACCTGCTGACGGCAAGGTCCGTATAGTTTTAGAAAATGGAGAAATATTGCATGAGCACAATGTCGAAAAGGGTGACATTTGGCGTTCAGCCTCGACTCGGCAGGCACCAATTAACGACTGGGTACAACTTGCACTTGAAAGGCAATCTAACGAGAACTGTCAGGCAATTTTCTGGCTCGATGAAACCCGCCCACACGATGCAGAATTGATCAAATATGTTAAGCCAATTTTAGAAGAAGCAAACGCAACAGATAAGTTTCAAATTCTCAACCCTCGACAGGCCACGCGCCTCAGCTTGGAGACTATAAGCAAAGGTGAAATGTCAATTGCGGTTACTGGTAATGTTTTGCGAGATTACTTAACTGATTTGTTTCCCATTCTTGAACTCGGTACGTCAGCAAAAATGCTTTCAATAGTGAAACTAATGGATGGTGGTGGCTTGTTTGAGACTGGCGCCGGCGGATCAGCACCCAAGCACGTTCAGCAATTAATGGACGAAAACCATTTGCGGTGGGACTCACTCGGTGAGTTTTGCGCCTTAGGCGAAAGTCTAAAGTACTTAGCAACCGTTAAAAATAATAAAAAAGCAAAGGTTTTGGGTGAAGCTGTTGACCAAGCCACGCAGGGTATACTCGATCAAAATAGGTCTCCTGGTCGCAAGGTAAGCCAACCAGATAATCGTACCAGCCACTTCTATTTTGCTCTTTATTGGGCCAAAGCTTTGGCAACGCAGTCAGACGATCTTGAACTTGCAGGGCATTTTGAGCCTATTGCAAAGGCTTTGTCTGAAAATGAAAATACTATTTTGGAAGATTTTTCATCGCCCAAAGGCAAGCCAGCCGATACTGGGGGCTATTTTCATAATGATGATCAGAAAACTGAAAAAATAATGCGGCCATCTAACGTTTTTAATAAAATTATTAAATTAGCAAGCGAGCTTAAATAACAAGTACGATCTTAAAATATTTGTCTAAATTTAAATATTTTACCATTGCTCTTATCTTTTCAATGTTTGAATGTGCTCAAGTGAATTTTGGAGATTTTAATGACGTATAGTCCACCCAAAGTTTGGATATGGGATACCGAGAATGGTGGCCAATTTTCTAGTATCAATAGACCAATATCAGGCGCTACCCATGAAAAAGAACTGCCCATTGGTAAGCATCCCCTACAACTTTACTCAAAAGGGACACCTAATGGTGTAAAAGTTACAGTTATGCTTGAAGAGCTACTGGCTAAGGGTAAATCTGACGCAGAATATGATGCTTGGCTAATAGAAATAGGAGATGGCGCCCAATTTGGTAGTGGTTTTGTAGGCCTAAACCCCAATTCAAAGATCCCTGCACTGATGGATAAATCAACTGGCCTTCGGGTATTTGAGAGCGGTGCGATCTTGTTATATCTGGCTGAAAAATTTGATTGTTTTTTATCAAAAGATATCAGCGAGAGGACTGAAACTATTAATTGGTTATTTTGGTTGCAAGGCTCTGCGCCTTATTTAGGAGGAGGTTTTGGTCATTTCTATGCATATGCGCCTGAGAAATTTGAATATCCAATCAATCGATTCACAATGGAAGTTAAGCGCCAGTTGGATGTCTTAGATAAAAATCTTGAAGATCGAAAATTTCTTGCAGGAAATCATTATTCAATTGCAGATATGGCAACTGCCCCATGGTATGGAGGTTTAGTAAAAGGCTTACAGTATGATGCAGGTGAGTTTTTAGACGTAGGAGTTTATAAAAATGTAAAGCGGTGGGCCGATGAGATTTATGAGCGTCCAGCATTTAAAAGAGGCCAAATGGTAAATCGAACTAAAGGTGCACCATCAGAAAGACTTTCAGAGCGTCATAGTCCTCAGGATTTTGATATTATTTCTGAAAACTAATATTACTCTAAGTCAAAAAATGAATTTTTAAAAGGGGCTTGGGTACCTATCAAATGGGTGAAGTCCGAGTACAATCTGCCTTACAAAAAGTTTCAACCTAAACTAAAAAAATTCAACCTCTTTTAAATAGGCGCACCCATTGGCGCCACCTATTCAAATCATTGCATACCCCACTTCAATTATGAGGCGGTCTTAGCCAGCCATTCCCGGCCTTTCAACATGACGTTCCAATAGACCCAAGGCAGGATCGATTTTTTTAGAAACCATGCTGCGCGACGCGGCTTTGTTGAGTCCCATGGAAACGACGGCATTACTTTGCCACCATAACCAAATTCAGCCAGAATGATTTTGCCGTTTTCTACAGTAAGCGGGCAGGAACCATAGCCATCGTACAAGGGTTCTAAAGATTGCCCTTCAATCTGTGCAATCAAGTTTTGCGCCACTATCGGGGCCTGTTTTCGAGCAGCTGCAGCCGTCTTGGCATTCGGAGTCGACGTGACATCGCCTAACCCGAACACATTATCAAAAGTTGTATGCTGCAATGTGGCTTGATCAACATCGACCCATCCCCCAGCTCCAGACAGAGAGCTATCCTTGATGAAGTCTGGCGCGCATTGTGGAGGACAGACGTGTATCATATCAAATTTGCGTTCAACAACTTCTGGTTCCTCACCCTCTTTTGTTATCTTGAACCAAGCCTTTTGGTTTGGACCGTCCACCTTAACCAGGTTATGTCCAAAATCGAGCGCGATATCATACTTCTTCACATACTCCATCAAAGGGGGCACATAGGGTGCGCAGCCAAATAATACGGGACCCGCATTGCAGAATGACACATCAATACCATCCAATTTTCCAGCCTTAAGCCAAGCGTCACAAGATAGATACATTGCCTTCTGTGGGGCCCCTGCGCATTTGATTGGCATCGGTGGTTGCGTAAAGATTGCCGTCTTTCCACGCATTTTTTGTACCAGTTCCCAAGTATATGGAGCCAAATCAAAACGATAATTTGATGTCACACCATTCTTACCAAGGGTATCCTCCAAACCTTCAATAGCGCCCCAGTCCAACTTCAAACCCGCCGCTACTACAAGAAAATCATACAAAACCTCAGATCCATCTTCCAAGGTAACAGAGTTATTTTTGGGAGCGAAGGTAGCTACGGCACCTTTGATCCGCTTTATGCCACTTGGCCATACAGAATCTGTGGTGCGGACAGTTTCTCCTTTAGTAAAGACGCCCGCGCCAACCATAGTCCATCCCGGTTGATAATAGTGCTGATCTGATGGCTCTATTATAGCAATATCAAGCGACGCATCGCGTGATCTCAAGCTAGACGCGGTGGCAATCCCAGCAGCACCACCGCCAACAATAACGATTTGATGTTTAGTCATTCAATTTCTCCCGTTTAATTTATATATTTTTTATTTAAAGACGGTTAATTGCCATTCCGGATAGACGTTTTCATCTACCTCCTTTGCAAACATTTGGCCCACCCACATATTGACCTAATTGCACAGAATAATCACTTTTGGCCTCATCCAAGAAGCCGTGGGCGTTAGGTATACCAAGTTGCACTGTTTAGAACTCCACCACAGCCCGGATGGATTTACCTTGATGCATCAGGTCGAAACCGTGGTTAATTTCTTCAAGCTTGAGTTTATGGGTAATCATTGGATCTATCTCAATTTTTCCATCCATGTACCAATCTACAATTTTTGGTACATCGGAGCGGCCAGACGCACCGCCAAATGCTGTACCTCGCCAGATTCGGCCTGTAACCAACTGGAATGGCCGCGTACTAATTTCAGCACCAGCCGGGGCCACGCCAATTATGATGCTTTCACCCCAGCCTTTGTGTGCAGCCTCAAGAGCAGTACGCATCACACTTACGTTACCAGTTGCATCAAATGTGTAATCAGCACCACCACCTGTCAGTTCAACGAGATGTGCAACCAAATCTCCATCAACCTTTGACGGGTTCACAAAATCAGTCATTCCAAAGTAACGGCCCATCGTCTCCTTGTCGTCATTAAGATCTACACCAACAACTTGATCAGCACCTGCTAGGCGCAAGCCTTGGATCACGTTCAGGCCAATGCCACCCAGACCAAAGACAATCGCACGGCTTCCAATTTCGACCTGTGCTGTATTAATTACTGCACCTATACCTGTTGTCACACCGCAACCAATATAACAAATCTTATCAAACGGAGCATCCTTGCGAACTTTAGCAAGCGCAATCTCAGGCACAACGGTGTGGTTCGCGAACGTAGAACAGCCCATATAGTGGTGAATCGGCGTTCCATCGAGCATGGAAAACCGTGTAGACCCGTCAGGCAACAAGCCAGCACCTTGAGTGCTACGGATTGCTTGGCACAAGTTAGTCTTGGGATTCAGGCAATAGTCACATTCACGACATTCCGGTGTGTAGAGTGGGATCACATGATCACCAACCGCAAGGCTAGTCACTCCTTCGCCTATTTCTATCACCACTCCCGCGCCCTCATGTCCAAGGATCGCAGGAAATATACCCTCTGGGTCATCACCTGAGCGAGTAAATTCATCTGTATGGCATAACCCAGTAGCTTTTATTTCTACTAGGACCTCACCCTTTCGGGGTCCGTCAAGATTAACTTCCATGATCTCTAAAGGTTTTCCAGCTTCCAAAGCCACTGCGGCACGCGTTCTCATATTGGTTCTCCTTAAACACCTTTTTTATCGCAGTTTGCGGAGCGTTATGCATACTACTAAGATACGTCCTCATTAGCGATTGACGTAAGGTAATCTTGCTTTACAGAAAAATTAAATTCAAGATATGACTCAAAGTCTCACAAAATGAAGTGAATGAGTCAAATAGAAACTCAAAGACTTGCGTAATTAGACCTATAAAAAATTACATAAATTTAACGGGAGAAAAATATGTTAGATAATAATAGTAAAAGTTGCGCCGGCCCCGGATACGCGTCACCAAAGGATGCAATTAAAGCCCCACGCGAAAAGGTTGTTTATACAATCTGTATTTACACAGGAACCGGAATAGAAAAACCAGATTATTTGGCGACAATAGATGTTGATGAAAATAGCTCCACATACGGTGAAATCATTCATCGTACTGAACTTGGGGTAGTTGGTGATGAGCTTCATCATATGGGATGGAATGCCTGCTCTTCGTGCAACACAGACGGAAGTATGGAACGTAAATATCTTATTATTCCTGGTGTGAGGACATCTAACTTTTACATAGTTGACACTGCGACTGACCCAAGAAAACCCGCTTTGTTTAAAACAGTTAGTGGCGACGAAATTAAAGAAAAAACAAATTTGTCTGCACCACATACTGTCCACTGCCTTGGTGCCGATATAATAGTGTCAATGCTCGGAGATGCCGAAGGCAATGCGCCAGGCGGGTATTTACAATTAGACAAAGATTTCAACATTGTCGGGCGTTGGGAGCTTGATACTACCGGTATGAACTTTAGCTATGATTTTTGGTATCAACCCCGACACAACATGATGGTTTCTACCGAATGGGCGGCACCTAATACCTTCATGCCAGGCTTTGACTTAGAGGATGTAGCTAACGGTAAGTATGGTCAACACATCCATTTTTGGGACTTTAAAAATAGAAAAATAGAAAAATCAGTGGACCTTGGTCCTGAAGGATTGATTCCTCTTGAAGCTAGATTCCATCATGATCCTGACAGCACACATGGATTTGTAGGAGCAACGCTAAGCTCAAATATTTTTCATTGGTACAAAGATGATGCAGGTGAATTACAAATTGAAAAAATTATCGATGTTGATGCTATTGATGTCGAAGATTTTCCCGTACCGATGCCCGGTTTGATTACTGATATTCTCGTCTCTATGGATGACAAATATCTATATTTTTCAAATTGGCTCCACGGGGATTTAAGGCAATACGATATCTCAGATCCCTCAAACCCAAAGCTAACTGGCCAAGTTTGGATTGGTGGTCTGCTTGGCAAAGCACCTGACGTTAACGGGCGTTCAGTAGATGGTGCACCACAAATGATCCAACTATCTCTGGATGGAAAACGCTTATTTGTCACGACGTCACTATTTTCAACATGGGATAACCAGTTCTATCCAAGCATGAAGGACAAAGGCGGCATTATGCTCATTGTTGATTGTGATGTAGAAAATGGTGGTATGAAAATTCGCGAAGATTTCCATATTGATTTTGGAAAAGAACCACATGGCCCAGCGCGGGCACATGAGACAAGATACCCTGGTGGTGACTGTTCGTCAGACATCTGGGTCTAAAAAAAGTGGGGGCCTATTGTTCAGATAGGCTCCTTTTTTTAAAATGTCAGATAAAGCTTTTAAGCATAAAATTACATTCCGAAACCGCCAAAACAAAACATTGGAAGTCTCTGAAAACGAGTCTATTCTCGATGTTTTTGAAGCAGCAGGTTGGGTTCTACCCGTGGCTTGTCGATATGGAGGATGTATAACCTGCGCCGCCAAAATGATCTCTGGTAGCGTAAGGCAACCAAAGGGAACTGCGGTTAATAAGCGTCAGTCCCAAGATGGTTATGTCTTACTGTGTGTGGCGCGTCCAAAAGAAAATTGTGTTTTTGATGTTGGCGTTGAAAGCCATGGCACCCTTTATCACAATCCATTTGCTAGCAAAAACGCTGCAATTTTATTAGACAAAGCAAAAACGAAAGCAAGCGCGCGATGACGGCTGCTTTGACAATTCGAAGAGCAACCGCCGCTTTGACCCCTAGCTCTGGTTTAGTGGTTTTATTTTTAGTTGCATTCGGTTGGTTTTATAGCTTCATGCAACTAATTACGCTGGACTCGGTTGGCAGCCTTTCAGAAGCTGGGCCTGGCATGCAAATGTTTGCTGCCATTCAGTATTACCTATTAAATAATCCTCTTGGTTTTGAAACTTCCCTCAACTTTTGCACCACAACTAATGCCAATTGGGACATCTTGGATTTCGTAAAATCATTTACAATGTGGGTAGCTATGGTCGCCGCAATGATGTTGCCGAACTTATTTCCATTACTCAAATCAGCCAAAATACGAGGAGAAAAAGCTATCCCGTTTGTCTTGGGCTACTTCGCCATTTGGTCAGGTTTTTGTATGTTGGGGGTATCCGTTCAATGGGCACTTCGAATGTTAGATGTGTTAAATGGGCATATGGTGATTACAAATCCAATGATTTCAGCCACTGTTCTATGCGTGGCCGGCACTTATCAATTATCACAACACAAATCAGCCCATCTAAAAGAGCGCAAAAATTTAATAGCAATGACTGATTTGAAACCATGCTGTCAGACAGCAGAAACAACCTCAGGCACCGCCTACGGTCTTGCATGCGTTAGATGTTGCTTTCCATTGATGCTGACAATGTTCGCCTTTGGATTGATGAATATTTTGGCAATGGCAATGCTTACTGTGATGATGATTTTGGAAACCTACTCAGAATCAAGAATTAATTTAGCGAAATTTTGGGGCGGTGTGATGTGTTCTATGGGTCTTCTATTTTACCTGTTAGCCGTTTGACAATTAGTCAGACACTGAAATATTTCACTTATAAACTCGTATCCACTGAATCTTAAAAGATGTAGACGTACGTGACAAAATTAGCCAAAAAATTACGTTCCGCTAACCAAGAGTGGAAAGATAATTTGCCAACTCTTTTGCCACTCTACTAGTTTGTTCTATATGTTGAAAATGCCCACAGTTTTCTAATGCTACAAAGGTTGACCGGCTTAGCTGGTTTGCCATGTCCTGGCTAATTTTAAGAGGTACCATGCGATCATAATCTGAAGCAATTATGAGTGCGGGAACGTCAATTTCAGTCAATCTGTCTGAAACATCGAATTGGCTACAAGCATAAAAATCATCATAAACAACTTTTGAACCCGCTTCTAGCATTCGTTGTCGTGCTTTTTGCTTAAAAAAGGCACCTGTATTTTTATACCACGAATATTTTACAATATTTTCAATTGTTGGCTCAAAGTTTTCTTTCAAACCTTCGAGTATTGCATCTGTTACAAACATCTTGCTGGCACCACCAATCATTGCGATTGCAGTGAGCCAGCTATATTTATTTAAAGCTGCATTTAGCGCAATAGATGCGCCCATTGAATGTCCAACAATACAAACATTGTCGAGCTCAATAGCTGTGACAAATTCGTTGACTGCGTTTGCATATTCTTCGACGGATGATTGGCTTTTTCCACCTGACTTTCCATGCCCAGGAAGATCTATTGCATATACTGGATAATTATCTAATCCACCCCCGTGTTCTTTTGGCGTCAAGCCAAGGGACCGCGTTAGATCATTCAGGCTGCGCCAAGCTAAAGGCCAGTCAACCTCTTGCCCACCAGCACCGTGTATAAGTAACACACTGACCCCGCCCGCGGACTTAGAGACGCCATTAAAGCTGTAAGATAATTCGTATCCGTTTAAAGAAATTTTAGCCATTAATAAGACCTATTTTTTGTTAGTACGGCCGTTTCGTTCACCTAAATTTTAAAACTTTAACTTCCCAAATAAGAAAATTAACCTCACAAAATTATCCCTAAACTTACCATAAACATGCGTAACTAACGGACGATATTCGGCCTAGTTAAGTCAACAATTACCATAGGTAACAGTCAAAATAAATGGCTTCTAAACACCTCTTGGGCCTAACACTAAGCATGCAATCGCTGTTCAAAAATTGAGCCAACTGTCGGTTTAAACCTTAAAATGAGTATGCCTAAATTACTTACGACACTTCTCCTCTTGCCAAGTTTTTTATTTTTTACAAATCAATTAATTAGCTTACGGATATTGATTAATTTGGTGACAAAAAAAGTTTTCTGGTTTGTTTCACCATGCTTGAAACAGCAAAGGTCTTGCCTTTAATTTGATGCAGTGGCAACATTTAAAAGACCAAAAAGGAATACTATTCTGATGCAATCACCCGATATGACCCATAAGCCAGATGTTAAGGCATTTTTTGATGCACAATCAAATACGATAAGTTACGTGGTAAAAGATCCCCAGAGTACTTCATGTGCAGTAATAGATGCAGTCATGCAATTTGATTATGCCGCTGGGCGATTAAGCTACGAAAGTGCGGATGAGATGATCGAGCACATCATCAATAATCAATTACGACTTGAGTGGATAATCGAAACCCATGTGCACGCAGATCACCTCTCAGGCGCGCCATATATTCAGCAGAAACTAGGCGGAAAGATTGGTATAGGAGAACATATTCAATCAGTTCAAGATACTTTTGGAAAAATCTTCAACGAGGGCACTGAGTTTGAGCGTGACGGCTCTCAATTTGATAAGCTTTTTGAAGATGAGGATACTTATACAGTCGGCAAAATGAAATGTTTCGCAATCCATACACCAGGGCATACACCGGCTTGCATGGTACATATAATGGGAGATGCAGCTTTTTCAGGTGACACCTTATTCATGCCCGACGGAGGCTCTGCTCGAGCAGATTTCCCTGGTGGAGATGCTGGCCAATTATTTGATTCAATAAGTCGAGTTCTTCGCTTACCAGATGACGTGCGTTTATTTGTTTGCCATGATTACGGTCCTGGAGGAAGGGCGATTAGCTGGGAAACAACAGTTGGAGAACAGAAAATGGCGAATATTCACGTAGGCAAAGGAACAGATCGAAACACGTTTGTTGTAATGCGCGAGGAGCGTGATGCGCAGTTAGCGATGCCAAAATTGATTATCCCCTCACTGCAAGTAAATATGCGGGCAGGAGAAATACCTAGAGATGAAGCCGGAAATATGACACTAAAAATTCCTCTGAATAAGCTATAAATAGAGTAATTAAATATACCAATAACGGTTCAATAAAGTTGAACTTTACTAGCTGTATCCAAGCGGTAGTTGGATTTTAAAAACCACTGCAACTCCACATTTCTGGCAAGCAAAAAATATGATGTGTTGCAATGATAAAGGTGGCAAAGTATTTTATAAAATATAAGAAATTTACAAGTTTTTATAACAGCTAGTTATTGAACTCAGGGAGATCTGTTGTGCGCCTCGTTAAAAGAATAAGTACCTTAGCTTCAGTTGCGGCAGTTGCCTTTGGATTAGCTACAGTGGCCTCTGCAGAAAATACTAGTCTTCGTATTCAAACACACTTCACTGCTGAGAGCATGTCTGGGAAGATGGTGGCAGAGTTTATTGAAAACGTAGGTACGATGTCAAATGATGAAATCAAAATTAAGATGTTCTATGGCTCCGCTATCACGAAAGCTACTGAGACTTTTGATGCCGCTATAGCAGGCATTCTTGATTGCGATATGACAGATGGTTCCTATCAGGCTAGTAGGGATCCAGCATTCCAATTTGCTAGTGATTTGGTAGGTCTTTATTTTACTCCACAGGAACAAATGGCATGGCTAATTCATGGGAACGGATACGAAGCCCTAAATGTTTTATATAATGCACATGACATGGAGTTCATCGGATGGTGGATTCCGGGGCCAGCATCGTTTTCCTCCTCAAAATCTGTTGGTGGGATCGCTGACGTAAAAGATTGGAGGTTTCGTTCATCTTCAGGCCTAAGCAACACAGTTTTTACAAACTTAGGAACCTCACCAATTGTAATAAATTCTAACGCCATTCCAGGCGCAATTGTGACTGGTATTCTCGATGACGCATATGCCGCAACTTTAACAGAAACCTCAGAATTAGCGCTCTATGACATCAGAAATAGCACTAATTTTCCAGGATTCTACTCCATGCCAGCGAGCCACTTAGCCTGCCGAAAAGGAGTTTGGGATTCTATGCCCTCTAATCATCAAGCTATTCTTAAAAATGGAATGCAGGCTCTCGCTCTTAAAAACAATACCATGACGAAAATCAAAAAAGCCCTTACGACTAAAACACTACTCGAAAACGAGGTCTACTTTTATAAGTGGACAGAAGAAGAACTATACAGATACCGCTCAACAGTAAAATCTAGCTTGGTAGAATTTGCCACAACTGCAGCAGCCAAAACACTTATTAAAAGCCACGTTAGCTTTTTGACAGAAATGAACCTTTTAGAATAATGATGAAATTCTGTGGTGCTCAACAATATTAAAGTTCACACTGAACTACCCCTTTCGCTACCCAATCATCAAGAATATTTAATGCAGTGTCAGCAAAAGCTTGATCATTAATATGGCAGTCCACTTCAGTCAGCTGAAGAGGTGGTTTGATTATCTGTCGCACCTCATCGACCATCGCGGACAAACCGTCGGGGTCATAGGCGGGTTCTCCATATTTGTCCCATGCCTCAACTCCCTGAGTTGGAAGTATAAAATTTACTGGACCCTTGGATTCCTGCAAACGGGTAGCTATGTCTTGAATCAATGTTCGGCGTTCTTCTGGGCGAAGGAGAGATGATTTTATTAAACGGTTATGCTGATGAAAAGGCCGATCAGCATATTTTGGTGGGGTCTCCTGCCATCCAACAAAATCAATTAAGTCGGAACAGCCAGGAGCTATAATTTGTGGAATGCCCTTTGATCCTGCCCCTGTTAATCTGTCAGACCCAGCATTAATAACAGAACCAACCATAGAGTTAGCAAGTTCTTGCATTGCAAAATCCATTACCGCTACAAAATAACCTTGGCGAGCTAACACTTCAAACGCCATCCCACCCATGCCAGTCGCATGAAAAATAGCAACTTCAAATCCGCGAGCCTCAAGTGGATCTCGTAACAATTTCATATAGCTCAAACATGAAGACCCAAGGCTCATCATACCTATCACAGGTCTATCCGCTTTCGGTGACTCAACGCTTCTGGCGGAACCTAGTACCGCACCAGCTGCTTGACTAAGGGACGATTTGCAAACCGAGTTTAAACCATAAAGACCGCCTGCCCATAGTATCATTTGAATATCAGGCGCCAATCGATCCGGCGGTATAATAGGTGAAAAAGAAACTGTAGAGACAACATATTTTGGAACGCCCATCGGTAATGCCTGAGCACAATCTAGAGCTAAATCAGTTCCCATAGTTCCACCCAGGGCCAGCATGGCGTCAACCTTGCCAGAGGCGTGTAGTTGAGAAGTTAAAACAACCGCTCCTCTTGCCATGATTTGCATTGCTGAATTTTCATTACCACTTTTAATTGCTATTTGGATAGTAGAACCACCCGCCTCAGCAACCTGATGTTTTGATATATTAGTGGGAGTTGACGGGTCACCTAAGACACTGACGTCCATTGTCAAAACATCGCCACCCTGCGCAACAATGCAGCCACAAACGTAATTTAATTCTTCATCCTTCGTGTCATAAGTTCCAATAACTAAGATCGTTTTTTTAACCATTACTTTACTATCCTCATAATTGGATCCACGCCGTTTTAAGGTTTTGGAATTTGTTTAGTGAATGAGGCGATTTATCATGTCCATTACCTGATTGACCCACACCGCCTAAAGGCACTGTCACATCAGCGCCTCCATAGGTATTCACATGCACTACTCCAGCCCGCAGTCGCTCAACCATACGATGGGCTCGGTTAATATTTTGTGTGAATACGCCTGCAGCGAGGCCATAATCAGTACCATTTGATAATTTAACCGCTTCTTCTTCAGTATCAAATGGTTGCACTGCTAGTACTGGTCCAAAAATTTCTTCCTGTACCAAAGAGCTATCTTGTGGAGCATTATCAAAAACAGTCGGACCAATGTAAAATCCACCAGTTTCAACGGCGCGTTGTGCACCACCTAACTTTAACTCCGCTCCATCTGCGGCAGCTTGATCACAGTTTTGCAAGATATTATTCATCTGGGTCTGTGAGGCGATAGCACCGGCATTTGTTGATAAATCCAGAGGATCGCCCAACTTCATTTCATCAGCAATATTTACTATTTTTTCAACAAAGTCCTTATGTATTGAGTTTTCTACCAATAACCGAGACGATGCGACACAAACTTGCCCACTGTTACGAAAAATAGCGCCAGCAACTACTTTAGCTATTAAGTCGAGATTATCCGCGTCAGCAAAAACAACTGATGCAGACTTTCCACCAAGTTCTAAATAAACACGCTTGAGGTTAGATTGGGCCGCATACATCATTAGTTGGCGACCAACAGTTCCAGAGCCAGTAAAGGCTAATACATCCACATCCATATGCTGGCCTAATGGAGCCCCAACATCTAAACCAGTGCCAGTAACCACATTTAGAACTCCGTCAGGCAGGCCAGCTTCATGGCAAATTTCTACTAATCTCAAGATACTTAGGGAGGCTAATTCAGCTGGCTTTAAAACAATAGTATTTCCTGTTGCCAGCGCTGCGGCAATTTTCCAAGCAGATATCATGAGAGGAAAATTCCAAGGAACAATTACACCGACCACGCCAACGGGTGTATGATGTACCAAACCTAAAGTTCCCACAGCCGTTGGTGCAATTTCACCATATTGCTTATCACATAGCTCCCCATAATAACGAAATGTTCCTGCAGCACTCAATGGCTCAGCCTTTATCGCCATCGAAATTTCAGTTCCATTGTCCCGCACCCCAAGAACTGCAAGCCAGTGTGCTTCCTTTACAATTTTATCAGCAATCCGTTGCAGTACCTTTCCCCTCACCGCTGGAGCAAGGCCAGACCACCGGCCATCTTCGAAAGCAATTCGAGCTGCTCGAACTGCCTTATCTACATCTCCGCTGCGCCCAGCGGCAATCTCTGTCAGAAATCTGCCATCAATCGGAGAAATCACATCCATTTTAGCCCCATCGATTGAATCGACTTTTTCACCATTAATCATATGTTGACCCACGGATACTGAAGCTTGCCTTAATTTATTAATTTCAGATTGATTTATCATATTTGTAACTTGCACCTTCGCAATTTTTATTATTAATTTACTACTATATATTGTGATCACAAAAATATTATTTTTGTGATCACAATATTATTTGGGAGTAGAAATGAGAGCCTTAAATTGCCCTCCCACGCTCTTTAATGGATAAATCACAAACCTTTTTGATACTCTCACCGACTATTGACCCACTCTTTAGCTAAGAACATCGTTACCAGTATTAGACAATTAGATTGCCCTGATCAGTTTAGCCTGTCAATAATTCTACAATTACAAAACAATCAGCTTGATGCAAAATTAACGTAAAATAGCCAAAGCTACAATGAGAGCGATTAATCAAAATTTGATGTATTTATTAATTGAAAATCTGTATTTGGATTCAAGAGATTAGGTACGCACTTTTTAAAACCACGTTAAATCAGAATAAATACCTATTGGAGATCAACCAATGAAAGACCAAAACTTTTTAACCGAAAACAATGCTCGTCACATGTGGCACCCTATGGCTCATCCCGCAGAAATGCAGGCGAACCCACCACGCGTCATTGTTGGAGCTGAAGGCGTCCGCATAAAAGATATCGATGGCCATGAAACAGTAGACGCGGTCGGTGGCCTTTGGAATGTTAACCTTGGTTATTCTTGCAAACCCGTAAAACAGGCAATTTCTGAACAGCTAGAAGCTTTACCATATTACTCTACCTTCCGAGGAACCTCCAATGATAAGGTCATTGAGCTTAGTTACATGTTGCGTGAGTTTTTTGAACCAGATGGTCTAAGTCGTGCATTCTTTACATCTGGCGGATCAGACAGTGTTGAAATCTGTCTTCGTTTGGCTCGGCAATATCATAAAATTAAAGGTTCACCGGGACGCATTAAATATCTTTCCTTGATGAAAGGGTACCACGGCACCCACACAGGTGGAGCGTCAGTAAACGGAAACGCAAATTTTAGGACACAATATGAGCCCCTGCTCCCCGGCTGTTTTCATGTTCCAGCTCCCTACACATATCGCAATCAATTTGATGAAACTAATCCAGAGCGTTTATCAGCTCTATGCCTTAGAGCGCTAGAGGAGCAAATTAGTTTTCAAGGGGCAGAAACTATTGCTGCTTTTATCATGGAACCAGTTCTTGGAGCCGGCGGTGTAATTCCACCCCATCCTAACTTTATGCCAGGCGTGCGTGAAATATGTTCAAAATATGGCATTTTGCTAATTGCTGACGAAGTGATCACAGCCTTTGGCCGTACCGGTGGCTGGACTGGAAGTCGTCTTTGGGGTGTCAAACCTGACCTCATGGCTACAGCAAAAGCAATTACAAACGGCTATTTTCCATTTGGAGCTGCCATGGTCTCTGGTGAAATAGCTGAGGTGTTTGAGAGCGACTCAACTGGCAACGCCATGATTGGATCGGGGTACACATATTCAGGCCATCCCGTTGGAGCGGCAGCAGCAGTTGCGTGTCTGACAGAGACCTTTCGTCTGAAGGTTCCAGAAAATGCAGCAGCGCGTGGAACACAATTATTTGAAGGTCTTAAAAAACTTAAACTGAAGCATGGAGTTGTTGGAGATATACGCGGGGGTCATGGATTAATGTGCGCGCTTGAGTTGGTTTCTGATCAAGCTTCCAAAAAGCCAGTCGAGAAAGAAACAGCTGCAAAAATTTATGAAGCTACTTATAATAGTGGTACCATGATACGCATATCTGGGCCAAACATCATTCTATCACCACCACTTGTCTCTCAAGCGACTGATATAGATCAGGTTTTGACCTCACTAGATAAGGGTCTTGCCTCAGCCTAACGGGTTTGCGTTTGTTATTTTGTTAGAATCTTAGACTCAATTTTTTTTGATTGGGCTATAAAATGTGTTCAATGAAGATAGCCATAACGCCTCAGGATCAATTAATCTTTTATAAAATTCTGACGGATTGGACCAACATACTTTTCTGTGAGTTCATCTGGAACTTCAGTGCCATCAACTAAAAATGGAAGAATTCCACGCCTTAACGAACGCCCTCTCATAGCAATTATTTCATCTTCAGACTTGGTCACTCTCTGTGACAAGCGTAAACCCCAATGATGCAAATCTTTATACAGCTTATCTATTATAAGCTGATGATCTGAACCTTTTGCTAAGTCATGAAATTCTTCAGGATCCTCATGCAAATCAAAGAGCATAGGTCGCATGCCACCCTCAGCATGCATCATTTTATATCTTCCATCAAAAACCATGAATAAACGCGCATCACGAGGCTCCAACCCTAATTTAGCCGCTTGTGGTGTGGGAGAATAATCAAATTCTGAAATAACATAATCACGCCAAGATGGGTTTTGGCCCCATAACCATGGCATAAGAGATTTGCCTTCTAAAATATGTTCCGGGACAGACCCACCCGCAGCCTCCACAAACGTAGCGGCCAAATCAATACTTTCTACTAAGGCATCACAAGTTGTCCCGCGAGTACTAGACGCTTCTGAACGTGGGTCATAAATTATCAGTGGAACTTTGACCGAAGCTTCATGAAATAAATCTTTCTCCCCCAACCAATGGTCGCCAAGGTAATCACCATGGTCAGAGGTGAGAACTATCATTGTATCAGCCATCCGACCAGTGTTTTCAAGGTGATCAAGCAAGCGGCCAAGCTGGTCATCACATTGCTTTATTAATCCCATGTAGGCTGGAATTACTTTCTCACGGACTTCTTCACGTTGGAAGGCTGAAGCAATCTTATTACCCATGTATGCCCCGTAAACAGGATGTGGGTCTTGGCGCTCAATTTCATGCCGCAGTGCCCCTGGTACATGGTTTGCACCAAACATATTATGGTACGGTGCAGGAACAATATATGGCCAGTGGGGTTTAATATAGCTCACATGAGCCATCCAAGGCCCTTCAGCCTGATCCACAAACTCAATAGTTTTTTGAGTTAACCAGGGAGTCTCACTATCCTCTTCCTTTATATTTGCCGCTTTATCAGCATTACGAAACATCCAGCCACTAGCAATTTGATCATCGCTAACTCCAGCATTTGCGTAATCGGCCCAAGGATTATCACCATCATAACCTTTTTCTTTTAAGTACTCATTATAAGGACTACGTTTTTCATCATAAAAGCCGTCTGGACCATACCCCCACAAGCCATCATCACGGATCCAATTATCAAACCCACATTCAGCCTGACGCGCCCCAATCATACTATCAGCAGTTAACCCGAGCCTCTCCATTCCCTCAACATCAGCCTTCATATGGGTTTTACCAATAATCCAAGAGTTCATTCCAAGTTTACGGAGATGATCCCCCATGGTTTGTTCACCTACACGTAAAGGAAATCCGTTCCATTGCGCCCCATGGCTGCTGGCATAGCGTCCCGTATAATAACACATACGGCTAGCTCCACAAATGGGTGATTGAACATAAGTTTGGGTAAACCTAACACCCTTTTTTGCGACACGGTCAAAATTTGGGGTGTCTAAATGTGGGTGTCCTGCGCAGCTAAGATAATCAAAACGTAACTGATCATACATTATAAATAGGATGTTCATACTGTCCCTCAATTTCTTCTTTTTTGTATGCGTGGTCAGTTCGAATGCAAGCTAAATTGTGCTCTGCCAGCATCCACCATAAGAAACAAAATTGCAAAATTAGTAATTTCTTCCATCAAATTTATAAGATTATTATGTCACCAAAATTTATTTAAAATTTTTGTAAATATCACTTTTGATATTCTATTGGATGTGTGATGATAAGATCTATTAAAAATGACTTAGACTAATTTGCCAGTAGATTTTTCATAAGCCCGGAGCTTAATAATGGATACCGGAAGTTTACTTATAATTATTCCAGCACGCGGTGGAAGCAAACGAATACCGCGGAAAAATATTAAAGAAATATGTGGACAACCAATGATTTACTGGCCACTTATGGAACTTTCAAAAAAATTTTCTTCAAACCAAATTTTGGTCTCCACTGACAGCTCTGAAATTATTTCTACTGTTGAAAAAAAGGGTATCAAAATACCATTCATTCGCCCAGATTCATTATCCGGTAGCTTCACTGCTACTTTTCCAGTTGCAGCTCATGCATTAGCTTGGTTTGAGAAAAATGTGTCGATAATGGATTACGTACTAATAGTCTATCCAACTGCAGTACTTCTCGATATTAATGATATTTCTTCAGCATTTTCTTTATTAAACCATGACAACGATTGTGACTTGGTAATGTCCGCCACCAACTTTGCATTTCCAATTCAGCGAGCTGTTTTCCAAAACAATGAAGGTTACGCAGAGATGTTTGAGCCAGAAAACGTTACAACAAGGTCACAAGACTTGACAGAGGCTATGCATGATGCCGGACAGTTCTATTTGTTCCGCTCAGGAGCACTTAGAAACGAAAAAACTCTCGTTGACTTAAACGTAAAGCTTAAGCTTTTGGACCGTAACAAAGTAGTTGATATTGATACATTAGAAGATTTTGGAATTGCGAACGCAAAGATGAAAATGCTCGCATTAGACAAAAGAGACTTCAATTGGAACTTTGACTAAATCCAAATAAATGAAACCAATGATTTATTTATTTGACGTACGGTTTTGAAAGCAAGTTTGAAATAGTTGTTTTAAGAAATTAGTAATGTTGAACGAGTGCAACTCGCTTTTGATTCCATATTTTTAGGAACTGACCAAATGAGCCTTTTTAGTGATTTAATTTCAACTCTTTTTGAGAAACGTTATCGTAATCTATTCTTGGCTAATGCTCAGGATAAAAATATAATTGAATTAGCAAAAGATTTATTAGGCAGCTTTGGTGAAGTGTCTGGAGGGGCACTAGCACACATGGTTTTTGACAAATATTCTCAAATTAGTCTTGATGAAAAACGGGCATTTTTCAGTTTTATGGCACATGATTTAGAAATTGATCCTGATGAGGTAAGGAAAGCGCTGGATGCGTACCAAAGTGAGCCATCAGAAACCACCTATAAGGCATTTTCAACTGCAAGCGAACCAAAGCGGCAAGAACTCATAAGAAGATTAAACCATCCGGATGGAGCCACCGAACGTTTAGTTGGAATGCGAAAAGACCTACTGGCACTTATTAAAGAGAGCCCTGAACTTGCACCAGTTGGTATCGATCTAAAGCATTTATTTACTTCCTGGTTTAACAGAGGGTTTTTGGTTTTACGTCCTATTAATTGGTCCAGTCCAGCAGAAATTTTGGAAAAAATCATCGCATATGAGGCTGTTCATGCGATAAACAGTTGGGAAGACCTGAGAGCTAGGCTACAGCCTGAGGATCGCCGGTGTTTTGCTTTTTTTCATCCAGCCATGCCAGATGAACCTTTGATTTTTGTTGAAGTAGCACTGACAAAAGGTATCCCTAATTCAATACAAGGTTTACTAGAAACCAATCGCGACCCAATCCCACCAGAAGATGCAGATACAGCTGTATTTTACTCGATTTCAAACTGCCAACAGGGATTAGCTGGAATTTCATTTGGTAATTCATTAATCAAGCAGGTCGTTTCCGATCTCTCTCTTGCCATTCCTTCTTTAACAACATTCGTGACGCTGTCTCCAATCCCAAGACTAACGAGTTGGTTGAAAAAAGGGGAAATTATTTCAACAGAGAAATATACAAACCAAGCACTGGCAGCTTATTATTTGTTAAACGCGAAAAATGAAGAAGGTAAGCCATATGACCCAGTGGCACGGTTTCATCTTGGAAATGGAGCAATGTTGCACGCAGTACATGCTGAAGCCGATAAATCTGAAAATGGGTTAGATCAATCTGGTGGAGTGATGGTAAATTATCAATACGATCTTAAAAAGATACCCCAAAACCACGAACGTTTCTTATCAGAAAACAAAATAGCAGTATCCACAGAGGTTCGTGCGTTAGGTGCATCAGTCAAGTAAGCACAGATTCTGTATCGGGAGGTTCTCTAAATAATACCCTAAATTTAGAGAATTTAATGATTTAGTGCTCACTACGTTGAGCCGCTATCTTGGATCCCTCCGAAAGACTTTTTAGCTTTGCATATGCAATGTCTGGATCCACTGCACCATAACCGGCAAATGTTCCAAAACCACAATCAGAGCCCGCAATGACACGGTCTACTCCAACTATCTCGACAAACCGGTCAATCCGCTGAGCTACTAACTCTGGATGTTCTACAAAATTAGTGGTCGTATCAACCACACCAGGAACGAGCACTTTGTTCTCTGGAATTTCCGACTTTCTATCACGAAATACTTTCCACTCGTGTGCGTGCCTTGGATTTGATGTTTCAAACAATAGATATTTAGCCTTAGCTGACATTAAAGTTGAAAAAACCTTGTCCATGCCAATATCACAGCAATGTGGCCCCTCATAATTACCCCAACAAATATGAACTCTAACTTTTTCCTCAGGTATATTTTGTAGCGCGTGATTTAATGCCGCTACGTGGGTTTCAGCGACTTTCACAAATTCATCATCGGTCAAATCGTTGAAAAGCATATGACGCGACAGCGCAAGATCGGGACAGTCTAATTGCAAGTCAAGGCCAGCAGCAACGATCGTTTCATATTCTTGACGCATCACATCTGCCAAAGCGGCTAAATAGGACTCTCGGTTTTTATAATGAGAGTTTTGCAAAAACAAAGAAATCACACCTGGGGAAGCAGCGTTCATGAACCCCCGTTCAATACCAGACTTTGCCATGGCAGTCTTGAGGTTTATTATATCTTTTTCGAGCTCTCCCTGACCCTTCGATGAAATTTCCCCAGTGCACATTGGTCGAGCATATTGAGGTGTGCCCCCATCATCAGCCAACCGCTCCAAAAATCCAGGAAACATTTTGAGATCGGCAGGGGCGTTACGTTCACTATCACCCGAGAAACCATTATAGCGGTCTTTGACATAAGTCGCATAAGATATTTTTGAAGTCTCTCCATCACTCACTATATCTACGCCAGCCTCAACTTGTTTTAAAACTGTTTGCTCAACGGCGTGAGACATAACTGAATCAAATTCAGTTTGATCATATTTAACTTCATTTTCTCGGGCAAAAATAAAATCAACAACTTTCTGACTGCGTGGTAAGCTACCAACATGAGAGGTGAGAATTTTTTTCATCATATTTCCTTAAAAAATTTAGTTTCCAATCCATGTCGGACCAGCAGGATCATCATTTGAGCACACTCTGTACAAACTTGCTTCACCGCTCATAGATGGCTCAATGCTGTGTGAGAAATCTGCTGGTAGCAAACAAGTGTCACCAGGGTTAAGCGTCGCGTCGCCTCCATTCCAAGACAGCCGCCAGTATCCCCGCATAGGCATTAAAACCACTGAATTATTAAATTTTTCTTGAATGGTTGAGCTGGAGTTGCGTGTTATGAAGTCGACAGAAAAGCCTGGCTTGTCTTTTAGTTCGCCGTCTTCTCCAATCACTTGTATTGTTTGATTTGCAGCTAATGACATGAGGTCTTGGTATCTAGCCACGTGACGGGAAACAAATTCTGTGGCTGTTGGTTCAGGTATGCGAGACAATACATCGCTAGAAAGAACCGGCATCGGCTTAATCCCATCAGGCAACACCTCACCATTCTTACTATCGTAAAGACGCCCATTTTCGCCCAAAATTAAACCATGCTCAGCAGCATCCTCAATTACTTGAGGAGCCCAAGTTACGCCGCCGCCAGCATCATCTCCACCCAAAATAGCCATTATCATTCCATAGTCAGATCCAATATTTTCAAACCCCCGAAAAATACCAGTTGGAATATTAATTATGTCACCTTCTTCTAAGACCACCTCACCCGCAGTACCCCAACGCCCCCAGAAAAACCGCCAGCGCCCCTTGAGCACAAAAAATACTTCAGCCGTTGTGTGCACATGCAAAGAATTTCGACATTTCGGTGGCTGACCAGCAGCTCCAATATTAAACCCTGGCGTGTCTCTTAGATGTACGTGTTGATCAGCACTCTCGCTCACGCCACCACCAATAATTGTAAAGTTTTCCTTTTGATTGCTGCCAGGAGTGTGCGCATCAATAAACGCTGTTTTACATGGGACCAAATCTCCATAACGAACAATGCATTTTTCCATTTCACTTGGTATCATATTATAGTGCCTAGCCCTTTTTCAGTGCAATTTGCTTCCAAATTGCTGTTTCATCAAACAGAGTATATTCACGCCGTATTCCCCATGGTCCAAATTCAACATGGCTGATTCCCATAACGTGAACTTCTGCGCCTGTCGGTTGACCAAAAGCACCCCAACCATCATGTTTTCCCGTAAGGCTCCAACGCAATGCCGCACGAGGCGGCATTTTTGGATCTTCACGGCCAATTTGATGATGAATTTCAAAGTTTGCTGAGGGAAAGGAGGATCTTAATCCAATCCAAAATTCGTCAACACCATCCGTTGATACTAGCTCTTTTCCACCTGGGTAATATCCGGTAACGGCCCTATCATATTCTGTAGAAATAACACTTAGATCCGCTTTCATAATCCGGTTTAAAGTTTCAGAATACCGAGCGCCCCATGCATTATCGTTACCACGACCTTTATATGGCCCTAATTGGTCATCCATAGGATGAAACGGTTGAACACATCGAGCGGGGCCACCTTCAGCTTCAATTTGTTCAATTGCATACTCATAAGGGTCCCATCCCATTTGACGGACGATCGCACCTTGATCCCGGATCAACCACTCGTCATTAATTTGATTATCAATTGCATGACAATCAGCAACAATCCTATACTTCAAAGTTTTGCCAGTAGCCTTTCCATACACCCCATCTCCAAGGTGAGTTGCTGTAGACAAAATTCGGTGGGATGAGAGCATACCTTCCTCAGGAGTGCCTGACCATATGACATCTTCTCCCAATAGTCGTCGATCTGGGAATTCTGCAAGTGTTGCCATAGTTGCACCAATAACGTTCGCATTTCCAATCACGAGGGAACCAGGAGAACGTACAATTATGTCATGCGAATAATAGGTATTCAGGGTGCCTAACCCACGACCCTCCCAAATCTCCATCGTAATTCCCAAAATATAATCAGGAAAATCAATAAACCTATCTGAAAAACCCTTCATGTATTCCACCCCTTTGGAATTTTAGCTGAACCACGGACAATCAATGGACTATTTATTTTTAGGTGCTTTGGAGCAACCTCTGGATCACGAATTTTATCAATCATAAGTCGCACCGTTTGTTCTACCATCAAATTTGCTCTTTGGCGTAAAGTCGTTAAATTATATCCTGCCCATGATGCCGGCGGAACATCATCATAGCCCACGACACTAACGTCTTCTGGGATGCTTAAACCAAGTTCTGTTCTCAAGACATCCATTACAGCAAACGCCATATGGTCAGTTGCTACAAATACTGCGTCAGGCCTTCCCGAAGCTGCAAACATTTCACGAGCTACATCTTTGGCGGTGTCAGTTGAAAAATTACCTAAGGCATGTGCAAAAAGGGTTTTTCCAAATTTTTTTAGACCAGAACAAAATCCCGCCTCGCGGTCGCGTTGAGTGGACGCACCAACCCAACCCCCAATATAAGCAATACGTTTATGGCCTGCCCCACATAAAAACTGTGCCGCAGTTTGGCCACCTTCTATGTTATCTGAAGTAACAGAACTATGGGCCAGTTTGTCTTGCGCTCGGTTAAATAAAACAACAGGGACACCCATTGCCTCACATCTCGCCGTTACATCATTAGAAATTCCAACACTGGCAATAATAATGCCATCAACTTGATAGTCGAGTAACTCTTCAATGACCTGCTCAGTCGATTGATTGTCATTAGAGGCCATGAATACAAGAACATGGTACCCCTCTTTTTGAAGGGCATTTGAAAGTTTCTCTAAGGCTGCTGGATAAAAATAATTATCCAGATATGCAACTATAAGGCCTATAATGCGGCTTTTTCCAGTAATTAAAGAACGTGCTAAAATATTTGGCCGGTAGCCCAGCTCTTGTGCAGCTTCACGCACTTTCTCAGCAGTCTTATTGCTTGCAGACGCTCCTGGCGTAAAGACACGGCTTACCGCAGACTGGCTCACCCCAGCACGCTTTGCTACTTCAAGAGAGGTTACCTTTTCCATTAATCTGCCGTCCAACCACCATCAATTAACATGTGAGTGCCGGTCATAAGCGCACTCGCATCTGACGCCAAATAGACAACCGCACCCATCATATCAGTTACCTCACCAATGCGTCCTAGCTTAATTTTTTCTTTGAGCCATTTAACACGATCAGGATTGGCAAAAGTAGGTTCAGTAAGGGCCGTGCGTACAAAAGTTGGACAGATCGTATTGACCCTAATTTTATGGGGACCTAATTCAATCGCCATTGCCTTAGTAAATCCCTCAACGGCATGTTTTGTAGCACAATAAACTGCTCTCTCAATCCCACCCACATGCGCCATCTGACTGGATACATTTATTAAGCTACCAGGTTTCCCTGCTTCAACAAGGGCCTTAGCCACAGCTGCAGTTAAGAAGTATGCCCCTTTGATGTTGAGGCCTGCAACAGCATCATAATCTTCTTCAGTCGTCTCAATTGCCAAAGAATGTACTGCCGTACCAGCCGAGTTTACTAAGATATCAAATGGCTTTTTTGATGCAACTGCTTTTTGAGTGGCTGCAACATCAGAGACATCCATTGCCAAAGCTTCTGCCGACAGCCCTGCCTGTCTAAGTTGGCGCGCAGTTTCTTCCAGTTTATCTATGGAGCGCGCCGCCAGAGTGACCGCAGAACCTGCTTCAGCGAGGGCAACCGCACAACCCATGCCAATACCCGAAGAAGCACCTGTAATTAGGGCCCTCTTGCCATCTAGGCGGAATGATGGGGTTTTTGGTAAACTCATGGCATACCCTTATCTATTTCAATTCGCCCCACTGATCGTGCTTTATTAAATTCACGCAAACGGGCAAACACATCAACACCTAGCTGAGCATAAACATTGAGTAGATCAACCAGAACCCAATTTTCGCGGATTAGATCGCCTTCCACTCGCCAGAAATCTAAACTCCGCATTGTGATCTCTTGTCCTGCAGGCGCAATACCTAACCAACCATCACCTGAAACAGTCATTTGCATGTTGGGCCAGCCTGTGGCCACAACGTATGGACCATCACCGTAGAAGTGGCAGGCCAAGCTGCCAGTTGTTCCACCACGGCGATCAGGCAGAGCGTTAAGAAATGGAATCTGGTGCCAATTGCGGAACCCTGCAAGGCCGCGTGCCGTGCCAATTCCTGCAGGGCCATACCAATTGACCTGCGGGTGCCAATACTTTTCGGATTTCATGATTTCAGCTCCACCCTCAACCGGATGTCGGGAAAGGTTAGTAAGCATCCCCATCACAACGCTAAGACTGTGTGCGCTTTGCTCGGCATTTCGCCCATCAGGCTTCAGGCCGTCCTGCGCCGCGGGGCCAGGAATGAACATCTCACGCCCTAAGCTCGGAGACATGGGCCAAGCACCTGCCTGCAACATCAGCTCTGGAAAATCCCAAATAGCCTGCATCTCAACAGCTTTACCGTCTACAACGCGGTAGAATTCATGGAACCGCATATGGGCCAGATGACCTGTAGGTGGAATATCAAGAAAGGGGCTGACAAAGGTACCCACGTAGTGACCCCCGCAGCCAATCCAATCGGCACCATCGGCATCTGTGCCAGTGCTAATGATCCAATCGCGGCGCTCTAGATCAGGAAAAGCAATGAGTAGGGGAGCATAGGCTAAATCATACAGGGCCTGAGGGCCTACGATATCACCAAAAGGATGACACAGATGTACTGTTGCATCAGGTGCCATAAAGTTTCTCAATACTGATTGTACAGAATCTGGGTCAAAGTCTGTCATGGCTAGACTCAAAGTCGCAATCTGCGCCCTTAGAGCCTTAGCATTTTTCATCCCTTTGCTCCTTCGCCGTAAGGAACATTTTGGCCACCATAACGCCGTACACGTAGATTACATTGCTCTGCATGGCCGACAAAACCTTCAAGCAAGCACAACCTAGATCCATAAGCCCCTATTTCTGCTGCCGCTTCATCAGTCGTGATTTTTTGATAGCTATGCGTTTTAAGAAACTTGCCTACCCAAAGCCCACCAGTGTAACGACCAGCTTTTTTAGTCGGGAGCGTGTGATTAGTTCCAATAACCTTGTCACCGTTAGCAACATTCGTCCGCGCCCCTAGAAACAATGCCCCATAACAAGTCATGTTTTCCAAGAACCAGTCATCTCGATCCGTCATTACCTGCACATGCTCTGACGCTATCTCATTAGCAATTTCCAACATTTCATCGTATGTTTCACAAACAATCACCTCGCCATAATCCAGCCACGACTTTCCAGCCGTATCAGCTGTGGGGAGAATTTGTAAAAGGCGGTCAATTTCTTCCATAGTAGCCTTCGCTAATTTTTCAGAATTAGTGACTAGAACAGCAGGAGAATTATAACCATGTTCAGCCTGCCCCAAAAGATCAGTTGCACATAGCTCCGCATCAACCGTGTCGTCTGCAATCACCATCGTTTCAGTAGGCCCTGCAAACAAATCAATACCAACACGACCAAACAATTGGCGCTTAGCCTCAGCCACGTAGGCATTTCCAGGACCAACCAGCATATGGACAGGCTCAATTGTTTCAGTTCCAATCGCCATGGCCCCCACGGCCTGTATACCACCCATTACATAAATTTCATGTGCGCCACCAAGGTGCATGGCCGCAATTACTGCTGGGTTAGGTTGTCCATTAAAAGGTGGAGTACAGGCAATAATGCGAGGTACACCAGCCACAGATGCCGTTGCCACAGACATATGAGCTGAGGCAACCATCGGAAACTTTCCACCTGGCACATAGCAACCCACAGATTGAACTGGAATGTTTTTATGACCTAAAATGACGCCAGGTAGTGTTTCGACCTCAACATCCAACATACTATCTCGTTGTACCTGGGCAAAGTTTCGAACCTGCTCCTGCGCAAATTTAATATCAGCCAATTCCCTTTCCGAAAGAGCCGCCAAAAGACTTTCTATCTCTTGATCGGTTAGCCTAAAGTTTTTTGGAGTGTATTTATCAAATTTGGAAGACAAATCCCGGACAGCAGCATCACCACGCTCCTCAATATCTACCAGAATTTTTTCAACAGAAGCCTTCGTATTTGCGTCATCCAATGCACGTTCTGCATCAGGCTTGCCAGTTTTCAAATAAGTTATTGTCATTAATTTTTCCTTGGCTCAGAGGCCATTTTTTCCGTCCGATCGTAGGACTCCCAGCCATGGCCAGAAAACACGTCAACGCCTAATTGTACGAGAACGTTTGGGAAATCTACCATCACCCAATTGTCTACGATCTTTCCATTTTCGACTTTCCAAAAGTCCATGTAGCGAATTTGAATTTTTTTTCCTGTGGGTTCGACACCCATGAAGGTTCCACTATGAACTGCATCTTGCCGCCCAAAGGCTGCAGCCCATTCCCCCATGTAGAGCCGAGCTTCATCGACACACACTTTATCAGAAAATGCAGCTTGAAATGGTTTTTGCCAATTATCTTGAAACTGGCGCACGCCTTCTTTTGTGCCACAGCCAGTATTTCCCATCCAGCGAAATCCCTCTGTGAAAAATTCACCAATATCTACGATACGGTGGTCATTTAGGCCATCAACCATTGCCTCAATAACTGCCCGTGTTTCATCCGTCTTCGACATATCTGTATCTCTACTCAATGCCGCTTGTTCTGGTCTTGCTCCACTCATCCTTTTACCGCTCCTGACGTAAGGCCACTCACTATTTGACGTTGAAAAAACATAACTAAAACAAACAGTGGGGCTGTTGCAGAGACAACTGCAGCTACAGCAAACATTACATTTCCTTCAGTCTGAGTTGTCCCTAAAAAACTTGCAATTTTTGGGACCATGGTCTGGTTTGCTTGACTCAATAATGTAGCTGTGACGGTGAAGTCGTTGTAGGCAAGCAAAAAAGAAAATAGGCCAGTAGTAATAACACCAGGCCACATGACCGGCACGATCACATGCCTAAATGCTTGAAAACGGGTACACCCATCTACCATCGCACTTTCATCAAGGTCCTTGGGTATATTGAGAAAAAAACTATGCAACATCCACAATGTAAATGGCTGATTGATTGCTACCATTACAATAATAGCCGTTGGTAAATGCCCCCAAAGGTTCCACTCAAAGAAAGGCAATAAATAACCTGATACTAGAGTAATGTGCGGCATGGCGCGAAAAACCAAAGCCAACATCAACAGATAAAAAGCATATTTCTTACCAGAGCGGGCAAGTGCGTAACCACCTAAAGTGCCCAAGGTGAGTGATATAACAACAACAGAAATTACTACTATCATTGTGTTAAGTGCAGCAACCCAAAATGATTTTGTGATCCAAGCACCAAAATAACCGTCCCCAGTAAAAACGCCCCCAGTTTCAACCTGAGTGCGCACACCACTTAATGCATAAGCCCAATCTGCCTTAGAAAAAAAATCACCTTGAACTTTAAATGAGCCCCACAAGGTCCACACGAATGGAAAACCGGCGGTAATAACCCAACACAAAACAAATAACCAAATCATAGTTTTCAATGGCCAGGGACGACGGTGAATAATTTCCGACATTAGACAACCTTCCCCTTAAAGTCGCGCCAAGTTCTGAGCAGCACTGGGATTAGCAACACAGCAACACCCAGAATAGTTAGAACAGACGTAGCGCCCGCAGAGCCAAAGAAGGTACCCTCACCACCAGCAAGATCATTAAAAATAATCCATGAAAGTGAGGTTGCACTCGCCTGCGCTGAAAATCCAACGATAGGCTCAAATACGCGGAAATTATCCATTAATTGGATTAGTGATATAAAAACAATTAATGGAACCAAATGAGGTAAAACAACATAACGGGTGCGTTCCCAACGAGATGCACCATCAATCATAGCAGCCTCAATCGTATCAGTTGGAACCGTTTGAAGGCCTGCGTAAAAAACAATAAATGCGAAGGGGGCCGAGTGCCAGATTCCATAGATTATTAACATAATCCAGGTTAACTTAGGTGAAGCCTTCAACGACAAATTTGGATCTTCAAAAAGCCACTGTAACGTGGAACCTAAAATCCCCTCAGCATCAATCATCCAAAAAAGTATCAGCGAGCCGATTAATGGTGTCACTATCATTGGAAGAAGCGAAACAAAAATAGTTGGCCCCTTGAATTGTTTGGGCAAACTATTGACGCCCAGCGCGATGCAAAAGCCAAGTAGCAACACCATTGGTGTAACCACAAAAGTATACGTGAGAGTAAATGCGAGCGCACGGTAAAACGGTAAGTTGTAAGTCCTACTTAAAAAGATCTTCCAATTTGGACTGTCAGCCCAAGCTTGAGCTAATTCCGATACGGCAAGATGATTTCTGTTGTTATAGGTACCAAACCCGTTGAATTTTCCTAACGGTCGATCTGCTTTCAGCTGAGCGCTAGCCTCAACATCCACTTGGATTTCAAGCTTACATCCAAATGGCCCACAATTTTTAACCTCTTTAAAAACTGCCCCATGTTCAATGTGCAAAGACTGAATAAATACTGATCCAATAGGTAATGCTATAAACAGTATCATCGTCACCAATGATGGCAGAATAAACCAGAAAAATGTACGGTTTTTCATTTCAAGCGCCTATCGAGTGTTGACATTAGGGAAGGGGCGAACCCCTTCCCTGAGTTTTCCCTACTTAAGGAAACCTTTTTCTGTTGCTGCTGCAGTATAAGCTGCCTCAACATCTGCTAAAGCTTGCTCAGCACTTTCATTTCCTTGGAGGAAGTCTGAGATTTCAGCACCGAGTGCCCCGTGCAATGCACCCATAAATGGAAGCATTGGATACGGTGCAGCACCGTCTGCAGCAGTTGCAGAAACTCCTGCTGATGCAGGGCTTGGTGTATATCCGACTCCAAGCCAAACTGTGTCACTATTATTCGCCTTAATAACATCTGAAGATATGCCGTTCATCATAGCCACGAAAGTAGCCTCAGCATCTGCATCAGAAATATTTGCAGATATAGAGATGCCATCCCACCAGAGTGTTGAAGCAGGCCGCGCGTTATTGCCCCATGTTGGTGCACCAGTTAGCACAGTATTAGATGATACAGCTTTAGTAGAGCCTTCATCGTCTAAAACGGCACCGCCGCGAGTTCCCCACATAGTTGCAAGTGCTACATTACCAGCTTCCCATTCTGCCTGAGTGGCGTTTGAGTCGTAAGTAAGATAATCTGGGTTTGAATAAGCAACCAGGGATTTAAGCATATTTAAAGTTGCAACGCCATGATCATTATTCACCGCTACTTGTGCAGTACCTGGCTTAAAGAAATCAGCGCCTGTACCCATGTACATGTTTACAAACTCTTCTCCAAGGTTCCAGCCAGCTTTAGTATTTAGGGCCACTGGATAATCCATTAACCCAGCAGACTTAATCGCTTTAGCGGCCGCTAAGACACCTTCATATGTTGAAGGAATGCTACTTACACCTGCTTTTTTCAAGATATCAGAACGTGAGAATAAATGCTGAGCATTTGCTCCAAAAGCGACAGCCATAATTTTGCCATCAATAGTAATCATCTGACTTGGGTTTAAACCTGCACCATGCTTTGCAACCAACGCGTCTAAGGGACGCACTAATCCATCATTCATCAGTGTAACCAAAGTAGAATTACTCGCAATAACTGAAGTATATTGCGCAGGGTTTGCAGTAAGTGCTGCTACCATTATGTCTTTGTGATCCTTGGTTAGGTTTGCCTCAACCGTCACCCCGTCGCCTGCGCAAGCGCTTGCGCCAGCTGTTACTGATTGGATTGCGGGAAAGTCATTTGAAAGAATTTTGACGTTACCAGAAGAAATTCCGCATCCCGCCATTGCTGTGCTGCCAAGGACCATAAACGCCCCAGCTATCGTTATTTTATTTAGAAACATTTGTTTCTCCCAGTTGTAGTAAGATACGACAAACTTTGCCACATCTTGGTTAATCCCCACCATGGGGAACCTTAAAGGGGATCAGCCCCCAATCCGCGCACCCGTTTGAACATCAAACAAATGGCAAATTTCTTTAGGTACAGAAATGCGAACCATGTCACCAATTTCTGCCCGGTAATCTTTATGTGCTTTAACTGACACCAATTCGCCGTTCACCCGAACAGTGATCATTGTTGCGTCACCCAAAAGCTCCATCGTGTAAACGGCCGCATTAATATCTCCACCTTTTTTTACAATGCTTGCATCCTCAGCACGAAAACCAATTTGGGCAGTTTGATTTGGGAAATTTAACCCAGCAACCTTGAGGTCACCACCAATAAATTGGCCGTCAGTCAAACTTCCTTCAACCAGATTCATGGCTGGCGCACCAATAAAACTTGCAACAAAGGCGTTTGCTGGCCGGTCATAAATTTCAGTTGGACTGCCAACCTGTTGGATAACTCCACCCTTCATAACCACCACACGATCTGCAAGCGTCATCGCCTCAATCTGGTCATGGGTGACGTAGATCGTCGTAACCTTTAGTTCATGGCTTAAGTTTTTAATTTGTGCTCGGGTCGATACGCGCAGTTTCGCATCTAGATTGGAGAGTGGCTCATCCATAAGAAATACGTTGGGTTCGCGGACAATTGCCCGGGCCAGAGCAACACGCTGTCTTTGGCCACCAGACAGTTCAGCAGGTTTCCTGTGTAAGAATTCGTCCAACTCTACCATGGAAGATGCACGCATCACCCTATCATTGTGCTCTGATTCTGGAATTTTTCGTACTTTTAGTGGGAATCGGATATTTTCATACACATTCATATTTGGATAAAGTGCGTAAGATTGAAATACCATCGACACATTACGATCTTTAGGGTCTAGATCATTCACCCGAACACCATCGATTAGGATATCTCCATCCGTCACTTCTTCAAGGCCTGCAATCATGCGCATTGTGGTTGTTTTTCCACATCCTGACGGTCCCAAAAGTACTAAGAACTCCTCATCTTTGACCGTAAGGTTAAAGCTTTCTACACCGACAAACGAGCCCCATCTTTTTGACAAATTTTGAAGCTTAATTTCAGCCATACAAGGTCCCTAGTAAAAAAAAGAATCGCATTTGCATACGCTTGCAAAAACACTAACATTAGGCAAGTACTTCCCTTCAGTCAAAACAAAATGAAATAATACCAATAAATGAACAAGGTTAATCAACTTTAATTAAGAACGAGAAAACATAGATGTCAGACTTTCAAAGTGAAAAGCGCGTTGTCAGAGATTATTACGAGGCTTTAGATGCCACGGATGAGACCAATATCACAGATGTTTTAATTAAGTTCACGGCAGAAAATTACATTTGGCGCGCTTTTCATCCATTTAATATCCAAACGAAAGCTGAGGCCGTCAGCAGTATTTTCTGGCAACCCTTCCGTAAATCTATCCGACACGTGCAGAGGCGTATGGATGTTTTTTTTGCAGGTAAAAATTTTATAGATAATGGAGATACTGTTTGGGTGTGCTCCATGGGCCACCTAATGGGTCTGTTTGATAATCCTTGGTTGGGAATTCAACCAACAGGTAAACTCATAATGCTCCGCTATGCAGAGTTTCATAAAATTGAAAATGGTAAGATTTCAGAGACAGCATTCTATTTTGATATACCACACCTAATGATCCAGGCAGGATATCAGCCATTTAAAAGTCCTACCGCAATGCATCTGGTGCAGCCTGGTCCAGCAACCCACGACGCCTTACTATTTTCGGATGCACCAGAATCCGAAGGACAAGAAACAATGGATGTGATGCACGCAATGATCAGCGACCTCGGTACCTGGCAATCAGGCTTGCCATTGGAAGACGAGCTGGCACGGACCTGGCATAAAGATATGACCTGGTGGGGGCCCGCTGGTATAGGGGCTACTTACACCATTGAACGCTACGCTAAACAGCATTCAGGCCCATTTCGGGCAGCCTTTACGGACCGCTCTGGGACAGGTCACATTGCACGTATAGCTGAAGGACATTATTCTGGTTTCTTTGGCTGGCCTAACTTTCTGGCAAAGCCATCAGCTGGGTTTATGGGCCTCCCCCCAAGTAACAAACTCTGTGAATTTAGGGTTATCGATATCTACCGACGTGAAGGCAAAAAACTTAAGGAAAACTGGATCTTTATTGATATGCTGCACTTCTTCAAACAGCAGGATGTGGATATCCTTGCGAACCTCCAGGAAAGCTTCAAATAAAAATGATTTTTTTGTACTACAGTTCATTGAGTTTAACTGATGTCAATTATTGGCATCGGAGCCATTCAGAGGTGAGTAATAATGAGAGGATTTGATGATCAGTACACTGATCTGCCCGATTATATCCTGAAGTGCACAGCCCAAATTTGGGAGGGCCGCAATATTTCTGCACTGGACTGGCATTACGCAGATAATCTTTTAGTGAGGACACCTGATGGGATAAGCCACGGCAATGACGCAGGCAAAGCCAACACGATGTCTACTTTGTCAGAGTTTCCAGACCGTCAGTTGCTTGGAGAAGACGTAATTTGGGGTGGTGATGAAGATGCTGGGTTTCTTTCGTCGCATCGAATCTTGTCAACAGCAACGCATAAAGGTGGTGCGTTTGGACCAGCTACTGAACGACAGCTAAAATTTAGAACAATCGCAGATACATTTTGTCACAAAAACCGCGTGTGGGACGAGTGGTTAATTAGAGATAATGCTGCAATTGCCCTTCAGATTGGACAATTTCCAGAGGATTTAGCTCGGAATTTAATTTCTGGCGGTGACAGGAAAATGCCACTCACCCCAACATCTGATATCATTGGCCCTTATAAAGGCAGTGGGAACGAAAATGATTGGGGCAATAAACATGCAAGTCTCATGCAACACATTATGGATACAAATTTTGAAGTTATAAAAAGAGAGTATGACCGGGCTTGCCACCTTTCTCTTCCTGCAGGTCAAGAGGTCCACGGTTGGGCAGGAGCAGAGAACTTCTGGTTAGGGTTACGCAGCGCATTGCCCTCTGCCGAGTTTAAAATTGATCATAAAATGGGCCAGCATGATCCATTACTGAGCCCAAGGAGCGCTATACGCTGGTCTCTAAATGGACGTCATGACGGCTGGGGGCGTTATGGTGCACCTACAGGAGCCAACATTTATGTTATGGGTGTAAGTCATGCAGAATTTGGCCCAAGAGGCCTGCGCCGAGAAATCACAATTTTTGATGATATAGCTGTCTGGAAACAGATACTGCTGCAAACAGAAATCTAAAATGCCAAAAGTTAAATTTAATATCACTGGCTTTTTGTGGAGCTATTTCTATGAATGAGCCACTTGTTCTTCTGCCAGGAATGATGTGTGACGATCGCCTTTTCTATCCCCAAATAGAGGCATTTTCATCAAGTCGGTCTCTCATCGTGATGTCTTTAAAAGGAAAAAGAACAATAACCGAAATAGCGAAGAAAGTGCTTGAAGGAGCGCCAACACGCTTCGCACTTGCGGGGCTATCTATGGGTGGTATCGTTGCAATGGAAATAATGCGTCAAGCACCTGAGAGAGTGACTAGACTAGCGCTACTCGATACGAACCCTCTAGCAGAACCCCCTGAAAAAACAGCTCAGCGCAAATCTCAGATTGCTCGAGTAATGGACGGTGGGTTACGTTCCGTTATGCGCGACGAAATGAAGCCCAATTATTTGAGCCAAAGCAACAAAAAACATAATATATTGAAACTCTGTATGGATATGGCTGAGGCCCTAGGTCCAAAAGTGTTTCAAGATCAATCAGTTGCCCTTCAATATCGTCCAGACCAATGCGAAACCCTAAAGTCAGTAAACGTTCCATCATTAGTACTTTGCGGCAATGACGACCAACTGTGCCCCATCTCTAGACATATTTTAATGCGTGATTTGATCAACGGGTCCCGTCTAGAAATAATTCCCAATGCCGGTCACTTGCCCACATTAGAGCAACCCGAACTAACCAATAGAAAGTTAGAAGAATGGCTGAAACAATAATTACCAATGAGTTACTCGTATTACTTCGGAAACTCGATACCCCAACTGTTTGTAACGCTATTGAAGTGGCGCAGGGGAAGCGTGGTTTTAACCGCTTCACTCGCGGAACAATGCAACACTCACGACCAGGAGAGCCGGCTATTGTTGGATTTGCTCGAACCGCTAAAATTTCAGGATTAGCTCCTCCCGTAGAACCCTCAGATGTCATTCGCAGCAGGCGCATGGACTACTTTCGTTCTATGGCTAGTGGTGACGGTCCAACAGTGTCCGTTGTCGAAGATGTAGACTTCCCAAACTGCATAGCCGGTTGGTGGGGTGAAGTTCATGTCGCCGTGCATAAAGGACTTGGCATGAGCGGCGCCGTGACCAACGGCGTCATGCGAGATCTTGACGTAATGGATGATGGTTTTCCAGTTCTCGCGGGTTCTGTTGGGCCAAGCCACGGCTTCGTACACGTGCTCAAAATCGGCGGACAAGTGGACGTGATGAACATGAAAGTGCGTCAGGGGGATCTAATCCACGCGGATCGTCACGGCGCCCTAGTAATCCCAACGGACGTCATCGACGTCCTGAAGAAAGCCATTGAAACAGTGATTGCAAGCGAAGATATTGTATTGACCCCAGCACGCAAACCAGGCTTCAACATTGAAAAACTGGAAGAAGTCTGGGCACATTTTGAAGCGGCGAGAACCTGAATTAAATCCGTCGTTTCTAGATCTTTGAGATCCAATAAGACAACGATATTCTACGAAATATTTGCATAAGATCCATAAAAGAGAGTAAGCAAGCATAGAATGTTCATGTAGAGGTTCCAGTAATTGCCACCTTCAGAATTATCCAAAAAAATTACTGTAGAAAATCGCGCTATAGGTTCAGATCAGCGGCCTTTGCTGATTGCAGAAGTTAGTGCCAATCATGACAAGGACCTGGATCACGCCTTGGCTCTTGTAGATGTGGCTGCAGATGCAGGCTGGGATTGCCTGAAGTTACAGACCTATAATGCTGACACCTTGACCATGCGTTCCGATCATTCATCGATGAAAATAGATCCCATCTGGGGTACAGATAATCTTTATAACCTTTACAAAAATGCTTGTATGCCGATGGAGTTTCACGCGCCTTTGTTTGCCAAAGCCCGAGACCGTGGGTTAATGCCATTCACCTCAATATATGACCCCAGAGACTTAGATTTTATTGAAAATTTAGGTTGCCCAATCTATAAAATTGCCAGTTTTGAGATGACATTTGACGATCTATTAAAATGTGTTGCACAGACTGGAAAGCCAATCATTTTATCAACAGGTATGGCTACATTAGCAGAAATAGCCCACGCGCTTGAGATACTAGATAAAAATGGCGCTGGGCCAACAATATTATTACATTGCTGCTCATCTTATCCTGCGTCGCTAGAAAGTATTAACTTGAATGCAATGCTTGCCATGGGCACACATTTTAATAATCTAGTAGGCTTTTCTGATCACACAATTGGAACAATCGCGCCACTGACAGCAATTGCAATGGGTGCTGTTGCTATTGAGAAGCACTATACCAGTGATCCAACCCGAGATGGCCCCGACCATCGCTTTTCAGCCACACCTGACATTATGAAAAAAATTGCAAATGGTGTGGATGACATCATGAAATTAAGGGGTAGCTCTAAAAAAGGATCAGGCCAAGAGGAGCTAGTTAACAAAGCCATCGGGAGGCGATCTGCGTTTGCATCAAAGGATTTACCAAAGGGTACCATTATTACTAGGGATGATTTGCGGTTCATTCGTCCAAATGCTGGAATTCCCGCAAATGATGTTTCAGGTGTTTTAGGTAAAACTTTGTGCCGCCCTATTCTAAAAGGGCACCCTATCACTTATTCAGATATTTCTGGAATCTAAAAATTCATGCTGCCAGATAGCGAAAAACAAATATGCGAAAAATATTGATATGATTAATATTGAATTTTCAAGAATAATACCCACTGAGGTTCAAATAGGTATTACATACGACCTTCTATTGCAGCGAAGGCATGGAATTAGTCACAGATTGGCCCCAGTTTTTGAAGATCACGTTAAGTTTGTTAATTCAAATCCGTATCGCGCATGGTACTTAGCAATGAACAACCAGAAAGCTGTAGGTACATTCTACCTCTCAAAAGAAAATACTATTGGCATAAATATAAGCGAGATTAATTATGAGCAGACTGTGGCAGCAATAATTAATTACGTGAAAAATAATTACTCACCCCTGCCTGAAATAAAATCTGTCAGAGCATCAATTTTTACAATTAACGTTCCACCGACAAATTTATCACTAATAAAAATACTAGAGAAACTAGACAAAGAAATTATTCAAATTTGTTATGCTCTTGAGTAGGCAAAATAAAATGTCATCAATAACTCACGGAAATTCTGGAAAGAATTGGCAGAATGCTTAGTGTTAGATTGGCCAATTTATCCGATAGTAAAGAAGTCTTTAATTGGCGCAATGACAAGACTACTCGGAAAATGTCCCACACAAACAACATTATAAACTGGGAAGAGCACAACCATTGGTTCGGTTCTAATCTAGAAAACAACAGCCAATGCTTATTGATATGTTGCATTGAAGAAACTCATGAAAAAGTTGCAGCAGTTCGGTTTAATCTACAAAATAATATTGCAATTATTTCAATAAACCTTTCCCCCTCAATGAGAGGCAAGGGTTTTGCTGTGCCCTGTTTAAACGAAGCTATTGATTGTTTTATATCTAAGTTCAGTTCCCTTTCAATTATTGAAGCAGAGATAAAGTCAGTAAATCTAGCGAGTATTAAGGCATTTAAGGCTGTAGGTTTTGTTCTTGATAGACAAGATAAAGACATCCAGTATTACAAATTAATTTTATAGTTCATTTATAATTTTAAAAGTAATGTTTGACGCAACAAGCTTACTACGAGGCTATCGTTAATTGGGTATAAGGTAACTAACCGCATGAAGCATAGCTCCAAACGCCATAGGCTGCCAATAACAACAGTTGTCATTTATTGGCTCTATCAAATTACTTTTCCGGTATTTATGATATCTGCTTTGTTTCTAGCGATGTGGCGCAGTTTAAAAGAACCATCACATTTAAAACGATTAGCGGATCGCTTCGGCTTTGGACCTGTTGGACCAAAGGGGGCCATATGGGTTTACGCAGCGTCCTTGGGCGAAATGAATGCCGCGCGCCCACTAGTGCAAGTTTTTCTTGATAATGGGCACAACATATTACTCACTCACTTATCTCCTGCAGGACTTAAGGCTGGTCAAAGGTTTTTTGGAGATCACCCTCAAGTAACACATCGATATGTCCCTTTAGATTTTTTTTTAATGGTCAAAGTATTTTTACGCCGCGCCCAACCTGCTTGCGGCGTCGTTCTCGAAATAGAGATCTGGCCAGCTATGTTAATTGAGGCTGATAGATTTGGCGTTCCAATGTATTTAGCTAATGGCAATTTATTAGCTAGAGCCATGCCACGCTTAGATACCTGGAAACGCAGCAGCTTACATATGTACAGGTTATTTGATCATATATTTACTAGAGCCGAAGATTACGTAAACCGTTATGAAGCCACAGGTGTTTTGCGAAAAGATCTTACGATAACCGGTGAACTAAGGCTCGACAGGACATCCAATCCCTTATCTCTTGCAGAAGGGCGGGCTTGGAGAGAAGCGTGGGCTGGCAAGGAATTCACTTTTATGATTTCCTCCTCCGTCAAGGCAGAAGAAGATGCCTTGATGCAATGCTGCATAGATCTGTTAAAGCGGCTCCGAACCGTTAGAATTATTTGGGTTCCTCGTAGCCCGCAAAGGTTTTCTGCAATCGGCCAAAAAGCAAAACAAGCCGGCCTTATTTCAACGAAACGAAGTAGCCAAAAAACGAGTATTCCCAGTAAAACTCAAATTTTCATTGGAGATAGTATGGGGGAAATGGATATCTATTTAGGCATGGCAGATATTGTTTTTGTAGGTGCAAGCTTCGATAATTCGGGTGGACATAACATCATAGAACCACTATCGGCCGGTTGCCCTGTGGTAATGGGTCCGTCTATCTACGGCATTGACTTCATCGCCAAAGATGCAGCCTCAGCAGGTATTTTTCATTCGTTTTCTACACCAGAAGAAATGACAAATTTTATAGTAGAAAATGCAAAATCACCGCAGAAATTAGAGAAAATGCAATCTGACAGCACGACTTTTTGGAAAGTAAATAAAGGAGCATCAGAGCTTTGTTATAAAGTTATAAAATCTCTTAATTAGGAAAATAACACTGTCTTTTTTATAATTTTTCCAGTTACTCCGTTATAAAAGTGGAAAAAGGCCCATGGCTGACTTAAAAAGCTTACTTGTTTGAATGGAAACCGTATGAAAAACAACCTCCGAAAAGGTCGAGAGCACCTACCTTATGCTGTGCCCTACGGAAAACAAAATATATCACAAGCTGATATTGATGCGGTAGTTTCTGTGCTAAATTCAGATTATTTAACACAGGGACCGAGTGTCCCAATTTTTGAAAAATCCATCATGGATTGTACAAACGCTAATCACGCAGTTGCTGCTCATTCAGCCACAGCAGCCCTGCACATAGCTTGCATCGCTTTAGAAGTTGGACCAGGGGATGTGGTTTGGACAGTTCCTACCACATTTGTGGCCACAGCTAACTGTGCGATCTATTGTGGCGCTGATATTGATTTCGTCGATATTGATCCAATTCGCTATACCATGTGCCCAAAAGAACTTCGAAAAAAACTGGAACGAACAGATAAACTTCCCAAAGTTATTATTCCCGTACATTTGTGCGGCCAATCTGCTGATATGAAAGAAATTCATCGCGTGGCAAACGAATATGGGATTCGAATAATTGAGGATGCTAGTCACGGCATTGGCGCTACCTACGCCAATTCCCCAATGGGTAATTGCCGTTACAGTGATATTGCCGTCTTTTCATTTCATCCAGTCAAAATCGTCACTACAGCTGAGGGTGGCGTGGCAACAACGAATTCAGAAAGACTGGCACAGTCCATGATGCTCGCACGCAGCCACGGGGTAACGCGGGATCCAAACCTCATGGAAAACAGTTCTGTTGGTGGGTGGCATTACGAACAAATCACTCTTGGATACAACTACCGAATGACGGACTTACAGGCGGCTTTGGGTAGCTCTCAGATGACCCGATTGACTCAGATAGTAGAACGCAGGGTGGAACTAGCAGCTAAATATGATGAAATGTTGCAAGAAATCCCAGTCAAAACTCCAATTCAGTCTATAGATACAATTTCAAGTTGGCACCTTTACGTAATTCGTGTTGATGCAGCCCGCCACAGGTCAGTTTTTGATTTTTTGCAGTCCCAGGATATTGGAGTTAACCTCCACTACATGCCGGTACACCTTCAACCGTTCTACCGACGCAAAGGCTTTTCACCAGGACAATTTCCTAACGCCGAAGCCTACGCTAAGGAAGCTATCTCAATACCTCTTTATTTTGGTTTAACCAATGAAAGTCAGAAATTTGTGGTAAAAAGTTTGAAAACTGCACTTTCCTAAATTAAGGATTTCGTATGACAAGAATTGCTCTTTTAGGCGCCGGAAGAATTGGACAAGTGCACGCCCGTGCTGTTTCATCTGTGCCAACGGCAAAGTTAGTTGCAGTGGCAGATCCTGTCAGTAAAAATGCCAAAGTAGTTCAGGAACAATATGACTGTGACATTCGAACCATTGATCAAATTTTATTGTCTGATGACGTTGATGGGGTAGTTATCTGTACCCCAACTGACACCCATGCTGATCTAATCGAAAAGTTTGCTAAAGCGGGCAAGGCAATTTTCTGCGAAAAACCCGTGGATTTGGATATTTCCAGGGTCCAGGCTTGCCTCACCGTCGTTCAGGACGAAAATGCAACTTTGATGGTTGGGTTTAACCGGCGATACGATCCTGATTTTCAAGCTTTGAAAGCCTCAATTGACGCTGGCCAAATTGGTGAAGTTGAGATGGTAACAATAATCAGTAGGGACCCAGCCGCACCCCCCGATGATTACATAAAGCGCTCTGGTGGCATATTTCGCGATATGATGATCCATGACTTTGATGTAGCGCGCTGGATGTTGGGCGAAGAGGTTAACAGCGTCTGGGCAGTAGCTTCGGTATTAACTGACCCTAAATTTAGTAAATATAATGATTTTGACAGTGCAAATTCAATTTTAACAACAACCAGCGGCAAGCAATGTACGATTACAAATTCTCGCCGCGCATCATTTGGCTATGATCAGAGAATTGAAGTGCATGGTTCACTGGGGTGTGTGTCGGCAGAGAATCATCACCTGTCACGTATCACAGTAGCAAACGCGCAGGGTTACACGAAGCCGCCTCTTCTTGATTTTTTCATGAACCGTTATATTGCGGCTTATGCGGCAGAAATTGAACATTTTGTAAATTGTGTCTCGAATGGTTCCCAACCTAGGACAGGCGGGCATGATGGACTGATGTCCTTAGCTTTAGCCGAAGCAGCTTTGGAGTCAGTACGGACGGGCAGTGCCGTAAATCCCAAGGACTTGCTCTCAAATGCCAATTAAAATTATGGCGACACCCCACATAAGGCCAAGCAAGATAATTATAAATACACAATAACTTTAGGAAAAATAAATGGAATTACTGACGTCTGCCGCTTCACCATTTGCACGCAAAGTAAGAGTTTTACTACGTGAAACAGGCCAAATAAAAACAGTTAAAGAAGTACACGTCACAACCTCCCCCTATAAATCTGATCCAAAAGTACTGGCCGCCAACCCGACAGGAAGAATTCCAGCCCTTACAAGACCAGAGGCCACAACCCTATACGACAGTCGGGTAATCACACGGTTTTTAGATAGCCATATCAATGCAGGCCTCTATCCCGAAAAAAGTCTTTGGGACGTCCTCACAATAGAAGCAACAGCCGATGCTATAATGGATAGTGCTGTAAGTATTTCATATGAAACCAGGACTCGGCCTGAAGGCTTAATAAGCTCTGATTGGGTAGACGCTCAATGGCTTAAAGTTGTAAATGGATGTAAAGCGTTGCAGGGCAATTGGCTTGTTAATTTAAATGGTCCATTAAATATGGGGCAAATTAGTGTAGCATGTGCACTAGCCTATCTTGATCTCCGACACAGCGCTCGCAACTGGCGGGAGGGGAATGATGCATTAGCTGAGTGGTTTTCCAGCTTTGAGGGTCGCCGTAGTATGGTTGATACTCATGTAGATGGTTAGTTTTTTAAATACAGTTTTACCACTATGTATTCATCAATCGATAGCACTTTGGCACTCAATTAATCCTCCATAATAAATAAGATATTTAGCTTTCAAAAACAGATGCTTTTGTAAAATTTAATAAATGTTAGCGGAGTTTGACGGTATTACATAAATGTCATTCAAATGCGGCAAATTCACACCCCAGAGACTGCGCCGCAATGTCCGCTGGACGCCACTCAATCACTGAGCTAGGAACTGCTATAACACCAGTAACTATTCGATTTTAGACTTTAGAATTAAATTGGAGGAACCTCGTGGCACGTACAGATGAACACGACGGCAACCGTAGAGATTTTATTTATTATGCTACTGCAGGTGCAGGCGCAGTTGCAGCAGGCGCAGCAGTTTGGCCACTGGTCAACCAAATGAACCCCTCAGCGGATGTTCGCGCTCTAGCTTCAATTCGTGTAGATGTTGCTGATGTTGAACCTGGTACTCAAATCACAGTTCTTTGGCAGGGAAAGCCAGTCTTCATTCGTCGCCGTACCGAAACGGAGATAGAGAGCGCGCGCGCTGTCAAAATAGATGAGTTAATTGATGGAAATGACCGTAACGACAACAAGCCAGATATGCCCGCTACAGACGAGAATCGTTCACTGGACGAAGGTGGAGAATGGTTGGTCATGCTCGGCGTTTGTACCCATTTGGGTTGTGTGCCCTTAGGCGATGGAGCCGGTGATTTTGGAGGTTGGTTTTGTCCATGCCATGGATCACATTATGATACTGCAGGCCGCATAAGAAAGGGCCCAGCACCCCAAAATCTATTGGTGCCGTTCGCGCAATTCGATGGAGAAACTCAACTTGTTATTGGTAAGGAGACTGGATAATGGGCGGGATACCTCACGATCATTACGAACCCAAATCAAAGCTAGAAAAAGCAATTGACTCTAGGCTGCCTATAGTTGGTTTACTGTACGACACAATCATGGTTCCAACTCCAAAAAATCTAAATTGGATGTGGATTTGGGGCATAGTACTAACGTTCTGTCTAGCACTTCAGATTATTACTGGCATAGTTTTAGTAATGCACTACACGCCACATGTTGATATGGCGTTTGCGTCGATTGAACATATTATGCGCGATGTAAATGGCGGTCATATGATCCGCTATTTTCATATGAATGGGGCATCATTATTTTTTATGGCCGTTTATACGCACATGTTCCGTGGACTTTACTACGGTAGCTACAAAGCACCAAGAGAAATCACTTGGATCATTGGTATGCTAATATACCTTTTAATGATGGCGACTGGGTTTTTAGGCTACGTATTACCCTGGGGCCAAATGTCTTTTCATGGCACAGCAGTGATTACTGGCCTTTTTGGAGCAATCCCATTTGTCGGTGAGACACTTCAGTCATGGCTTTTGGGTGCGACGGCGGTTGGTCAACCAGCCCTAAACCGTTTTTTCAGCCTCCACTACTTATTTCCATTTCTGATCGCAGGATTGGTCATTGTCCACATATGGGCGTTTCATACTACAGGAAATAACAATCCTACTGGCGTGGAGGTGCGCCGAGGATCTAAGGCAGAGGCAGAAAAAGATACCTTGCCATTCTGGCCATACTTTGTGGTCAAAGACCTCTTTGCCCTAGCTCTAATATTGACTATTTTCATGGCCATAGTAGGGTTTATGCCAAATTATTTGGGGCATCCAGACAACTATATTGAGGCAAACCCATTAGCGACTCCAGCACACATCGTTCCCGAGTGGTACTACTTGCCGTTTTACGCAATTTTAAGGGCGTTCACATCTGAGGTTTGGGTTGTTCAATTTGCAAGTTTTATTACCGGTGGAATTGTAGATGCCAAGTTCTTTGGTGTTTTGGCAATGTTTGGGGCAATCGCGGTAATGGCTCTTGCACCTTGGCTTGATACCTCATCAGTTCGTTCTGGTCGCTATCGTCCAATGTTCAAATGGTGGTTTGGAATTTTGGTGGCAGACTTCATATTTCTAATGTGGTTGGGTGCTCGACCAGCAGAAGAGCCCTACGCTTCATTAGCTCTAATCGGTGCAACTTACTGGTTTGCCTATTTCCTAGTCATACTGCCTCTATTGGGTGTTATCGAAAAACCATCAACACCGCCTGCGACAATCGAGGATGACTTCAACACCCACTATGTCAAATCAGATGCGGCAAATATTGCCGCCCCAGCAGAGTGAGAAGGGGTCTAATTGTGCTCAAGAAATTTACTTTAAGCATCACATTAGCATTAGTCCTTGGTGGGAGTGGAGTCCAAGCAGCCGGCAGCGAAGGCCATGTAGATGATCACGACTTCTCGTTTGAAGGTCCTTTTGGCTCTTACGACCAGGAACAATTACGCCGTGGGCTTAAAGTATACACTGAAGTTTGTTCCTCCTGCCACGGTATGAAGTTTGTGCCCATTCGAACCCTTGGCGATGAGGGCGGTCCCCAGCTGAGCAAAGCTGAGGTGCGGGCTTATGCTACACAATTTGTTCAGGTGTGGGATCAATCACTAAACGACGGGGAAGGAGATTATCGCGACGCACTTCCAGCAGATCATTTTCCAAAAGGTGGAAATTCGAATGCTCCAGACTTGTCACTTATGGCTAAAGCACGCGCAGGGTTCCACGGTCCAGTGAGCACAGGGATCAACCAGTTACTAAAAGGAATGGGTGGTCCAGAATATATTTTGTCATTATTAACTGGCTACACTGGCAAAGAAAAAACTGCCTCTGGCACCACTTTATACGAGAATACAGCCTACCCGGGTGGTTGGATTTCAATGGCACCACCACTAGAAGATGAGATTGTGGAATTTGAAGATGGGCACAAAAATGATCTGAAACATCTTTCAGAGGATATATCCGCGTTTCTAATGTGGACTGCAGAACCAAAACTAAACGATAGAAAGCGCGCTGGTACAGTTGGTGTTTTAATTTTGGGGCTTTTGACTATCCTTTTGTTTCTAGCAAACAAAGCACTCTGGAAACCAATTAAAAATCGAGAAATATAAGCGTTAAAATTATGTTTAAATCGCCCGCCTCCAACAAAAACAGGCTAGACTCACTACGCACGATCCCCAATATACTCCTTTAAGGCTGGAGGTGGGTTGGAAAACAAGCTTTGAATTTCCTGAGGTTCATGGGCCAGTCCTTCTGCTACTAAAATAGCCTGATCACCAAACCTAATTGCATCATTAGTATCGTGAGTAACCATAAGTGCTGAAGCTTCTGTTAAATCTAGTATTTGGCTTAAAAGTTCTAGCATTTCGTCTTTCAATGCGGGACCAAGTGCTGAAAATGGCTCGTCCAACAAAATCAAAGGCCGTTTACGTAATAGAATTCTAGCCAAACCAACTCTGCCTCGCTGGCCACCTGAAAGGTCTCGGGGGAAATCAGCGGCTTTCTCACTCAAACCCACCTGATCAAGCGCATTTTTAGCAAGTAAAATCTGCTCTTCCGAGAGGCGCATATTTGGGTTTATGCCCACAGCTATATTGTCGGCAACACAAAGATGCGGGAATAAATTATGGTCTTGAAAAAGAATACTCAATGGCCGCTCTCCAGGATGGTCAGACATAGGCTCACCTTCCCAAAGCACTTGGCCTGTAGTTGGCTTCAAAAAACCAGAGATACCATGAAGTAGTGTTGATTTACCTCCTCCAGACGGACCAATAATCGCGATGCGAGCTCCTTTAGAAACTTCAAAATTAGCCGTTAATGCAAATTTTCCCTGTCTGAAACAAGTTTGTTTAAGATTCAGTATGTCCTCGTCCCCCGCGATCAAAAATCCAAAAAAGAAAGAGGCTCTGAGCCACAAGAACGACTGACACCGCTGCAGCCTGATCCATTTGGTATGATCCCATTAATCGATAAAGTATAAGAGGCAGGGTTTGCAAATCAGGACTTGCAAACAACGCAATAACTCCAAAGTCACCCATTGAGAGCGCAGCCACTAAGCCCGCTGAGAAACCAACCGGGCGGCGCAATCTTGGAAAAACAATACGCATCAACCAAATGCCTCGTCCCATGTTTAAGCTCAACCGCAAATGTAGATATTCATTATAAATATCACGCACCGCTGGGATTAAAACGCGTAAGGCAAACGGCATAGCCATCATTGCATTTACAAAGGCTGTCACTGGTATAGCTAGACTTGCGGGATTGACGAATGGGAAAATCATTAGAAATAGGCCCGTGCCCACAACTAATGGGCTGGTAGAGAGCCCTAGAACACTGATTCCTTCTACTATTTTTTGAGTATTAAGCCTGCTGTAAGCAATAGATAACGATAAACCTAAAGCTAAAAAAATACAAACTCCCGTTGAAATCAATGCTATTAATAGAGAAGTTATACTTGCTGAAAAAACCTGTCCTGGCAGGCTTAAAATGCCTCCCAAGCCACGAAAAAGAATTGCGGAAAGCGGTAATATAAGAAATCCTGCGGCGCCAGAAATCCAGATTATATCCAATCTACGATGCTTTCTAGCCCCAAATTGATGTGCCAACCGATCAAGTCCAATATCCCCGACCTTGGGCAATGGTACTAGAAACGCTAGAAGTGCCACTATTCCACAAAGTCCAAACTGTATCGTAGCCAAGCTGGCAGCTTTTCCTAAATTAAACTCAAATCGAAACGCTTGGTATATCGCGAGCTCAATTGTTGTACCTTTGGGCCCTCCACCTACGGCCAACGCTACTGTAAAACTAGTTAGGCATAAAAGAAAAATTAAAACGAACGCACCCGGTAGCACACCCCTTAGCATTGGCCATTCAATTAGAAGAAATCTAGACCATGAGTTAGCACCAAGGCTATCAGTTAAACGGAACCTCTCCGCAGGCACTCCACTCCAACCCTGCAGGATAAACCGCGTAGCCAAGGGTAAATTAAAAAATACATGTGCTAAAATAACCCCAGAAGCACCGTAAATAGAAAGCCTTCCAAGGCCAAAAAACAAAAGTAACTCACTGATCCAACCAGAACGACCAAAAACTGATAGCAAGCCTAAAACGCCAACAAGTACTGGAAGAATAAAAGGGGCGCCTAGAAGCGTAATTAAAGCTCTACGTCCAAAAAAACTCTGCCTTGAGAGCGCTCGCGCAACCGGAATGGCGACAGAGACACTCAAAAATGCCGAGACAAGTGCTTGCCAAAGTGTAAACCGAATAGCAGACAGATCTGTTGGCAACAAAGGGCCAAATCCATGACCTCTCAAGGCAACCACAGCAGCCGTTCCAAAAGAAAAAGTCAGTAGAGCAGTAATTACTGCTCCACCAAATATTAATCGTAAACTTATTGCGATAACGCTGCCTGCCACTCTAATAGCGCGTCCTCACGCAAAAGTGCGGCATCAGAAGGACTAAATATTAGAGATTTCTTGGTAGAAAGAGCTTTTGGAAAACCGTCTGGAAGTCCCCCTGTCGGGGTAACTGCCGGGAACATCCAATTAGTAGTTGGGATTATGTCCTGAAAGACATCAGATACCATAAACTTTAAAAACTGATCGGCTAATATTGGCTGATCAGTTGAACGTAATTTTCCAGCAACTTCGACCTGCATGTAGTGACCCTCATCAAAAGCAGCAAATGTTTTTGAATTATCCTGCTCTGCAATAATATGGTAAGCAGGAGAAGTCGTGTAAGATAAAACCATATCAGCTTCACCTTCTAGAAACATGCCATAGGCTTCAGACCACCCAGCAGTTACGGTTACTATATTATCGTTTAAATCATTCCATATTTTTTTAGCATCAGCTCCATAAGCAGCTTTCACCCACATCAACAAACCTAAGCCAGGCGTTGATGAACGCGGATCTTGGATCACTATTTTTAAATCACTATCAGCAAGTTCCCTAAAATTTGATACCGTTTCTAAACCAACATTTTGTACGAAAGCAAAGTACCCCCAGTCGAAAGGAGTAAAGAATTTATTATTCCACCCATTAGGAACAGCATAATCTGCCACAATCGAAACTGGTTCAAAAAGGTCAGTTTTCATGGCATCAGCCATTAAGTTCGTATCGAGTCCAAGTATAATATCAGCCTCAGATCTGGTGCCCTCTAGCTTCACTCGCGACAATAGTTCGGCGCCGTCACCAGCACCAATCATCTGAAGGTCACAGGAACACTGGGCTTCAAAAGCAGCTTCGACAGCGGGACCAGGGCCCCAATCTGAAATAAAGCTGTCATAAGTATAGACTGTCAGTACAGGGGTGTCAGCAACTGCCGCACTTGTCAAAAACAGTCCAGCGAATAGGGAAAGGCTTCTCATATAAATCTCCATTTCGCCGAACGGGGTCAGAGATTGGAGAGTCCAAACCTTCCCTCCGCCGGTTCTAGCCGGTTCAGGTTCTACGGGTTCACTAATGCATCTCAGCCAAACTTGGCTCCCCGAGGTTCTTTATCGCTATGCCCTTCTTAGGCGGAATGCAATCCCTGAGATTTTAGATTTAATTTTTAAAAAAATTAGATTCCAGAATTATGTTGCGTTTCTTTTTACACAATTCAACAGTATCTTTGATTATCATAGTCTAGCTCTTGCTCCGATGCACCGGCAGAGATATTCTTAACTACAAAGGAGCTGTTTAGATGAGCTTGAATACTTTTGGACGTTTGTTTCGGGTTACCACTTGGGGTGAGAGCCATGGAGTCGCGATAGGTGCCACAATTGATGGGTGTCCTCCAGGTATTGAAATAACTGCGGGAATGCTCCAACGTTGGTTGGACAAACGCAAACCAGGACAGAATAAATACACTACCCAACGGCGAGAATTAGATGAAGTAGAAATTTTATCTGGTGTTTTTGACGGCAAAACTACAGGCACCCCAATCCAGCTTATGATCAAAAATACTGACCAACGTTCAAAAGATTATACTGATATCATTGAAAAATTTCGTCCTGGTCATGCAGACATTACATATTGGCAAAAGTATGGGATCCGTGATTATCGTGGAGGGGGCCGAAGCTCAGCTCGCGAAACTGCCGCAAGAGTTGCGGCTGGTGGTTTGGCAAGAGAAGTTATTCAGGCCTTAGCGCCATCAGTTCAAATTACTGGGTTTATGTGTCAAATGGGTCCTAATAAAATTAATCGCAAAAATATGAATTTTGATGAAATTAGTAACAACCCATTTTGGACACCTGATGCTAATGCAGCAAAAGATTGGGCAAAATATTTAGATAATTTGAGAAAATCAGGTAGCTCAGTTGGCGCAGTAATCGAAATAATTGCCCAGGGTGTGCCAGCCGGAATTGGAGCACCAATCTACGGCAAGCTTGATACAGATCTAGCGGCGGCAATGATGAGTATTAATGCAGTTAAGGGCGTTGAAATTGGTGATGGGATGGCTGTAGCTGAGCTAACCGGCGAGGCTAATGCTGACGAGATCTCAATGGGTACAAATGGGCCTGAATATAGCTCTAATCATGCAGGTGGGATCTTGGGCGGTATTAGTACAGGTCAAGATTTAGTTGTAAGATTTGCAGTAAAGCCAACCTCATCCATCCTTACCAAACGTAAGACGGTAACAAAGGCGGGCAAAGATTCCGAAATTGTTACCAAAGGGCGACATGATCCTTGTGTTGGGATTAGGGCAGTCCCAGTTGGTGAAGCTATGATGGCATGTGTAATACTTGACCATTTGTTATTGCATCGAGGTCAAGTGGGCGAAAATCAGGGTAAAATTGGCTGACAAATTATCTATTATGGGCGTGGAATTACCACAAACTTAATATCTAACGATCCAGCAGTCTCAAACTTTAATGTGACAGCTATTTCGTCATCCACGTTCCAGTCATCAGTTAGACCCATAAACATTACGTGGTGAGCACCAGGTTTAAATTCAAATACCTCACCAGCTGGAACTTTCACTTTCATACGGTGTTTCATACTCATAACACCGTTTTCCATTATTGATTCATGAACCATAACTCGAGGGTAATCTCCAACAATCTTAATAAGGGTATCTTCGGCACCTTGGTTTTGTACAACAAAATATCCCACACCACTCCTCCCATTGGTTGGATATGCAAACGCATCCTTTATTGTGAGGTTCCCCAGAATATAACTTTCGGCTGAAACCGAACTACAAGCCATCAAAAAGGCAACTAAAATATATTTCATTTAAATTTTTCCGAAAGTTTCATGGCTATTTCTATATTTAACTATTGGCGAGATAAATCCAAGGGTTTAGAATATCAAAGGTGCGTGTTATCGGAATTACATGGCTAAACTTCCAACTAAAGCAGACATTCTTAAATGGGTCCGCACTCACCCAGAAAAATCGTCTAAACGAGACATCTCCAAAGCTTTTGGTATAAAAGGCGCAGCACGCATTGAACTCAAAAAAATATTGAATGAATTAAAAGCTGAAGGCCATATTACAAAAGTTAGGCGGGAATTTAATGATCCTAACAAATTGCCCCCAGTTTCAGTTCTACAAATGCTGGGACCTGACGACCAAGGTGAAATGTTTGCTGTACCTTTGGATTGGGAAGGCTCTGGAGTATTGCCAAAAGTGTTGATGCCAGTCCAAGCTGGAAAACCTGCATTAGGCCAAGGTGATCGTATTTTAGCTCGGTTAACCATTGAGAGTGGTGGAGAGGGTCATCAATATACAGGTCAGCTGATACGTCGCATTGTCGCAAACCCCAAAAGGATCCTCGGTATTTTTCGTACCAGTTCCGAAGGTGGCCGAATTCTACCGATTAACAAGGGTGAAGCAAAAGAGTGGCTAGTCAGTCAAGACGCACTTAATGGAGCCAAAGACGGCGAGTTAGTAGAGCTAGAACCGTCGGGTCCAAAAGAGCGGTTAGGACTTTCTCGCGGACGTATTATAACAAGGCTAGGTGACCCATCAGCACCAAAATCTGTGTCTTTAATAGCTATTCATCAACATAATATTCCAGATGAATTTCCAGATTTGGTTCTGGCACAGGCGGAAGAAGCCAAACCTGCTAGTAACAAAAACCGTGATGATTTAACCTCACTCCCACTGATCACCATTGATCCTGCTGATGCGCGAGATCACGATGATGCCTGTTGTGCAGTAATTGATACTGATCCCAAAAACCCAAATGGTTTTTTGCTTTGGGTCGCAATTGCCGATGTTGCGCATTACGTTGCTTCCGGTTCAGCCCTAGATGCTGAGGCCAGGAATCGAGGAAATTCAACCTATTTCCCAGATAGAGTTGTCCCTATGCTGCCAGATCGCTTGTCCGGTGATTTGTGTTCCTTGCACGAGGGTGTCACCCGACCCTGTATTGCTGTTGAAATGAAACTGTCGGCAAAAGGTGAAAAAATATCACATAGGTTTGTGCGTGGAATAATGCGATCTCTCGCGTCTTTGTCGTATGAGGAGGCACAGGCTGCTATAGATGGTAACCCTTCAGAGCGTGCTGCACCGTTGGTTGAAACAGTTTTGAAACCATTGTCTGCTGCATATGAAGCCCTCAAAATAGCACGAGAAGCCCGACAACCTCTAGACTTAGACTTACCAGAGCGGAAAATTATATTATCAGATACAGGCAAAGTTACCTCAATCAATTTCCGTGACCGCCTCGATGCGCATCGGTTAATTGAGGAGTGCATGGTACTAGCAAATGTGGCTGCTGCAGAAACTTTGATTGCCAATAAACAACCACTTTTGTTTCGCGTACATGAAGAGCCAAGCCCTGAGAAGCTAAATTCTCTACGTGACACTGCTAAATCCGTTGGATTACTTCTGGCCAAAGGGCAAGTTTTAAAAACTAGACACCTTAATCAGCTGTTACAAGCGGCAACAGGGAGAGATGAAGCTGAATTAATTAATCTTTCAACATTACGATCCATGACACAGGCATATTATAGCCCTCAGAATATGTCACACTTTGGATTAGCCCTAAAAAATTACGCACATTTTACGTCTCCAATCCGACGATATGCAGACCTTTTAATACATAGAGCCTTAGTTTCGGCGCATAATTGGAACACAGACGGGCTATCACTACAAGATTTGGAAATGCTGGACGAAACCGCAAAACAAATCAGCGATACCGAGCGACGCTCAATGGTTGCTGAACGAGATACCACAGATCGTTATTTAGCAAGCTTCATGGCGGAACGGATTGGAAATGAATTTTCGGGACGCATATCAGGTGTCGCAAGGTTTGGTGTCTTTGTTAAGTTGGATGAAACAGGTGCTGATGGGTTGGTACCAATTCACTCTTTAGGGCGCGAATATTTTGAACATGACCCTGAAAACCAGACATTAAGGGGCACAGAAACTGGCACTATAATCAGTTTGGGACTTCAAGCGCTGGTACGTCTCTCTGAAGCAAAACCAGTTACAGGAGGTATTCTGTTAGAATTGCTAGAGTTAGAAAGTTCCAAGTTGCAAATAAGTCAAGGAAAACGCAGAAATAGGTATTCAAGTTATAAAAAGGGTTCCCAAAAGGGAAAGTCCAGAAAGGTTACCCGAAAACGGAAATGACTTTTGAAGACTGGAAAACTGATTTTTTAAGACGTGCCTTAGACGGCGGAATTTCACCTGAAATTTTAGACCAAGTTTCTCCATTCCTAAAACCTAATTTAAAGTCATCTCAAGCAGATATAGCACAGACCGAAACCCAGAAAACGCTCCAACAATACGTTGAAATGACAGCTAACAAAATTCGGATTATACAGGGTCAAGCCGCCTTATCAAAACATGCGAAAACTTTCGATGATATTGAATTTAAGTATCAGGTAGATCGTCATATTGTTGCAGCTATTTGGGGAATGGAAACAAACTATGGCAGCATCCGTGGAGACGTGCCTGTCCTTTCTGCATTAGCAACATTAGCGTCCCAAGGTCGGCGTCGCTCAATGTTTGAGGCGCAGCTTTTATCCACCTTTGAAATTATCAATCAAGGCATTAAACTACCCAACCAAATTCTGGGAAGTTGGGCTGGGGCCATGGGGCATACTCAGTTTATGCCAAAGTCTTATATCGATTTTGCTATATCAGCTAATAGTGGTAAATCAGATATTTGGTCTGACGACCCAGCAGATGCTTTAACATCAACAGCTAATTTTTTAATTTGCCATGGCTGGATTCCTGACACTCCATGGGGCGAGGTAGCATATTTTTCCAAAAATGAAGATTTACCTTCTTTGCTAAAATATCCACCACAATGGATAAAAGATTGGAAGAACCTTGGACTCCTATCCGAAAAGTCGAGCATACCGAATTACGTCGCCCAATTGGTCTTACCAGGCGGGGTTTCCTCATTAGGATTTCTAGTTTCAGAAAACTTTAACGCTTTACTGCGCTATAATAATGCACCAGCTTACGCCATTGCAGTGGGGAATTTGGCAGATCGCTTACAAGGAGCACCTCCATTACAGTTCCCACCTGGTGGCGATCTTCGTGGATTAAACCAATCAGAGATTCAATATCTACAGAATCAACTAACAAAATTGGGGTATGACACAATTGGTGCAGATGGATTTATTGGCCCTAATACTAAAATGGCCATTGAAGCTTTTCAGATTGCAAACAATCTGCCTGTGGATGGATTTGCAGGCCTTTCATTATTAAAAAAAATAAAATTACAGTAAAAAAATTAGCACATTTCAGGGGTCAAGAGATGCCGGATGAGCGCTACGGGGTGGGACCTCAAAGTCAGTTGCATAGATACATAATCTTCCACTACCTCCTCACCTTCTGTCATCTGATGCAAATACACCTTTTCTTCTAAAATACCTTCCCCCTCCAGATTTTGTGAGAACAGTGGCAAGGGTTGATCAGCAGTAATTGCCTTAGCAGCCCAAAGGGCCTCACGTCGAGCCAAATTCAAGCTATGAAAGGCATCAGCTTCAGCCAAAATTTGTATGGACTTTGAACTCAAGCCCGCCTTTCTCCAAACAGATTCAACACTAATATAGCCATTTCCCCGAGCAGTCGTTAACCAAGAAATTTCATCTTCTGATATACCCTTAATTTGGCGGAATCCCAAACGGATAGCTAATCGACCCACTCCATCCGGTTCCATAACATTATCCCAAAAACTAGCATTAATACAGACAGGGCGTACCTGCACCTCGTGTTCTCGTGCATCACGGACAATTTGCGCTGGGGCGTAAAAACCCATGGGCTGAGAGTTAAGTAAAGCACAGCTAAATATTCCAGGGTAATAATACTTTAACCAGCTGGAAGCGTAAACTAATAGAGCAAAGCTTGCAGCATGGCTCTCTGGAAATCCATATGATGCAAAACCCTCAATTTGTGAAAAGCATCGTACAGAAAAACCTTCGTTATAACCATTCCGACGCATACCACGCATAAAGGACGACTTAAATTCACTAATACTGCCATGCTTGTTAAATGTAGCCAGAGAACGACGTAGGCGATCTGCCTGGTCTGGGGTAAACCCAGCACCAACAATCGCAATTTGCATAGCCTGCTCTTGAAACAAGGGTACTCCCAAAGTTTTTCCCAATACTGCACCTAGCTCATCAGAAGGGAAACTAATCGCCTCCTCACCGTTTCGGCGGCGAAGATAAGGATGCACCATGTCACCTTGAATAGGCCCAGGGCGAATAATAGCTACTTCAATTACCAAATCATAAAAGGTACGGGGACGCATACGGGGTAAAAAATTCATCTGTGCCCGACTTTCTACCTGAAAAACCCCCAAGCTATCAGCACGACAAAGCATATCATAAACAGCTGGGTCTTCAGGTGGCAGCGTAGCCAACGTGTAGTCCATACTGTGATGCATACTAATCAGGTCAAAGGCCTTACGAATGCAGGTCAGCATTCCAAGAGCCAAAATATCAACTTTCAAAATACCTAAGTTATCAATATCATCTTTATCCCAACAGATCACTGTGCGACCTTCCATAGTGGCATTTTCAATAGGTACTAATTCATCCAATCGGCCATCAGTTATAATGAAACCGCCAACATGCTGCGAAAGGTGTCGAGGGAAGCCAATTACCTCATAGATTAAAGACATTGTTTTCTGTAAGTGGTGATCTTTAAAATCCAAACCAATCTCAGCCATTCGACTAGCTTGCAGACCTTTGCTTGGAAAGGAGCCCCAGAGCTGAGATGATAGGGCGCTTATTGTATCTTCTGATAATCCCATAGCCCGGCCAACTTCACGAATCGCTCGCTTACCACGATAGTGCACTACCGTGGCGCATAGCCCTGCTCGATGACGCCCATAGCGCTCATAGATATACTGAATTACTTCTTCGCGACGCTCATGTTCAAAATCTACGTCAATATCAGGAGGTTCATTACGAGCCTCTGAAACAAACCGCTCAAACACCATAGTGCCAACCTCTGGGCTTACAGAAGTTACACCTAGGCAATAACACACAACTGAATTTGCTGCTGACCCACGACCCTGACAAAGAATGCCACGAGATCGTGCAAAAGTCACAATATCATAAACAGTTAAAAAGTAAGGCTCATATTCTAACTTTCTGATTAATAGAAGTTCATGCTCTATAAGCCGTTTAACTTTATCTGTTGTCCCAGCTGGATAGCGCCAAGCTAACCCAGCATAAGCCAACCGCCGCAACCGATCTGTAGGCGTTTCATTCTCATTCAATTCTGATGGGTACTCATAGCGAAGTGTATCCAGAGAAAACTCTAAACGTTTCAACAAGAGTGCCGTTTGCTCCAAGGCATCTGGATAGGCCTTAAATAACCTCGCAGCTTCTGTGGCAGATCGCAGTCGTTGTTCAGAGTTAATTAGTGCAGCACGTCCCAAATTATCTACCCGCACTCCCAAACGTATTGCTATTAACACATCAGTAAGTCGACGACGTGAACCATGATGCATAATGGGTGCTGCAGAAGCTACTAAAGGTAGGGATAATTCTATTGAAGCTTGCATCAAATTTTTGAAATATATTGTATCTTGACCGTTATATTTAGGTGCTAGAAGAAGCATTACATCTTGGGGAAAGCACTGAGATAATCTGCGGACTTGTGACAACCATTGGGCTTTAACATTACTATTTTGAAAAATGTTTGGAGGATGCAGTAAAATAATTTGATTCCCACCAAACTCAAGTAAATCTTCAAATTCAATATGGCAGTTACCTTTTTTTGACCTCAAACGCCCACATGAAATTAGGCGACACAGTTGCCTCCAACCCTCTCGTTCTTTTGGCAATAGTGTAGCCGTGAATCCATTGCACAATACAATCTTAGAGGCGGGAAGAAGACGCGGCATATTATAAATATTAGCGGAGGGACTACGTTTAAACTGAGGTAGGGATGGTGGTCCAACCAAACCTTTAGCGCTGTCAAATGATTGCCGCTCTGCCACCAAACGTCTAATTTCGCGTGCTCGCGTATGTGCTCTTACAATCCCAGCCACAGAATTTTCATCAGCAATCGCTACTGCTTCTAGACCCAGAAATGCTGCACGGTCCATATATTCTTCAGGATGTGAACCACCTTTAAGGAAAGAAAAATTTGAACAAGCTTGGAGTTCCGCCCAGGGAAGTTTTAATTTATGTGTGTTAATAATATCAGGGTTAAACATGAAAATTTACTGTGTAAGTGATTCTAGATAATAGTTTGTTCATGTTTTGTTCCAACTTGCAATTCAAGTGTCGTTAGGTTTAGCTTTTCCTCCATTGAAGTGCCACATATGGTAAAAAAAACGGAGAACCCTATGAGAGATGTCGTAATCCTTGGTGGTGTGCGGACTGCTATTGGTACATTTGGTGGCAGCTTGGCAGGAGTAACGCCTATAGATCTTGGCGCTACGGTAGCAAAAGCTGCCCTTGCACGAGCAGAGGTCGAAAGTGGACAAATTGGCCATGTAGCTTTTGGACATGTTATAAACACCGAACCCCGAGACATGTACCTATCACGGGTTGCGGCCTTACAAGCAGGTATTTCAGAAAGTACACCTGCAATGAATGTAAACCGCCTTTGCGGTTCTGGATTACAGGCAGTTATATCAGTGGCACAGTCACTAATGCTGGGGGATGCAGACTTTGGCCTTGCAGGGGGAGCTGAAAATATGAGCCAGTCCCCTTACATCATGCAGTCTCAAAGATGGGGCCAGAAGATGGGTGATGTCACAACACTGGATATGATGCTAGGAGCGCTGCATTGTCCCTTTGGTACAGGCCATATGGGGGTCACCGCTGAGAATGTGGCACAAGAACATACGGTAACCCGGGCAGACCAAGATGCATTCGCACTTGAAAGCCAAAGCCGCGCAGCAAAAGCGATTACAGATGGTCGTTTCGCAGAACAAATCATACCAGTAGAGATTAAAGTCAAACGCGACATTATACATTTTAAAGTTGACGAACATCCAAAAACAACAACCCCAGAAGTTTTGGCAGGACTTCGAACTGTATTCCAAAAAGATGGAACTGTTACTGCTGGAAATGCATCAGGTATAAATGATGGCGCAGCCGCAATTGTATTAGCAAGCTCCACCGCTGCAGATCATGCTGGACTCAAACCAAAATTTCGCATTCTGGGCTATGGACATGCGGGAGTGCGCCCATCAGTGATGGGAATTGGGCCCGTACCTGCAGTAAAAAACCTGCTGTCTAAAATTGGCTTATCAATTGCTGATTTTGATGTAATCGAAAGTAATGAAGCTTTTGCTGCACAGGCAATTGCGGTAAACCGAGAACTTGGACTCGACCCCAAACGGGTCAATCCAAATGGGGGTGCAATTGCTTTAGGTCACCCAGTGGGGGCCACTGGTACAATCATTATGATTAAGCTAATGGCAGAGCTAGAACGCAGCGCTGGCAAGAAAGGCCTTGCCACAATGTGCATTGGCGGTGGACAGGGTATTGCAGTTGCAATCGAGCGAATTTAAAAACAAAAAAGATTCGTTTAAAATTAAACTTATTGATTGTCAGACAAACTCAACAAATATGCATATATATAAATCGCATCCCTTTCCTTACGTACTTTGTAGGTCATTTTTGCACGGGCTTTTTTGTCACCTAGGAACAACCGTAAAAAACCCTTTGGGTCTTGAACATAGGCTACAAAATTTTCTTCATTCCAAAGCAAACCGTTCTTAGCTCCCGCAACAACAATCGATTTACCATAACGGTAACCATTAACCTTACCAGCAACTGCACCAGCTACGTTGTGCAAGTTGGGACCTGATCTTCCATTGCGGCCAGCAAGCTTTTTGCCAGAGCTATCTACAACGACATGGCACGCAACACATTGTTTTTTAAAAGCTAGACCACCCAAAGCTGAGCCATCATTTGACGTTACACCTTCAGACTGTACAGATGTAGAGATCAAAAAGGCCACTAGAGCAGATAAAATAGATCTCATCACAGCCTTCCATTACAAATTTACTGTATCAAGCTCAGCCCTGCTTCCAAGCCATAACTTACAGAAAAAAACTCTGAATAATTTAAGCTACAGCCCGTGAAAGAGCACATTGGCCCCAAAGGTTCGACATTGCAGAAATCAAGTAATCAACATCAGAATTTGTGTGCAATGGAGAGGGTGTGAATCGCAAGCGCTCAGTACCCTTAGGGACGGTTGGGTAGTTGATTGGTTGTACGTAAATTCCAAACTGATCCATCAAGTAATCTGCTAGCATTTTTGTTTTGACCGGATCTTTTATCATTACTGGCACAATATGACTGTCATTATGCATATGTGGAATACCAGCTCGATCTAGGCCCGCCCTAAGCCTCGCTACCTGGGCTCTCTGGCCCAATCGCTCCGAATTACTAACTTTAAGATGTGATATCGAAGTTCGAGCGGCTACAGCTATTGACGGTGGCAAAGCGGTCGTAAAAATAAAACCAGAGCCAAAAGACCTAATAAAATCACAAATTTCTTCAGAACCTGTGATATACCCACCAACACAGCCGACCGCCTTACCCAATGTACCCTCTATAATATCAATCCTATGCGCTAAGCCTTCTCTTTCGCTTATACCGCCACCCCGCTGACCATACATTCCAACAGCGTGAACCTCATCCAAATAGGTTAAGGCCCCATACTTTTCGCATACCTCTAAGATTTCAGCAATTGGAGCGATATCACCATCCATGGAATATATACTTTCAAAAGCCACAATCTTGGGACGGTCACCACAAGCTGCTAATTTACGGTCTAAATCTAAAAAATCGTTATGCTTCCAAATCACCTTGTCAGCTCTTGATTGCCTAATTCCTTCTATCATCGAAGCGTGGTTGTTCGCATCAGACAGGATAACCACGTCTGGTATTTTTGAACCAAGCGTAGCTAATGTAGTCCAGTTGGAAACATAGCCGGACGTAAATAATAACGCAGCTTCTTTGCCATGAAGGTCAGCTATCTCACTCTCAAGAAGAAGGTGATCGTGGTTGGTACCACTAATATTACGGGTCCCGCCTGCGCCGGCTCCACAGCGACCTACAGCCTCTTGCATAGCAGCAATAACTTTCGGATGTTGACCCATACCTAAGTAGTCGTTGGAACACCAAACTTTTACTTCGCGCTTCCCGCCTTCAAAGTGGTTGGTGGCGAGAGGAAATTTATCTACCTGTCTTTCTAAATCAGCAAAGTATCGGTAATTTCCTTCCGACTTTAAACGCTCAATTTGGTTTTTAAAGAAACTGTCGAATGACATCTAAACTTTTCCCGCTTCATATTATACTTTATAACGTGCCAGACAAATAAGACAAATGACACAAAGTTCCATAGCTTTTTTACTAAATTTGAGAATAATTTCTGCGGCATTTTAACCATATATAACGAGTTTAAGAAAGTTATCATCACCTCTTTTTGGCTCTCACTACGGTTATCATAAAGCTTAGCTCATTCTTCAAAAGGCGTTGTGACCGTAAGTAGCAAAGAAATTATATAATGAAAATCAACAAATATTGGATAAAATTATTTATTAACAACTACTAAAGCAGGTACCTTTCTTTAGTAGCATTTACTACGCAAACGATCCAAATAGAAATATCAATTGCTTTTCCTTAAGTCATTTTACAGTTATCAATTATCTATGATAGAGACGAAAAATTTATGGAAATACTAATTCCCACTTGGATAAATGGTGAGTTAAAGCCTGTAGAAAAAATGAAAGCCCATCTTCAAGGGCTGCGCCATAAAGCTGTATCTGTTTTCGTGATGCAAGGATCTAAGACCCTTTTGCAACGTCGGGCTTTAAGCAAATATCACACTCCCGGACTTTGGGCCAATGCTTGCTGTACTCACCCAGAGTGGGATGAAGTAGGGTTAGAATGTGCCACTCGAAGATTAAACGAGGAGCTTGGAATAGTTGGCCAAACTCCAGTCTATCAAGATACTGTTGAATATTCTGCTGAGGTTGGCAACAAAATGGTGGAGAATGAGGTTGTAGAAATTTTTGTAGTGCGGGCCAACAAATGTGTTGTACGTCCTAACGCAGATGAAGTGATGGACTATCGCTGGGAAACTTTGGAAGACTTACATAAAAAAATCAAAAGTAAACCAGAGAAATTCACCCCTTGGCTTAAAATATATTTAGAACAGCATGCAGAAAAAATATTTTCTAATTACGCGAGTTAACCCCGTAAGAAAACTGGTTTTGCAGTGGTAGATTGGCTAGGTTGATAAACATATCCACCCAAATCAAATTCCGAAACTTGCGCTGCATCCGACAGTCTGTTTTGCATAACAAACCGAGCCATGGCGCCTCGGGCCTTCTTTGCATGAAAGCTGATCATCTTTTCCTTACCATCCTTAAATTCCAAAAACTGTGGAGTGACCACCTCTAGGGATAAAGCATTCAAGTCGACTGATCCAAAATATTCTTGACTAGCACAGTTAATTAAAACTTTTGATCCCGTCTTCACTGCCTGTGTGTTCAAAGAGTTTGCGATTGACTCACCCCAATACGCATAAAGTGACCCACCTCTTTTTGTTTTAAGTCGGCTACCCATTTCAAGCCGGTAAGCTTGAATTTCATCAAGCGGTCGCAAAATACCGTAAAGGCCTGAGAGTATTCGCAAGTGATCTTGCGCCCAGCGCATATCATCATCGCTCAGACTTGATGCCTCTAGGCCTTGGTACGTATCGCCAGCAAACGCTAATACTGCCGGTCGACGAGTATCAACATTTGGAGAGGCAGCATATGCGCGAAAACGGTCCCAGTTTAGGCGTGCTAAATTTGGGCTGATTGACATTAGTTTTTGTAAATCTTCAACTGACAGTTGGCGGGCAACCTCAACAAGACCTAATGCATCCTGTTGAAAATCTGGTTGAGTAACGTCGGCTCGTACTACCGGTTTCCAGTCTAGCTTTTTAGCTGGCGAAATACATACTAACATCTTCCAGTCTCCCTATCAGTTTTAATTTAGCGTACATTACAGCGACTGCAAGATCTCTATAAATGCCTCGCCAAAACGCTCAGTTCGAGCGTTGTTCATACCCGGAACTTGCCCCAATTTATCAAGGCTTTGGGGCCGTAATTTTGCTATATTTTTTAATGTTGTTCGAGAACAAGAAAGAAGTTTATTACTTCCAGCACCACCACCCTCCAAGCCCTGTTGAGCAATTAGCAGCTGATCAAATACTTCAGCCTCTGGCAATCCAGCCATTTTGCGGCGAGTTGGATGTACTCTACCTTCTTCGCCAGTAACGACAGACAAAAAAGCTTGTCCATAACGTTCTAATTTTTTTGCTCCAACCCCACCAACTGAAGCCATCTCATCTAAGTCTTTTGGACGACGTTCAGCCATCTCAATAAGGGTTTTGTCGTTGAATACGATATATGCTGGTACCTTTTGTTGCTCGGCTAAGGCACGCCTTTTGGCCTTTAGTGCTGACAAAAGTGGGGCGTCCTCATCCGAGACCAACAACTTCACTGCCGGCCGGCGATCATTAGCAGCTAATATGCTATCCTTGCGGAGCAGTATTTCCGCCGTACCCTTAAGTAACGGCCTTGCATTTTCAGTAAAGCGTAGCCCACCATGCCGCTCTGGGTCAGGACGAATTAAATCGTAACCCATCATCTGTCGAAATATTGCCTGCCACTCTGCCTTGCTAGTCCCCTTACCCACACCAAAAGTAGGCAACTCATCATGTGCTCTTTGCAGTACCTTATCTGTCTTATTACCAAGCAAGATATCTATCAGGTGACCCATACCAAACCACTCACCTGTGCGCAAAATAGCTGACAGAGCCATGCGCACTGGCTCAGTTCCATCAAATAGCTCGGGTGGGCTGTCGCAAAGATCACAGTTGTTACAAGGCACACCTGTCTCACCAAAGTACTTAAGTAAGATTGCCCGGCGGCATGTTAGTGCTTCAGCTAAACCAAGCAGGGCATTCAGTCGTGCATGGTCTGCTCTCTTTCTATCTGTCGGTGCTAAGCCCTCATCAATCTGAGAACGACGAAGGCGGATATCATCAGCCCCAAACAGCGTCAATGTTTCAGCCGGCGCTCCATCGCGTCCACTTCTTCCAATTTCTTGGTAATATGCCTCAATTGATTTCGGCAAATCAGCGTGAGCAACCCATCGTATATCAGGCTTATCAACTCCCATTCCAAATGCAATTGTAGCAACAACTATCAAGCCATCTTCACGCTGAAATCGGGTCTCGACGATACGCCGATCTTCAGCATCCATACCACCATGATAGTGACAGGCTATGTGGTCAGCATCACGTAATGCTTGAGCCAAAGTCTCAGTTTTTGCTCGTGTCCCACAGTAAACAATACCAGGTTGCCCTTGACGTGCCTGAGCAAAATTTAATATTTGTTTCCGAGGTTGGTCTTTTGCAGCAAAAGCCAAATGTAGGTTGGGTCGATCGAAACCGTGCAGAAAGCTAGCTGGTGCGACACCACCGAATAATTTTTCAACTATCTCAGCCTTTGTTTCATCGTCTGCAGTTGCCGTGAACGCGGCAAGTGGCACACCCAAAGACTGACGCAACTCCCCTATCCTCAAATAGTCTGGTCGAAAGTCATGCCCCCACTGTGAGACGCAATGCGCCTCATCTACGGCAATCATGCTAACGCCAATCCGACGCAACATTCCGAGAGCAGAACCTGCAGCAAGGCGTTCTGGTGCAATGTAGAGAAGCTTGAGATCACCTCGTTCTAAAGAATCCCACACCAAATCCGTTTCTTCTTGTGTATTGCCTGATGTGAGAGTTCCTGCATTGACACCAACCGCCTGCAGTGACCGAACTTGGTCACGCATCAGTGCAATTAGTGGAGAAATAACAACTGTTACCCCCTCACGTAGAAGGGCAGGCAGCTGAAAACAAAGCGATTTACCACCACCAGTCGGCATGATTGCCAGAACATTTTTTCCCTCTGTTACGGCTTTAACAATATCTTCCTGCCCAGGACGAAATGAACTGAACCCAAAAATATCCCTTAAAAGAGTAGTGTGAGAAACAACAGGTTTAATGAGTTAAACGCCGTAATAAACCAAAGTATATTGCAAGGCCGCAATAATCAGCAAAGCCACCAATGGTGCAAGATCAAGTCCACCCATACTAGGCAAATACTGACGTATCGGTCGATAAATTGGATCTAAAAATCTGTTCAAGCTCTGCCAAATTTGACCAACCACCTGCTGATGAAGGTTCAAAACATTAAAAGCAATCAGCCAGCTCATAATAAAATGCGCGATAATAAAGAACCATGCGACATTCAAAACCATGTAAGGTATTGCAAATATAGGGGCCATTTTCACCTCATTTAATATGTTGCTATTTATCTAGGCGTTTAGCCTAACCGCAGCAAGAGACTAGAGCTGCAATTATTTACTTAACACCTTGACGTTAGAAGCCGAAGCAGCAATTTCTGCACAAACTGGAGTGTTCTATTATGTACCCATTTGTTCGCTTAGCTTGGCAATTTTTTCTACACCGGAATGACGCCAGCTTAACAGTGGGTGACGTTCACATCAGTTCACATTATTGCCTTCCATGGGATTTAGACGTCTGGATGGAGTTGAACAATGGCCGTGCCTTATCTCTATACGACATGGGACGAATTCCTATGGCAAAGCGTTCAGGGCTCATCGCAGCCCTGAAACGTCGTAGATGGGGACTATCAGTGGCCGGGAGTAGTGTCCGGTATCGCAAGCGTATTAGAATGCTGGATAAAATTGAAATGCGTAGCACCGCAATCTGTGCAGATCATCGATTTATGTACGTAGAACAAAGTATGTGGGTAAGAGGAATTTGTGCAGGGCATGCGCTTTACCGAACTGTAGTGACTGACCCTCATGGTATGGTACCCACAGATGACGTATTAAAAGAGCTCAACTTACAGGACTCCCTACCGTCAATTCCAGATTGGGTTGCTGCTTGGATTCATGCCGAAGACATCCGCCCGTGGCCCCCAATGGAATAAAACAAGAATAAAAACTTGCTTTGAAAACCTTGCTCCCGCAAGCTCTGTAAAAATGAGGATATAAAAATGTCTGAGGCCATTTCTGAAAAAATAAACCTTAAAAAACGTATCCAAGGCTGGATGATGTTTGATTGGGCTACTCAACCCTTTTACACTCTTGGCCTAACATTTATTTTTGGACCCTATTTTGCCAGTGTTGCGTCAGACGCGTTTTTAAACAGTGGCATGGATGAAGCTAGCGCTAAGGCTGGAGCACAAACAATTTGGTCATGGGGGCAAGCTGTCTCTGGGTTTTTTGTAGCAGTCTTTGGTATTTTAGCTGGTGCCTATGCCGACAGTACGGGGCGCCGGATGCCTTGGCTTTGGGCGGCTTCAGTTATCTTTGTAATTTGCGCATGGATGCTTTGGTATATGGTACCAGATGGATCAGCAATATGGTCGTCTCTTATTATTTTTTCAGTGGCATTCGTAGCTGCAGAATTAGCCCTTGTTTTTACAAACGCCGTTTTACCAAGCCTAGGAGGCCAGCGGGAAGTGGGAAAAATATCAGGAAATGGCGCGGCATTAGGGTATACAGGGGGTATTCTTAGTCTCTTTATAATGTTGTTCTTTTTCTTTGATGATGGTGGCAAAACGTTCATAGGACTGGATCCAGGTTTCGGCCTGCTTGATCCAGAAAAACGTGAGGGTACGCGTGCCGTAGGCCCGCTTATTGCCATATGGTTCGTTATATTTATGGTTCCATATTTTATATGGGTCAAAGAAGATAAAAATCCAAATCGACAGGGTGGGTTCAGTCAATCTATGAAAGAACTCAAGGCATCCCTGCTGGGAATGTTAAAGCGCCCTAGTTTGTTTTCATTTATGGGCGCCCAAATGTTTTACCGCGATGCCCTTAACGGCCTCTACGCGTTTGGTGGCGTATACGCAGTGTTGGTCTTGGATTGGGGTTTAACACAGCTTGGGATATTTGGAATTCTTGGAGGTATTTCAGCTGCACTGGTTACTTGGATCTCAGGAAAGTATGACCGTAAATTAGGCCCAAAACCTGTAATATACTTTCATGTTTGGGTACTTATATTCGTATCACTTTGTATCATTGGCATGTCCCGCACCAGCTTCTATGGAATAACCTTGCCTGATGGCTCTAACCTACCAGATATTATTTTTTATGTCTGCGGCGCTGCAATTGGAGGTTCCGGCGGTGGAGTATATGCAGCAAGCCGGTCCATGATGGTGCGTCACACAAATAAAGCGCGTCCAACAGAGGCCTTTGGCCTGTTTGCTTTGGCAGGCAAAGCAACAGCGTTTTTGGCCCCACTACTAATTGGTATTTTTACTTACCTGCTAAATGACGCCCGGTTAGGGTTTTCTCCCGTTATTGGGCTTTTTATCTTAGGGGTATTTCTGTTGCGATGGGTGGATCCTGACGGAGATCAAACTGATTGAAAAGGCTATCTATTTCTTGCGCCTTAGCGCTCTCATTATTAGCCATCTGCTGGCCAACTTTTATGGGATTAAACGCCGAGATTATTAGGCCACAGTTTCGTCCAGGTTCTATTCCAAAAGAAGTGCCGGCAAAAGCTCTTTTCGGGGCTAAAGGATTCGGATCACAGCAGAAATCACAATCCTTTGGAGGATATGCAAAGGGCTGCTTGGCCGGTGGAGCAAGCCTACCAGAGACAGGGCCAACATGGCAGGCAATGAGGCTTTCAAGAAACCGAAATTGGGGACAACCCATAACAATTAATTACTTAAAAGAACTATCAGTAAAGGTTGCAAATGAAACGAACTGGTCAGGAATTTATGTTGGAGATATCTCTCAGCCCCGTGGTGGGCCCATGCTTTCAGGCCACGCAAGTCACCAAATTGGATTAGACGCAGATATCTGGCTTTTGCCAAAAGGAAATAAAACACTTACCCGAAAAGAACGCGAAAAAATTTCTTCTATTTCAATGCGTCGGGCAGCTGGTGCTTACACTAATAAAAACTGGACGAAAGATCACGAAACTGTCCTAAAGATTGCTTCTAAAGATCCCCGAACCGCACGAATTTTTTTATTCCCAGGGGCAAAGGTGGCCATGTGCAAGTCTGCCACTGGAGACCGGTCTTGGCTTCGAAAAATTAGACCGTGGTACGGGCATCATTATCATTTTCATGTAAGACTAAAGTGTCCAAAAGGACAGACGGGGTGCATGGATCAGGCCCCACCACCGTCTGGTGATGGGTGCAAAGAGGCTCAGGGCTGGGTAGACAGAATACTGAACCCACCACCACCAGATCCTGATTACGTGCCACGACAACCAAAACCAGCACTCAAACTTTCAAATTTACCAAAGGAGTGTAGCTCTGTTTTATTATCTCAATAAAATTTAAGGATTTTATATCAAAATAAATATATGGCAGTTATTTCCAATAACGTAGTCTCTTTTGATTGTAATCTAAAAAACACCACAATAAAAAAATTATCAAAAATCTATTGTAATGTCGGCATCAACTTCGTAACTCAGCGCATCAAACCTGACCAAGTCGCCGCTACCTTGGCTAAAAAACGGAAACTAAAAAATGAAAAAAATATATCTTCCTGGCATTTTTGCTATGGCCATCGTTGTGGTGACCTCAAATATCCTTGTCCAGTTTCTTCTTGGAGATTGGCTAACTTGGGGTGCATTTACATATCCAATAGCATTCCTAATTACAGATGTTATGAACCGTGTTTACGGCGTATCTGCCGCTCGGCGTATAGTTTTAGCGGGGTTTTTCGTTGGCGTAATATGTTCACTGATCGGAACACAAGTCATACTACAGGGAGACGGCTACACCTTCCCCGCCGTAACACTAAGGGTTGCAGTAGGATCAGGTTCAGCATTTCTTATAGCCCAAATGCTAGACGTCCAAGTTTTTGATCGGCTCCGTTCTGGGGCATGGTGGCGTGCACCATTAACCTCGACCCTAGTCGGAAGCGCGCTGGACACACTAATCTTTTTCAGCATATCTTTCTCAGCTTTATTTAATTGGTTAGATACTAAAAATATACCTGACTGGGCTCAAACCGCAGTTCCATTGGTCGGCGCTGGTCCCGAATTACCACTTTGGGCGTCACTTGCCTTAGCTGATTGGTTGGTAAAGCTAACGCTTGCATTAGCAGCACTAATACCTTTCCGAATTTTAGCACAATATCTTGTGGTTAGGACTGTAAAAATTCATTGACTTTACAAATGCCTCTGGCACAGTGGAGCTATCTTTAAACAGCTGAAAGGAGGTGATCCAGTGTCAAGAAAGGTATTGGAGAATGGAGTCGTAACAAGTTTGGGGGGTAGCCTCTAAGGTAACCCTTGGTGAAAGACCACCAAATTTGGGCGCAGGTGTCCTAATCGACCCGGCCTCCGCAAAACTTTCGAAGGGCTGTCTAATCTAGATGGCCCTTTTCGTTTGTGGCAGAGTGAAAAAATGTTGCAGATTAATAAAGAAATAACGATTCAAGATTGGGAGCTGACCGAGAGCTTTACCCGTGCGCAAGGGCCTGGGGGGCAAAACGTCAATAAAGTTTCTACAGCAGTCGAACTACGCTTTGAGGCTGCTAAAAGTCCAAACCTATCAGCTTACGTCAAGATGCGGCTCAAGAAGTTAGCTGGCAGAAAATGGACCCTAGAGGGGGCTTTAATATTGAGAGTAGAAGAAACACGCTCTCAAGCTCGAAACCGTGAAATAGCACGTAACCGACTAAAGGCCTTGATAATTGAGTCAACAATGAAACCCAAGCGACGCGTCCCAACGCGCCCAACATTTGGATCTCAAAAACGTAGGCTGGCAAGCAAAATTCAGCGCGGTACAGTTAAGTCTTTGCGCGGAAAGGTAAAAGATGACGAATGACCTTATAGATCGACGGCAAGCTGTTTTGGGACCAAATGTGCCAACTTTTTATGATAACCCAGTACATTTAGTCAAAGGTGAAGGCGTTTGGGTTTGGGATTCAAGCGGCCATAAATACCTAGACTGCTACAATAACGTACCACATGTTGGTCATTGTCATCCACACGTTGTATCAGCAATTTCAGCTCAGGCTGCAACGCTAAACACCCACACACGGTATTTGCATGATGGTATAATAAATTATGCAGAACGGCTCATTGCAAAGTTTCACAAAGGTTTGGATCAAATCATTATGGTTTGTAGTGGATCTGAAGCAAACGATATTGCGTTGCGTATGGCACAGGCTGTGACCGGTAAAACTGGGATAATTTCTACTGATAATACCTACCACGGTAATACGATGGCTGTTTCACAACTTTCTTCTCGCAAGCCACCGATTGGTGGCTATGCTGCTAACATTAGACATGTGCCAGCGCCTGACACCCTTCGCCCAGTTGGCGGTAGTGCTAAGACTCAAGCGCAGGCCTTCGCTCAAGAAATCCAAAAGGCAATCAATGATCTTGAAGTCTCAGGATATGGTTTTTCAGGTTTTTTGTTTTGTCCAACCTTTGCAAATGAAGGTCTCCCAGACTTACCAAAAGACTTTATGAAGCCTGCAGAAAAAGTCGTTCATGCTGCTGGTGGAGTTTTAATTTCTGATGAGGTCCAGCCTGGGTTCGGCCGTACTGGTGATAGCTGGTGGGGTTATGAGTGGTTAGGTCTTTCGCCAGATGTAGTTACACTTGGAAAACCAATGGCAAACGGACACCCAGTTGCAGCTGTAGTAGCTAGGGCAAGTGTAATGTCTGAATTCAGAAATGCCTTTGGATACTTCAATACGTTTGGTGGCAATCCAGTGAGCTGTGCAGCTGCCTCAGCAACTTTGGATGTAATAGAAGAGGATGGGCTGATCGCAAATTCTAAAATTGTTGGACATGGTTTTTTAGAGAGACTTCAAGCTATCAAGCATGGCAGCATAGCAAGTGTTCGGGGTCGTGGTCTATTTATTGCGCTTGAATTGGAAACTGATGGGATTGCAGACGAAGTTTTAGCAGCAAAAATAGTTGAATATGCTCGTAACAACGGTATGCTCATGGGCCGTACAGGTCGAAATCGCAATATTTTAAAATTACGTCCACCAATGCCATTCAATATACAAAATGCACGCGAGGCGACAAACACGTTAACTGCGGCATTTAAAAATTTTTAGATGTAAAAATGGTAAATGAAATCGCAGCATCATGGGGCTCAGATGGTAACCCTAAACTAATAGCTGAACGTGAAAACTCTGTATACCGGATTGAAATTTCTGGGGAACCAGCTGCGCTGCGCTTACACCGCGCTGGGTATCAAAATTACAGCACTATTCTCTCAGAGCTACGATGGACAACTCGGCTAGCTAATGCAGGTTTTTCGTGTCCCAAACCAATTCCTCAACTCAATGGTGATTGGGTATTACCATTAGTGGATGGGCGCTTCGCAACTGTAATATCATGGGTAAAAGGCAATCCAATCGGCGCCTCAGAAAAAAAATTTTCTGGTAGTATAACTGAACATTGTGATCTCTATTATGGCCTAGGACACCTTTTAGCAAAACTGCACAACACTACTGATAACATTGAAACTGAGGACTTGAGGCGCCCTGCATGGGATCTAAATGGCTTGCTAGGAAAGACCCCTTTTTGGGGAAGGTTTTGGGAAAATCCTGCCCTTTCAGCTGGTGAGAAGAAATTTCTTATTTATACTAGGGATGCAGCTATTGAATACTTGAGTAATATTAAAGACCCAGATTTTGGATTAATTCACGCTGACGCCCTCCAAGAAAATGTATTTTTAAATGCAGGTGCTCTGACTTTGATTGATTTTGATGACGCAGGGTTTGGGTATCGAAGCTATGATCTTGGTGTTCCAATGTCACAGCACTATGCGTTAAATTATTTAAATGATCTTATTATGGCAATTCGAGATGGTTACGGAACTCTCAGGACAGCTCCATCATCTGAAGAAATTAAGTTTTTTTTATTATTACGTTGTCTAGCGTCTACAGGTTGGGTCGCAGAGCGGCAGTCAAAGAAAAGTCCCTCACAGCGTGTCTATGTTGAGCGCGCGCTTCATTCAGCACATCAATGGTTAACCTGAATCGCATCAAGAAACTAAACAATAACGGACTGTGAGGTTTGTTGATCAACGCCAAAAACCCTTTTATACCGCTTCACTTCGTTTATCGGTCCTACCGCCTTGTTGGGATTATCAGAAAGTTTAACAGTGGGCCGCCCATCGGCATTCACTACCTTGCAAACTAAAGAGAAAGGTTTCAAAGCATCATCAGGTACTAGACCTCTAAAATCATTAGTAAGTAAGGTCCCCCAGCCAAAAGATACCCTCACCCTTCCATCGAACAAAACTTGAAGTTGAGAAATTTTTTCTACGTCAAGCCCATCAGAAAAAATAACAAGCTTCTTTCTTGGGTCTTCTCCACAGCTCTCCCACCATTTAATTGCTGCCTCAGCACCAACGATCGGATCCCCTGAATCTATCCGTATTCCCGTCCATTTGGCCAACCAATCTGGTGCATTATCTAAGAAACCTTGAGTTCCATAAGTATCAGGTAAAATAACTCGAAGGTTGCCTTCATGTTCATCATGCCAATCTGACATCACATCATACGGCGCTTGGCGTAATGCCTCATCTGATTTAGCCAGCGCAGAATAGATCATTGGCAGTTCATGCGCATTTGTACCTATAGCAGCTAAATCACGGTTTTTTGCGATAAGGCAGTTTGATGTACCTACAAATTTTTCTCCTAAACCCTCAGTCATGGCTTGGACTGCCCAGTCCTGCCAAAGAAAAGAATGCCTTCGGCGCGTACCGAAATCAGCTAGTCGAAGGTTGTCTATATTTCGTAACTGTTCAATTTTTTCCCAGAGTTTGGTCATACCTCGGGCATAAAGAATTTGTAACTCAAAGCGTCGCATTTCGCCAAGCACCGCACGACCACGTAATTCCATTAGAACAGAAAGCGCTGGGATTTCCCAAAGCATGACTTCCGGCCAAGTTCCTTCAAAAGTCAAGTTGTACTGACCATTAGATTTTTCTAAATGGTAGGGAGGCAAGCGTAATGCTTCAAACCAGTCCATAAATTCGGACGTAAACATCTGCCGTTTTCCGTAAAATGTATTGCCTCGCATCCAAGTGCTCTCTCCACGCGCTAGTGACAGAGACCTTATATGATCTAACTGTTCACGCAATTCCCCCTCATCTACCAAGTCAGCCAAACGGATCTCGTTGGAGCGATTAATCAAACTAAAGGTCACCTGAGTATTTGGTTTGTTTCTAAATACAGATTGGCACATCAGAAGCTTGTAAAAATCTGTATCTATCAAAGACCTCACAATTGGATCAATTTTCCATTTATGGTTCCAGACACGGGTGGCAATATCAACCATCAGATTAAATTCACTTTTTCTAACTTCATTTCAGTTAAGGCCTTTTCTAGTGACCCATCTGCGTCAATGGCTCGGCAAAGACCAGTGTCAACGCTAACTTTAAAGTTTAACCGCGCAGCATCCAATGCCGAATAAGCAACACAATAATCAGTAGCAAGGCCAACAAAGGTTAGATCCGTTACTCCGCGCGCATTCAAATACCCATGGAGGCCCGTTGGAGTTTTTTTGTCATTTTCAAAAAATGCAGAGTAGCTATCTATCTTTGAGTTACTGCCTTTACGAATTACCAGATCAGCTCTAAGAGTGTTAAGTTTTTCATGAAACATAGCCCCTGAACTTCCCTGAACACAGTGATCAGGCCAGAGAACCTGCTCACCATAATACATGTCCATGATTGAAAAATTTTCAAGTTTGTGGCTGGACGCAAAGGACGAATGTCCATGGGGATGCCAATCTTGAGTCAAGATTACATCATCAAAATACTCCATTATGGAATTTATAGGCTCAATAATTTCATGGCCACCAGATACAGCCAATTTTCCACCAGGACAAAAATCATTCTGTACGTCAATTACAATTAAGGCACGCATATTGGCCTCCTAAATAAACTTAGGACTAGAAATAAGGGTCATAGAACATAAGGTCAACGTGAACTCATCTTGCGAGATAGTCCTCATCAGACTATGACGCGGCCTATGTTTACTATTTCTGCACTATATCATTTTACCAGGTTTAACGAGCCCAACGCACTGCGTGGTCCAATCCTATCGCTTTGTGAACACGAGGGCATCAAGGGTACAATTTTATTGGCACAAGAGGGCATAAACGGTACCGTGGCAGGTCCAAGCGATGGTATCGCACGACTTTGGACACATATATCAAGGCTCCCTGGATGCGCAAACTTTGAGCATAAAGAAAGTACCTCAAAATCTATGCCCTTTAAACGAATGAAGGTAAGACTCAAAAAAGAAATTGTTACGATGGGCAAGCCAAACGTAGATCCATCTACCAAAACTGGTAGCTATGTTGATCCAAGCAACTGGAATAAGCTTATCGACAGCCCAGATGTTGTATTAATTGACACGCGTAATGATTACGAAGTGGGTATTGGAACATTTAAAGGAGCAGTGAATCCAAAAACCAAAACTTTTCGTGAATTTCCAAAATGGTGGGCCAAAAACAAGCATAAGTTCCATAATAAGAAAGTCGCTATGTTTTGTACTGGTGGAATTCGGTGTGAAAAGTCTAGTAACTTCTTATTAGGAGAGGGGGTCGAGAATGTATTTCATTTAAAAGGTGGTATCTTAAAGTACTTGGAACAAGTTCCGTCTCATAAGAGCACTTGGGAGGGAGAATGTTTTGTTTTTGACAATCGTGTGTCTGTTACTCACGGTTTGAAAGAGGGCAAATATGATCAATGCTATGCCTGTCGCCGACCAATAACTGATCATGACAAAGGCCGGGCAGAATACGTTCAGGGTACGCAATGTCATCAATGTGTAAATGAATACACCGATGGAGATCGAGCGAGGTTTGGGGAAAGGCAACGACAGATTAATGTAAAAAATAAATCAGAGAATTAAAGTGAACTTTTCTTGCCATCAACACGCTCTGTATTTGTTTTTTCAATCTAAGCCTGCCGCGTTGTTAGTTATATGGCACCCCAAAAGCGAATAAACTGACTTTTACTAGAAATGTCATCAACTCAACCAGAATTAAAAAGTTAAAAGTCTAAGTTTTCTACACTGAGCGCGTTCTTTTGAATAAACTCTCGGCGCGGCTCTACCACATCACCCATTAACTTTGTAAATAGATCATCAGCCTCCGCTAAATCTTCAACCTTAACTTGCAGTAAAGTTCGCGCATCAGGGTCAAGGGTTGTTTCCCAAAGTTGATCTGGATTCATTTCACCCAAACCCTTATATCTTTGTAGAGAGAGCCCTTTTTCGCCCTCTTCTAAAATAGCACCCAACAAAGTCAGTGGTCCATTTATTACCTGTGAGCGATCTTTGCGAACTAGCATGCAGGCACCGCCGTATGTTTCCTGCAAACTTTGAGTCAAAGTACCAGTGCGCCTAGCCTCACCAGATCGTAGCATAGCTCCATCAAGGTTACGAACTTCCTCAACGCCACGTAAAATTCGAGCCAGCCTCATACCTCTATCCTGCGTGGGACGCCCTTGCCAGCCACGTTCATATTCCAATGCTATCAAATCAAGCCGCCGTGCAACCGCATCTGCCATTCCTTGCAAGTCACGGTCAACCGCTCCTGGCATAAAGGCACCAGCAATTGCTGCTTGTTCAAGTATGTGGCGGGGGTAATGCGTTGGAAACGCATCTACAATACGTTTTAATTGTCGCGCCTCCTCAATAACCCTCAACAAGTCAGCACCTATAATTTCTTCTCCGTTACTAAGTCTCAATAAAGCCCCATCAATACCTTGCTCTATCAGGTATTCATCCAAAGCAGGTTGGTCTTTTAGATAAACTTCTGACCGACCCCTGCTAACTTTAAACAACGGTGGTTGAGCAATATACAAAAAACCTCCTTCAATTAATGAGGGCATTTGTCTGAAGAAAAATGTCAGTAACAAAGTACGGATGTGCGCACCATCCACATCAGCATCAGTCATTATTACAATCTTATGATATCGTAACTTTTCAATGTTAAATTCTTCACGGCCAATTCCCGTTCCCAAAGCCATCACAAGGTTGCCAATTTCTTGGCTACCAAGCATCCGATCAAAACGAGCGCGTTCCACATTCAAAATTTTTCCACGAAGGGGTAACACAGCTTGAGTCATTCGGTCTCGACCAGTTTGGGCTGATCCTCCAGCACTATCACCCTCAACCAAAAAAACCTCTGTTTTAGATGGGTCTTTTTCTGAACAGTCTTTAAGCTTCCCAGCAAGAAAGTTCACATCCATTGCTGTTTTTCTGCGAGTTAAGTCCCGGGCCTTTCTTGCGGCTTCACGCGCCAAAGCTGCCTCAATAATTTTTCCAACAATAATTTTTGCCTGAGCGGGGTTTTCCTCAAACCACTCAGATAGTTTTTCTCCTACCAGTCCTTCAACTGCAGGACGTACTTCTGAGCTAACTAATTTGTCTTTAGTTTGACTTGAAAACTTTGGATCAGGCACTTTTACCGATAGTACGCAGGTAAGACCTTCGCGAGCATCATCTCCCGTAAAACTTATTTTTTCTTTTTTAGCTATTCCACTTGATTGCGCATAATTATTTATGGTCCTAGTCAACGCCCCACGAAACCCAGCCATGTGAGTCCCACCATCCCGCTGTGGTATATTGTTGGTGAACGGCAAAACATTCTCGTGGTATGAATCGTTCCACCACATTGCAACCTCAACGCCAATATCGTCTCGGGTACCATTTACATAAATAGGTTCTTCCATAATCGACGACTTTGATCGATCTAAATATTTTACAAACTCTTTCACACCGCCATCATAATAAAGCTCTGTTCGCCTTACTTCTGCAGGACGCAAATCTTCCAAAATAATACGAACACCAGAATTCAAAAATGCGAGCTCCCGCAACCGCTTCTCAAGCGTTTCAAACTGATATTCTAGATTTGAAAATGTGCCCGTTGAAGCTAGAAAACGTACCTGTGTTCCAGTACGGTCATCACATTCCTCCACCACAGCCAAATGGTCCACGGTATCACCGTTCTCAAACCTCGCAAGGTGCTCCTTACCATCGCGCCAAATACGTAGCTCAAGCCAAACAGAAAGCGCATTGACCACAGAAACACCAACGCCGTGCAAGCCACCAGAAACTTTGTATGAATTGCTGTCAAACTTTCCACCCGCGTGTAGTTGGGTCATGATAACTTCAGCAGCAGAAACACCTTCTTCCTCATGAATGCCAACAGGGATTCCCCGCCCGTTATCCTCAACAGACACCGAACTATCCGCATGAATTTTTACCATTACATGGTCAGCGTGGCCCGCCAGCGCCTCATCAATCCCATTGTCTACGCACTCATAAACCATATGATGCAAGCCAGAACCGTCATCTGTATCACCGATATACATACCAGGACGTTTTCTAACAGCCTCTAAGCCCCTGAGAACCTTGATAGAATCCGCTTCATAGTCTTCTAAAACTGGGGTCTGTTCAGCCATACTGCTCACCTTTTTTTATTTACACAACAGATAGCGTATTTGGTAAGCTTTGTCACGCAAATGGCACAACTTATAGTGGTTAGATGCAACTTTCTAATATGACTTTATATAAATTTTTTATAGCTTTGATAGCTACTAATTAGAGCCAACCCTAACCCATAATAATATATCCGTAATACCGACGGCCCGATTGCTGTGACCGCTACCTCCATTAGACTCAATCTTCTGATCAATTAAACAAATGGAATGACCAAACCAACAAAAATAAGTAACAAGCCTGATACCTTATTAATTCCTGCTATCACCCTTGAAGATGTCAAAACAGAACGGATTTTATTTACAAAGCCAGCTAAAATTAGGTTTCCAAGCAGTGGCGTAGCTACAGACACTGAAACTATTACTACAATATCTAAACCGGTGACGTATTTTAAATCAAAAAAACTTGGAAGCACACCCATGTAGAAAATGATAGCTTTTGGGTTACCCAAAATTACAAAAATACCCGCAGCAAAGCCTGCGCTAATACCTGGACGTGTAAGGTTGCTATTCTCACCAAGGTTACGGTCACCCTTAAAAATTAGAAAAGTTCCCATTATCACAAATATCAACGTCGCAGAAAATCGAAGAAGTACCATAACTCCATCTACTTCATTGACTAGCCAACTTACGCCTAAAATCGCTAGTATTGGCCATACCGCATCACCAACCGCCACACCCAAAACTAGTGGCCAAGCCGCTTGGAAGCCACCGGACATCGATCGGGCTAGGAGGGCAATCCATACAGGCCCTGGCGTAAGAAACAGAATCAACACTGCCAGAGCGTAAAAAGCCAAATCCACAAAACTAGTGGTCATATTCATTGAAATACTACGCTAGATTTTCCGTCTTTATCCGCAGCCATAAGGTGCTGTGCGCGGTTCCCCAAACCATCAAAAAGTTCTGGGCCAGTTCCAGTCAACCAAGCTTGAGCACCAACCTCACAAATTTCATCATACAAAGTAGAACGCCTACCAGCGTCCAAATGTGCAGCAACCTCATCTAAAAGCAGTAGCGGTGTTATACCACTTTTCTTTTTTAGCGCTCTACAGTTTGCTAGAATTAGCGATATAAGAAGGGCCTTCTGTTCTCCAGTGGAGCTTTCTTTTGCTGGTATATTCTTAGCCGAAAACACGCCATAAAGATCATCACGATGTGGCCCCACCAAAGTACGACCTGCCAAAATATCCCGTTTGCGATATTGAGAGAGTAGTTCCGCTAGGTCTTGACCTTTAGTTGGGATTTCAACGTCTTCAGCATTTATTAGTTTAAGATTAGCTGAAGGAAATAACGTTTCAGACCGCTCCTGAGCTGCACTAATTAATTTTAGAGTTTCTTCCCTTGAAATCCAAATTTTAACAGCTGCTTCAGACATTTGACTTTCAATCGCTTTATACCAATGCTCATCTCTTACTTGGTCTTTCAACAAACGGTTTCGTTCCCGCATAGCCTTTTCATAAATTAGGACGTTTTCAGCATGATCTGAATTAAAAGAAAGTGTCATGCGGTCCAAAAACCTGCGACGACCTTCGGCAGCATCAGTCCAAAGGCGATCCATGGCCGGTATTAACCACAACACTCTAACAATTTTGCCCAGCGCTATCTGCGTGACAGGCTTATCGTCAATACGAACTTTTCTAGCATTTCCACTCTCTGACCAAGTTTCTATTTCAAATATCCGATCATAAAGCCGAACCACAGCCTTAATCTTCCACCCTAAATTTTCAGGTTTTCGAACCATATCAGCAGCAGTTGCACGACGCACACCACGGCCTGGGGATAACAAAGAGACAGCTTCAAGGATGTTAGTTTTACCCGCACCATTAGCTCCATAAATAGCCACAGGTCGAGGATCACAAGGAATCTCCAGAGCGCGATGCGACCGAAAATGCGAAATAACTAACTTCTCAACAGAAAGATTGGGCATCTGAGCCCCTCAGATTTCCGTTTCTAAACTCTCATAGGCATGACAACGTAAATGGCTGACGTATCATTTCCTTCACGCATCAAAGTAGGATCACCCGAGGAGTTAAATAAGAATACCGCGTTCTCACGGTCCACTTGGCTTGCAATTTCAAGGAGATATTTGGCATTAAAACCTATTTCAAGCTTTTCATCTCCATATGCTACTGCAAGCTCTTCCTCAGCAGCGCCACTGTCGGGAGCGTTAACCGATAGGATTAACCGATCTTCATCCAGAGACATTTTTACTGCACGTGATCTCTCAGAAGAAACAGTAGCAACGCGATCCACAGCTTTTGCAAAATCTGCTGCATCTACCTCTAATTTGCGAGTATTTCCTGATGGAATTACCCTCGAATAGTCTGGAAAAGTGCCATCAATTACCTTGGAGGTAAGTGTTACATCTTGGGTTGCAAACCGTACCTTAGTTTCTGAAACTGAAACAACGATTTGTGCATCGTCATCATCTAAAAGCTTTCTTACCTCACCCACCGTTTTCCTCGGCACAATGATCCCAGGCATTTGTTTGGCATTTTCTGGCAAGTCAGCGTCAATACGTGCAAGACGATGCCCATCAGTAGCAACACAGCGAAGTACTTCACCATCGTCACCTTCAGCTACATGTAAATAGACACCATTTAAATAATAACGGGTCTCTTCCGTAGAGATCGCAAATTTAGATTTATCAAAAAGCCGACGAAGCGTCATTGCCGAAACTGTGAAATCTACCGTGTACTCTGAGGTTGTCATCTCAGGGAAATCTTCTTTTGGCAGAGTAGCTAATGAAAAGTTTGATCTGCCAGCTTCGACAGTTAAACGACCAGATACTCCATCGTCGGCTAAAGTAACTAGGGATCCATCCGGAAGTTTGCGAACAATTTCATGCAAAGTAACCGCAGACACGGTGCTTGCTCCAGGTCGTTCAACCACCCCAGTAACTCTGTCGAGAATTTCAATATCAAGGTCTGTGGCACGAAAGGATACATTATCACCTTTGGCTTCAATCAGGACATTAGCCAAAATGGGTATAGTGTTCCGTCGCTCAACAACAGACTGTGCTTGAGACACAGCCTTCAACAGAATTGCGCGTTCAATAGACAGTTTCATTGTCATCTCCGTCTCGTAACATGGATAAAGACCGTAACGGGTTTTGGGCTAGACACAAGTGTTTCTAACAGTGTTTTGGTTATAGAACTTAGGCTACGAAATCCTTACCCCTCAAGAGACCGCCGCAGCATATCAAGGTCGTCTGATATTTGGCTATCCTGGTTTCGAAGGTCTTCAATCCGGCGCACTCCGTGCATAACCGTAGTATGATCACGACCACCAAATCGACGACCAATCTCAGGAAGCGAACGAGTCGTAAGATGTTTGCACAAATACATGGCTATTTGCCTCGGTCGCGCAAAATTACGAAGACGCTTTGGGCCCAACATGTCCGACAGCCTAATATTATAGTGGTCACTAACCTTTCGCTGAATCTCTTCAACCGTGGTTTTTCGATCCGACGCTCGAAGGATATCCGACAAACAATCTTGGGTCAGCTCTACTGTTATTTCCCGGCCAACCAAAGATGCAAATGCAAATAGGCGCGTCAATGCACCTTCAAGAACTCTTACATTGTTAGAAATACGATGGGCCAAAAACTCTACCACCTCTTGGCGAACTTCAATTCCTGGATAACTTGATTGATACAATTCAATTTTAGACTGTAAAATTCCAAGCCGAAGCTCATAAGTAGTTGGGTGAAGATCGACAACGAGACCACACTGAAGACGACTCGCTATCCGATCTTCCAAATGTTTGATTTCACCCGGGGCACGATCAGCCGAAATTATTATTTGTTTGTTCTGATCAACTAGGGCATTGAAGGTATGAAAAAATTCTTCCTGTGTGCTATCTTTTCCAGCAATGAACTGAACATCATCCACCATAAGAACATCGACCGAACGAAAAAGCTCCTTGAAGTCCATCATTTTACGCTCGCGTAAAGCTTGCACAAAGCGATACATAAATTGTTCTGCAGAAAGATACATCACGTTAATATCTGGACGGCTTGTCTGTAATTCCCAAGCTATTGCATGCATTAAATGAGTTTTTCCTAATCCAACGCCACCATACAAAAACAATGGATTAAAAGTGGATGAGCCAGCCTCTGCAACCCGCTTAGATGCAGCATGAGCTAGTTCATTAGGCTTGCCCACAACGAAATTATCAAACAAAAATCGTGGATCAAGCTTCGAACCCGCTATATCCCGCTGCTTTGAAATATCACCAGTCACACCCCTGGTCTCTTCCAATTGAGATTTCAGACCAAAATCGCTCACTGTAAAAACTAAACGCGAAACTTGAAGACCAGATTTTCGTACTTGATATAGAATTTGATCTTCAAAATGCTGACGCACGTAGTTTCCAAAAAAACTAGTTGGTACAGAAAACTCCGCTATGCCATCGGCTTCACCAATAAATTTTAATGGCTCTATCCATGACTTGAAATTATTTTGGCCCAGAGACTTACGTAGGCAATCTGCGGCTGTATTCCAAATCTCCAAAGCCATATGTCTTTTCATCCCCAAAAATTTAAAGTTTTTAAA
>Ga0209335_10000035_pt1 | contig 112947 bp, 87 predicted proteins | sample COG_09_FD_184753 | JGI IMG/M metagenome (GOLD analysis project Ga0209335, IMG submission 184753) | Pelagic Microbial community sample from North Sea - COGITO 998_met_09 (SPAdes) (version 2) | ecosystem: Environmental > Aquatic > Marine > Neritic zone/Coastal water | place: Helgoland, sampling...
TGTAGAATGTTATTTTTTTTAAAAAAAAAAAGTTGTAAATACAAAACCACTCGTGTGCCGAAGAAAGATCTTTGAACAGATCCCCGATAGAATTATCATAAAATCAGTTTTCATGTTTCATTTCTTTAAGCAAGATATTACAATAGTTTAAAAATTCAATAGAATCTCCATTTATCTTATAGATATCCAGAAGGGAAGAAAAATAATTTTTATAAAGTTGCAGACCGATTTTATTAAATAAAAGCCTTTTATTTTTATCTTCTAATTCTAATCTATCTTTAATACTCCAAGTACTTCTGCGAGTAACATATATAATAATATTGTACGAAGAAGATCTGCTCCAATGCCAATTCAATATTTTAATCGAACGATAAATCTCTTTCATCACCTCTATCCCAGAAGAATGGATGTTTTCAAAACCCAAAAACCAATTTTTAGATTTTTTTTTTATAATGTCATTGTTTTTAGTATTTTTTTCACAAGAAACGTTTTTCTTAATATTTTTATTATTAATGAATATGGATAAGGTTTTGTCCACCGTTATCATATCGAACGGCGTTATACTTTCTCTGATTAAATGGTATATTATAGAAAACGTGTTTTTATCGTCACTTTGTATAGCCATTTCAAGAAATTTCTTGCCTAATTTTGTTTTTTTTGCTACAATTTTTATTATTTTTTTGTCTAAACGATTGTTTTTTAATTTTTGACTTTTTTTGGCTGGAGGAAATGATAAATATTTTGGCAATCTCGTTTGGAACCAGGGATGGCTTCTTATCCCATCCAAAGAGATTCTTGTCAGAGGATTGGTTACCAACATCCGGGCAATCAGATCTCTGCTACAATCGCTAAGATAACTGGGTAGTAAATAAATCCCGCTCTTGATTTTTTTAAATAAATTCGGTATATTTTCATCATCAAAAGGCAGTGAGCCGCATAACAGTGCATACATGATTATACCACACGACCAAACATCCACTTCGGGGCCTACATAAGGTTTTCCGCTTATTACCTCTGGAGCTGCATAATTAGGACTTCCGCAAGAAGTTCTTAAAAAAAAGCCATCTTTCATTATGTTAGATAAACCGAAGTCTGCGATTTTCACATTCAGATGTGTGTCTAAAAGTAAATTTTCAGGCTTTAAATCCCTATGAACAATCATATGCTTATGACAATATTCTATTCCAGAAATCATTTGCTGAAAAAATTTACGAGATTCGTCTTCAGACAATCTGCCTCGTTCGATAATATAATCAAAAAGTTCCCCTCCGGTAATATATTCTGTGACCACAAAAATATCCGAAGGAGTGTTTATAACTTCATAAAGACGTATGATATGGGGATGCATAAATAATTTTAAAATGTCTATTTCTCTTTTAACCTTTTCTTTCATTTTAAGAATTTTTATTTTTTTCCTGTTTAATATTTTTACAGCAACATTTTGTCCACACAATTCATGTTCAGCTAGCTTTACTTTCCCAAAAGAACCGATTCCCAATGTTTTTCCTAAATAATATGGTCCGATTTTAACCGATACAGATTTGTACATTATGAAATTAGACAGCTGTAATCTTTTTAATAAAATAAATATGTTATTGAAAAACTATATCTCTAACGTAAATAATCGAGATGCGCATATGGTTTTTTTCTTTGAAAATGATAATAGCAAAATTTCAAATTTTTTTCAAAAAAAGAATACTTTTTTTTCAGAAATGATTTATCAACTTACTACATACAATCATATGTTTTCAGTTTCAATACAAAATTACTTGAGGTGTAAAATAAAAAAAATTCAAAATAGTCCTAGAATAGTGTCTAGAACTTTTTTGACTCGATTGAGAATCGAAATTATGTCGTTTTTTACATATTACTGTCATAAAAATGGAAAAAAATATATTAGAAAAAAAAATCTTTGTTGTTTTAATTTTTTACAAATAGTTCCTAAAACTGATTTAGTTCACATTAGTTTGATATCAAAGCTAGATTTTTCATATAATTCAGTAAAAAAACAAACTTCAAAATATAAAATTCAGTTCCGTTTGAAAATTTTAAAAAGATATCAAAATAAAATCGAAGCAAAAATTTTTAATCATCATGGGCTGGTTAATAAAATTTATATTTTCGATATAAAAAAAATAAATTTGATATCAAATGGAATAACATCTTTTAAATGCATTAACAGTCCATCAAGCTGCTCGAGAAATTCTTATTTAAAAAAAACTTGGATCTGTTATCTTGAAGATTTTTTATCCAAGCTTAATATAATATCGAATCATTTAGAATATTTTGAAGATCTTCTCAGAAAAAAAATAAAAGTTAAAAATTTGAGTTTTAAAAAAATAGACGTGTTTTTGAATAGATTTCTAGCATTTAACAGTTTCGGTTTTTACCAAGTGAATAAAGGTTTAGTTTGCTCTTTTGAAATTTTACCTTCAAAAAAAAAAATTCCATTGAAATTATCGTTCAGAATAAAAATTACAAATAAATTGTTTAAAAAAAAAAAGTTATGCTATGAAACTAGAAAGAAATTCACAGGTCGAGATAAATTTTCAATAGAAAATAATCGTGCTAATATTAGTATTCGAAAAGAAGATTTTGATTTTTTTTCAAATTATCATATGACTGAAGAAGCTGTATGTCAAAACAAAAATAGCGGTGTGATTCGAAAAAGCGATTTTTTATTGAAATTATTTACAAAGGAGTCTTCGGATTTCCACTACGAACTAATCGGAAATTTATTATGCGGTCAGTTTGAAAAAATTTTTAGAGAAAATTTTGTTAAAAACTGGCTCAGTCCTATATTAATATGTTGTTCGCGTTCAAATACAGGATTAGCGGAAATAATTTCAGGTTCGAAATCTCTACATAGGATAAAATTTAAAGACAAAGTTTATAACCTAAGTAGTGGAAAAGATATGAAAAAATATGAAACCATCTTGTCTAAGAAAATTGATGAATTTAATTTTTCAGAATCTTTATCAGGCTATTCTCTTTTTTGTTTTTTATTACAAATTAAAGATAGACATAATGGAAACATTCTTTATAACAAAGAAGGGAGACTGTTGCATATTGATTTCGGGTTTATAATGAATTTATTTCCTGGAAATATAAATATGGAGGCATATTCTTTCAAAATGACCGACTTTTTTATATTAAAACTAGGCGGTATTAAATCTGAAATTTTTGAAACAACAAGAGAGAATTTTATAAGAGGTTTATTGGTACTTAGAAAAAATTTCGGTAAAATAAATAAGCTCCTGAGAATTTTTACAGAAGATAAAAATTTGTCCCCGAAAATAATGAACAATTTACTCAGTTTTCAAAGAAGATTTTTGCTTAAAGCTTCTGATAGAGAGATTATAAAATATTCACTTGATCTTTTTAAAGAAAGTATGGAATGTTGGAAAACTAGGCAATATGACATATATCAACAGTATGCCAGCGGGATCAGATGACAATTAAGGCTCGGTAACTTAGGTTATTAAAAAAAATTATGTCAAATAAAAAATTTTTAATTATAAATAAAAGATGTCTAGTAACTAATTAAATTTATCTGATTAATTTTCTTTTGTATGTTAATGAAAAATTTATTTAAATGTTGTAATTAGAGTGTTGATTTTTTTTAGACAATGGTCAAGAAGCTATTGAAATAATAAGCTTTTATTCAAAATATTATTTAAAGATTTAGATTTAAGGAAAGACCTAAATTTGCAGGTCCGACACCAGATGTAAATCCGTTCGGGCCTAATAAACTAGCTTGTTCATCTGGTACCATTGATATCTGAATGTTAGTTCTGCCTTGTTGATAGCCGGTAGAGATGTTTAAATTACTGTCAGGTGGGCGATATGCTGCCCCTATGTTCCAATTTCCAGAACCTCCTCCGAATTGTTGTTGTTGAATCGCTTGTAACTGTGCTTGCTGCATCTGCAAATACTGGAATGCATTAGCTTGTTGTTCAGCATGTTTCAGTTTTTCTGCCACAAACTGTTTCCTCCTCTGAGCAATTTCTTGGATCGTTTCGTGTAGTTCTAAGCGCTCGGTCTCGTATGAAAATCCTGAACCTACCATCGTAGATGCTTCTGCTTCTCTGACAAAAAACGAATCCGCTGTGAAAAAAGCAAAATCTGCAGGGACATCGTCATTTTGCGTTGATTTTTTAAAGTGTTCGATAGCCATTTTTCTGATTTTATTGATTTGTTTGATATATATTGCCTCGAAAAAACAGTCCATGATGATCCCCAATTCATGTTTTTTAATATAGAAATTTACATCTTTTATTTCATCGTATTTCCATCCGAAATTCCACCACTTTTCGAAGATATAATCTTTTATTTTTCCTGACATTTCTCCAAGATTTTTTACAATCGGGTCGCTTTCTTTTGCCATCTTTTCAATTAAAAAAGAAAACTCCCACAAACATGCAGAGAAAATAGACATCAGCACTCCCCCTGCGTAATAATTACTAAAAAATTCAGCTTGAGTTACATTTTGAAAATCTCCTTCATTAACTTGAATTTCATCCGAGAAAGAACCGCTGGATTTATCAGACAAATTCGACTGAAAGGTTTCGTTGGAATAAATCGAATTGAGTGTATTTTCGATCATTTTACTAACTTCTTTGATCTGGGAAGCCATGGGATTTTGTATCTTGGTTTTATCAAATGAACTATTTTCTGCCTGTTTGTCGCTATTTTGTATAGATTTATTTTCATAGAGTTTTGAAAATAATCTGTTTTCTTCCATAAATTGGGCAATTGTTTTTTTGATTTGACTTTTGTTACTTTTAGATGGATCGTAAGAAAGCCACTCGTCACCGCCGATTGTTGATTTTTTAAAATTTATCGTATCGTTTTTATTTTTTTCTTTAATTTTAGTTTCTTGTTCCGATTTTTTAATTTCTTCTTCTTTTAATTTTAAAGCTATCACGTAATCTTTTTCAGAAACTCCGAAATATTCTAATTCTTCTTTAATAACTTTATCATTTTTATATTTGTTATTTTCCATTTATATAATTAATAACAAAAAAACAAAGGGTGTATAAATAGATAATTATAAAAATGCGGACCCTACACTTTTTGTTATTATCCAATTTTTCTTTATGTGATATAGTAAATTTTGATTATTTAATACAATTTATTTTTTAATAACAATTAATAAATGATTGCTTTTATTAGTCTAACTGGAATTAACACAATTGCCTTCGGTAAAAAAAGAAATAGTTCTAAAAGTGTAATATGCGCAGAACTAACTGCCCCGCAACCTTATCTGAATAGTAATCAAATCAAAGAAGTAAGAGAAAAATACAAAATCCATTCTAAAGACACTGGGTCTCCTGAATACCAAATTGCTGCTTTATCTGTTAGAATTGCTTACATGACAGAACACATTAAAAAAAATCCTAAAGATTTTTCATCAACAAGAGGATTGATTGCCATGGTAAACGCACGAAAAAAATTATTAAACTACTTAAGATCTCAAAGCAAAGAAAGGTTTTTAAAAGTTTGCGTTGGACTAAAAATAAGAATACAACAAAATCAATTTTAAAAAGCTAATTATTTTTATACTAATTAATTAAATAGAATAAAGATAAATTTGAGTATAATTATTGATTTTGTTTACCCAGAAAATAAGGTCAAAGAATAAAAAGAATTTTGTTTTAAATGTTATTGCACAAATTCTGATATTATTAAAAAAACTAAATGCTCTTATAAAATTAAAAAATTTCTTCGAGACTTTGAGATCAAAATATATATCAGTTTCATCAAGAAAGACAAAAGGGGTTTTGAGAATCTGAACAAGAGCGAAAAATAAACCTAAATTTTCGGTCGCCTTTTCTCCCGAGCTCAGGCTTCCTCTTTTTTTAAGAGTTTTTCCGGGCGGGATCGATGTTGTAGTAAGTTTTCCAAAATAAGGATGTTCTTTATTTGATAAGTCAATAAAAGCTGTCCCGCCAAACTGATTTTTTTTCGATTTAGTCATTTCTTTATATGTATAATTAAATTCTTTAGTTAGCTCGATAAAAAATTTCAAAAATTTTGTCTTCCTTTCATTTTTAATTTTTATTAACTTATTATTCAAAATAAAATAATTTTTTCTACTTTCTGTCATTTTTTTTTTTAATTCAGATACTCTTTTGTCAATTAGTATAATTCTTGTATGAATTTTCTTGGACAAGATTTTCTGTTTATTTCTATCAAGGAGACCAGAATTTTTACGAATATCTAATCTGATTAGATGTTTAAATAAGACATTGTTGTACAATGAAAATTTCAAAAAAACATAATAATTTGATCTTTTTGTTGGATTACATTCGTATCGAGAGGTAGCCTGATTAGATAATTTTTCGAAAAGACGATAAAAAGGGAGATTATATAATTTATGGAAATTAACATCCTTCTCTACCGCCTCTGATACTTTTTTATTATTTATTATATTTTTAACATATTTTCTGAGTTTATTCATCAATAAATTTTTTTGAAGAAATAAGTTTTCAGGATTTTTAAAAAATTTCTGAAGAAAAAGATTACTCGATTCAAAGATAATTCTTGAATAATTAATTTCCTCTTTTAAAATCGTTTTAATTGAATATTTTATTAAAAAATCACGTATGTCATTATAATGGTATAAAAATATGAACTGATTCTTCATCCATGAAAATTCTCGTCCGTTGAAAGAAGAGTTTTTGTTAAAAAAGCATTTAAGAATTTTAGAAACTAAACACCTCATTTTTATTGGAGAAAATGACAATATGAACTGATTGTATTGCCGCGTATCAAATGTTGATTTTTCAAAAAAGTAGACCTTGTTGAAAAATATTTCTGAAATATTCGCTATATGGAGATTATCATAATATTTTGTTTGAACTTCTTCGAATAAATAAAAACTGGTTTTATCAGGTTTGGGTTTTATATTACTAATTGAAATAATCGAGACCATATAATTTTCTATGTTCTTTTTACTTTTTCTGAAGTTATCTTGAAATTGCTTCGCCTCTTTTTTAAAAAAATATTCTAAAAATTTCCTTTTTTTATGATTTTTTTCAAAAACAAAATGGTTTTTTTTATTTTTTTGAGGATAATTTGATTTAAAATTAACCAGAGAAATGCCATTGAATCTGGAAACATTTGCTTTTAAGTTTGAAAAATTATTATCCGATTCAGGAAGAATTAGCCTCTCTAATCTTAATCTTTTCATAAGTAGGTTAGCGGCGTTATTATCGTAAAAGTCAAAATCTATCATTTTAAAAGGAATATATTTTCCATCATTATCGCAGTTTGCCGAGTCTACTGTAAAAAATTCATAACTTGGCAAAATTTTATTTTTAGATATGTTGGAAATAGATTTTAGCTTATATCGTTCGTCTATTACCAGAGCATCTAAGTAATTTAGATTAGAATTGTCATAGAGCAATTTACATTTCGAATCCAATGGTTTGAAAAGGTCTCTGATTTTACCTCTTGATTTGGACAATGACCTTTGTTTTACAAACTTTTTATCTTTTGAAATGATAGGTGGCAATTCTTCTCTTTTTTTATGGGTTTCAATGAGATATGAGACCAGTGTAATTGTAAAAAAATATGCCCTAGTATTCTGTATTTTATTCTGAATTTCTTGATATTTTTTTTTACACTGATATATTTTCGCACACGCCTTCAGACCAGAGATGATCCTATGATTTTTGATTTTCAAAAAATTTACGATTTCCTTTTTTTTTTTATCACTTTGTTCATAAATTTTCATAAAATTTTTTCCCTTGATTATTTTAATTTTAAAAAAGTGTTTTGATTTTTTTACTTGTGTCAGATAGATATATTTTATAAACAGCTTTTTATTTTTTTTCAAATATGTTTTTTTAATCAACAGTTCGTCTTTAGGTATCTGATATACAGCGATGGCTTGATTTAATTTTTTAAAAAAAAATTTTTGTATAATTTTCAGATAATTAATTGATTTTTTCCAAATTATTAATAGGTATTTTTTGCTAAAGAGAATATTTTTAAATACTTTTTTTTGTTTGTCTGAAAAATTAGATTTTTTTTCAATTTTACAAACGAATTTTTCAATTGTCTTTTTCTGATACATACATTCTCTAGTTTCTCTGATAATAAAAAAAAGTTTTCTAGATTTTTTCACATTCTGATGTAAGAATACAAATCTTAAAATAAATTTGTAATTTTTATTAAGTATAGTTTTTATTCTATCATTTTTTTCTATTAAGAAAATTTTTCTTTTGTTAACCATAATTGTTTTTTTTTCTTTAACTACTAATTTAATTTTGTTGAAATAAAAAGAACAGTTCTCTTCCAATTTTTTTTTAAGAATTATTGCTCTCAGGTGTGCTGTCGATAATTTAGTAGACCCGGATACCTTATCGATTAGCTTGGATAAATACGATGAGTTTTTACATGGCCTATATTCCAAGGGATTTTTAATTAAAAAAAAATCCTTTGGCATAAGCAATCCAAATTTTTTTAAAGTTTTGAAAAAATTTCCAAAACTAACTTTTATTTCATTTAAAAAAAATTCTGAATAATTATTTTCATCAACTATCCTAGTAAATTTTTTTTTAACTTTTTCATCACAAAACAATACCGCTACTTTTGTTTCTGAAATTTTTTTACTATGCACACTACTCGTAAATAAATCAGTCAACGACTGGCAATTTATTTCATTCATATTGCCCCCATTTAAAAACACAAATGCATCTATTAAGTTAGATTTCCCTGAACCATTAGACCCTGTAATACCGTTTAAATTATCAAATGGGCCTATGACAGTTTCGTTTCCATAGCTTTTGAAATTTTTCAATTTTATTGATATTAACTCGGGTTTCATATAAAATTATAGGACAGTTGTTTTTTCTAACTAATATTATGCTTTCCCAGTTCCATTACTTGATTGGTCATTATTCTTTGAAATTTTTACATCCTTTATTTATCGAAATTTCTATTTTCTTTTTTGATAAATGTATATTAAAAAAATATATTATTGTTAGAATTCTGAAATTTTTTAATAATAGATTTAGAGTATTTTTAAATTCATGCAGCTTCTATATTGTAAATACTAGCTTTAATTTATTAAAAAAAAACAAAAGACAAAAGATCTTTGTTTCTAAATACATTAAGAAAATCGCAAGTATTATAAAAAATAAAAATCTTAAATATACTCAGAGTATAATAAAATGCAAAAAAATTTTCGTTCACGAAAGGGAGCTAGTTTTACTAGAGCTTATGAATTTTACATTTTCTATAACTTCGAAAAGGTATATGTTACATCCTAGATATGGAGAAAAAACTTTCCAATCTTTTCAAAATTATAAGATTTTTCTATTTAGTTTTTTATTTTGTATATTTAAAAAAAAACGAGTTGTAAAATTTTTGACATTTTCAAAAAGTAACATAGAAATTTCAAATTATGCTATTTTATTCGAACAAATAGATTTTGGTAATATTGGTATAATTTTCAATAATCTTCTCAAAATAACAATCGTGATTTTAAATCTGGTTGCTAAAATACGAAAAAAAAATAAAAACCTATTTGCCGAATCTATTATAAACTTTCAAAAATATATTTTAAAAAAATCTAATAGATCTCCAGACATTCAGATAACATCTTCTTATATGCACGGATCGGGTATAATCCCATTAAAACATTTTGAAAGAATGTCAATCATCAAAGAATACAGAGGAAAATTGATAAAAGATCATGACGAATATTTTCTGGAACTGTTTTATAATCTAATCAGGCAAAATTTGTTTTTTTTCACTTTAGACAAAATTTTTGTACTCGATGCTACTTATATTGGAAATTCAACAAGACTTATGAATCATTCATGTTTCCCAAACTGCTTCTCCCGTCTCGTTAAACATGGTTACGGTAACTCTATAATTATATTCTCTTTGAGCTATATTTTTTCAGAAGAAGAGCTAGTGTATGACTATAGAATAAGCTTGGACGATCTCGAAAACGAAGAACTTTTGTGCTTCTGTTATTGTATTTTTTGCAGAAAATCATTGGAATTGAAATAAATAAACAATCCTCATTTTATAATAAATGAAAAGCGATGATAATAGGAATAGTCTAAAACATTTTTTCCCAGTTTTATCAAAATACAAAACATTCGGTCATATAAATACGGCTTTCTCGAAAGAAAAAATCTTAAATTTAAAAAAAGTGAATAATATCACCGTTTTTTGCAATCCTCACGTATCAAATGCAATACGTATCTTATCGGAAAATAGCTTTGATATTGCTTTACATGTCTATAATACCCTCGTCACTTGGAATTATAAAAAAGCAGTTTTAAAAAACTTTTTAGATTTTACAATTTCCCAATTGGGGATAATAAAACAGGATAAATTCACAGGCCCTTCATACAGATGTTTTAAAAAAAGATTTCCTGATTTTCTTTTTTATTGCAATTTGTTTGCACAGATTAAAATACAACGAATCATGAAAATTTCTAATATTGCCAAGAATCAGATATCGATCATCTGTTTTATAGACGGTATTCTCGTTAATCTGATAAAGATCGTTGGAAACATATTTCCAATTTCAAGGAGAAACTGTGAGAATTTCTTAGATATTTTGATTAAATATACTCGGCCTAATAAAAAAAAATTTTTTTATGGTATAAGAAATATTCTATGGTCTTTGATATTTTCTGATTTGAATAGAAAAGGAAATCGTAACCTAAACCCTGTTCATCTGAAGCCATTTGTGTTTAGTCATCATGAAAATTATTATGGAAATAGAGCAGATCTTTTGTTGAAATTTATTTTAAATTCAAAGTATATAGGACAAAAAATTATAAAAAAAGTTGTAAAAATGTCTATAGTATATGCTAATCTGAATTTCATATTCAATGAATTTAATTTTTCAGAAGATGAAATAAAAAATAAAAATTCTGAAATTTTTACAACTCCTTCCCAAAACCCTCCTAACACATTTCCTCTGCAAAAACATATTACCTTAGGAAAAAAAAAAGAAAATAATGTTGCACACGATAGATTTAAGAAGTTTATTACAGTTATCGAGGAGGAATATTTTGGAAAATATCCAATTATCTTATACCTTCGTAAACCATCGTTTATTAATATTTTTAACATTTTTAATCTTATATCTAGAAACGGGTATTTTTTAAAAAACAAAGACGATCTGACTTTACTTGTGAAATTCGTATTACAATTAGAAATTTTGATCTTATCCATTACAGTAATATTATTTTTTTTTGCTGATTATATTTCGAGTAGATTTTTTAAAAATTTTTTCAGAAATATTAAATTTCAATATTATCAGAATTCAGGTTTGAAACTATCATCTTTCGTTTTATACAATACAAAAAAACATGGAAAAAAAATGTTTGGGTCATTTTTTGATGAAAAATTTGGCACCGAGCTAGAATATTTTTTAGAAAAAATATATTCAAAAAAAAAAAAAAAACTTTTTGATTTTTCTAAAATCGAATTTTCATTTTTTTTTTTTTTCGAAACTATAGATTCGTTAAAAATTTCGTTGAGCAAAATTTACCATAATCTAGGGCAAATAAAAAAAGCATATAGTATTTTAAATTCAGCGTTTGAATTTCCAAATAAACATATTAACTTGTTGTTGGAAAGTTCAGAAGGTAAAACTGAAGTTTTTTTTAGAAAAAAATTCGATTTATATAAATACCAGGCAGAATTTTCGCATTATTTAGATTTAGGAAAGATTACTGACAATGGTAAATTTTTTGAAATTTTAATTAATTTAAAACTGGAAAAAATTTCCGACACCAAAAAATTTCTAGCAACATGGCTTATTAATAAAAAGATGTTTTTACATTGCGGCATACAATTGTCTGTTTTTTTATCGTCTAGTTTTAGAGATCGTAAAATTTTGATTATATATGGTTATCTAGAAATGAAAAGAAAAAGGTATAATATAGCTGCTAAAAATTTTTTAAATGCCATGGTAGACTCTAAAAAAAAAAAAAAAAAAATCTGGAAAAAGATTAGTTTGATTATAAAGAAAATGAAAAAAAAAGGGGGTGCTCCACCCGGTTTTCTCAAAAACATTGTTTTTCTAAAAAAAATTCCATTTCTTATTTACAAAAATATAATTTTAATGCTCCTTAATTTAAAAATCATTTTTTTTAATGAAACTGTCAATATAATTCAAAAAATTATCGGATTCAGATGCTTTGTAAATTTTAAAACAGGAACCATTTTTTCAGGATTACTAGCTGTTTTTTCATGCGCGATCAAAATTAAATGCCCAGTTGAAAATTGTTATTTATCAGAGCTCAACATAAGAAAAAAGATTAAATTTAATATCTCAAATTTCTTAATTTTCTACGAAAAGAATTACTTATATTTTAGCCTTGAAAAAATTTTAATTTTCAAAAAAGGCATTTATTCTCATCAAAAATTCCTTGAATTCAAGTGTCCTTTTTTCGAAAATTTATTTAAAATATATTCCGTTGACTCAGGTGACTGTAAAATCAAAAGAGTCCTGGTTAACATGTGATCATGAGAAATGTTTTATCATTAAATTTTTTAAAATAAAAGCTATATATTGAAACTTTTAAATATTATAAAATAACAAAGTTTTCTAATAAGGAAAAACAATGGAGACGCTATCTCATCCGTTAAATTTTACTGCCATAAACAAGAAACACTGTCGAAAACAATTCTTGTTCAATTTCTTTTTAAAATTTCTAAAAGTTTATTTAGCTATTAAGAAATTATTCCCCCGTTTTCAATATTTACTTTTTGACAACCAGAATAAAAATTGCAGACGGGTTATAAAAATCTACTCAATAAAGAGAAGAAAAAAATTAAAAAATTTTAGTTTAAATATACTGACAAATCATTTTGCGAACTCTCTGTCATATTATCATAAGTTAAAAATTTTAGAGCTAATTTATAACAAAAATTATAAGATGTTAGATCAAAAACTCTCAATCTCAGCCAACTCTGTAAGATATTTTTTATTTTCTACCTTTGTTAACAAAAAAATAAAGAACTTTTATATAAAATAAAAAGATTTGGTAACACAGTCAAATATTCAGAGGATTTTTATTCATCATTGTAAATAAAAAACATAAATTGAAAACTCGAATATTATATTTCTACTTTGTAAATTTCTAATAGTTTTTTTTTCAGTATTAACATGTAATAATTTTTCATATAAAAATGAAAAGGTAGTTGAATAAAAAAAAAAAAAAACTTTTGTCAAAACAATTGATAGCCTCGATGGTTCGGAAAAATAAAAATTTTTCATAAAAGAAGATTTGGCTTTTTTTAACTTCCATTTTATCACATGTTCAAATCTGTTATATAAGGAATTTCCGAATAATGATGCTAAGAAAATTTTCTTTATAAAAATTTTAATATACTTAAATTTTTCCATTTTCTCCGTAGTATCCCGTTTTTGTGAAATTAGAAAAGATAGTTTATCGTTATGAGAATTGACAATGAATTTTGAAAAATTTTTGAATAGATAAAATGTAATTGATGAATGGTTTTTTTGGTCTATTGAAAAAAATTTTAAATTATTGTTAAACAAAGACAGTAAATCCATATTAAAGGTAAATCCAAAGCTTTTCCTATACCACCCCTTAATGTAATTCGGGTTGATTTTCAATAACATTGACCAATCTGATAACCCGTTTGTATTATTATTAAGAAAAAGGTTGGATCTTGCTCTACACAGTAAGCATTGAAAATTTTTGTCCATTTGAAAATTACATTTCATAGATAACATAAGATTATTATAAATAAAAGAACGAGTGATTTTATTTTTTTTTAAAAAAACATCGCTTATATTTTTTACAAACTTTACAACTTTTGGTAATAAAAATTTTACAAAATTTTTTTTTAAGGTTGAAATTTTTTTATACATATAATCTTTTAAGTATAATGGAATTTTGTATAAATTTTTATCTTCATTTATTCTTTTTCTTATTACATTATATGAGTTTTTCACGCAAAACATTTATTATTATAAGACAGATTTCTTATAATATATTTAGACAATGATAGTTAAATTAAAACATGACCCATTTTCGATAAAATATTGGGAAGATTCTTTGAAAAAAAAATATGATCTTACTACGGTTAAAAATAATATAATTAGAAAAGAAAAATCCTCTTTTAACCCATATCAAAATAATGGTGGCACTATAATAGCAATGACTAGTAGAAATTTTTGTATAATCGCGTGTGATACGAGATTTACAAGCGGCTTCGCTATTCCTTCTAGAGAAATTGTTCGCGTGTACAAACTTTCTAGTAAAATTATACTCGGCTCAGCAGGTATGTTTTCAGATATAAAATTTTTACAAAATAAAATTAAGAACGATATTGAATCTTTTGAAAATGAAAACATGGACACTATTTCATTGAATGCGTGTGCTCATTACATCTCCTCTCTTTTATATTCTAGGAGATTTTTTCCATTCTACACTTTTAATCTATTGACAGGGCTAGAAAACGACGGAAAGGGGTATTGTTATTCTTACGATGCAATAGGAAGTTTTGAAAAAAATATTTTCGGCAGTGTCGGCCAAGGTCAAGCCATGGCAGATGCTATTTTAGATTCAAAAATAACATGCGATAAGAAGATGCCTCTTTTTGAACAGCTATTATTTTTAAAAAAAATTTTTTTAAACATAAGTTCTAGAGGAATTTCTATCGGAGATGGTTTACAAATTTTTATTTTATCGAAAAAAGGAATTGTGATCGAAAATAATGTTCTTAAGCAAGATTAAGCATGCCAAATGGTCAGTATCTAGCCCATTATATCTTACTAATTTTTAAATCATACAAAAAAAAACCAGTGGTTCGAGGTTATAAAAAAAAATCTTTGAATATATTTGTGATTAAATATATTTTTACGTATTTTTTTTATACGTTTAACTTGTCTAAGTAATAAATTTTTCAGACTAGGCAGAATTTACCGAGTTAAACTTCGTACGAGTTCAACCGGTCTTTCGGTAGATTTTTTTTTTATTACGAATATCCAAGGCCTTATTTTTAATAAATTGAACCGGGCTACGTTTTAAAAATAATAATTTATATAATATAGAAAATAATGAAAATGTTAAATTCATAGAAATAAATTTAATTTATTATCAAAAAAAATGATCTCGTGTCTGTTGTTCTGATACTTCTTTCTACCTAGAAAAAATCGACAATTTATATATTTATCTTTAAGACATCCAGGGCAAAAGTCCTCTTTTTGATTTTTTTTTTTTTCATAAACAACGTGACCTTTTTTTTTTACACAAATTGCTTTTTTAGATAAAATAAAATCTTTATAAATTTTACAGTTCATAAGTTCCTTTTTTAACACTAAATCATTTTCATTTTTCAAATTCTATCTAATTTATACAAAAAGCAAAAGAAATTATATAAAAACACGATTTTTTTCATAATTAATTAAATTTATGAAGATTTTTTATTATTTTAAAAAAAAATTTATATGACTATTCATAGTTTCAAGAATATATGATTTTTTACTATCTATTGAATATCGTAATATTATTTATATACATATTGTGTCTATGTCGACGATATACGGGTATCAACTTTTTAAAAAAAAACCCGAAATTAAAACACACTCCGATGAATTCGCGTTAGATAATAACAAAAATCATGAAAAGAATGGCATGAATATTTTTAAAAATTTTGTAAAATTAAATTATGATATGATAAGTTTTTTCTTATTTGCATTTTATTTTAAGACACATTCCATGTATCATTTAATTAGCAAAAAACAATTTGAAAACCTCGGAGAAGGTTTTGTTAAAGAATTTTTCATGTTTCCTGGAAAAAAATCATTTATCGGCATTTTTTTATTCTCGCGAAATAACATTTTTTTATCAACAAAACATTTAAAAATAATATTTTTCATATTTTTCAAAAAAATTATTTTAGATTTTAAAATGATTAAATTTAGAAAAACTATATTTGATTATTCAAAAGAGTTCACGCGCTGTGTTTATATAAAAAAATTCTGCTTGAATCTTATAGAATATCATTTAGAAGATTCCGAGAAAAAACGGTTTGATCATTTTTTGATATTTATTAGGATTAATATGAAATACTCTATTGCATTTCTCAGAGCCACTGGTTATTTGAATAAAAAAAATGAAAAAAGCACTGATTTCTCAATATATGAATCAGACAATTCTTTTTTTACATGCATAAATTATTATTATAGAAAATTTTCCAGATCTGTTAACATTTTATATCTATCAATTGGAGGAATTATTTACAATACCAATTTAGATAACAAAATGATAAATGATTTTTTGAATAAAAATAATACCATGTGTTTTCGAAACATGAATATCATTTCCAGTGTTTTTAACATTTATTACAAAATTCTTATTCAAAAACTTGTAAAAATCAAAAATAATTTTACTGAAAAAACCTTTTTTCTTTTACCAGAAAGTAAAAATCTACTCAAAATTAGAATTTTATCAGAAAATTTCTATTTAATAAACAATGGAATTTTGTCAAATGAATTTGCATTATTTCATAAGAAATTTATTTTTTTTGAAAAAAAAAACCAATGTTTTACATTTAAAAAAAACACATCTCGTTATTTGTATTACATGGAAAAAAAGCTTAGCGAAAAATTGATTTTTGAACACAAGTTGGATCAGGGGAATCTATTTTCTGAATTCAAAAATTTCTAGACGAAAAATAGATGTTTCATCGTAAAATCAAAATTTTGGCAACAGGGACAGTTCCAAAAAATCATGCTTGACTTTATTTTTTTATAAGAATAATAACGTACGATACTTATCGATGAGAGAGAAGAAAGGATATGCCCGCACGAAAGAATGTACCCGGAATTACTCGAATTTGTTTTAATAATAGGACAAAAAAATACATTATACAAGGCTGAGTATTTCCAAAAAAAAAAATTGCTCATTGGCAAAAATATCGGAATTTTTTTTATTTTGAAATTCCGATACGAAGATTCGAATGAATCGACGTCTTTGGATTTTTTATCCAACCGCAATATTTTTTCAATAGAATTCAAGAACAACGACCCCCATTTTATAATGTTAAGAAAAATGTTCAAAGACCTTTTTCTTTCAGAATATTTGTGTTGTGAAAAAACTTTTGTTCTTTGAAATAGGTCATGGACAAAATAATCAAGTTCTGTTTGAAGTTTTTCATATGATTTTAATTTTTTAAATGAATTTATCATAAACGACTTTTTTAAAAAATATTTTATGAAAAATGAAATTTTACTCCATTCTTTAATTTTCAAATGACATTTTTTTAAGAAATTCGATTTTAGATTTACATAATTTCGAGTTAAATATTGAATATTTCGGCTAATGTTCGAAAAGTTATTCTTTGAATTAAAAAACCTAATTTCAACTTTAATAATCTTGGTGATAAAATTTTCGCATTTTTTAAAAAAAAATTCATCTTGACAAAGTTTTTTAAAACGCGATTTTTTATACTCAAGATCATTAATTAAATTTGAAAATTTACTCATACATAAGTTTTCTAAAAAATGTGAAATATTAAATTGTTTTCTTTTCATAAATTTATATAAATATTAAAATAATTATACATGACAAAAAATAGTTATATAACATGGCATTCTCATATAGACAGTTTTATAACAAAAAAAACATCGTCGAAAGATTTTCAATTCGAGTTTTCGAGTGAAGATCATCTTAAAATTTCAGTTGAGAAAATTGTTCAGGAAATAGTTAGTCAAAGATTTACTAGTAAATTAATCATTATATCTGGTTCAATAGGTTCTGGAAAAACAGCTTTATCAATAAAAATGTGTAAGGAGTTGGGAAAAAGGTATCCTTTTTATAATATATATGGATCCGAAATTATTTTTTCTAAAAAAGAAAAATGTCGAGTATTACACGAATCTGTAAGAAAATCTATAGGAGTACGTTTCTATGAAAAACAAGAATATTATGAAGGACAAATTGTTGATATTATTTCTGAAAAAAATCTAAAAAAAAATAAAACAGGGATTTCGGGTATAATAGTTAGTCTCAAAACACAGGATAGTGGTATTAGAATAAAATTATACGATTCTTTGTGTAATAATTTTATTACATCAGGGTATAAAATCGGGGATGTCATTAAAATTGATCCAAAATTATCTACAATTGAACGACTCTATGATTATAATAAAAAGGGGCGATCTGAATTAAAATCTAAATCAAATCCAATTTTATTCTTACCAAAAGGAAAGGTTTTTAAACGAAGAAGATTTGTTAGAGAAATTACCATAAATGATCTGGATATGATCAATTCCGATAAAAATTCTGACGATATGATAAGGAGATACAATAAATCCAATTTTCTCGAGAACGAAGTTGATTTACTTCTTGAGAATTTTCTTAGCAAAAAAAAAGCACATTTGATCAGAGGATTGCTTGTCATAGACGATGCTCATTTTTTAAACGTTGAAGATATTTATTTTTTGAATAAAATAATAGAATCGAAATTTTCTCCTATAGTTTTGTTACTGACCAATCGTGAACAGAAATTTAATCTTAATTTACTACATAATTTCAGTAACGTTTCAGCTTACACGATGTATTTGGGGATCAGATTAAATATAATACCAAAGTCGGAGCATGTAAAAATTATAGCAGATAAATCAAAAGAAGCGAAAGTTTATCTATCAGGAAAAACTTTTATAAAGTTTTTAAATATTTCAAAATCTAGTAGCATTAGATACGGGATATTATTGAAAAATTATATTTATTTATTAGCAATGATTGTATACAAGGATTTTGGCGGACAGATGATTTTCGAATTCTGTAAATACTTTTTTTTGGATAAAAAAGAATTATCTTTAATATATGGCTACGGATGCTCGGATTTCAAACTAAATCTGTGCTTATAAGACATTTGTATATGATATAAAATGATTTTAGACAATTTTTTAATTACGATCAAAATGTTTTAATAAAACAGACACTGATTTGTTGCATTTACCTACTAATAAAAGAACAGCACGCGAAAAAAGTTTTTCAGGAGACATTACTCCTGTGCTTTCAATTACGAAGGTGATTTTATCCTTCTCTCTTCCTATTTTTATAGGATAGGTTTCTTCATCGAAAGAGCCGAGGCATTCTTTACAAAAAGTGCAATATTTTGGCGACGAGGTATAGAGTATCCTTTTTTCTTTTTTTTTTCTGATAGAAAACACTTTTACTGGACATTTGTTAAAAATAGTCATAGCATTCTCATCTGTTATTTCTTTGAGTATCTTTACTTTTGGAAATATTCTATAAAAAGCCGTTGCAACCGGCGAAAATTTGGCATGAACAGACCCTTTCCCTAATTGACAATGGCATTCGCAATGAATTTTTTGACCAGGATTTAATTTTAAAATCAGTATATCTCTGAAAACTGGCTTAACTTTGAAGTTTTTTAACAAATTAGAACAGAGGCCATATGGCTTCCATGTCAATAAATTTGAATATACAGAAGTTTTTTTAGATGAAAAACGCGGATGAAGTGTCTTTAGTTCGAAAAAGATTTTATGTTTCATTTGTTCATTCTGACTGGATAGGTATTTTAAAAAGCTAGAGTCAATGGATATCGGAATAAGACCAAGTCGATGTGCAATCATTTCATCATTCATGATAGAAGAATTTTCATAGAAAAATACTTTATCGATGCATAGTGTTTCTACGTCGCCTAAAAGCATTCTTCTGATCGAATTTGCGAAAGGCAAGTCGAGACCTTTGATTTCTGCTACAAATTCATCTGAGGAAAACCTCGTTATATTTACATCGATACAATGTCTGAAATCGGATATAGAAAAAAATTGATTTTTTTCGACATAGGAAATAGCATAAGAGTTTTTATTGTATTTTCTTTCTTTTTTTTTTAAACAGACTTTCATGGAAATTAATCTGTCGATATAATAATAAATAATATTTCTAAAAATTATTATATATATTAGTATTGTTTTTAAAATATTTATACATGTCAACGAAGGCTAAACGGAGATTAATAGAAGATTATAAAGAAATAAAAAAAAACAAAAATCTTCAATTTTTTTCCAGCCCTCTGGAAAATGACTTATTTAAATGGACTGGAACTATAATAGGCCCTGAAAATACTATATGGAAAGGGTCTTTGATAAATCTGATTTTGGAATTTAGTATAGAATATCCACAGGTCCCGCCTAAAGTAAAATTTTATAATCTTCCAATTGAACATCCCAATGTTTATAAATCAGGAGAACTATGTCTTGATATTTTACAGAATAAATGGAGTCCGATCTATACAGTAAGTTCTTTGCTTTCAAGCATTCAGAGTCTTTTATCTGATCCAAATCCCAATAGCCCTGCTAACTTAGTCATTGCAGAATTATATAAAAAAAATTTAGAAGAATATAATAAAGAAGTTTTAATTTCTGTCGAAAAAAGTTGGGCATTGTAAACAACTTATTTATTGGAACATATTGATAAACTTTTTATGGCGTATATTCGTAGAAAATTATCATATAAATAAATTTAATTAAATAAATAACTTAATGGAATCGAATGGTATCGTAAAAATAAAAAATAGCAAATTTATTGATTATTTAAAATTGATCAAATTCAATAAAATTTTTAGAAACTTGTGTTTTTTTTCACCAGGTTTAAAAATTTCACCTGTTTTAAGAAAAATCAAGAAAAATACTAAAAACCACATTGAAAAATACAAGCATATTAAATACGAATCGTCTAGTTCGTTCTTTTTGAATCATTTCTTGAGACAATTAGAATTTGGAAAACGTTTTAAATATATCGATTTGATTCTATTTTTTAAAAAAATTTATCAAAAAAAAAAAATTTATTTTGAAGAAACAGCCGATCAGCTTAAAATTTCCCTTGATAAAAATTTGATGAAAGTTTCTATCAGTAAAAATAAGTATTTAGGGGGGTCTTGGATTTCAACGAAATCTTCTTATGATTTAAATTTAATCTTCTGGAAAAATTATTTTTCTGCTTGCTACAATTTCATGACTAGGTATAAAAATAAAGATGATTTTAAAGTATACGAAAATCTAAAGCAAAATAGAAAAATCAAAGGTTTTGAAAATGTAAATTTTGAATTATTTAAAATAACCAACGTCGCTAGTAACGAGAAAAAGGTTTTTTCTGCCGATTTGATGAAAAAAAATGATAGAACTGTGATTGCTGTAAAAAATTGTTTAGCAAAATCAAGTATTTTTTGGAGAAATAGGAAAAAAAATTTCGTCTTCTTATTTAAAAAAAAGATTAAAAAAAAATTTCAGAAAATTTCTTTCATTAAACTTCGTTAAATTATTAATCATAATTAACCCAGATCCCTGTCGATTCATAATTCAATGAAATCAATTCAAAACATTTGCATTAAATTCCGTGTCAACATAGCCTTGGTGTATACCTCCGACTGAAGATATTATGAAAAAAAGTAAAAATACTAATATAAAAACGATGACGAAGGTAATATTAGGATTTAACCACCACGGAGCTTTCTCGCCGGATTGACTTTTGAACGGGGATATGAAAAAAAAATCATCAAACCCTTTTTTTTTGGACAAATTTGCCTTAGTTTGCATTTTTTCTTTAAATTCGTTCGAAATGTCTTCGGGAGTCCTGGCAACTTTTGGCGTAAAATTTTCGATTTTCGATTTATTTTCACCAGATCTAATAACATCTATCAATTCTATTTCAAAGGTCAATTTTGCGTTTGGTGGAATTATAGGAGGAATTCCTTTTTTTTTATAGGCGTAATCTGGAAAAATTAAAAATTCTGATTTTTCACCAATTTTCATCGATTTTACGCCGATTTCCCACCCTTTTATAACCTTTCCATTTCCAATAGTAAAGGTATAAGGTTCATTTCTAGTATAAGAAGAATCGAAAATTTGGCCATTTTCCAATTTTCCTATATAGTTTACTTTAACAGTAGTTCCATAATCTGCCTCTGCACCCGTTCCTTCGTTGATCGTACTCTTCACAACACCACCGTCCTCTGTTAGATCTTGTTTATTTTCAGATGTTTTACCTCCACTCATTAAAACACTAATAAAATTTTTTGGTTTTTTTCTAAAGAGATTTATTGAATAGGACTTTTTAAATTTATTCATATAGCTTTTGAAATTAATATAATTCGTCTTATTAAAAACAGATTTATCCGATAAATTTTCAATATTATTACTAAAAGTATACAATTCAGTATATTGTAGTATATTTATAAACATAATTTATATATTGTTAATTGGTGTAGCATGGGAAATTTTTTTTTATTCCATTCTTAAACAAACTTTGATTTTTAAATTGGATAAAATTGCGTACTACAAGTTTTTCATTAGAATATTTGTTAATAAAAATATTTGGAAAAATATTCGAAAAAGCCCGGCACGGTTTTACTAAAAAATTTTTTCCCGAATAAATTCTTGAAACATGTAAATCTTTACGAGTGGAATTTTTTGAATTTCCATTTTCAAAATTTTTTATTGAATTTACTTTGTAAAATTCACCTCTATTTTCGATCTCATGTTTTTTTTGAAACGAGTCCGTTATTTCGTAAGAAGAATGGTCCAATGAATTGGTCATTCTTACATCCATGACCAATCCCGAGGCTCCTATATTTCTGTTATTGAAAAATAGGTATAAAATCTTAGCCGTTTTATAACTATCGCAGACAAGATATAAAAATCTATCATTTGCGTCAGATAGAAATTTTGTTTTATTATCAAAATTTTTTTGAAAACTTTGCTCAAAGTAGCTACCTTTATCGATACTTTTAGAAATTGTTTGAAAAAAAAATATTTTAATAATTTTTCTTTTTTGCGTTAAAACAGAATCCATCATTTCATATATTTCTTTTAACCCATACATCCTAGTGTCAATGTTTTTAATGATCAGGTATTTTAAATCATTTTTTTTAAGAGATTTCGTATTTGCATGAATTTCGTGTGAGATGTTGATATCAGAATCTTCGTTGAAAAATAATTCCGTTTTCATAATCTCTCGAACTTTCACTTTATAATCATAAAAAATGTTTCTTTTAAATAATTTTTCAAATTTCATTTTTTTTAGAATTTATAATTAATAAACTTTTTTTACTATATAGGTTTATCGATCTATTTTAAAAATAATTAAAATTTAAATATAAAAGAATTAATTTTATCTATTTTGATTTTCATAACGTTAGTTCTGTTTAATTCGTTTATCCAGTTTTCCAAATCCCTATAGTCCAATTCAAATATTTTTGAGGCATGATGATAAGAAATACATGTACTTCTCTTAAAAAAAAAATTTAATTTTTTCAATATAACGGCGGCTTTTAAACTTAAAAAGATTTTTTTAATAGACAAGCGCGGAATTTTCCAAGAATTCTTATCCAGGTATTGAAAAATCGATTTTTTACTGAACATGTAATAATTGGAAAGAAAATTTTCTAGTTTTTTATACAAATACGACAAAGAAGGGTTTTTAAATATTTCATAATTTATAAGTTTCTTAAAGCTACAATGTTTTGTAAAATATGAATTTGTAATTAAAAAAAACATTGCTAAAACTATATCAAGATCTACTCGGCTACCTTTAGCTTTGTTTTCAAGCATCGAAATTGCATAATAAAACTTAGATAAAGTAAACAAATTATTGTGAAAGAAAAAATATCTAATAAGCTCATAAAAAAATGACTTTAACGATTGAGAGTATATATTTTCAATTTTAATCTTATACCATAGACTATTAATCAATGTGGCAACACGAATTAGCAATTTTCTGTCTATAAACAGACGTATCTGTTCTATACTTTTTTCAAATAAAAAAATTTCAGTTTTATTTAAACCATCGGTTTTTAAAAGAATTCCGTTAGATTTACAAAAGCTTTTCGATTCATTTAATGAAGAAATTAAAAATTCTTGTTTCAATTTTAATTTTTTTGGAAATTTTAAAATACAAGCTAAATTTGCGAGATTGATTAAATGGGCATGTGTATATTTGACCTTAAAATCTCTAATCGGTGTAGTTATAAATTTTTCGATACTATTTTCTATATTCGAATGATAACTTTTGTTAATATCGGAAAAAAAGATTTCAAATGCTATCTTTTCAAATGATAGTCTGTTTGACAAAAACATGATCTGAACTTTTGAAAAAAATTCTACAAAAAAGTTGATAAAATTATTTTCTATTAAAATTTTTATCAAAGTGTTGTTTATTTTTAAAAAAAATTCAATTCCTATAGCTCCTTCGAATATTTTAATTTTTTTTTTAAAAGCACATTCGGTCTGAATCCCTTTTTTTTCTTTGTTTAAAAAACTTTTCAAGATATATAATTCATGATACGTGTTCCTGGTCATTGTTATTTAAAAATTAGCACATATGAAAATATTGTTAAGAAAATTTTAACATATAAACATTCGTTATTCATTTATTCGGAGTTTGTTTAGAATTTTTATATAGTCTAAACCGAAAAAATAATAATTATTTTATTTCTTTATCCTTAACAACAAACTGTTAAACGGATAAAATTTTTTTTTAAATTAAAAAATATTACAGATTTTCATTAAATAATTTTTCAAATTTCTCACACCCCAAGCCTATTTTTTTGATGAAATACGATTTGTATTTACTGAAAAAATTGATTAATGTTGGTAAAAATTAATTGTTTTTTGAAACAATTCCTTTTTTCCTCGATTATTTTATTTAAAGAACAAATTCGACAAATCGAAATGTAACCTTCATGTTTTGAATATATTTTTGAAAAATAAAAGTCTTTGTTAAATTTTTTTATCTTTATACATTTGCACTGTTCTTCAACTGCCTCTTCACATAAAATCTCTTCTAAAACGAATTTTCGATGAAATTCATTTTTTTTTTTAAATTCCAAAATTCCAATTCCGATTGTATTTAAATGAGAAGTTAGTAAAACGCTTTCTTTTTTTATATAACTAAAACTACTAATGGGAGATGAAAATTTGATTGTATCGATACATTTTTTTTTCTCAATATCAAATATTTTTAATGTTTTATCACAAGAGGCGGAGATTATGACAAAAGGGTCAAAAATAACATATAAACTAGTAATTTTTTTTTTATGAAATGAAAATTTTCCAATCCTAGTTAAATTTTCTGGAAAAAAAATACTAACGTTATCTTCTTTTCCATGAACTATTATCAAATCGGTAGCTTTGCACCAAGATATATCTCGTATCTTTTCTTTTAAAAATACTTCATTTATTTTAGAAAAATTTTTTGCATTTCTCAGGACAAGTTTTCCATGACAACAGCCTGATATCAAGAATCTGCAGCTATAATCGGTTGAAAAGCTATCGATGGAACATTTGAGTATATTTTTTGAATTGCTAGAATGATTTTTTATAGTTTTTAAACAACCTCCATTTTTTAAGTCAAATACTTTAAGCGAATTCGTTTTTGCTGATACTAGAATCAAATTTCTTTTTATACAAATTTCGTAATCAAGCACCTTTCCCGCCTCATATCCAAGCCTTTTGAGCGAAAATTTTAATAAAATATTTGTTGCGTGCTCAAATACCCACAACTCTTCTATGTTTTCAAATCGAATGATTACATAAAAATCAGACTCATCGTCTGTGTCTAAAATAAGATCGATTTGCCTGACTATAAATTTAATAGAAGATATTTTTGAAAAAATTTTTCCTAATAAAATTTGATATCTAACGGCGTCTTTATTATTATTCAGTACATTCTTTCTAAAATCGATATCCAGGAAATTAAGTACACGTATTTCGTTTTCTATGAAAAAAATAGTATTCAAATTTTTTGAATAACAAATTTCTTTAATCGGTTTCGAAAATCCTCTTATTTTCTTGAAATTAATTAATTTTTCTGAACCAAAATCAAATTTATGAAGTATTATACTATTGTCATAACGGCCGGTTGACACAAATGTTTTTTGATTGATATTGAAATAAATAGCAGAAATGTCGCCAAGATGGCCTCTAAATTTTAAAATTTTTCCAAAACTTTTTATATTTTTTTTATAAAGTGCAAATTTTTTAGAAAAAATCAATTTTATGACATTCTTATTTTTTTTCATTATGATTTGTTCTATTTTTCCAAATTCTTTGATTTTGTAATTGAAGTTATTTTTACTTGAAATTTCATTGTGATTAAAAAATTTTCCAGATATAGTTCCTATAAAAATATTTCTCAGAGAACTACTGCCTTTTAAACAGCTTATTTCGATTTTTTTTCTAAAATTTACAATCTTGATCGACGAGCGCTTTCTTATGTCAAATACGATAATGCTAGTATTATCTTTCAAAATCAGTAAGAAATTTTTTAGACTGTTGTCTACGGATATTATATTTATAAAACCGAATGGAAGGATTATAGAATGAACAATTCTTAATTTCAAATGTTCAATAATTACTATTTTTCTCTCGTATACAGAAAATATCAATAATTCATTACCGTGTTCAAGAATTGAAGTCAGATTCTTCTTGAATATACAGATTCTTGTAGTTGGCACTAGATAATCGAGAATAAGAATGAATTTTTTAATCAGAACAAAACTTCTTTGCTTCCATGTGAATAATCCAGAAATATTTAGACGAGGATGTAATATAGGCGATGAGTTACATATATTTAAGTTTTTCAATTCATAATTATTCAAAATTGAATTGCAAGGTATAGAAATGATTTTTCCTTTTTGAGAATTATTTTTGATACTATAAGAGAATCCTGTATAAACGCCCAAAATATTTTTCGGGATTATTAACATAATATTAAAAATTAAAGTGGTTAAGAAAAGTTTAATTAATCTAAATTTAATATAAAAAAGCATGGATAACCATAGCGCAATAAAAAGACTAGAATCTCTGACAAAAATACATACTGAATCTTTTAATTTTGCAATCTCACAAGGGCTTCATTATATAAATTTTGAATTTTTATCTGAAATGATAAAAGATAAGAAAGATTGGAAAAGGGAAAATTTTTTTATAACAAATTTTTATATATGCAAGCCTTATTTTTATGGAAATTCTCACAGACAATTAGTAATACCTAGACAGTGTAGAGAAACGAGAAAAACTTATAAAGGAGATTTGATAGTTTCTATTATTTTTAAAAATTTCAAAAAATCTCGATTTATATTAAAAAATGGCGAAATACCCATTATGATAAAGTCACATCGCTGTAACCTTTTTGGGATGAAACCTAAACAACTGATTGAAATAGAGGAAGAAGAAGTTGAAGTGGGAGGTTATTTTATATTGAACGGAATGGAGAAAATCTTAAGATTGATAGTCGTACCGCGTCGAAATACCATACAATTAATCTCGAGAATTTCAAATACTCAACGCGGCGAACTATGCAGTGTATTTTCAGCATCCTTCAGATCTGTTGATCGCAATCAGAATTCAAAGACCATTCATTTACATTATCTGACTTCAGGCACGATTGATTTTCGAATTATTATCAATAAACAAGAGTTTTTTATACCTGTTATAATTTTATTAAGATCTATTGAAAATCTTTCAGATGTTCAATTATTCAAAAAATTAGCCGCTTTTAACATAACGGATAAATCATTTTGCAAAAGAATAATGACGATGATAAAAGATTCTTATTCAAAATGTAGCTCGGGCACTCAAAAAAAAAATCTGTCCTTTTTGGGCAAAATATTCCGTTTTTCATTTCCTGAAATGAAAGAATCGGATTTATTTATAGGAAAATACGTTATCTCAAAATATATTTTTATACATTTAGGAAAAAGAAATAAAAAGAAATCAGAATTATTATGTTTTATGATACATAAATTATTGATGCTACAAAAAGGACATTGTCTAGAAGACAATCCTGATGCATTTGATACTCAGGAATTTCTATTGCCTGGTAATTTAATACTTATAAACCTGAAAGAACAGTTAAACAATGTAAAAACATACTTTAAATCGGTTTTAAGAATTGGTTTAAAAAAAGAAAATGGAGAAAATTATCCAAAGAAATTTCTAAAAGAAGTGGGCAATTCATTGTCATGGGTCACTCATGGTCTTGAAAAAATGATTTCAATCGGCTCTTTCCTTGGTAGAAATGAAAATGAATTATCTCAGACAACGGGGTTAAGTGTCAATATCGAAAGAATAAATTTTGGCAGATTTTTTTCTTACTTCAGAAGTGTTCATCGAGGAAAATATTTTTCTGAAATAAAAAGTGTTTCCGGAAGAAAAATTTTTTTGGAATCATGGGGTTTTTTATGCCCTGTCCATTCTCCCGACGGATCTCCGTGTGGCATTTTAAATCACTTATCAGCTTCAGTAGTCTCCAATATCAATAATCCAATCGATAAAACTAGATTTATTAAATTTTTAAGCCGTTTTGGAAAGAGGTTTATTTTGAATTTTGCCATCAAAAATTCTGCTCCGATTATTTTAGACGGAGAAATAGTTGGACATGCTTCTGAGAATTTTTTATATTGGTTTACTGATATGCTCAGGTCAGAAAAAGTTTCTTCGAATGGTTTTTTATCATTTGATAGTGAAATCATTTATAATCGCAGAGATGGCATGAATATCGGCCCGAATTACATCTGTGTAAATTCACAGGAAGCAAGACCGCTTCGTCCTATAAAATGGAATAAATATTCCGGTTGCATAAAAATTATGAGTTTTGAAAAAAGAAATAGATATAACTTTCCAGTTACAGAATTTATATTAGAAATGATAACATCAATGGAACAATGTTTGTTAAAGATAGAGGATTATAAGAAAAGCAATATCAAATATTATAAAAAAAATTTCAACACCCACGAAGAGATTGATCCTGTGAACATTCTTTCTATAACAGCTGGTATAACGCCTTTTTCAGACTTGAATCAATCTCCGAGAAATGTCTATCAATGCCAGATGTTTAAACAATCATTAGGGACACCGTTTTATACATTTTGGAGAAGAAATGACGCAAAAACATATTTTTTGATAACTCCACAAGTACCTGTATGCAGAGGGAGAGTTTTTCAAGACGGTTTGAATTTGGATGCTTTTCCTAATGGATTCAACGTAGTTCTTTCGGTATTAAGTTACACAGGCTACGATATGGAAGATGCCATGATAATAAACAAGTCATCGATAGAGAGAGGGTTGTCATCTATAAATACATCAAATACATCGGTCTTAGAAACTGATTTCAAAAAAAACAATACTATAAACAAATATAAATCTCATAAGAATAGATTGGATACCGATGGATTGATTAAGGTTCAAAATGTTGTAAAAAAAGGCGATCCTGTTATATTTATAAAAAAATTTAAAAAAGAAGGAATAGATAAAGAATTTTCAATTTGTTTTTCCGGAACAGAAGATTCGGTAGTAGATCAATTGAAACTGAATAAGATTTATTCAAAAAAAAAACAAAACGAAGAGATTCTTCTGAAAATCAGGTCTAGAAGAAAACCATCAATTGGAGATAAATTTGCATCTCGGCACGGGCAAAAAGGAGTTTTTTCGTCAAAATTTTCCCAAAATAATATGCCTTTTTCAGAAATCGGCATTACTCCTGACATTATTTTTAATCCACACGGCTTTCCTTCGAGAATGACGATTGGATTAATCATCGAGATAATCGCAGGAAAAGCCGGGGTTCTCGGCGGAAAATTCCAAGATTCTACTCCTTTTCGGTTTTATAAAAATCGCATATCGGCTTATGAATTTGGAGAAAACTTAAGAAATTACGGGTTTCAATTCTTTGGAAACGAAGTCTTGTATTCAGGATTTTCAGGAGAACCCTTTTCGGTCAACATATTCACAGGAATAGTCCATTATCAAAGATTGAAGCATATGACATTGGACAAATTTCAAGTGTCAGAAGTCGGGCCGAGAAATTTTTTAACAAGACAGCCGACAAAAGGGAAAAAATCCGGAGGAGCTATAAGGCTTGGGGAAATGGAAAGAGATGCGTTATTAGGTCATGGATGTTCTTTTTTGCTCAACGAAAGAATTCAGAACTCAAGCGATTTGCATAATATGATTTTTGAATCAAAAACTGGAAATTTTTTACAAATAAAGTCAAAAGAATCGGAAAAAAAAAGTCATTCGAATAGACACATTCTTCCTAGAAAAATACTTCTCCCGTATGTTTCGAAATACTTGGCTATCGAGTTAGCTTGTTTGAATATAAAATTAAATTTTGGGAATTTTTATAAATAAATTGCCAACTTGGCGCAGTGGTAACGCATTGGTCTTGTAAACCAAAGAACACCAGTTCGATTCTGGTAGTTGGCAGATTTCTAGAAACATCTTCATATTTTTTTTTATATTATAATAATGGATAATGTACAAAAGTCTAAAAATATTCTTAATAATAAAAAAGACAGTTCTAGCTTTGATAAATGGGTACCCGTTACTAAATTAGGAAGATTGGTCAAAACTAATAAAATATCTTCAATTGAGCAAATATTTTATTTTTCCTTGCCTATAAAAGAAAAAGGCATAGTAGAGTTTTTTTTAGCAGACAAACTGAAAGACGAAGTTTTAAAAATTATGCCAATCCAAAAACAAACTCGCGCTGGTCAAAGAACTAGATTCAAAGCCTTTGTAATAGCAGGAGACTGCTCAGGACATATCGGACTTGGTGTCAAATCATCTAAAGAAGTAGCGAATGCAATCAAAGGCGCCCTAGTTGTAGCTAAGATTTCAATGATTCCGGCTAAAAAAGGTTTCTGGGGCAAAAGCATCGGGATACCCCATACAGTGCCTATAAAAGTTACAGGAAAATGCGGATCGATCCGCATGAGATGTATACCTGCTCCAAGAGGAACTGGGATAGTAGCAGGAAATATACCAAAGAAACTTTTGGTGATGGCCGGGTTCGAGGATGTTTTCACATCTTCAAGAGGCCGTACTCGAACATTTGGAAATTTCGCAAAAGCGACTTTTCAAGCCATTTATCTTACATATAGTTTTACAACTCCAGACCTATGGAGGCATGATAAACTGATTGAAAATCCGATGAAAGATTTATAATTCGATTTTAATATTTTTACACACTCTCACCGTAAAGAAGCGAATCAATATTCAACCAATCTGGAAAGATGATATACCTTACATTATTCCCTCTTATAGCGATGTTTTTAATATAGGTTGATTTTTTTTCATTATCCATTCTCTTTGCATTAATTAAAAAAATATTTATTTTTTTATCTATATTTTTTAAGATTCCGTGGACGATTATGCCATTTTTCAATTCTATTGTAATAGGTTCATCTAGAATTCTTTTTAAAATATTAAACAATTTCATTAGCCATATATCGTGAGGTTGCTTAAATATAACAATTTTAAAGAGCTCTATTAGGGAAAAAATTTTAAGTTTAATAACAGTTTTAACTCTCGGTTTTCAATTTATTTCAATTTATGAAATCAGAAAACTCTGAAGATTTCAAAATACAAACTTTTTCATTTGAGCGCGGTATTAAAGTTTATTCAGACCGAATCGATGAACTGTACGGGACAGTCGATGATTTTGTAAAAAAACTAAATGAAAAAAATAGTTGCCAAAAAAACTTAAGTGATACTATAATTACATTTCAAAAAAAAATTATTTATAACTACTGGAGACCAGATAAAAATGAAAACCTAAAAAAAAAAAAATGTAATGAATTTTACAATAGCGTATCTATTTTTAATCAAAAATCGTCTGTAAATTTTTTAGAAAAAAAGTTACTGTCGGCAATGGAAAATGAAAAAAAAAAAAAAAAACTTGATGTTAAAAATCTAATACTTGCCTTTCCTATTAAAAACGATACAATAGATAAGTTTATTATTAAAGACAATAATCGGTCCGATGAAAAATATGATAATTTTTATGAAAAAAAAATAGTTTTCCGACATAAACTCATTAGATTTAAATTTTTAGAAAATATTATGATTTCAAAATCTAAAAAAACTGATGACACCACAGATTTGCAAATGTTCGCTAAAAACCTAGAAACGCTTTCAAGATTGTCTGAAAACAAACAGTTTAAAAGAAAACCCTTGGGATTTCCAGAAATACAATACGGAAAAAAAAAAACTAATAGTAAAAAAAAATGGTTATGTTTATTAAATTCAAAGAAAAATCAAAGAAATAGATATAAACTAGATTACAACATGTTATTTATCGATCAAATTAGGAATAAAAGCAGTTCTAAAAAGGTAATAAATTTGGTTATAAGGAAAAAAAAGACGAGAGATTGTGTAATCATAGACCAAGACGTCCATTCGAAGTTTCTCGATAAAAATGACCGATATTTTAAAAAAATTAAATATAATAATATTTCAAAATTCCAAATAGCCGACAATATGAAAATTTCTGATAGTTTTTTAGCAGATTTATTTTTTTTTAAAAAGATGATAAAAACAGTATTATCATCGAATATCAACAGTTCGCTATACACATGTTATAAAAAGATTCAAAGTGATATTCATATCATGAAAAATGTTTGTTGTTTTGAAACATTTGTATATCCCGGTATTTTATATAAGAATATAGAAGAAAAATTCTCTGGGAAAGATCGTAAAAGATCGGTGACGAAGTTTTTCGTCTGCTTGTTATTTATTTCATTCGAATCGAGATGTATATTGATTAATTCTATTAATTATAAAAATGTTAAAGTTTTGGTACATGAATAGGGTATATAGCTCAAATGGCAGAGTGTCCGTTTAGCATACGGGAAGTTTTGGGTTCGAGTCCCAATATATCCATTTATATCGCGAAAGGATTGCCAGATCTAATGACCCCGCTTAAAAAAACTTGTAAAGTCAGTAATTCTCTGATCAAGTAACTCGATTTTGTATATTTGACATCTTTATCTGTAAAGAAAAGAGATTTTATTATTCCTCCTTTGATTTTAATGCAAATTTTTAAAAAGCAAGCTATATAAAAAAAATCCCAAAGTTTCAAAGTAAACGAATTTGCGTTTTTTTTATCTATAATTACTAGAAAAAATAATACCTGAGCAACACTCGTTATATTTTTTTCTACAGTCAGTCCTTTGTCGATAATATTATAAATTTTTGACAGTGTACACAAGACCGCATTTGATGAATAACTGGGGATTGAGCTTTTACTACTTTTATTTTTTCTGTGTATGTCAAAATAATTTTTCATAAAGTCATTAAACGTATAAAGATGATAGGGGTTGATATTTTTTTCGGTTTTTAAAAACGGTCTAATTTTTTTTTTCTGATCTTTTAAAAGAAAAGATTTTTTTTTTTTTTTTTCGAAGAGCATTGATTTTTCACTTTTCATATCATCATCACCATTGATTTTTGATAAAAATTCAATGTTAATGAATTTATTTACATTAACTTTTTTTTTATAAAAAATGTCATCGGATTTTTCCAGATAAAAGGAAAGTCTGATTTCACTCGTTTTAGGATAACCAGGGAAAGAGTTTTTAAGAATATTTTTTAAATTAGAAATATCTTTTTTTTCTTTAGTTATATAAAAATCAAATATTATAATGTCTTTATTGACAAAAATTTTTTTAACAGGCTCGTTATTACTCTCTATGATCCAATTCATTAGTTATTTATTTTATAAATATATACAAAATTTAGTATATATAAAAATTTTATTTATATTTATAGGATGACAATTAATTTTTTTTTGACAATAATTTATTTGCTAAGAAAAATAAACTTACATAATGTCTTAATTAAAAATAATGTTTTTTTTTTCGATAATCTGGAATTCGGTAAATTATTGGCAAAAAAAAAAAAAAATATTTTCAAAATTTTTTTTTTTGATGCCGTTACTATCAAGTCTTTCAATGATATTCGGCAGAAATTCAGAAAAATAGAAAATATATCAGGTCAAAATAAATATTCTTTTAAATTGGTTGTTGTAAATAATTTCGATTATCTTAGAAACTCTTTTCAACAAAATTTAAACAACTATATCACTGAATGTGATAAAACGATCAAATTTTTTTTTATCTATAGAAAGATTGAAAAAATAAATATTTCCTTGATTTCGAAATGTACAATTTTAAACTTTCAGACTTTTTATCATAAAAAAATTCTATTCGGGATTAATAAGATATTTATCAGATATAAAATTTCCTCGGTATTTAATGAAAACGGTCATAAAAAATTTGAATTCGAGGTAAAAAAGAGCCAGCTTTTGATTGAACTCAAGAGTCAATTAGATTTAAAGTCGTATTCAAATGAGATTAATTTTATACTATACGAATATTTTAATTTACAAAATATTTTTTCTATCTTTTCGTGTAAATTATCAAGTAAAAATATTTGGAAGGACAACAAATTTTTGGATGAATATACGGGTTACCTCATATTAAGACAACCGAGTAATAATTAAATTTTATTATTTCTACAAAAAAAGCAAAATTGATTTCTAAAAACAAAAAATGATCTCCGATTCTATAGATCATTTTTCGTGTCAGATATCTTCTTTGATTGATAACTTTAATTTTTTTATAATTACCGGAGAAACGGGATCCGGAAAGACGACTAGACTACCTCTTTTTCTTTTTTTTACCATACTATGTAAAAAAAAAATGAATATGGTTTGCTGCCAGCCTAGGCGTCTTGCGGTGAAATTGGTTTCAACCAGAGTAGCCAAAAATATGAAAACAATTATAGGAAAAGAAATAGGCTTTGCTATCCGATTTGAAAAATTTTGCTCAAATAAAACTAAAATAAAGTTTGTAACAGAAGGTCTTCTGATGAAAGAATTGATAAAAGATAATTTACTAAAGCAATATTCTATAGTTATACTAGACGAAGTCCACGAAAGATCAAGGAACATGGATTTTTTATTAACGCATCTGAAAAAACTGGCAACTCGGCGATCTGATATTAAAGTGATAATTTGCAGTGCGACTTTAGAAATTCGAAGATTTTCTAAATATTTCCACAATTGCCCAGTTTTCAGTATACCCGGAAGAATCTTTTCAATAAAAGTATTTTTTTCAAAAAATGTAAAAAAAAATTTTATTTCAGCTTGTTTTTTTTCAATTTTCAAAGTACTTAAAAATTTAAAAAATGGAAATCTGTTGATTTTTTTACCTGGAAAAAATGAAATCGATTTATTAGGACATTTGTTACATTCATCTTCATACGGGTTTGAAATGAAAAAAGCTGATATTATACCTGTTCACGGAGGTTTGTCACTTAAAATTCAGGTCAAAATGATCAAAAGTCTCGATAATATTCTGAAAATTTATTTATCCACAAATATTTCGGAGACAAGTTTGACATTGCCAAATATATCAGTTGTAATTGATTCTGGTCTATGTAAAAAAAAAATATTCAATCCATGGACTAAATCCGAAAACCTAGTATCATCGACGATTAGTAGATTGTGTGCCGTACAAAGAAAAGGTCGTACAGGCAGAACTCGAATGGGAGTGTGTTATAGAATTTATACAAAATGGAGCTATAGATTTGAAATGAAAAAAAGAAAAATTCCTGAAATTCAACGAACAGATCTTTCGGGTATCGTATTACTTCTGCAATTTTTGAAAAATAAAAATTTAATACAATTCGACTGGATAGATCCTCCTGCTAAATTGACAATTTTGCAAAATTTGAAAACGCTCTATTTACTATGTATGCTGAATAAAAATGGGGAAATTTCTGGTTTAGGAAAAAAGGCCATACTTTTTCCAATGACACCGTTTTCGGCAAGATCATTGATCGTAAGCAAAATTTACAACTCATTGAATGAGGTTTTGATAATAATATCGCTTCTTCTTGTTCAATTCGAAAGAATTCTGTTATTTAAGCAAAAACACAATTTATTATCATCGCCCGGAAATTTAGAAGATCACATGGTTTTAGTAAAAATTTATCAGACCTGGAGCAGGAATAATTTTTCTGCAATCTGGTGCGAAAAAATGGGCATCGACTATTCGGTGTTAAAATTTGCTAAAAATATTAAAATTCAAGTCAAAGGCATTTTGAAAAGATTATTCTGTCCTATTTTCAACGATAATGAAATTCGTCAGATAAATAGAGCGATCTTTACAGGGTTTTTTTTAAATATTTGTGTATTAGATTCCTATTTGGAGTATATAAAAATTTTTTCTAAAAAAAAATTAATCATAAATTTATCGAATACACCAGCATTTAAAAATAAAAAGCTAACGCCTGTTTTATTATACTATGTTGAAAATGAATTGAAGTCTAGACAGTCATTTAATCTGGTTTTACCGCTTAAAAAAAATAATATTAAAAAATATTTTGGTTTTTATAAATAGTTTAATTTTCAATTTTTAAGAATAACCGTATGTCGATTTCAATTAAAAATTTAACTCAGATGAAAGGATATGTTCAGACCAATTCTATCATCAGAAGAAAAGAATTAGTCTGCTTAGAATTTGACATCAGTGGAAAGTGTAGCTTTAGACGTTTAACAAGATCTGATCTTTTAAAAGAAGCTCGCGAATCTCTTCGAGAAGAATTTGGAAAGCTTCAAAATATATATTCCGAATTATTTCTTGAAAAAAGCTACGACGAATTTCCATTCAATGCTTTAAATGATAAGGATAAAAGAGGCCTTTTACAATTTTTCAGAGGTTCTCTACAAGGAAGAGATATACGACAGGTCGATCCGGCGTTTAGCGGGAAACCAGCTCTATGGGTAAGACATAATGCCATTTTAGTCTCTTTGGAACAGATCAGAGGTCTGATTTTGTATAATAAATTGTTTTTATTTGACCCCGATAATCCGAGAGTTCAGAGAGCAGTGAAAGTTATTTCAGAACGACTGGAAAAACCTGGCGATAAGGACATTGATTTGTCAAATATGCCTTATGAATTTAGGGCACTAGAAGGGATTCTGGTCAATGTCTGCATGAGTTTAGAAAAAGATTTTTCTTCATTGGAGCCTACTATATTAGAAAATTTAGATGATTTACCGACGAGACTAACAAGCAGGCAGTTAGAAGAATTAAGATCCTTTAAACAAAGGCTAAGTCAGTTTTCAGCGCGCTCACAAGAAGTACAACGTGTCTTGCAAGAAATTTTAGAAGAAGATGAAAACATGTCTAACATGTATTTGACTGAAAAAAATAAATATCCTAGGCACAAAAGAAGTCCTGTTGAGCATGATGAAATAGAAAATTTATCAGAAAGTTATCTTCAAATAGTGGACCATTTGACAAATAGAGCAGAATTATTAGATAACGCTATCGATGATACCGAAGATTTGGTGACAATTCGTTTGGATACAATACGAAATAAAATACTTTTTGTCGAATTAACTATCAATATAGTAGCTCTTTCTTTTTCAGCAGGAAGTCTTGTAGCCGGAATTTTCGGAATGAACATGGGGATCCCTATTTTTAAAGAAGAAAATTATTCAAATACATATTTTCTAGCGTGCGTCTTTTTAATTCTGATTTCGATTTTATTGCTATATTCGTGGCTCTTTAAATGGTGTAAAGAAAAGGGTCTGTATAGTACTTAAATATTAATATTTTTTCTAAATTTTCCACAAGGGACACTTAATGTCAGAATTTTTTAATTTAAACCAGGAAATTGGGGTAGTAATGATATTATATTGTAGAAAGGACCCTAATCAGGACCACAATAATTGTAGATTAAATTAAAAAATTTACATCGTGACAAAGAAGAAATTTTATCGATATTGTAATCAGTACAAATTGCGATTAATTGAATTAGATGGAAAAAAATCATTTGAAACTAAATCGTTATCTGAAATTTATTATTAATTTTTGAAAATGAGAAATTTAAACTTAACAGAAACGAATGAAATCGGGCTGAATTAATATTCGTAACTATTTCTCCGGAATTTTGATATTTTTTAAAAAGTAAAAGTTTTGAGTTTAATTAAAGAACATTCCTGCATATCATTACTGATAAGAAAATCTAGAATCGATTTTCACATTTAAAGTAAATTTTAATTATAAAAATAACTGTTAATCTGATTTAAACTACAAAACAAAATTATGAGAATTTTCACTTTTTAATTTAATCCGATAGTGTCGAAAATTTTCTGTCTTGAATATGATGTTATAGAACAAAAAGGATTTTTTTAAGGACATCTTGTCTTTTTTTCTACATTAGACATGTATAATAAAAATAAAAATTTCATCCTTTTTAAACGTGGATGGACTTTATTTAAGTTAAATATGAATTCAAAATACAAAAAAAAAACTTATTTTTTCGAAAAGTTTAATCATCTTTTTTCTAATTTTTCAAAAATTATTTTGGTTAAAATTGACAATGTGGGGTCAAATCAGCTTCAAAAATGCAGAATAGCTTTAAAAAAAAACTCAGTGTTCATTTTCGGAAAAAATACAATTCTCAAAAAAATTCTCAAATATCAAAAAAAAAAAAACCCTTCACTCGAGAGCTTGCTCCCGTATCTAAGTGGAAATGTCGGATTGATTTTTACCAAAATCGAACCAAGTGAAGTCAAAAAAATTTTATCAGAAAATAAAATACCAGCACCTGCTAAAATCGGTCAGGTTGCTCAATGCGACGTCGTTATCCCATCGGGTCCGACAAATCTCCCTCCCGATGGAACATCTTTTTTTCAAGCTTTAAATATTTCTACTAAAATAGAAAAAGGTCAGATTGAGATCGAAAAGCCTATTAAAATTATTACAAAAGGACAGATTGTTGGTAATTCTGAATTTGAATTATTAAAAAAATTAAACATAGTACCGTTTTCTTACGAAATTCAGATTATACTTATATATGATAACAAATTTTCTTACGATCCAGTAGTTCTAGAAATCTCTGAAGAAAATATCATCGAAACAATTGAATCAGTATATGGAAGCATTTCAAGTGTTTCAAAGGTAATATATTATCCGACTTTAGATTCTTTAAATTTTACTCTAAAAAAAACTATTGCAAATATCTATACTGTATGCAGGTTTTTAGACATTGATATTAAAATCAAATCGAGCGCTATAAACAAAGAAGAATATTATGAAAAAACTTTAAATAATGATATTTTAGAAAATGTAGATGAAATTTCAAAGACCAGTGTAGAAATCAAATCCGAAGAAAATGAAGATTTCGGGTTCGGTCTATTCGATTAAACTATCCTTACGTGAATAAAACGTATGATTAATATTATTAACTTCTGTCTTTATTATCTATATCCTCATACGACAATCGGATTAAAAAAATTAAGATTATAATTATCAATTGTCGGTCTTTTAATTGTAATCACGGTTCATTAAGCTTTTTATTTTGCTTCTATAAAATTTATATCTTTTCCTTTCATCACTGATTTTTAATGATGCAAATAGTAAAATTTTTTTGTTTAACGTGTAAAAAAATCTAGAATTACCGGCTTCGATTAACAGATAAAAAATTTTTCGAATCAGATTCATTCCTTTTTCGTCTTCGATCCACAGGCCAATTGCTTTTTGAAATATTTTTATTATTTGAAAATTCGAATTTTTGAAAATATTTTTTAAAGCATCTGAATTTTTTTTCGGGCTGTCTTTTAATGAAAATAATAAAAAATCTCTCAAAAGATCATAACTCTTTATAATAGATATTTTTTGCAAATTAAATGAAAAAGTCTCGAATTTTTCTTTTTTTTCTGTAAAATTAAATAAATCGAAAATCTGCTCTATTACATTTTGCTTTTTTTTAGAATTGCTATTTTCAATGTTTTTTATAATAACAATTTTACCCGCTGAACATCCGGTGGCTATCCATTTATTGTCTTTGGAAATGTCAAAGCTCCATATACTATTCATATGATTTTTGATGTCGTTCATCAAAAAATTTTCTTCTAAATTCCAGAATAACATTCTTCCATTTTCGTCTGTAGAAATTAAAAATGATAGATTTTTAAAAAAAATAGATTTCAAAATCGCCGATTTATTTCCGTTTAATTTTTTAAGCAAGATTTTTTTTTTAACATCGTATATCAAAACACAGCCATCTGAAGTTCCTGCTACAAGTATTTTAGCCTGTGGAGAAAATAATAAAGAATATACGAATTTTTTTAGCTTGTCTAGTTTTTCATATTCTTTTAAACTGTCGAAATTCCATAAAAATATTTCTTTTCTTAGCGTAGAAAAAGAGAGAAAATTTTTTTTCGATGATATCGCCATAGAAAAAATTGAACCTGATTTGAAGTTTTTAGTAAAAGTCAATTTTTTTTCGATTTTATCAACAGATAAATATCTTATTCGCCATACCGAAACCACTCCTTCTTTATCACCTGTCACGAAATCGAAATTTCTTCTTTTCTTTTTTATTTTGAATATAAACGTTTTTCCAGTGCATGGGAAAAAATGGCTGAAGACTTTTCCTGTAAGTAGATTTAAAAAAATAATTTTACCTCTACTGTTCATAGATATCAAAACAGTGTCTATTATTTCGAATTTTATAACTTCATCACTTCCAAGACTATGTTCTCCGCTAAATTTGAAATCTGAACCAGAGAAAATTTTTATTGTATTTTTTTCGCTAGCAATAACAATAGATAACCTAGTTCCGAAAAAACACAAATCATTTATTTTTTCAAAGTAGCCGATTCTAATTGGAATAGATGTTAGCACAAGCCCTTTTTCTGATATAGAATTTTTTTTCATTATATAATCATCGTTAAGAAAAGATGTGGAATAATTATTCTTGATTTTTACATCAAAACTGATTTTGCGAAGTAATTTTTGTGTTGAGCATAAATCATAATAGTTATAATTATGGAATTCGCATTTTATCACTTTACATTTTTTAAAATCGGATTTGCCAATAAAACTTTTATAGCATACGTAAATTATCCTCGGGTCAATGAAAAAAAAACTCTTGAATTCGGTTTCTATAACAATTTTTTTTTTTACTATTTCATGACAAATACAGACCATTTCTAAAACGGTGGATTTTTTTTTTATCAGTGAATTTGAAAATAGATGATTTTCTATATTAGAAAAATTCAATATATTCAAATCATTAAAACAATTTATTGAGATTTTAGAGTCATGTGACTCATAGAAAAAACCACTGCCAGTTCTATTATTAAATAAATTAAATCTGATTATATCACTGTCTAATTTTATCAAAATTTTCGACTTTTTTTTAATATTAAAAATAAGAATTTTTCTGTTTTTGAAATAGATATTAAAAAAATTTTCTATATTTCCATATTCAAAAAAATGAATTTGTTTAATGCCCAAATGTTTAGGCTTGATAATAAGCTCCAGATTCATTTCAAAACAATATTTTTTTTTTATTGATATTCGATCTCCAGACTCTCTAAGTTTCAATAGACTGAAAAAATTCTTCGAACATAATGAAGCAACGTGGCTTCCGGATTGAGAACAGTTTATTTTCAATAAATTTTTGTTTTCAAAATTTAAGAAGCTAACATTAAACAAACAGTCCTGATACTCTATTACAAAAAATAATTTATTTAAATACAGGAAAACTAAAGTTTTAATAGAAATTCTAAATAGAAAATTTTGATATAAAAAGAAATTTTTCTGACTTTTTATATTAAAAAACTCAAAAAATGATTTGAATATTATTTTTTTTTGATTTGAAAAATTTTTGAATGGTAATTTAGGCATTTAAAGGTAAGATTAACAAAACGAGGTTGCTTTATAAAGGATTTCATAATTTTACAAAATGATGATAAAAGTCATGGGCGGTCTGAAATGTTTTTTTTTATAAAAACGATTGACGATTGTATTTAGCTGATGATTTAAATTAAAAAATTAAATATTTGTATTTTTTTTTAGACTTTAATCTCTTAACGAATTCTTTTTTATTTAATTGAAGTAATTGTAAAACAAAACCTCTTATATCCCCTATGAAAATCTTTTCTAACCTCCTCTTTATTTCGATGAAAAAAGCTGCGTAATCTACGACTAGCATGGTTTTTAAACATTTTACCATATTAGCTTCGCAAACATATATAAAGTCATCGGCTTCCGCTTTCTTTACATTTTCCGAGTTATCCTTGTTTAAAGTTTCAGAGAAAATCGGTAGTTTTAAAAAAGTTGACTTAGGGACAAAATAGTTGCCTAGCATTATATAATCTTCTTTTTTAGAAAAATCTTTCTGTACTTTGAAAAAAATTTTCTTTTCTAGATCAACGAGTGACGTAGGTGATTTTTTAGAAAAAAAAGGTTCTGTTAAAAAACGAATTTCTGATAACGAAAGTATATTTGAATGATTATAAATAGTCAACAGTATCGCTGTGCTCAAATCAGAAGAAATGAAGAACGGTTCGGATTCTTTGTGTAATATAATACGAGTTTCTAACATGACTCTGGCTGAGGCGAAATTCCATTCGAATTTTTGGCGGTTCGTAATTTTATGGAAAAAAAATTTTGAAAATAATTTCAGTGATCGAAAAATAGTTACAGGTAGATATTTACATTCTTGGACTTTGTCGGTTACATATTTGTTTTTCAAAATTTTTATTTTTAAAAACATTTTAGAATTGTATACGCACTGTTTCAAAATGACTTCTTTAACTAGTAAACATTTTTTTTTTGAGATAATATGTGTGAAAAATTCTTTGAGATTTAAGTTGAAGAGCGACCTAATTTTTCTCTGATACCTATATTCTTTAAAAAATTCAATAATATTTAAACAATTTTTCTTTATTTTTTTAAAAATTTTTTTTTTTTTAAAATTTTCAATTTTAGGAATTTCTAAATTTAATATTTTTATTCTAATTTTTTGATAATTTCTTTCAAATTCTAAAACATTAAGATATCTATTTTTAACAAAAAACAATTTTTTAAAAAAATAAAAACTCTCCGATAAAAAACTATAAACCTCCAATCTTTTTTTCTCTAAAATAAAATAATCTAAAAAAGAATGATAATACGATTTGAAACAATCGATGAGACTATTTTTTTTTATTTTTTTCAGAAACAATCTAAGATTTGTTTCTAATTCAAAAGACGAAATAAAAATATAATACCCAAGTTTTTTTTTTTTGAAAAATAAGTCATATGTCAAAAGTTTTTTTATATCAAAATCACTATCAGAAGGCACGATAACCCAGTCACTATACAAAATGAAAAAAAAGGAGTCTTTTAGCCCCATTCCGTGTGAATAGACTTGAAAGATTTCATGCAAATTTTTTCCAGGATCCAATTTTATCTCATCAAAACATCTAAGATTAGGCGAAGTCAGTAAATCTAAATTGTCTTCGAAAACTTGTCTGAAACAGAAAAAATTATTTTTTGTTACCAATATATGTAAAAAATTTTTGAAATAATATTTGAATTTTAATGATAAAAAATAATAAAAATTGTTCATAGGCCTGTGTATAAAAAAATCAGAGCCATAGATGTAAAGAAAAATTGATGATATTTCCGAAAACATTTTGTTTTTTTCTTTTGAAAAAAAATAACGAGTAATGTTATAAAACAAGCTCATTTTTAGAAAACATTCGTTAAACTGTAATAAAATCAAACAAAATAATCTCTTATATTTTTTTGTCCTATGACTTATGAATAAATCAAATATTTCGTTTAAATTATATTTGTTTATTTTATTATCGCTGTCTATAAATTTTTTTTTCCAAAAAGCATATCTGCTGTGATTGTTGTAATTATTTAAAGCAAAAAAGGGTTTTTTTTTTAAATTTTTAAGAAAGATAAATTTTTTAAAAAAGTTTGAATAATCAATCGTAGGTTTATTTTCTATTAACATTTTGTTTAACAAAACGTTTCCTAATGCTACTGGAGAAATTATAGGAATTGTATACCTATCTAATACTGTTTTGACAAAATCAATCTCCATTTCATAAATATTTATTGAAAAATTTTTCAATATTGTTAGGTGATTTACAAAACCCATTATCCTATTGACCCCTATTAATATAAATTTAGAAATCATTTTTCTCAAATAAATTTTTTTAAAATTATTTAAGAATAAAATTTTTTTAAAAATACCAGCTTTGGAAACTATTAATGATTGAAAAAAATTTGTTTTTTTCAAAACAAATATATTTAAAATCGCACTGACAATCGATTCATCCAAATTTGTACAGATTAAAAAATTTTTGTAATTTTCATAGCTGTTTTTTAACTTTTTTTCAAAGAAAATTTGGTACCTAATGAAAAATTTTTTCTTAAAAACACCTCTGGCCTTACATATTTCATTTAAATCAAAGCATTTTTCGTAAAGACTTATCCATTTTACTAAATCATGTTTCTGACTTGGTTTCATTGAAAATAAATTATTTAATTTAATTAAATTAACATATATATTAAAGACTTTTTTTTCATATATTCAAAGTAGTAATAGGATATTTTATGGAAAAAATATTTTGTGGTTTCATTGACGAATTTCTATTATTAAAATGAAAATTCGGGAATCTGATATTTGACCCATGAAACTGCTTAATATGCGGTCGAATGCATTCACTGTCTCTCATTTCTTCGACTCGAAGGACTATTATAGAATCCCAATTGGCACGGTGTTTTCCTGCCATTTCCAAATACATTTGTTCGACCGCCCCCTCTGTGCACACATCCCGGTATTCTTTAAAAATATTTGTAGTCCCAGTTCTCGAATCGTATCTTAGCCATATTCCAAAATTTCTGGTCTTTTCTACCTTTTTATCATATATTGTTTTTATAGAAATAATTTCTCCTTTGATTTTCTTTACTTTTTTTAACTTTTTGAGAAAATACCAAAATCTAGATTTAGCAATATTTTCGTTATTTGCAAATATTTTCATAAAATAAACATCTGGTTGGTTTTTTTTTTGATTTGGAAAATTTCTTCCTGTAACATAAAATTGTTTTAGATATGACATTTTTAGTATATAACACTTATCAAGTACAATTTGTTTTTTTTTATTATAATTATATACAATAAAATATATTTCTATCAAAAAACTAAATGGATAATTATAAAAGATATCAACAGTTTAGAAATGAAGGTTTGTTTTCGAGAAAAATGAAAAAAAATTCTTTTTATAAAAAAATTGGAATGAATATAAAAGTTCCTTCGGAAATAACAAAAAATGTATATTCAGATAGAAAATCGCCTTTTACAGGACTGATTTCAATTAGAGGTAGAGTGATTCGGGGCGTAGTGATATCTACAAAAATGCAAAACTCGATTGTTGTAAGAAGAGATTATTTACATTGGGTTCAGAAGTATAAAAGATTTGAAAGAAGGCATAAAAATATACCATGCCATTGTTCTCCTTTTTTTAAAGTCAGAGAAGGAGATCTGGTGACAATTGGACAATGCAGACCGTTATCGAAAACAATCCGATTTAACGTGATAAGAATAGAAAAACAAAATTTGAAAATTCAACAAAAAAATTCGATTTGAAATATAATTCATAGATATTATTTTTTTAATATAATAAATTAAAAATATTAATTCAATTAATTTTTTTGTCAATGAATAGTGTTGAAATTTCATATAGAAAAGGTAAAAAGGGTATAATTTTTTTAAAAAACCTGCCATCTGATATTTCTTTTAGAGAAATCAATATGATTCTGGGGAAGTTTGGTACTATTAACAAATCTTTTTTTTTTTATAACAATCTTTCTGAAAAAAATAAATATATAACGGTAAGCGGGTTTGTCCAATATTCCAATAAAATCAATGCCAAGAAAATAGAATGTCTACTAGATAATTCGCTTCTAAAAAAATCGAATGTCGCTATTTTTTACTTAAAAAGTTTTGATTGGGAAGAAATTAGTGAAAAACTTTCTATTTAAATTTAAAAGAAGTATCCCAACGTTTGATTTCAATGTAAGCATGTTTAGCTTACTGTGGAAAAGTCAAATTTTTAAAATAATAATTATTTTTACAACAGATATTTATTTTAAAGGGTTTTTTTCTAGTATATGAATCTTTGTAAAAAATTCTGTATTTCTTTCCTCCAAAAAATCCATGAATATTTCTTGAAAAAAAAAATATCAGCTTCAATATATAACGCCTCGAAAAGTCGCAGTTTTTTGAACAAAAATTCGAAAAAAAAAAAAGACGCCTTGTATTTTTATAATGCTTTGTGATCCTAAACGTTTTTTTTCGATTATTATAAAAGTAATTAATATATACGGAAAGGTAAAGGAAAAAAAGAATATCGCCTGTCTTTTCCCACACGTTTTCATTTTTTTTATTATCGAATAAGAGATGTCTTTTTAAATATGAAATGAAAATCTTTAACTGGTAAACTCTAGAAAAAATATTTACGGAAGAGATTAGAATTTTTTTATCATTCCTTTTAATATTTAAATCTTCGATTTTTATTTTTTTATTTTTTTTAGTAAAATAGCTTCTAACAAATTGTGAATCATACGGGTCAATAAATATACACTGGCTTTTAAATGGTTTGATTATTGATTTTCGAGGTCGATTTGTTAATTCTAGATAAAATTTTTCTAACTTTAAAATGAAACGCATTCTAAAATCTTCTCTTAAATACTTAAAAAATTTTAATAAGAAATTGATATATTTTCTCGGGTATTCACAGAGGTTATATTTAAATATTTTTTCTACTAGCCAGTTCGATGCATTCGCCTGTCCCGATTTAATATCGAGTAAAGTTAGGTAGATAATCGATTCTATTTTTTGACTGAAAAAAACCTTTGAAATAATAAGCCTATGTATGTTATAAAAATTATTAATCTTACGAAAATTTCTCTTTTTTAATATTTTTAAGTTTTTTTTAAAAATAACATAACCCCCCAAAATCTTACGAATAGACACGAGACAGGGTATTATATTTTTTATTTTTTTGAAAATTACATAGAATCTGAAGTAAATTTTTTTCAAGTTAATAAAATCTTTTTCTACTATATAACTTCTCGAATACAAATTCAATAGGTCGAATTTTCTATATTTTAAAAAAAAAAGTTTTTCACAAAAAAGTTTAATAACAGTAAATTTTTTCTCATACATTAAAAAGCTTTTTTTTTAAATTTTTAAATATTATTATATTTAAACTCCTAAAGTTGTTAATCTAAATAAATACGTATTGGAGGACAGGATGTATATGTGTTTTTATTGTAAAATATATTTATTAAATTCTAATGATTTTATATGGAAACAGCACGAAAAGGGAAATAGGCATAAGATAAAAGTCGCATCTTATTACAATTCCATATTGATTAAATGGATTTATAATAAAATTACAATCTATTCTTGTGAGATATAAAACTATTAAAATTTTATTAAATTAATAACGAATAATTCTAATATATTGGTCTATGAACAAAAGTTTAGATAGAAGATATTTTTCGATCAATAGTAAAATAATTAACCGAATAAGTTCGTTTAAAAAAAAAGAAAAAAATAACATTTTTTTTTTTTCAAACAAAGATTTGCTAGATGTCAAATCTTTCATCTATAACACACGGCAAAGATATTGGGTTAAAAGTAGTTCTTGTGTTAATATCGAAGAAATTTTTTTATGGGACCGAGATAGAAATGTGTTTTATACAAAAAGAACATTTATAAAACTGTATTCTCAGATAATCTTCAAAAGAGTAAATTTTTTATTCAAAGAAGAAATTTTCAGGCTTGATTGTTTTAAAAGCTATATCGCCAAAAAAAGTCAACTTTTACTATCAAAATCAGGAGAAAGAAATCTTCTAAACTGCCTATCTTTTCTAATACTAGTTTCTAATGGATTAATCGCCTATAGATTTTTATTTAATGAAAGTTTTTTACTTAGACCTAATTTTTTATGCTCAGCTGTTTTCAGAAAAAAAAAAAAGATTTTTACTGTAATAAATTTTCGAAAATCTACAAATTTTTCAAAATTCAAAAATTTTAATTTACTATTATACCGTTTGAAACCGATAATATTGAAAATAATGATTTTCGGAGAATCTAGTTTTCTAATTTATAAGGTTCAGCCTGGTATAATTTCATCTAGTCCTTTGACGAGAATAAATTTAAAAAAAAATAAAAAAAATAAAAAAAAAATAGTTTTTAAAGTCACTCTAGTCTAATTTAATCTCTGAAACTTTCCTCTTTCTATCGAATAAATATGAAATAGTCTTGTTTAAAATCTCAAATTTAAACTCGCAAGTTCTGTTCATAGACCGGTATACATCGATCCAATTTTTTGTTATTGAAAAATTTTCAATTTTATCAAATAAAAAAATTAAATTTTCTAACTTTTCTCTTTCTTTAAATAAATGATAATATTTACTGAAAATCCGAAAACGATTTTCTGATGTTAAAAAAAAACCTTTGTATAATTTCCTGTCGATATAAATACTTATTTCATAGGCCGTGGAAAATATGATGAAAAAATCATTTTTTTTATAAAAACAAACAGAGTCTTTTTTAGAGTCTTCGGAACATATTATGGACATTTTTTTTCCAATTTTTGAAGAACAGATTAATAAAAAATGAGTCATTGAACGATGTCTTATACGTTATTCGAAATATTTTTTTAATATTAAAAAAAAAATGGAAATATTGAAAAATGTTCATAACCATATTTTTATTTTAATCAAAATCACTCAAAGGCCGATGTTGATGTTTTTAAAATTGTTGTAAACTTTTTTCTTTTACTTTTTTCACATTTATGTTAATATTAAAATGGCTTTTTTAAATAATCAAATATTATTGGTAAACCGAACGTATTTTCCATCAAATTGTCAAAAAAGAACTAAGAAAAATGGTGTAAAAACTGTAGTTAACCAGTATAAATATAACATTTTTTTAGACGGAGAGAGTAGAGCAAAAAGAATTGTCACTAACGAAGATAGATATGCTATCGTACAAAAACCCCTTGGTATCATATTGGAAGAGATAAATGACGGTATGGTTTCTATAGCAAAAATCGATCCTACTGGCAATGCAGCTCAGTCTGGATTTGATATAAGAGTTGGTGATATTGTAGTAGCAGTTTCCGCTACTTTTGGAGATGAAGTGTGGTCAACCCGCGGAGTCGGTCTTGACAGGATATTGAAATCTATAAAAATTCGATCCGGAGATTATGTTACGATAGTATTAGAAAGCCCTGAAGAAAATAGTGAATTAAAGGAAACTGCCAACGAAAACGCAGATAAACGAAGAAAAGACGCAAGGGAAAAATTCGGCTCCCCTGTTGTTCTAGATCCGATAACTCTTACGCCTGTAACTGCAACCGAAAAAAAAGAAAAAAAGAAAGGTTTTTTTAATATATTTTAATTTTTTAAAAGAATCATCCTGTTTAAATAGATGTTTTACAAAGCGATTCGATTTTTTAAGTTAAAAATTTGGCTATTCAATGAAGAAAAAATATCAATGATAATTTATGCAAAAAATTTTTTAGAATATTCAGCTTCATTTATTTATATATCAATTTCCAATCAATTTTACTGTAAAATATTTTTTTTTTCTAAAAAAATATTGTTAATCATATGATCTGAATGAAAACATTTTAAATATCTTTCGAAGAGTTTTTTTTCTCTGAGTATAATACATGTAGTTGATTTAAAATTTTTTTTATCATGCTTTAGAATAATATAGACAGTCGATTTTAACCCGCATGAAAATCTATTTAAAAAGAAAAAAAAAAAAATGTTAATTTTATCTAAATTTTTTGACCCTCTTACCATAGTTTCGACCAGGTATACTATTTCTTGATTTTCTTGTTCCGTATTGTCCATAAGATTATCAAATGTAAAATTCATGTTCATGTTTATCTGAAAAGGAAGATTAGAGTTGATAAATTGCGATTTCATCAAAAAGAGTAATCCTTGTATAATTTTTTTAAAAATTTTAAAAACATAGTGTATCCTGTTTAATTTAAAATAGAAAAAAGAATTTTGTCCAGACATAGCCGATCTCATACGCTTGTTTAATTTCAATGAAACGAAATCTGATAACAGACGCAAGGAATTTAATTTTTTTTGAGTGAGTGTTTTTTGGGATAAGTAGATAATTGTTTTTATAAATTTTTTAGATAAATAAATTTCTTTTTTAATTCTAGATTCAATTTTCCTTAACAAAATATTATTTTCTTTTAAATTTAATTTTTTGCATTTTTTTATTCCTATAATGCTTATGAAAAGATCTCTCAGAGAATTCATTGTCATAATTCAAATACATCTCCCGAAACATAGTCCAATTAGAATTCGCCGTTTGTTAAATTTAATGCGAACTTTTTTTTTCCATCGAAATTTAATTTTGCAAGAATTCTTAGACTATTTTTTATATTGAAATAGACGCAAATTTCTCGTTTTAGGAAAAAAAGATCATTTTTCACGATTTTCATATTTAAAGTCACGCCGAAGCTTATTCGTTTGTTTAAAGTTGACACGATTTCAAATGCCAAAAATCCAAAAATTGATTTTTTTCTAAGAAATTCAACATTGTACACGGAATCCAGTGGCTCGGTTTTACGAGGGTTATTCGATGAATATAACTTCAATTGATTTTTAAAGAAAATTTTTTTTTTTTTTTTTTTGATTAATTTTATTTGAATATTTTTTATATAATTTAATAAATAACCAAAGGATCCGCCAGAGTCTTGTCTGGGGCAGAAGAAAATTCTATTCGTACTTTTTTTAAAATTTTCTAGTGATTTTTCAAATACAACGGAATATTGTTGATACTTTAAAAAATCTTTTTTTTTAAAAGAATTCAGTATGGTTCTATTCTTCTGCTGTAAAAGATAATTAAAATATACAGGCTTTTTTTTGGATAGATTTTTTTTTATTAGAAATAAAAATTCATAATTGGAATCTTTTTTTCGATATTCATGCTCTATACGATCTCCCCTGGTTATAATATTCTCTAGTTTTGTTTTAACAAAAATTTCTTTTGGATAATTAACTTCTCCTTCCCCTTCGATCGAAATTCTAGTTCCAATTATATTTTTTTCAGATAATATTAAATTTGCAACAAAGTTTCCATTACTAACACTGACGCCAGGCTGGACAAATAGTGTTTTGTTTTTCAAGACATCTATTTGCATATCCAAAAAGCTTTCAAAAGAATTTGAGTTGAAATTGTTTAGAATAATCAATGGATTTTTTATGAATTCGAGGCTTTTTAATTCCACAAGACGGTCTGTGTTTATTTTAAAATGGTCCCCTACTGTCAAGTCTAATAGTTTAATAAAAAATTTTTTCCCCCCCACATCCTCCACTTTTCCATTGAAATTTACACAATTTAATCTGAATTCATTGAAATATAGTAAAATTTCTTTTTTTTCTGAGTTAATATAACTTTTTTCCATATCAACGAAAGAGAAATAACCATTTTTCGAATACCATTTATTCAATGCTCGCCCTATATTGTTCATTAAAGTTTTTTCATTTGACTTCGAAATTATACTGGGCAAAATATCAAAAAGTGTTTTCTCGGGTATTACACAATTGTTCTTTAAAATAATCATAAAATTTTCACAAGAAGACATTGGTTTGTCATAAGTTCTATCTCTCAAAGTGTTTTTATTTTGTAAATTAAATAAAAAAAAACCCTTTCTGTAATCATTTTCATCGAAATCACCGAGCAAACGGATTTTATTACCCCCGTTTCCCCCAACCCCACCCAGACCTATATGTCCAAAAGAATTTTTTATACCTTTATTCAAGATTTTATCCAATTTTTTCATAAAGAATTTTTTTTCCCATTTTTCTGTATTCCTTACGAGCAGATTTAAAAAACTAATCATAATAATTTTGTTTTTTCGGTAATATAAAAAAAATTATTATCAGGTATATTCTTATATTAAAATAATTGAATATAAAATATTAAAAATTTTTTTTAGCTAATTTACAAAGAATTGAGAGACACGTTAGTTTCTTCATTTATTTTAATAAAAAATGTCTTTTTTGAAAATTGAAAATACCGGTTTACAAGAATGGTTATCACAAGAATGTATAAAGAAAAAAATCCATTTCCTCACAAACTTACAGCAAGCATGTATTCCAGCAATTTTATCTGGCAAAGATATACTGGCTTTTTCTAGAACCGGAACGGGTAAAACATTAGCATATGTTCTTCCTTTGTTAAACTATTCTTACATGAAAAGAAGATTTTTTTTAAACATAATTATTACCCCTACACTAGAAACTTCTTTACAAGTTTCAGAAGTTTTCAATGCATTGGGGGCAAAAAAAAATATATCTAGCATAATTCTCTCAAAAGAGGCAATTAAAGAAAAAAAAGATTTTAAAAGAAGCAAAACATGTTTAATTTCTTCTATAAATAATATTGATATCTTTTTATACAAGGTCTTTAAAGATACGAAAGCAGTAATTAACTGTTTTGTCATAGATGAAGCCGATTCGGTATTTGAAAATTTTATTCTATCCAAAATATCATTGATTTTTAAAAAAGCAATTCCCAGACAATGTCTAATATTCGGGGTTTCTTTGACAAACTTTTTCTATTCTTTAATACACGGCGTTTATGAAAAAAATTTGTTTATTTTCAATGAACTGGCAAGTAAATATTCTTTTATAGAAAATTTTATTTTTGAGTACATTTTCTGTCCAGAATATTTAAAAAATGCTTATCTGAAATATATAGTATTGGATTTTAATGAAAAAAATAAAAATTGCTCAAGCCAAAATATCATAATTGTGTTTACGCGTTCAGAAAAACAATGTATAGAAATTTTCGAATTTTTAAAATCAAATAGGATAAAATCTGTGAAAATCCATAAAAACTTAGATTTAAATCAAAGAATATGCGCTACCCAAATTTTTAAAAAAAAAAGGATAAATGTGTTAATATGTACAGATATAGGCAGTAGAGGTATAGACATTTCATCTGTTAATTTAATTATTAATTTGAATATGCCGAAAAATATAAAAACTTTTTTACATAGAATTGGACGAGGGGCGAGATTGTATAAAAAAGGAAAGTGTCTTAACTTAATTTGTCAAGACGAGATTAAATATTTAAATTCGATTGAAAATTACACTGGTATACATTTCAGGAAGTCGACTATTAATTTAAAAAAATAGATTTGCCGCAAGTCTATTATAACCAAAGATAAATGTTTTAATCGATAATTTCATTTTTTTTTTGAATAAGAATAACATCCTAAAAACTGATCTAAAAGTTTTTTCTTACAAAATAGATTCTGGATGTTTTTTTCAAAATCTAAACTACTCAGTTTCTTGGATAAACTTGAGGCCAATTTTTTGTTAAATTTTTTCAATAAACAATTAAAAAATACTAATATTTTTCCTTTTCTTGTCATCAGATCATCGGCTTTAGAAAAATAACTAATTAGATTTTTGCAATATTCTTTTTTTTTTTTAAATGTTCCATATTTAACTTTATCTCGAGCCTTTGCCTCAGAATGTTTTTGAAAAATTTTTTTTATCGTATTCAAAATAGGTTCATTGAAATGATTTATATTAAATTTTTTGAATAAACTCTTTTTTTCCGATCTCCTAAACATTTTGAAGATTTTTTTACGATTTTTAATTGTAAATAAGTATAATTTTTTTGAGGAAGATCTGTTTTCGTATATTATTTTAAAATTGACTATTCTACTTGATTTTGTAAATTTCGAAATAAATTTTTTATTCTCAGAATCAACTTCTATTTCTTCTAGTAAAAAAGTTTTTTTCATAAATCCTAAATTTTCCGGGAAAATTACCGATTTATCTACCTGCTCAATAGCTCGTTTTCTTTCTTCTTTTTTCATCGCTCTTGCTACATATACAATTACGTCGCCGATTTTTTTTTGATGCATTTTGAAAACAGCGTCTTCTGCTTCGATAGAAGATGAGTAATTGACAAACGCGAATCCTTTCGGTTTATTATTATTATCTTTTGGTATATAGATAGATGTAATTTCACCAAATACTCCGAATAGGTCTTCAAGATATTTTTCTGTATAGTTTCCTAGATCTAAATTTTTTATATAAATATTTGTAAATTTCTGTTCTTTTTTAGACAAATTTTTTTTTTGCATCAGCAAGTTAAATTTTTCTTTTTTAATGAAAGGGCCGACAAATATTTTTTTACCACCGACCATTTTGCCATTTATTTTTTCAATAGCATTATCCGCTGAACTCTGATTCTCGAAATTAACAAAGCCAAATTCTAATGATTTTTCATTTTCGTCTAACGCAATCTTTGAGGACAAGATATGACCAAATGGTGTAAATATTTTAAAAAAATCTTCGCCCGTGAAATTAGGAGGCAGATTTTTTACAAAGATGTTACAATAACCAGATTCTCTCAAAGAATCATCTGTTTCTTTTCTTATGATTTTAATGCCTTTGAAATTTTTCTTAAGTTCTGAATCAAATTCTATATTTTTAACGATATCTATTATTTCATCACTATCTTTAAAATCTATATACCCGAATCCGAGATGTTTTCCCGTGACAGTGTCTCTACAAAGTTTAACAGATTCGATCTGGCCTAGTCTAGAAAAGAGATAAAATAAGCTTATTTCTGTAACGGACTCTTGTAAATTTCCGACATAAAGAGAAATATTTTTACTATCATTTTCATTATCTAAAATTTCTCTGTGTTTACTAGATTTTCTAAAAAATACAACAGGATTGTCTATAGTATTTCCGAGGTCGAAATTCATTATTAATAATTTAAAAAAGATAACAAAAACCAAAATTACCTTTTTTAATATAACCTCGACGGGATTCGAACCCGCAATCCCCGGATTCCTCATGTATAGAAGTCCGATGCGTTATCCGTTACGCCACGAGGCTTTTTTGTCAAAAGATATTATATATTAATCAATGAAAAAAATTGTAAATCAAAGTTTATACGGGAGAAGATTGTTGGATAAAATTGTGGAAAAATACGAAAAACTTGATAATTATAATTATCAAACGTTTTTACTAAAAAAAAAAATAAAAAATTTTAAGAAAAAAGATTTCTATGACCAGAATGTAATACATTCGATTATACAAAATGATTTTATTTCTGGCGAAAATAAAATTGATTTTTTTAAAATAGATTCTTTGATAAAAAATATCATTACAATGTTTTTCAAAAGAAATAAATATTTTGGTTATTATTATATATCAAAAATCTTTTTTAGTGAGAATTTTTCAGGTAAAACGAATAATTTTTTTTATCAAAAAATCTTTTTATTTCTCAGTTCCGATTTATGTTTTGTAAAAAAACTTTTGATTGTATCGAACCATGATCTGAAAAATATTTTAAAAATCATTTATTATGAAAAAAATAATCTAAGCGGAATCGAACAGTTTATAAATAAAAAATATTTTCAAATTAATCAATTTGTAAAATTTATACAATTTAAAAAATATTGCTTTAGAGATAATTATTATATTTTAGTTAAAACTTTTTCAAGCTTTTCTTCTTTTTATCCGAAATATGTTAAATTATTTTTATTAAAAATTGTTTACATTTTATATACAAAAAAAAATGTTAAACAATCCTTTTTTAACGAATCGATTTCGTATCAAAAAACAGGATCATTCGAATTTTTAAATTTCAATAAACTGTCTGAAAAATTATCAATTGATTTTCACACAGTCTTTATATTTTTACAGTCTATCAGTAACTTTGGAATATTGGAAATTTTCTTTTCGGTTAAATTATCTTTACTTCGAAGCCTTTATCTTAATTCGGATAAAAACAAAATTTTTATTAAAAAAATCAACAAAAAGTTTTGGAGCATTGTTTATGTTTGATATGATAATCCAAATCTTTTTTTCTTACTCTATTACCTTTTTTTTTTTTAACCTGAAATAAAATCTCACTCAAAAGATCGATAATCAAGAGTTCTAAAAATTTGCAAATAAAAAAAATAACATTGGAAGATATTTTTCCTATCTTATCATTCTCTTGTAAGATCATTTTAATTCGATTCGATGTGAATATTAAAGAATATAATTTTTTTTCAGGATTCATGATTAAGAAAGCTTGAAATATATTTGATTATATTATAATTTAATAATAACTTTTGAAATTACCAATTGTAGTATCGATTTGTTTTTCCAGTGCCGGAAAAAAGACAACCTATCTTTTTAAATTCTAAATCTACAAAATCTTTGCTGTCTAGTAAATTTTTTTTTTGATAAAAAGTTTTGATTTTATCAGAAATCACTAGGGGTTTTATAATAATCTGATTTTTGTCAGATATTTCAAAGAAAGTTAGATTTGTGTTTAGAAAGTTGTAAAAATTAAAGTTTGTACTAGAGAGAGAATTTACGCTAAATATTTTATTTAAAAAAAAAATTTTTTCAATCCATTTAAAATCTCCCGATTTTTTGCATAATTTTTTATCTTTAAAATAAAAAAAACTTTCATAGTCGTTAAAATTATATGATCTAGTCAAGATATGACTAGTGTAATTTTTATTAATTTTTTCTTCGATTTTAATCGGGTTATCGATGACAAAAATCAAAGAATGATTCAACGTGCTTTCGACAATTGATTCAATTAGGTTAACCTTTTCCCAGAAAACATTTCTGATAATTTCATTAGAACATTTAAACAACGAAGAAGAGTGGATTACGTTCGAAAATACAACTGTTTCATTGATAAAGTTTGATTGGAAACTGATTTTTTTTTTTAAACAGTTAACAAATGAAAAATTGTCACAACAAATATTTTTATTTATTCCGTTTAACCAAATCCCTTTTTTATTTGGAAAGATTGATTCCAGGTAAGCATTATTTTCGTTACTTTCTTTATAAAAAATCGAAGAAAATGACAGATAATTTTTATACACTTTTAAGTAAAAATCTGCACTATTTTTCATAGAATTTTTAAGATAAAATTTTTTTTTAACTTTGTTTCCTGAGATAAATTTAGTATAAATTTTATTTTTGGACTCAAAATTATCGTCGCTCATGTAGAAAAAGTATTGTGTAAAAAAAGAATAATGTTTTATATTTTGATAATTTAACCAATAGTTTTTTTTCTTAAAATCAAAACAGCTGTAAAAAAAAAAATTCGATTTGGATTTTATCTTGGACGAGTATATTTTTTCAAAACCCATCGTCGTTTTATTTCCAATTGAAACTAGATTATTATCTTTTCCTATTACATTTATAAAGAATATTTTTTTATTGAAAAAAAGATTCAAAGTTTTTGATAAGAATATGCTATAATTTTCAAATCTTTCGCAAAAATCTAATCTTATAAATTTTTTCCTACATAGCAGCGATTTTATAATTTTTAAAGAGATGTAAAAATAAAACCACAGCTTATTAAAAACACAAGATGGCAAGTTTTTAAGCATATTTTCAGTTTTATGGCGAATTAATAGAACTGGAGATAATATCATTTTAAATCATGACTTGAGGGGTACCATCGAACTCTAAATCGTCTGATGTTTTATACAAAAGCATCTAAAAAGCTCAATAATAGAAATTTACAGCTCCGAAAAGAGGATGGCTTTGAGGTAAGTATTTAATATTATTTTTACATGGGATAAAAAATAATTCAAACTGACTAAAACAAGCATATAAAAATAAAAAAGATTATAATGGAACAAAGACAACTAATGAAGACGTTATGTAGAGTATATTTTTATTTAAAAAAAAAAAATCCGGATCTGAATTCTTTTTATCACAAAATAATTACAATTTCAAATCTTAAAAATTTTTTTGACCACAATTGGTCTAGTGTTAATAACTATTTTTCAAAAAGAATAAGTGGTTTAAAAATATATTATTGGTTAAAAAACGATCCGGAATCCTTGTTCAAACTTAAAAAAAATAATATTAGAGCCGATTTAATGTTTTTATCGATCTATCACAAAATATTAAACAGATTTTCTATTCAAACAGGGTTTGAAATTAGAAATTATTTTTCCAACGAGTTTAAGAACTGTCCAGATAACGTTAGACCTAGTAAAAATGTAAGTTTGTCAGTATCAAACTATATACTGAAATTTAAAAGTAAAAATTTATATTCCTTTGGTGATAAAACTAAAAAAATAATCTGCGATCATACTATCGCCAGCCGGCATTTTTCTTGATTTTGAGTATTTATCGCAATTAAACAATTTTATTTTATAATTAAAATAGTATTTTATAATAAACCAATTTTATGTCTGAACAAAGGATAAATTTATGTTTTCAAAATGGACTAAAAATAAATTTTATAGAAAATTATAATCTATATAGAAGAATTAATCTAGTTGAAAATAAAAATAATTTTAAAGTAGTTAACAAAGTAAAAAAAACTTTAACTGACACCAGCGCTTCCAAGACCGGAATAATAAATTCCATGACTTCATCTTTTATCAACGAATCGCACTATGGCGATTCAAAAATAATACATTCCGAAAAGAAAAAAATTTTTCAAGAACTAACCGAAACTGAAATGGAAGAAGTTATAAGATCTTTTGGTATACAAAATAATAATAATACCGAATTTATAGAAGAGGAGGAAGTTTTAAACAAACCTCAGACCGTAAAAGGGCTTCAGAAAGCCGATGATTCTGTGAGGTGGTATCTTCAGCTTATAGGTAGAGTCAGATTACTTCGTCCAGAAGAAGAGATACAGCTCGCAAGAGAGATTTCGCAACTACTACATTGGGAACACGTCAAAATATCTTTGAGAGAAAAGTTACAAAGAGAGCCTACTAGCTCCGAATGGACAGCGGCTTGCAAGGTTTCTGATGTTAAAAAGTTCAGATCCATTCTTCATAACGCAAGAAGGGCAAAAGAAAGAATGGTGGCTGCGAATTTAAGACTGGTTGTCTCGATAGCAAAAAGGTATGTTAATCGCGGAATGTCATTACAAGATCTGATTCAAGAAGGCTCTCTCGGGCTTATCCGAGCAGCGGAAAAATTCGACAGTGAAAAGGGCTTTAAATTCAGTACATATGCTACGTGGTGGGTCAAACAGGCTGTTACACGAGCTATAGCAGACCATTCGCGAACTATAAGATTACCAGTACATCTGTATGATACGATTTCTGCTATCAGAAAAACTACACGTACGTTAAATATCGAAATAGGACGTTCTCCTACCGAAGAAGAAATTGCTTTGAAAATGGAAATGTCGGTAGAAAAACTAAGAAGTGTTTTGCAGAGTGCACAGCCGACGCTATCATTAGAAAGACCTCTTAAAAACGATGACGATGCTTCCCAATTATCAGATTTTATAGAAGCTGATCAAGAGTCTCCGGAAGAACATGTCGAAAAATCAATGCTTCGCGATGATCTCGAAAACGTGATCAATAGCTTAAGCCCAAGAGAAAGAGATGTTGTAAGGATGAGATACGGATTAGACGATGGGCGCATAAAAACACTCGAAGAAATAGGCCAACTTTTTAGTGTCACTAGAGAGAGAGTTCGTCAGATAGAAGCTAAAGCCATAAGAAAATTAAGACAGCCATATAGAAGTTCGATTTTAAAGGATTATGTGTCTGTGACTTCGTTGAATTCTGAAAAAAATCAAAATAGCACCATACTAATTCAAAATAGAAATTCAATTAACAGACCGATTGTACAATCTCATACTAAAAAAGAAGATATATTTAAACCGAGAGAAAATTAATAATATAATAATTAATTTAAATCTTAAATCAATAATGCGGTGTGATAGTACAACAATATTATCAGAAAAAGAAACGATTGTTATGAAAATAAAAAATAAAAAAATTTGTTTTTTGGACATTTTGTATTTTAAAAAAAAAGACATGAATAATCTAAAAAAAAAAAAAAAAATTTCTAAAAATTTCCTAATTTCTAAAAAATATAATTTCGACAAAACTTCGAATACCGGCGCCATCTTGAGTTCGATTGCGTTAAACATGAGTTTTTTTGAAACTAATTACATAGGAAACGATATTAAATATTTTGATAAACCAGAACTAAGAAGAGAGAAATCTGAAAAATTATATCTCAAGTCCTCTGGCTATAGGAATTTTCCAACTTTTATAACATCAGAAGGGGATGTTTATAAAAAGGCATATGATCTATTGAGAGAGATGGACCACCATGTATCCAGGCCTATTAAGGACGCTTTGATTTTATTATTAGCAACAGTATTCGTCGTTCCTTTGATGAGAAAATTGAACACCTCCCCGATCTTAGGATTTTTAGCTGCCGGATTAGTATTAGGACCTAATGGCTTTGGTCTAGTGCATAAAATCGGAGCTTCAAAAACACTAGCTGAGTTTGGAGTAGTTTTTTTTCTATTTGAGATGGGATTGGAATTATCTCTTTCTCGTTTGAAATCTCTAGGTTTAGATGTATTTGGACTAGGTTCTTTACAATGGCTTATCACTGGAATTATATTAGCTTTTATTTCTATAGTCAATAACGCATCGATTGAAATAGCAATAGTAATTGGATTTGGTTTAGCACTTTCTTCTTCGGCATTCGTTCTCCAGTTATTATCGGAGAGAGGTGAAGTAGGAACAAGATTTGGAAGAGCGTCTTTTGGTATATTACTTTTCCAAGATCTAGCAGTTGTACCCTTGCTTGTGGTAGTACCTCTGCTTTCCGCAGGAGGTGGCGATATAACCAGTCTAATCGGGGCATTGGGTACAGCTGCAGGCAAAGCAGCTATGGCATTAGGAATAATTTTTTTAGGAGGAAGAACGTGTCTGGAACCTGTTTTTCGATTTGGAGCATCTGCAAAATCACCAGAAGCTTTCGTTGCCACTATATTGGTAACAGTTTTAACAATGTCTACTTTAACAGAGTCTTTAGGCCTTTCTGACACATTAGGGGCTTTTTTAGCAGGTGTATTACTAGCAGAAACTAAATATAGACATCAAATAGAAGCAGATATAGCGCCTTTTAGAGGGCTTTTATTAGGTCTTTTTTTTATAACCGTCGGATTTGGGATAGATATTTCTCTGATGACAGGAAATTTTTGGATAGTTTTTTTTTTACTAACAGGATTACTGGTTATTAAAGCTGGAGTGATAACTGCATTAGGAAGAACTTTTGGTATAAATTTTGCTAGCTCCCAGAGAACAGGTCTCATCCTCGCACAAGGAGGAGAGTTTGCGTTTGTAACCCTCGGGTTAGCTCAAAAAAGTAACATCTTGGCTCCCCAGATAGCCCAGTTAGTCTTTTTGTTAGTAGCTTTATCTATGGCAATGACTCCGTTTTTGGCTACAACTGGATCAAAAATAGCATCTTCGATAGAAAGTAAAAGAGGATTAATCGGTGCTAGAAAAGAAGACATAGTCAACGCTAAAGATTACGTTGTTGTCGCGGGATTTGGGAGAGTTGGTCAATCTGTATGCGAATTATTAGATGCGAGATTAATCAGGTACATGGCTTTCGACACTAGTCCTACTAAAGTCGTAGAGGCGAGAAATAAAAGCTTACCTGTTTTCTTCGGGGATGCATGTCGTCCAGAGGTATTAAAAGCAGCAGGGATAAAGACTCCAAAAGCCGTTGTAGTAACTCTTGATGATAAAGACGGGGCAAGCCGAGCAGTAAACGCTTTGCGCAGAGAATATCCAAATATCCAAATATTTGTAAGAGCAAAAGATGCGAAACATCAAAAAATGCTTCAACTGGGAGGCGCTACTGCTATAGTTCCAGAATTACTCGAATCGAGTCTCTTATTAGGAGGAGCAGTTCTTTTATCATATGGAACACCTATTGAAGAAGTAAACTCTTTAATCGAGGAGGCAAGAAAAAAGACTTTAATGGATGCTGGGCTAGATATAAGCGGATTATCCAGTTATTCTGTAGGTAAAGTGGATACTAAAAATAAAGACCTAAAAAAATCAAAGGATCCTGGAGGTGAACAAAAGGATAGAAAATAAAATCATGGTAATTTTTAGATGTAAACTATAAAGTTGATAATGTAAAAAATATGGCTTAAATAGAGTTAGACTTTTTAAATATGAAATGATGAAAATATGCTCCCTTAATATTCGCAAAATTAGCCTGAATCTAGGACTTAATCAACAGTTCTTGAAGGATTTCCTTGGATGTCTGATCGACTTATTAAATTTATTTTTTTTTTATTTCATACCAAAGACCTTGTTTCACAACACTCGTCTCGTTATTCCATAATATTTTGATAAAAGGAACGTTTATTCCGGCTTTTTTAATTTTCCATAGGTAATTTCTTGAAATAGACACCTGTTCTTCTCCAAGTAGATCGGCTAATTTATTATTTTTTTTATCAAAATTTTTCAAAAAAATTTCATTAGGTTTTTCTGAAAAATCACGGTTTTTTTTTATCAAATTCATTTGATATAAGTTTTCATTATTTTTTAAATATTCGATATCCTTTCTAAAATCTTTATGACTTTGTTTACTGTCGAATGCAATAAAATATAACAACATCAATAGATAGACCAAAGTTGTCTGAAAAATGATAGCGTTTGCTTGAGATTCGATCAAAAAAAAAGTATCCTTTCCTTTAAAAAATGTAAAAGTTGTCCAATCTTTAGAAAAGAAAGAAAAATTAACTAGCCCCTCTTTATTATTTTCGATGAAAAATCCCGTTATCGATTTTAGAAACATTTCGAATACAGTAAACCCACTGACATATCGTATTAAAAAGGCTGATATCGAATTCTCAGACCGGTTTCTACTTATTCCCGGGACAAATTTGTTCAAATGATATGATAAAAACAAGAGAATTATTGTATCCGATAAAAAACTGAGCAGGATAAAAATATTATAACAGTTGTTTGAATAAGCTAATTTCTGTACAAATTGAAAAATAATAAGAGAAAGTGAATAAAATCTTATTTTGTTTTTTTCATTATCGAATTTACCAAAGTTCACAAATGATCGTACGAAAAAAGCTATTGAAAATGTATTAATAAAACTAAAAAAAAAATCTATAAAGGTATAAAAACTTGATATATATAACAAGTTAAATTTCAGAACTTTTTCAATCATATAAAAGAAGCAAAGAATGCGGATGATCTGAAATAAAAATAAAAGCGTAATTTTCTGGTCATACAAAAAAAGACTTTTATTTTTTATTTTTTTTAAAAATTCAGGATAATAGCATATTTCTCTTTTTAAAGGATATCTGTTGTATACACATCTTCTTTGCTTTATTATATTAAATTTTGGTTTTAGATCAATTTCAAAAGACAACGGTCTCCAGTTTGAGTTTAGTAGTAGCTTCATTAATCTAATAATTAATTTATTTATTTTAAAATTAAATTTATATATTTACTAAAAAAAAGGCTTAATGATCTTTTGCCCCCCATTCATCCTGGGATAAATTTCTTCCAAAAAATAATATAGATGCCCTGCGATCACTCCCATTATATCAAGTTTAAGTGTTTTTTGCTTCATGAACCAGCCAGAAAACATTAAGATTAGAGGTAAACTCGAGCCTCTAATATGTAGAAGATTTACTAAGTTAATCTGTTGCTGGGCGTTCTTTTTCCCCCAAATATATACTATCATAAACGTTATCCCGGGTCCAAGAAAGCTTGCTTCGGGAACGAAAAGTTTCAATAATAACATCATAGAATTCCCAGTAAAGAGTAGATATAAATAAACAAATTTTTTACCTTGAAAAGAAAAGCTTTCCAACGCTTTTGAATATCTTGCAAAAAAGAAAATATAAAATATTGCCTTTAGCCCGATTTTTCCAAAAAAAAATATATGACTAAATAAACGCCAAAAGTTTAAATGATAAAAAACCAACTGAAAGTTTAAAAAAAGATCCATGGGTTTAATAATATTGATAAAACAACAAATATTTGCAGTTATGGAAAATATTAAATACGCTCTGGTTATAGGCGGGAATGAATTTAATGAAAGTGTATCCATTTATAATAAGATAAAAAAAGAAGACCTTATCAAAAAATCATAATTTAATATAAAGAAAATATAACTATAAAAATTCGTATATTTTTTTTTTAGATTGGATATAGTTTATTTTATCGAATACTTTAAAAATAAATCATATAAACCTTCATTAGTAGCGTTTAGGTTATCGTCATCTTTTTTTTTTTCTAAAATATTTTTTTGTTTATAAATCCTATGTATCAAACGCAAAAAATACCAATCGAAAATTTTAAAAATATAGATATATTTTTTTTTAAACAAAGGTTTTATTGACATTAGATTTTCATTTTCATCAATAAAAATTAGATTTTGTTTAATCTTCTCAAAACTGATTAAATTTTGATGAAGATTTTTAGGAAATTTAAAATTAATACGACAAATCGTGTCAATCTTAAATTTTTTCAATTCAGAGATATCACATGAATCCTTTTCCATAATAAATTTATTTCTACAAAAAACTATGGATCCAACGTGATCTATAAATACAAAAGTAGATAAATCTAATATATTTAAGAGGGTGTGGTATGATAAAATCGCGCTTTCGCCGAGTAATGATATTTTTTTTTGTTTTGAATTAAATTCAAAAATTTTTAGTCCTTCAATAGGATTTATAGTGTATATTCTATTTCTAATGAAATTAATATTTTTTACCAAATTGCCCATATTTTTAATCTTAACAATCGTCCTAATCAAATTTTTTCCGATTTCTAAAATTTCGAACACATTCCCATGACAGAATACAAACCTATTCCCGAAAGTTTTTTTTATTAAAAAAAAACTAAAGTCATTGCCGGAAAAGATTTTTTCCTTGTAAAATTCTATTCTATAATTTTTAGAAATTCTTCCTCCATTTTCTGGCGAAAAAACTAAATTTTTTTTTAAAAAAAATAATAATAAAGAATCTGTGTTTTCATGATATTCCTTGATAATTTTTATAGGTTTTTTTCTACCATCAGTTTCGCAAACTGTCCTCGTTGTTACTAGGAAAAGGAATTCGTTTTCTTTGTAGGAGATTCTCGAAGTAAACGAATTAACAAATCTTTTAGAATGAGAACTTCTCAGTTTTACCAGATCAGATATTTTAGAATTGTCATAAGTATGATGAGATATAAAATTCTTCAAAAAAAAACCAGATATAAAATTTTTACATATATTCTTTATTCTACAATTATTTCTGGAAATTTTTTCTCTATTTTTAATCAAAAAACAACCATCGTTTGAATTAAAATCTTCTTGTTCGGTAATCATAAACAAAATTAATTTAATTTTATTCTTTAAGCCGAAAAATCCGAAATCAAAAGCTCTAAATGGTATCAATGCTTTAATTTTTTCTGTAATTGTCAGAAAGAATTTATTTTTGTGATAAATTTTCAAATTTTTTTTTTTGACAAAAATATAAAAATTTTCTGACGCTTCGAAACAGTTAAAAATTTTTTTACAAAAAATGTCCAATTTTATCCTGCTCGAGGATAGGTCAAGCAGCCATACTTTTTTGTCGTAAATAAAAACTTCATTTTTATTATTTTTGATAAAAAAAAGTTTAGTTTTTTTGCAAATTTTTTTAGTACTAATTTTCAATAAATCCCCTGTTTCTAAATTTATATTAGATTTTAGAAAATAGCCGTTTTGAAGGCTTAAAAACAGCAAATTTTTATTACTGTGATTTAAAATCAGACCAGAAACTGCTTCTTTTGGTAAAAACTGAATTCTAGTCAACGAGAAAGAAAATTTATCTGAAATATTATATTTTCTTATAAACTTTTCTTTTTTTGAAAAACAAAAAAATGAATTAATTTTTTTTAAGTTTTCATTTTTTATTGTCAAACCTATTATACTAGTAATATCTTCGACCCTCAATTTGTGATATTTTAAAATTAAAAAATCACCTGTTTTTAAAATTTCTGAAATAATTATCCTATTGTCATCGAGGATTAAAATTATAAAAATTTTTTTGCAGATGAGAAAAGATGAATTGATTATTTTTTGTTCATTTTTAAAATAGAAATCATTGACAACTGTCTTTTTTGCTTTGGTAAACATGATGGATCTAATTTTTTTTTCCGCAATTTGGACCATAGTTTTTTGGTTTACCATATATTTTAAATCCAATGTACAAGAATCTGTAAATAGAAATGTGTCATTAGATTGTTCAAAAACATGACTCATTGTATATAAAATCGACTTACGTTTATAAGAAATGATGATATAAGTTAATGAAGTATTCCTTGATACGCTAAATATATTCGAAGGGTTTTTTCTAAACTTTTTTTCAACTCTCTTTTTTAAATTATACGATCTTCTCAAAACTATAACCGAAGAGGATGAACTTGTTGAACATAGAAAATAGATCTGATTAAAAAAATTTTTTTCTAATTTACCTAGACTGAGACTTTTCAATTTCGATAAAGACGATAATCGATCTATCATATAGATATTAGTAAATTTATTTTTTTTACCATAAAATAATTCGCCAAAAGATTGTTTTTTTTTAAAATTTGTAAACTGAAAGCAAAAATGATCTCCAGATTCCATGTTTGTAAAAAGAAAGCCGTTTGGTAATATTTTTATAGTTTTTATAGGATTTTCTAGTTTTTCAAGAAAATTAATTTTAGCTGTAGGCCGTTTGATGTTATTTAAAAAATTGTTGAATAGATCGATTTTAAACAAAAAGCCACTTTTACACCCAAGTATGAGAAAATCAATTTTTCTGCCAATGAAATAAGCATGCGACGAAAATGTTCTTGTTTGTAAAGATGTGACTGGTAAATCACTTGAAATATTTTTTTTTATGACAATATTTTTCTCTAATATAATCATTTCAATCGATTTTTTTGAAAAGAGAAGTAAACAATGTCCTTTATTAAATTTTTTTGACAAAGGAACCAGAAGGTACGATGAAGATGGTACTTCGCAAACTTGCCTTCGTTTTACAAATTTTGATTTGATATTTATGATATAAAATACCAAATATTTTTCATACGGCTTGTTTTTACATGATTCGATACAAGCAAATATATTATAAGTAAGAATATTCAAGGTAGCAAGATAAAAGCAGATAGTCTCTTTGTGAACTATTTTTAGAAAATTTTTAAAAATTTTAGGAACCCCGTTTTCATCTATATGAATCAAGAATATAATTTTTTTTGATCTTAAAAAAGATATCATACAAACCATTGAATCGTCATTAATCGCAAAAAAAAATCCTTTTGAATATATTTTATTACATTCGGTTTCAAAACTTTTGATCGAGATTAAATCAATATTTTTCGAATTAATTATTATAATACATACTTTAAGAGGTTCGTAAACTGTGATCATGTAATTTTTTTCTAAACGACTGTTTCGAAGAATTGAAGTCGCGGAAATATCTTTAAAAAGTCTAATACTATTTATATAACCGAATTTACCATTTTTTTTTAATCCAAATATTTCGAAATTATTTATTTTGACGATAACCAATTCGATTGATTTCGGATCAATAAAATTTCCATAAAAAACGTTCAATATTTTAGTTCCAAATTTCAAAGTAGCCGTGGTCAAATACATGACAAAAAAAAAAATAAAAAAAAAAATAGTATTTATTATAATTTTAAACATTAGCAAAATGGAAAATGATCATTATTTCAACACTGGAGATGCCGGAGCTTCTGATACTATTCCAATACAAGCAGGATCGTGTAAAAAAGGTTCTTTTGTCGTACTAAAAGGAAATCCGTGTAAAGTAATTGAAATTACTACATCAAAAACAGGGAAACATGGTCATGCTAAAGCAAATATCACAGGCATAGATATTTTTACTGGAAAAAAATATCAAGATATTTCGCCTACATCTCATAACATGATGCAACCGATTGTAGCAAAGAAAGATTATCAATTGATACAAATCGAAGAAGATGGTTTTCTTTCGTTAATGGACGAGGATGGTACGATCAGAGAAGACCTTTGTCTAGACATTCCTAATGACGAGATTCATGTAAAGATAAAGGAAGATTTTGAAGCAAATAAAGAATTAATCCTAACGGTTCTAAAATGTATGCAAAAAGAAAAAGTCATGTCAAGTAAAGAAATGAGTTAAATATTAAAATAAAATTAAATTTAAATAATACAATTTGCAGTGGATGCGATTTTTGGCCATAATTCAGCACATTCTTTGGCAACTGGTCCGATTATCGTGGAACCTTTTAACTCTCCTTTAGGATTTGCAATCACACCTGCATTGTCTTCAAAATTTATATAATTTCCATTTTTTCTTCTCCAAGGTTTTTTTTGCCTGACTATTATAGCCATCAGGACTTTTTTTCTAAGTTCAGGTTTCCCTTTTTTTACTGTTGCAAGAACTAGATCTCCAGGTCCTGCCGCAGGGTATCTATTAAGCCTTCCTTTAATTCTAGTTACTGCCATTATAAATAAGTTTTTTGCCCCAGAATTATCAGCACAATTTATCACTGCACCGACTGGAAGGCCTAACGTAGTCCTAAACTTACTACCGCTTGTACCACCTCTACCTCTTTTTGCCATTTTATTAAGTATATTAGACAGCTGTTTTAATTTAAATTTAATATTTGAAATAAATATTTATTGACCGAGGGAGATTAAAATTTAATGTATTTTTAACAATTCGCATGTATACCGGGATTAAATAAATTGATGCCTCAAATTAATATTATTTACGATTATGTTATTTTTTTGTTCAAAATTTTTTTTTTATTATAACTATCAGGTAAAAAAAAAATTTAATTAAGCAATTGGCAGAATTTTCTTTCTGATTACAACTCTTTATTATTGACTTAAAATTCAAAGAAATTCTATCCATTCTCAACTTTCTTCTTATGTAATTTTTATAAAATTTATTTTTGAAATAGATTTCTGGAAATTTTGATTTTTTTTTAAAATCTAATAAATTCCATCCATCACACTGTTTATAGGTTTTTAACATATTGTAACAAAAGTTAGTTTTTTCAGTTATTGAAAAAAAAAATAAAACCGAATCTTTATTTTCTTGAAAAAAAATAGAAGACATGTTTACCGTATTGATATTTTTTTCCATGGTAAATATTTTCCATTTTATAAAAATTTTTCTAAAAGCATTCCTCCAGAGAATTGAGTTTTTAAAAATCCAATTATAAGTAGAACTTTTATTAAATTGTCTATTATTATGTGACTCATACGAATTTGATGTAACTCTATCTAGAAAAAATTTAAAGCTTATTCTAACTATTCTACTTAAATAGAGAGCTTTTTTTTTAGCTTTTTTTTCATGATAAATCCCGATATTTTTTAATCTTTTCACTACTTTATTTTGAATATCAGTCATTGAAAAAATTTTACATATAGAAATAAAAAAAACGCTTATGACATGCGATTTGGTGTAAGTTTTCTTCATAAAAACACTGTTTATGAACTGTTTCTCGAAAATCATTGAATTTATATGCAAAGGCGGGTCTAAGTTGTAGAATAACAAGTTCTGAAATATTTTCACACAAAATCTCTTGGAAAATATTTCGAAAAATTTTAATATTGAAAAAAAGATCAATCCAATATTCAATACTTTTCTGAAGATTATCAAAAAAATTGCTTTACTTATTATTTTTTTTTGCAGAATTTTCATAATAGTAAAAAATTTTGATTCTAAATTTACCTTTATATCGAAAAAAAAACCCATGAAATTGCGTTTATACATAGAGATTCTTGAAACTCTGGATCTTTTTTTATCAACAATCCGATAAACTATCTCAATGCATTTATCTTTTAGAATGGTAATTTTTTTTTTTTTAGAATTAGAATGAAAATTTTTAATAACATTTACAATTTTCTCGTGTGAAAATTTATCAGAAGACCATGACGGACTAAGTAATGCTATTTTATTAAACCATTTAATATTATATTTTTGAATAAAATTTAAAAATATTGAAATATAAGTTATATTCGAAGTTACAGCTTTTATCAAAGTATTTACAAAAAAAGCATGATAGGATTCGTTTTTTTTCTGCTTTGAATGATTGAAAAAAAAGAATTCAATTTGGTTTTTCAAATTAAATAGTATTTTCAGATTAAATAAAACATTATTAATTTGTAAAAAATTGCATTTTTTTACCATTAAAATTTCAGTATCACGACTAAGAACATACTTGAAATGCTCTTTAATTGAAAATTCTCTTATATTAATAGCATTTCTAAATAAGGATTTATGTGGCAATAAAATTTTATTGAAGTTGAAAAGAAAAGGGTCATGAGAGAAAATAATTTTATGTGAGAAATTTTTTATATAATTTATTTTTTTTTTCAATAAAATATTTTTTTCTATTATTTCAGAAATATATTTGCTTTTACTCCACCTAATTCTCATCCAATGTCCGTATATTATAAAAAATTTTTTATAAAAATCAATTGAGCAGATTAAATCCATAGATTTGTATTTTATAAAGTTTTGAGACGCGCTGGTGTTTGTATTTTCAATCCATAGATAAGAGTATAAATTAGATTTTAATATCATTCTAGGCAGACATAGTAATACTTTCATATTTATAATTTTTATGATTCAAATAAACGATAATATCACGATTGTAAAATTGAAATGATCATGATTACGCTTATGTATAGTATATAAGTAAAAAAATATATTTTAAAATCAACCGAATGATCCCGTGATTATCCTTGGGACGATTGACATTGCCATGAGCTCTTGAAAAAGTAATTTACATGCATATGGTATTTTTATTAATGATATAGAAGTTTTATTATCGCAATTTTTACATTCGAAAATGTTTTTTTTCCGGTTTCCGACAGCTAAAATACCGCAGAAATCACAGACAAAAATACTAAAAGCATCTGACTGATCCATTAAACGGTCTTTTAAAAATACTGCCGAGCCATGGGATATCATACAATCTCTTTCCATTTCACCAAAACGAAGACCTCCGTCTCTAGATCTTCCTTCTACGGGCTGTCTGGTTAAAACTTGGACAGGTCCTCTTGCTCTAGAATGGATTTTATCATCTACCATGTGTTTTAATCTTTGATAATAGGTAGGGCCTATAAAAATCAATGAGTCGAGTTTTTCTCCAGTAAAACCGTTGTACATGGTTTCCCAGCCATGTTTATCATGGCCTAGTAGATTTAATTGATTTGCAATTTTGTCAACAGACGGATGGTTAAAGGGGGTACCATCTCCTATAAAACCTCCGATTGCAGCTGCTTTAGAAAGCAGACATTCTAATAAATGCCCTATAGTCATCCGTGAAGGAATTGCATGAGGGTTTAATATCAAATCTGGAGAAATACCCTCTTTTGTAAAAGGAAGATCGTATTGCTTATATAACATGCCGATTATACCTTTTTGACCATGTCTAGAAGCGAATTTATCTCCGATCTGGGGAATCCTAGTTGATCTTATTCTAATTTTTACCAATTTTGAACCTCGGTCAGATGTACCGATCATCACTTTGTCTACTATACCCGATTCAAAGCTTCTTATCGAAGTACTTGCATCCTTTTTCATTTTATGATTATCTTCGAAGGATTGATAGTTTAATTTTGTTTTAATTTCATCACAAGGAACAGTTTTGCCGATTATTATATCTTCTCCTGATACCTTTGTGCCTTCAGAAACCAATCCATCGATTTCAATTTTTTCATAAGAACCGATTTTAGATCCTATACATTCGTTTTTTTTTGGAATTTCAAAAATTTCTTTCTTTCCACCAAATTTGTCCTTTTCTTCATCTTTATAGGATCTATACGATGAAGATCGAAAGATTCCACGGTCTATAGAATCCTGTGACATTATTATAGAATCTTCCTGATTATAACCGCCGTAACAAGCAATTGCGACTATAGCATTGATACCATTTGAAAAATCATTGAAACCTAGTAAATTCATAGATTTAGTAGAAACAAGAGGTTTTTGTGGATAATATAGAATATGCGACATAGTATCCATCCTTTTTTGAAAATTTGTCGAATTTATACCAATCGCTTGTTTACCCATGGCTGATTGATATGTGTTTCTAGGCGATTGGTTATGATCGGAAAATGGTATAGAACTTGCACATACCCCGAGAATTAAAGAAGGGTGTAGCTCGATATGAGTGTAATTAAGTTCGTTCTCTTTGAACTCATTCGATTCGTCTTTGCAGCCATCGATTTTTATCAAACACATGTCTTCCTCTTTGGTATCGATAAATTCTAAAACGCCTTCTTTTAGTAAGAGAGAGATGTCATACCCCTCTTTCTTTTTTAAATTTTCTAAGTGTGTATTTTTAATGAAAGTTGGGTAACAATAGTCATGTTCCTTCGATGAATTAAATAAAAGGAGGGGTCTGCTTATTCTTCCAGAGTCAGAATAAATACGAATTTCTTTTTCAAAATGATCCAATGTGATAGAAATTTCTTCGTGTAATTCTCCTTTTCTTCTTTTTGACCTGAGATTATTAGTCAAAGATCCTGGATTTTTATGCACTCCTACCCAGCATCCATTTACAAAAACTTTATAGGAACTTGAAAGCCGATTCACATTTGCTTCAGAAAGCGCAACTATCCCACAGTCTTCTAAAAATTCCATTATAGGATTCACACTAGTGCCAATCGTTATAAAAGCAGTAAGAGCAAGATTTTTGACTAGACCGCATTGATGTCCTTCTGGTGTTTCGGCAGGACAAATTATACCCCACTGCGTATTGTGTAGTTGTCTTGGTTTGGTCAATTTCCCCCCACTTCCTCCAGGAGAATTTAATCTTCTTAAATGACTTAGTGTAGAAAAAAAGGTAAGTCTATTTAAAACTTGACTTACTCCAGTTTTTACAGCCTGTTTATCTGTACCCCAGTTTCCTGTTGCTAAAGCATATTGAATACCTGTCGTGAGTAAATTGGACTTTAAAATATCCGAAATTTTTATAACTTTTTTATAACTTTGATGCCTAGTGTTTACCGAAAGTCTCAAGTCTTTAACCATTTTTCCTATCAATTGTCTGAAAAGAGAGCTTAACAGGGTTCCCGCTGTATCCAATCTTTTATGACCATAATGATCTCTGTCATCCGTGTTTCTCTTTCCCAATTGAGTTAATAATAACTTGTTTATTACATAACCGAAAAAAAATCCTTTTCTAAGCTCAAATCCTTGCCCGATGCCGATATGTGGTAGAAATTCTCTCTGGAGTATTTCGTAGGCAAATCTGATTTTAATGCCCTGGCTACCCTTTGATACATGTTGTCCTATAGCGGCTAGCGCAGTCTCTTGATCCATTATAGGGCAATTTTTTGAAAAGGAATAAGAAGTTGTCATTTTATCATCTTCGATGCTATATCTAACTAATTCTATTAATTCATGATCTTCGTTATCGTAACAAATGTGTTCCGCCATTTCTTTTTCATTTTCAAAACCAAGTGCCTTGAAAATCCAAGAAACAGGAATATCCTGTTTGAAATAGGGTAGTATTACTCTTAAATAAAGTCCTCCTGAGAAATAAGAAACGAATTTATCACCTTCTGCAATCTGGTTAGATTTTTTCCTAGAAAAAGGAGTGACGCAAACTTTAACTGTTAACAAGGACGGGGTCCATTTTCCAAAATCAGCAACAGATCTACATTCGGCAAAATATAACACTCCTTCCTTGGTATAAAACGACAGTGTTTCAATGGATTTTTGCGTTTCTGTTTTCTTGAAAATATATACATGATTCCAAGATAATTGTTCCTGGGCAACGATAACTTTTTCGGATCCATTAATGATAAAATAACCTCCTGGATCCGATACACATTCGCCGTATTTTATTAAACTTTCGTCCCCTTGTTTATTCAAAACACAAAAGCGCGATTTTATCATGATAGGAATTCTTCCGATTAATACCTTTTCCAAATCTTGACTTATCACGACTTCGCCAGCCGTTTCATCATTTTCATCAACACTTACTAATGTCTTGTAAACATCGCAATATAGAGGCGAAGAGTAAGTTAGATTTCTGAGCCTAGCTTCATTCGGCATTAAAGTGTGGGAAGTCCCGCTTTCTTCGATGAAAGTAGGTCTAGCAAGATGTAGTTGGCCGAACCTGATTACCATTTTCACTTTTTTATTGTTTTTTTTTTGAAATTGTGTAGAATTAACATTTTTTATCATAATAATCGGAGGCATATCATCAATAATTTCTTGCATTGAATTTTGTATAAAATGATCGAAAGAATCTATTTGATGCCTGACTAAACCGTAATACTTAAAGTAAAATTTTACAATATCCCATCCATCAGATTCTTCGAAATATTTTACATTATTGACTTTTGATATCATAAATATTGAAGTAAAACTTATTATAAATATTTAATTATAAAGCACACATTCGATTATAAAATCTCTCCTCTTATTCTCCTTGCTAGTTGAATATCCTTAGGCATGATTGTCACCCGCTTGGCATGGATAGCACATAAATTAGTATCTTCGAATAGGTTTACTAAATACGCCTCCGATGATTCTTGTAATGCCAGCACCGCTGAACTCTGAAATCGCAAATCACTCCTGAAGTCTTGTGCAAGTTCTCTGACAAGTCTCTGAAAAGGTAGTTTCCTGATCAATAGATCCGTGCTTTTTTGAAATTTTCTTATTTCACGTAATGCTACTGTTCCTGGTCTAAATCTGTGAACTTTTTTTATATCATTTGTAATCGAAGCAGTTTTTTTGGAACTTTTTGCAGCCAATTGTTTTCTTGGCAATTTTCCGCCTGTCGATTTGCGCGCGGTCTGCTTAGTTCTTGCCATTAATAGTATTTATATACTTATCACTCAATAATTTGAGTGATAAAATTAGTTTAGATATAAATGGCAATTAATAAAGGAAAAGGAGGCAAAGGTTTAGGAAAAAGTGGAGCTAAAAGACATAGAAAAGTATTACGAGATAATATCCAAGGGATTACTAAGCCAGCAATACGAAGATTAGCTAGAAGAGGAGGTGTAAAAAGAATATCAGGTTTAATTTACGAAGAAACTAGAACCGTCTTAAAAGCTTTCCTAGAAAATGTCGTTAAAGATGCTGTAACTTACACCGAGCATGCAAAAAGAAAAACTGTTACTGCCATGGACGTTATTTATGCATTGAAAAGACAAGGGCGAACACTATATGGATTTGGGTCATAGTTCATCAACCAATAATGGTAAAATATTTACTTTTATTTTTAAATATTTTATTTTTAAAACCATTATTACCAATTCAATGAATGAAAAGTTTAAATTTATTCAAGAAAGGTTTAAAAATTTTATAATTAACTTTTGTGATGATAATAAATGTTATCTTTATAGAGAAAATTTAAAACAAATGATTTATTTTAGAAAAGAAAATTTACAGATATTTTTAGAAGATGTTGAAATATTTGACAGAAAGTTATATAAAGCTATAAAATTTCAGCCGTTAGGATGTTTGAAACTTTTTGAAATATTCGTTTCAAAAATAATATCCAAAGTCAGAAGATCGAACAACGAAACCAATTTAAAAATTTCAGAATATCAAATTTTTTTAATTTATAGAAATTTCAAAAAAAAAGAAAGAGGCCAGACCGGGAAGCTCGTTTCATTTAGAATGTATATTGATCATGTCGGGAAAAATAAAATGACAATGACAAAATATGATAACTTTTTTATAGATATTTCTCAAAAAAAAGACACATACGACACGGCTGTTTTTGCTGATGAAATTAGTTTGAAAAAAAGAGATTTTCAAGATATACAGTTTGTTAAGGCTCGTATTCTACAAGAGGCTGATTTTTATAACAAGATACTAAAAGACGAAATATTACTTTTAAAAAATAGATTAATAGGAGTCTTGAAAGAGGGGGAGATATATCAAATTACCGGTTTTTATAGAAAAAATTTATTTTCGAAAAATCACTTTGAAATGATAAATAAAATAAAAAAAAATCTTTGCATAGAAGTCTTAGGCGTCTATAAAGACGTGACTTTCGATAATAAAGCAGGGTATTCGCCGAAGATTTTAAACAATGTCCATTTTTTACAATTTGCGCATACCAGAAAAATATATCAATGGATATTTTCAATGATTCTGTCAGAATTCAATGGATTTGACTATGTTAAAAAAGGCATTGCTTGCCAGCTCTTCGGACTCACGGGAGACGATATCGTTCATAGAAAACAACTTAATATCCTGATTATCGGAAAAGAAAAAGAATTTTTTTCACGATTCTCTAGTTTATTTCACGAATTATCAAAAAAAAAAAATACAGTCATAAAAATCGAAAATTTTCTTAGAGAAAATTATTTAAACACGAATTTTAATAATTTGACTAAAAATTTTCTTGAACAGATTATTTTTTTAGATATTGGAGGATCGAGTTTGATTTATATTCAAAATTTTGATAAATTAAACAGTAGAGATAAAGTCTTTTTATTTACAATATTAGATTATAAAAAAAAAACATTTAAGATTAAAAATCATTTAAAACAAAATCTGAATTTCAGTTTGATATGCAATATAGAGCAGGCAGAGGCTGTTTCTAAGGGCGTATCCAATAGACCCATTTCGTCCAACGAAGCGGTAATTTTCGATCTTGTATATATAATCAAAGACTCTGATTATGAAAATTTTGACAACAGAGTAACCAACGAAACTTTTAATAAATTTAACTATGAAAAGAGTAGCCTAAAAGACAAGAAGGACAGTTTTAAAAGCAAATCTATGAATTTATTTAGAATCTATCTAGATCTTGCAATCGCAAATTTTAAACCAGTGTTAACTTTAAAAAGCGAAAAAACAATAAAAAATGCCTATTTTTTAATGAAAATCGAAGAAAAAAAAAAAGTTTTTTACAATGATGAAAAGTTTTCTATACCTTTGAAAAAATTGGAAACGTTGATAAAAATTTCCGAAGCATTATGCAGAATGCGTTTGTCTAATCATGTAAACATCGATGATGTATTTGAATCTGTGAAAATTTTCAAAGAAGGGACGATGGGATATTTCTGACATAAAGAAACATGGATCTTTAAATTATTATATGTAAGTCATTAATGTCCTAGAATTTTTTAATTACTATTCAAATATTTACTTTAATTAAAATTTAATCAAATGCCTTCAAGTAGAGCTACTATACCCAGGTTAAAATCTATAAAAATAAAAGAACATTTAGACACTTTGGCGGAATCAAACGCTGTCTCTATTGACATAGGAGGGACTTTGGCAAAAGTAATAATAATGGACAATTTTATTGAAAATTTTAGATGTTTTGAAAAACCTATTCTCGTCCCTCATCAACATATTTATTCTCCTGAGCTTTCTATTTTTTTACCAGGAATCCGAGCAAACTTGCATTTTTTTTGTTTCGAAACTAACTATATCTATGAATGTGGAAGTTTCATAGCTTCTAATTGGAACAAGCTGCATCCATCAAAAGAAAAATTCTCCTTTTACGATCGGAAACTAAGAGCTACTGGAGGAGGTAGTTTTAAACACAAAGAGCTTTTTAAAAAACTAGACCTTGATCTATGCTGCAGAGACGAAATGTTCTGTACTGTAGTAGGAATGAATTTTTTAATAGCTTATGTAGATCATGAATTTTATACTTACAAAGATCTGAAATGTATCAAAAAAATAAGAAAAAATAAAATAAAATCCGTTCTACCACGTGTTACTCATTTTCCAAAGCATTTCCCACTGGAAAACATCGATCTAATCTTCCCTTATCTTCTGGTGAATATCGGATCAGGGGTTTCGATTGTAAAAGTGACTGGGAGAACGAGCTTTCAAAGAGTAAGCGGGTCTTCGCTGGGGGGAGGGACGTTTTGGGGTTTATGTAAATTGCTCACGAACTGCAAAAGCTTCGGTGAAGTAATTGAATTGAGTAAAAAAGGAGATAATTCGAAAGTCGATATGTTGGTTAAAGACATATACGGGGGAGATTATTCATCAATTGGTTTAAGTGAAAATGTAATTGCAGCTAGTTTTGGAAAATTAACAATGAATAAAGAAAAAAAAGGGGTTATTTTGGATTTTTTATTTTATACATATAATTCCTTATACTTTTTATTCTGGACATTCGTGAATATAATCTTTTCAATGCCATTGCTCGGATTCTTTCTAAAAAAAAATAAATTTATAAAAAATTTAACGGTGGAAAATTTACACAGCTCTTATTTTAATAATCATTTCAAAGCCAGAGATGTCACTCTTTCAGCGCTTCGCACAATCTCTTACAACATTGGTCAAATAGGTTTTTTGAACGCAAAAAGATTCGGTCTTCGTGAAATATATTTTGGAGGTAATTTTATCAGAAAGCATCCTTATACAATTGCTTCTATAAGTTACGCGGTTAAATTTTGGAGTAATGATAAAATCGGGGCTTTTTTTTCTCTTCACGACGGATATTTAGGAGCTTTAGGAGCTTTTTTAGATGGTAAAAATTATTTTTCAAATTGACTTTCTAAATATTGAGTTTATATCAAAAATAAATTGTCTAAACTAACAAATATTATATAAAATATTCAATATATATACGTTTGACAATAACAAATGGTAGCAAAAAAACTTCTCATAAAAATGTAAGCTTATTATTTCAAAAATTATATTCTATCTCACTTTTAAATGACTAAGAAGTATTTCTCTCTGGAAATTCCGGAGTTCGAAGGGTTCTGTTTGACTGATGATATATATATATTTAGAATATATGGAATTGAAAGTGAAAAACCCATCGTAAGAATAAATCAATTTCTTTTTGAAGGGAAATGGATTTTTTTGCAATTTATGCCAATTATTTTATCAGAAAGGTATCTCGGTACCAAAGATGACGAGTTGCAGAAGAAATGTAAAAAACAATGTAAAATTAGCAAACTTTGTTTAAATAATGAAAAAAAGGTCTTGAGACTTTATAGAATTCCTTTATTAATTAAAATAAAATGAAAAAATATATTTATCAATGTTTAATAAAAAAAAATATAATTTTAATACAAATTAATAAAAACATTTTATAAATGAATCCAATTGTAATAGATGGTAAAGGGCATCTTTTTGGGAGACTTGCTTCCGTCTGTGCAAAAGAGCTTTTGAGTGGGAGAAAAATAATAATAGTAAGATGCGAAAAAATTGAAATTTCAGGAAAGCATATAAAAAATAAATTTAAATTTTTGTCTAGATTTAAAAAAAGAACCAATACTAACCCTAGGCACGGACCTTTTCATTTCCGGTCACCGTCACAAATCTTCTGGAAATGTCTGAGAGGAATGATCTCTCACAAAACAAAAACTGGCACACGTGCTTTATTAAATATAAGATTATTCGAAGGAATTCCCATATCGTTAAAATATTATAAAAAAATGAAAATACCATCTGCTCTAAGAGTTATAAAACTTACACCGGGAAGAAATTACACAAGTCTGGGGCAAGTGTCAAGCGAAATTGGCTGGACGAGAAAAAAAATTGTAGACGAAATTCAGGAAATAAATCGTATTTCAAGGGAGAAAAAATCTTCCAGGAAAAAAGTTTATTTAAAAAAAGAAGAGAAAACATCCGATTCATACGATAAAATCATGGAAAAATATTTTGTAAAACTGCTACCTTTTGAAGAAAATAGATTCTCGAACATTATAGAAAAACCACAGTTCTGATAAAAATAGAGAAAAAATTATAAAACTAAAGAAGATTTTTAAGAACACGAAAAGATTGTATAATAGAGGCAGTTATAATATCAGATGTAATCGAGATGGAGTATTAACTGGAAAACTTAACGAGCTATGCTTAGTTATTATAGTTAAATTATACTATAACAAATATCCTAAAAACTGTATAGACAAAAAAAATATCTCAACCAGTATAAATTCGAACATAATTAATATATTTATAGATTGAATTTCCGAACACAAATTTATTTTCCAGGTCCAAATTTTTTATAAATAAAAACAATTAAAATTTAATTGAACAATACATTATCAATGGATGTAATGATACAAGAAGCTTCGACGGCAGCTGCTATCGCATTTTCTTTAACAGAAATTGGTTCCCAGATATAATTATCTAATGCATCAAAAGTGTCTCCATTTTCAATGTCTACGCCGTCCCAGCAATTTTTATTTCGGTGAGCTGTCGATAGTTTGCTAAGAATCAAGGTCGGGTCATATCCTGCATTTTCACAAAGTGTTCGAGGGATTATCTCTAAGCAACTTGCAAACTTGTTAAGAACTACCTGTTCGACTCTATTCAACGATTCTGCGTATTTTTTTATTTTGGCGACAAGCTTCATTTCAATGGACCCTGCGCCACCAACTATCCTCTGATCCTTGATGACTTTTTTTACAATCATAATTCCATCGTTCAGGCATCTTTTAATCTCTTCTAATATTTTTAAATTACTTCCTCTGATAACAATCGTATTAATTTCAGATACCAATCCTGATATAAGGACATATCTATCATTTCCTATCTGTCTCTCTTCTATCAAACTGCATCTACCGATCGAGTTTTCTTTTAAGTTTAATAAAGTTGACACTACTGCACCATTAGTCCCTTTTGTCAAACGAGTCATGTCGTCATTTGAGATTCTTCCCCCGCATAATATACCTCTTTCTGCAAAATACTGAGTAGCCAGATCACCTATTGGCTGTTTTGAGAATACCGCCTTAGCTCCTGATTTCGCGATCAAATCCAACTTTTCATAAATTAAACTCCATTCTGCATCTATCAATTCTTTATATTTTGAAATTTTTTTAATTTTTGTTTCAGAATCCATTTTTTCTGATTTCAGCTCAAGTTCAATATCCAAAAGAAGTATAAAAGGATATCTAATCTTTTTATACTGCTTTTCTGATCCCGCGTATGAAAATGGTTTTTTTATCAAAATTCCTTGGAATAAAAAGGAATCCGAAGCGCTTCCCCCGACGATTGATTTTACAGAAATAATATTTTGATCGAAATTAGACCCTAACGATATTCCGATATCCGCGATAATTTCAGAGAATATGTGCCTTTTTCCTGCTATAAATTTTGAATTCAAGCTTGTAGCACAACAGCTTATTAGAAATTTTTTCAATTCTTCAGTGGTTTGAAACTTTTTATTTTCACAAATCTCGCTTGAAAATTTATTAACTAACATAACACCTTTTTTGAAAATTTTAGAAATTTTTTTAATATGAATACCTTCGTCGTTTAATTTTTTAGCTGCATTTATAAATTCAAATGATAATAAACAAACTGTAGTAGTACCGTCGCCTACCTCATAATCTTGACTTTTTGCTATTTCTATTATAATTTTTGCTATCGGATGATTTATTCCTATAGAATTCAGTATTGTCGCCCCATCATTACTTATCAGATTATTTTTATCGGAAGTAAATAAAAATTTATCCATACTAGAAGGACCCAATGTTGTTTTGACTAGTTTCAGAACTTGATTAGAAATTTCTAAATTTATCGAAAGATATTTTTGAAAATCATCTAAGTAACCAGCGGTATCCGAAAAAAAAATCGACATGATTATTTAATTATATATTTGATATTAAGAATACGGTCAGTAGCCAAGTTTTTAAGAACTTTTTCAGATCATTAAATAGGGCGACCAGGAACTTTCGATTTTTCATAGTAAAACTATTTCATTTGAAACCACTAGGTGTTTAATTGATTTGAATTTCATACAGTATACTTCATTCGATTGTCTTCTATCCAAGTTTCGTATGATATAAATATTTTTTTCAAAAAAACTATTATAATTTAATACTTTAAAGAACACGAAATTTTTTAACAATTCCCTTTCGTCCAAATCTTTTCCGTAGCACCCATTCCTATTTTTATTTTTTAAAACACTAAAATTCCGAGACAAAAGATTTTCGGAATAATTTTTACAGAGAAAAATATAAGAAGTTGTGAAATTTTTTTCCGCTTCACTCAAGTTAAATCTACAAATACTATTTTTTTGAGATAGGATTATCAAATCTTCTATTTTCCATAATCTCAGCCTTAGATACGATTTGATAAGATACTTAATTCTATCAGTTTCATTTTTTTTTAGGGCATATGAAATAAGTTGATTTTTTTTTTTCTTATTTAGAATTAGTTTTTCTTGATAAATCAATAATTCTTTAAAATAACAAATTATTTTCCAATTAGATAATAAAAGTTCCGGAGAATTTTCTTCATTTAAAAAATAAAAAATCAAATTAGATATTGAATTAAAAAAATTCATAAATTTATTAATGCCTTATTTTATGATAAAAATAAAATTGAAAAGTGATTTATACTTTAATATATATTTTCAAATAAATCATCTGTTCTAATCAAAAATCGAGGGACGATATTCATCGATTGCATTTCTTGAAATAATAATTTACAAGCATACGGTATTTTCATCGGGATTAATTTTTTTTGAGTTCTCTCGTTCGTGATAAATCCGGTTTTAGGATCTAAAAATACATTAAATAAATCAGATGACAACATCAATCTTTCTAATGCTACTTCAGTAGCGCCAAAACTTACAATACAATCTCTTTCCATTTCTCCAAAACGCAGACCGCCCCCTTTACTTCTTCCTTCAATGGGTTGTTTTGTTAAATTAGACTTTTTTCCTTGACTTCTTGCGTGAATTTTATCTTGAACAACGTGTTTTAATTTTTGATAAAAAACAGGTCCCGATGTTATTCCGCAATTCAGGGGGAATCCTGAAATACCGCTGAAAAAAATTTCGTCCCCTGTTTTCTGGAATCCCAGCGACTTAAGTCTTTTGGATATATGATTGGCATTTTTTAGTTGGAAAGAATCTCCGTTACTAAATTTTCCTAAAACCGAAGAAGTTTTAGAGGCGACTAATTCTAATATCTTCCCTATTGTCATTCGACTTGGAAATCCATGAGGGTTCATTATCAAATCGGGGATTATGCCATAGTTTGAAAACGGCAGATCTCTGTTTGAACATAAAAGACCACATATTCCTTTTTGACCGTGTCTTGAAGAAAATTTGTCTCCAATTTCCGGTTTTCTACATTGCCTTATTATTATCTTAATGAAAAACATGTCTTGATTATTTGCTGTCGAAAAAATTTTTTTTATAGTATTGTTTGTATTTTTCTTAAAGACCATTTCGAAAGAATTATTCTCAGCGTTGGCCATGTGATTTTTTGAGTTTTTATATATATTTGGAATATTGTAATTTTCAAAATTAATAATACTAGAAATATCATCTGTATATATTCCTTCTTTGGATATTAATTTATATCTTTTAGAGGAATAATTTCTAAAAAAACCGTAGTCAACACTGGAACGATTCAAGATTATCGCGTCTTCGATATCGTAACCCGAATAAGACATTATGCAAATACAAGAATTTACACCTCCTGACAGCCAATTATTTCCTATTACGTTCATTGCTTTAGTTTTCACTAGTGGTTTTTGAGGATATATTAATAAAGATAATACAGTGTCTTCCCTGTTTTCTTGGTTGAACGATATTGAACTTATGGCTTGCTTGTTCATCGCACATTGATAGGTATTTCTCGGGGATTGGTTATGTTCTGAAAATGGAACAAGACTTCCACATATTCCCAATATTATATCCGAAGATAGTTCTAAATGCGTAGTTTTTAAAGTTACATCTGTTTTTTCAACTGCTATCAGCGCATTATTTTGCTCGTTAACGTCTAAAAATTCTATGAAACCAGTTCTTAATAAATCTTTAAAAAAAATTAAACCTTTTTTAATTAAGTTTGGTCTAATTTTTTCGATAAGAATATTTCCATTTTTTATTATATTCAGAGGTCTACAGACTCTTCCCGAATCTGTGTATATATTGACTATATTTATCGAAGTTTCCCAGTAAAATGAAACAAATTCGCCAATATATCCGAGTCTTCTCATTTTCCGAAGACTATATAAAAATGCTGATGTATTCGCATGAATACCAATATAAATTCCATTTAAAAAAACATTTGAAATATTTTCTTTTTTTTTAGTAGAATTTGAAAAAAAGAAACCATTTAATCCCAATCCCATGTCATAACATAAATCTAGTATATAGCTCTGATTTTCTTTGTTAGAAATATGGGATAAAATTGATAAATTTTTTACTAACCCACAGGATTCTCCTTCTGGGGTGTCGATGGGGCAAATTGCTCCCCATTGCGATGAATTTAAAAACCTAGGCCCGGTTGATTTGCGAATTTTTTTAAATCCCGTAGTAATTTTTGTGGTTCCTGAAAATCCTGATATATAGGAAAGTCTCGAAATTGTCTGAGTTATTCCGTTTTTTTCAAAAATATACTTCTTAATACTCCAGTTACCTGTAAGCAGAGCGATTTCCAATCCATTCGAAATCAAATCCTGTCTAAAAGAACTAGAGTAATCAAAAAAAAAAATTTTTCTCGTTTTTTGGTTATAAAATTCATTGTATTTTGTTAATTCAGTATTAGCTTTTTTGAAGAGATCTTCAAACAATAGAGAATAAAGCTGGCCAGAAAGCTCTAGTCTTTTGTTTCCGTAATAATCTTTGTCGTTAGAAAAATTAGGTTTATTTAAAAACAGCAATAATCTCCTGGTCATCATAGAAATCAAGTTCCCCTTTTCGATGTTGATAGAATATTTTTTTGAATGAGAAGTTATCTGGTTAAGTATGAATTTGAAAACCAGATTATTAATTTTTCTTTTATTTTCATAAGAATCTGTTAAAGGTTTGTATAAAATTTTTTTTTCTATCGAATCATAAAATCTTAAGTTCAGCCTATTTGAAAGATAAAGAATAGCTTGTTGCTTAGACACAATCCCTAGCATTCTATTTTCATAAATACTATGCTCTAAAACTTCTGCAAATTCTGTCCCGATAACTTCGATGATATCTTGCTCTCTTTCTATACCCAGAGATTTAAAAATAATAATCAGAGGTATGTCCTCTATGAACACATTATGTCGAAAATAAAAGTTTTTATTTTTTAAAACTACTGAATTTTTTGACCGTCGTGATTTAAATTTAGTATAAATTGTTGCTGATAAATTCCCAGAATAATCCTGTTCAATGCTAATTTTATTTAATGTAAGCTGTTCTTGAATTAGAATTATTTTTTCTGAACCTCTTATTATAAAATATCCTCCTGGGTCTAGAGGACATTCGTTTACATTCGAAAAATAATGTTCGTCTTTATTGGATAAAATACATTTTTTACTCTGCAACATTATAGGCAGTCTTCCTATAAAAATATTTTTTCGTATAAATTTCTTTGATTGAAAATAGTAAACAATATCTCCGCATAAATTTGCAGAATACGAAAGATCTCGTAGTCTACATTCGTTCGGGGGAACTGTAAATTCTGTGGTTTTTTCAAAGTTCGTAACTATACTAACGTTTACCGAAACATATTTTAAGAAAAATAGACTATTTTGAACCAACTGACTTACTTTTAATTTCAGTATAATTTTTTTCAAATCTACTTTTAAAAAATAATCAAATGACTCGATCTGTTGCCATATTAATCCCCTAGTTTTTAGATAAAGCAATAACAAATTATTATTTTTAATTTTTCTCATAAAATGCGGTATTAGCTCAATTGGCAGATAGCCTCAAGCGCAGGTCTCATATAAACGTGTTATCCTGAGGTCGTGAGTTCGAGAGCATACATCTCATGTACCGCATCCTAATCCAATGGTCCTAAATTGCTTTCTTTGATGCTTCCTATGGCTTGAGAATGATCACAATTGTCTCTGACGCCGATTATTCTTATCCTGATTATAATTTCACTCGATATCTTTCTTTTTAATCTTTTACAGATGAAATTATTTGATTTGCTATTATAAAAATAACTCGATGGTATAAATTGTTTGGCAACGAATATCTGTACCATCCCCATTTCACAAAAAAATCCCAGTTTTGTTATATTGGTTACAATTGCATCTAATATCTCTCCTTTAAAAATTTTAAGTGTCAATGCTTTATATTTTAAAAGAAACAAAGCAGATGAAGATCCTGGTAAAAATTTTCCATTTTTAAAATCTTTATTGAATTCTAAAACAATAATAACAATTCCAAAAGAACTGATTTTTTTTCCTTCAACTGTTGCAAGAAGAGAAGATAGGCAAAAGTTCTTGTAATCTTTATTAAGATAGATTGGTGCTAAATAAATATTTTGTTGCAATGTAGTTAAAAAATACATTGGGGGAATAACGCAGTGGTAGCGTGTTTGTTTTGCAAGCAAAAAGTCGTGGGTTCGAAAATAATAAAGATATATCCCACTTTCTCCAATAAAAAAACGAAATTGTTTTTATGTTAATAAATATAGACGAAATTTGTATAGATTTTCCTTATCAATTTATTAATCCTGAACAAATTCAATTTTTATATCTAATCAAAAAATTAATGGATAGAAACTGCCACGGGGTTATGGGCTTAGCATTGGCGACTGAAATCGCTCTGCCTTTGATCAATTTTTTTTTTTCGTATAAAAAATTTAGACTCTTTGAAACTCGAATGATATATTGTACCACAAACAGTTTCTCCATAGATTTGATAATCAATAAAGTTAAGAATTTTTTGAAAAATAGAATTTTAGATGATAACTTTAAAAGAAGAATTTCTTGTGTCTCAGAAAAAAAAAGTCTTTGTGTCAATTCAAAGGTTAGCATTTTTAGTAAAAAAAATGAGATCGAGGATTTTTGTAAAATTTTGAGTATCCCGAAATACTCAAACAAAGGGGATATCATGGAAAAAGTTAAATCATATTGCTACTATTTTTTAAATTTTCAAAAAAACCATAACGAATTAAGTGATCGTATATGGTCTTTAGATAATTTTAGAAAAGTAGGATTAAAAAAAAAAATTTGCCCGTATTTTTTATCCAAAAAAATAATATCAAACTCAGAAGTTTTAATCGTAGACACAAATGATTTATTTTTTAACAAAATACTATTAAATTATTCTAAAAAACATTTTTCCAGATGTTTTTTGTTTTTAGAAAATTTTTTTGATATGAATTTAATCTTGTCAAAGTTGAAATACCCTATGGTAAATACCGTAATAATAGATGATGCGAAAAGAGGTTTTTTGATTTTAAAAAAAAAATTATTTGTTTATAAAAGACAAAATGAAAATTGTCTAAATAATATTCGAAAAAAAAAATATCTAAAAAATGAATATTTAGAGTATTTTTTTGACAATTTTTCACATTTGAATGATATTAAATCCTTTTCAATAGGTCATGCTCTGAAAAATTCTATAAGAATTTTTCATTTATTAATTAATACAGAAAAAATATTGAACTTTTTTATTTCTATATTTGAAAAAAAAAAATATATCAAATGGTCCCTGGCTAAATTTGTCAATTTTTTTTTTACCTATGGAATTTTTCACGGTACATGTTTAAAGGACATATGTATATTTTCTCAAAATTTATATGGTATATCGAACAAATTAGGATTGTTGCAACATAGGACTTTTAACGGGCTTAAACTTTTTGGAAATTTCATGAACAAAATTAGAATTTTGTATATTACAGCAAATGAAAACAACAATATAATATATTTTCCATACTCGACAAAATTAGTTAATATTCTGGAGCCTAAAATGCAATTATTTTCATGCGATTCGTCTGTATTGATTAGAGAAATTTTAGAAAAATTTAAAATAGTTTTCTTGACAATATACACAATCGATACCTTTGAAAATATCTCTTTTATAACTGACTACAAATTCAGAATATTCGGAGATTTGAAATGTATCCATACTAATAATTTCGTTATATTCAATTTTCCAAATATAAAAAAGAATTTTTTTTCATCAGATAAAAAAGACAATTTCAAAAAAATCAAAAAATCTGATTTTTTATTTCATAATATAAAAAAAACCTTTTTTAACGGGTCTCTAATTTTATTCAAGAATTTTATTCAAATAGAAAAAATTTTGAAATATGAAAACGGTAAAGATAATAAGAACAAGATTTTCAAAGATTTAAATGTTTTTAGCGAAAGTAATGATATCGGAAATTCTATTTTCGCATTTCAAGAATTCAGGCTTTCATGTGATCTGGGGTATAAATCAATTTTTTTAGGATTATACAACGGCGTAGTGATGAAAATAAATTTGGATAGCAGATATAGGGAATTTATCTTTTTTTCTAACAAATTTAAGTGCCCATATTCAAGTTTTTTGAAAAAATATCCAAACAAAATCGCATTAATGAAAAAAAATTTTACTGAAGAAACCTTTTCTAAGTTTTTTTTAAATTTGAGTATGGCGTCATACTTAAATTATTTTACACTATCGAAAATGAGGAAGAATATTTTTTTTTTTTTAAATTTGAATGAAAATATAAAATTAAACAAATCGTCGTCTGGTATAAAATATTTTTCAAAAACAGGAGACTTTCCATAAATAAATAATTATAGTTAAATATAATTAAATTGTATAAAAAATCATTAAATAGAATGTATTCGAGGTGGAAAATAAATAAAAAAAAAGAAAAGTATACTCATTCCACGAGGATAAAGAAAGGTCCTTTTTCAAAATCCGAACAAGTGTCAATAGATACTGCATTAAAAAAAGTTTTAGAAGAAGAGGGTCTTTTTTTCGAAGAAACTGGTGCGAGAAAAATTTTGACAATGACAAGAAATGGATTACCGAAAAATTTTTGGAAAAGAGTTGCGGAATATGTGCCTTGTAGAACTATCGAATCAATATATGATCATACTAGGAGGAGACTTTCTTCTCAAAATTATAAAGGAAAATGGACATTTGAAGAAACTCAAAAACTCAATGAATTGGTAGTTATTCACGGAAAACGTTGGACTAAAATAGGCCACTGTTTGAATAGATTGCCTGGCGCATGCTACGATAAATGGAGAGATGCTTTGAAAATAGGAGAAAAAAGACAGAAAGGCAAATGGAATCAAGAGGAAAGATGCAAATTGTTACAATTAGTCACTTTGCAAAAAAGTCACGAAATGATAAGAATTTTAAAAAACGATAGATCCATAAGATGGACTGATGTTGCCGAAAAAATCGGCACAAGAAGTTATCTGCAATGCAGAAATGAGTGGACTCGTTTTTTTAGTCCTGGTTCAAAAACACAATTGACCATCGCTGATACGATAGAATTTATAAATAAAATTTTCTCATCTGATATATCAGATGAAACTGAAATAAAATGGGGCGAACTGATTTACGGCGTTCCAGCTCATAAAACTTACAATAAATGGCGCTCTTTGTGTAGAAAATATATTAATATAAAAAATCTAGATAAAAATTATTCAAATTCATTTAAAAACTCTGTTTACATTATCAAACAAAATCTTCCTGTTTTGGTAAAAAAAAATAAATAAACGTAGGTAGCAAAAGCGGTTAACGAACATCAGACATCAATTTTGTCTATAGTTTTGGAATAACATGGTAGAAATCCATTCAATATATCTTAAACTGTTTTCATAAATGTTAAACCAGTTTTTCCACAAGTTAACCTATCTTTATGTTCTGCCAAATAACACCCGGGTGCTTCAGGTGATTCTTTTTTTTTTCTTAATAAAATCCCGGTTTGAATCGAATAATAATTTAAGACTCTTAACTTTATTTTAGCCGAGATATGTTTATTCTTTTTAGGTTTTGTATAATTTTTTTTTTTTCTTTTTTTACCTCCTCCTCTCAAAGACAAGTTTTTAATACTTTTTTCAAATAAAACACTACTCATTATCATTTCTCTCATAGCAACTTTATCATAAACTTTATATAACAAATGGCTAAATTTTTTATCAAACATTATAATAAAAGACACCTGTATTAATTATTTAAACGATTGTTAATATATTGATTTTTAATTTTTTAATATATTAACTCGAATATAGTTAAAAATTTCAGTGTAATTCTTGGACCAAGTTCTTGTATTCTTACATCTTTCCCAGATGACGAGAATATATATCGATGAAATCTTACAAAAATATAATTATTTTCGTGAAAAAAAGATAAAACCTGTCTACTTCTGAAATTAGGAGTTTGAAAAAACAAAATTTTAATCATTCTTGAAAGAAAAATACCCTTTTTTCCTCTAAAGTTTTTTAAAATTAGCTCTGAATTGGCATTTGTATTTTTATCCAATTTATACAAGTTTCCAGTTATAGTAAAAGAATCTAACCTATATGAAATTATAAAATTTGATTTTATATCTATCTGCCATAAGAAAATGAATTTTTTTTTTTTTACTAACACTAATAGATTTCGATATTCTTTAATTTTACAATATGTTATCAATTGTCTTATTTTATAATTTTTCCTTTTAAAATATCTCGATAAAGGAGTTATTTTCAGTAATCCTTTTATAAAAATTAAATTTTTTTTCTCGAAAACCACTGATGTTGTAATCGCGGTTTTTATACTACTGGTATTCATCTTTCAATAAATACTCGACAAAATTTGTAAATATAATAAATTATATATTTATTAGTGTTAATTGCATACGTGGCCGAGTGGTTATAATGTACACACAAGGCGAGAGATTAGAACAAGAAATATCTCTTGGGGTCCCCCTGCGCAAGTTCGAATCTTGTCGTATGCGAAATATATAATGGAATACATCTGCGGAGAATGCGGCGGTTTTACAGAAATAAAAGTCGAACAAGCAGTTTTGTGCAATTTTTGCGGGTCTAGAATTTTATACAAACCCAGAACCAAACAAATTCTCGAATACGAAGCTCGTTGACTATTTAATAAAATTTTATAAATAAATTTAAATAAATTGAAATAAATTATAAAATAAATTTGTATATTATCAATTTTTTATATAATATTGTTAAATGGAAAAGGAAAAGACTACCAATGAAGGAATAATTTCTAAATTAAGACTTATAATAAAGAGTGGTAAATTGACCATAGGATTTAAAACGACAATCAGAGCATTAAAAGAAGGAAAATGCAGATTAATAGTAGTTGCCAACAATTGCCCGCCCACCAAACGTTTAGAAATTGAATACTATGCAATGTTATTCAAATCGTCTGTCCATCGTTTTTATGGCTCGAATTCTGAACTCGGAATAGTATGCGGGAAAATTTTCACCTGTTCATGCTTAGGAATAATTGATTCCGGGGATGCTGATATTGAGAATTTTTTAGATTAAATATAATGATTTGAATTCCAGGCCCATCCTTTTTTTATATATATAATGGATAATATAATTCCTAGATTCAAAATGATCCTTGTCGGGGACGGAGGTGTGGGTAAAACGACTTTCGTCAAAAGACATTTGACTGGTGAGTTTGAGAAAAAATATATAGCAACTTTAGGAGTAGAAGTTCATCCTCTAAAATTTTTTACTAATAGAGGACCGCTTATATTTGATATATGGGACACTGCCGGGCAGGAGAAATTCGGCGGATTAAGAGACGGGTATTATATACAGGGTCAGGCCGCGGTAATAATGTTTGACGTTACTTCTAGAATCACTTACAAAAACGTGCCTAATTGGCATAGAGATTTAATTAGAGTATGTGATAATATACCAGTTGTGTTAGTTGGTAATAAAGTAGATATCAAAGACAGAAAGGTCAAGGCTAAACAAATTACATTCCATAGAAAGAAGAATCTTCAATATTATGACATTTCTGCAAAATCGAATTACAATTTCGAAAAACCATTTATCTGGTTAGGCAGAAAACTTACAGGCGATCCTAATCTGGTATTGGTCGAAAGTCCTGCGCTTGCTCCTGCAGAGATACAGATCGACGAGAATAGAAAACAAGAAATGGAAAACGAGCTAAATCAGGCCCAACAGATAGCCTTGCCTGACGATGACGATGATCTATGATGAAGTAGCCTAAAAAGGCTTCAAGAATAGAAGAAAGTTTAAAAAATTGTTTACAAAAAAAAAATTATAGTTTTTTCCGACGGAACTATTTTTCTTATAAATTTTTTTAATAATTCATTAATTAAGCCGATTTTTCAAATAAAGACATATTTACTAGTACTACTTGACCAACGTTTTTATCCGGTCTGTAACAAGAATCTCGAAAATTATCGATTTTTTAGATAATGTTTTATTTCTATCTCGAATCTTCGTTATCCAAAATTATTCAATATAACCTAAAAAACATTACAGAATAATTATTTTTAAATATCGATATTTAGACTGAACCTCTGTATTTAGCAACAGCTTTAGTTCCTTCAGAAATAGAATGCTTTGCAAGTTCTCCTGGTATTAATAAGCGTACTGCAGTTTGAATTTCTCTAGCTGTCAAAGTTTTACTTTTATTAAATTGGTTTAAGACAGAAGCTTCTTTAACTATCCTTTCGAATAGATCCCCTACAAATGAATTCATTATATTCATGGCTTTTGAAGAAACTCCTATTTTTGGATGGACTTGCCTAAGAACTTTATAGATATAAATTGAATATGTTTCAACTCTTCTTTTTTTACTGATTCGGCCTATTTTGCCACCGATTGGTGTAGGATTGTTATTTTTTTTATTCATTTATTAAAATACATTTCAACAGTTTTGAGTGCTAAGTATATTAATATACAATGGCTTCCTGTAATTGTATGAAATACCCGTTTTTTATGAAGTAAAGACATACTTGCTTTGTGGTTATGTGATTATAAAATATAGAATGATAAACAGAACATTGGCTCTGAGGAAATTGGGAATAAAAAGTAAAATATTCGACTGGCTATGTTTTTTACTAGGGGTCGTCAGTTTTATACCTCGAAAATTAGAAAAAGTGGCTAAAAATTATTATTTGAATATTAAAAGTTTAAACATTGTCAAAAACTCGATAATATTAAAAAAGGTTCACTATATTCAAAAATGGAAAAATAGGATGAAAGCGCGAATTAAAAAACAAAATACAGATAAAATAGACACAATGAATGAACAAATGCCTACATATAACTTAGACGAAGTTATAAAAAAAAGATTTCCTAATTTTTCAAATGCATTTGAAATTTTTTATGAATCATTTATATTATATTTTTTAGAAGCAGGCTTCAATTCGAATATTTTATTTAAAGAAAATTGTTTCAATGTAAGGAATATTTTCTACTTCGAAACCACAAATCTATTGACTACCAAGCCAATGATTAGAAAATTGTTCAGAAGCGAAGATTCTCTCCATTTCGAAGCAATTTTAGGAGGAAAAAGAAGGATATTTATTATACCTAAGAATTTTAATTCATATAAACGAATTGCAAGGTTTGAAATATATTTATATGAATTTTTTGAAAATATATATCACATTGTGCTTAAAAAATTTATACTATTGAGAAAAAAAAAAAAATTATATCAAATAAATAAAATACAATTTGAAAACTTTGCTTATATTTTTTCAGATTTAAAAAGATTTTATACATATCCAAAAAAAAAAAGTATACATGGAAACATATCGATAAGTAACTTTTCAAGATTTAATGAATATCCATCAATTTTTCCAAACAATGTACAATTTACAAAATTAATTTCAGCCTGGGCTTATTCGAAAAATATTTTATTCCATTATAAAAATAATATTTTTTCAAAAATAGTTTTTTCAAAATCAATGATAAAAAAATACGTAGATGTTAAATTTCTGCTATTTTCAAACTCATCTTTGATTTCTGATATAAAAAACGAACATTTTATAACTCATATATTTTCAGATAAACTTATTGCAAAAAAGTCATTAACTAGTTGCATAATAAATTTGAAGTGGATTTCTGATTTGATGGCATTTAGATCAAAAATTTTATACTGTCCCCAAAACTATCTCGGTATTAATATCAAAAGAATAAACCCTTTTTATATAGAAAAAAAAAGTTCTTATATTTTTTGTAATGAAAATAACAATAGAAAAAAATTTAAAGAAAAAAAAAACTTTTTCAATGAATTTTATACGAAGAAAAAAATCATTTTTTTCAGGGAAATAAGCCACTGTCACCCTTTGAGTTCTGGCGACTATTCTTTATCTTTAATTTTACTTAGCGTTTAAAATATATTAATTTTTAAAATAAAAATAGTATTATTTTTTAATTAAGATAAGTATTATGGTAAATTTCAATCTACCTCAGGTGAGAGAAATAATGAATAAAAAAAATAATATTAGAAACTTGTCAGTTATTGCACACGTTGATCACGGAAAGTCGACTTTGACAGATTCTTTAGTGGCTTCAGCGGGAATAATTTCTATGGATAATGCAGGTGATGCTAGGCTTACAGACACCAGAGCAGATGAACAGGAAAGAGGGGTCACGATAAAATCAACTGGTATCAGTTTATTTTTTGATCTACCAGAAGGAGTGTCGCTTCCCAAGACTTGCGATGGTAACCAGTTTCTAGTGAATTTAATAGATTCTCCTGGACACGTTGATTTTTCTTCCGAAGTCACTGCTGCACTGCGCGTTACCGACGGCGCTTTAGTAGTGGTTGATTGTGTTGAAGGCGTAAGTGTCCAAACCGAGACGGTTCTCAGACAAGCTTTGACAGAAAGAATTAAACCAGTTTTAACTGTAAACAAACTGGATAGAGGTTTTCTTGAATTACAAGCAGAAAACGAAGATTTATATAAAAATTTCACAAAAGTAATTGAAAATGCAAATGTAATCATGGCAACATATCAAGACGAATTTCTAGGGGATGTCCAAGTGTATCCAGATAAAGGAACGGTTGCCTTTTCAGCTGGATTACACGGATGGGCTTTTACATTAAACCAAATGGCTAGAATGTATGCAAAAAAATGGAAAATTGAAAAAGAAAAATCAGAAGATTTTGTCAAAAAACTTAGCAATCGGTTATGGGGCGATAACTTTTTTGATGCAAAAAACAAAAAGTGGTTAAAAGCCGAATCTAAAGGCTCTATTAGATCATTCTGTCATTTTATTCTAAATCCGATAAGAAAAATCATTGATTTAGCAATGGCTGATCAAATTGATGATATCGAAAAGGCGTTAAACGGGTTCGGTATGAAACTAACTTCCGATGATAAAAAACTTAAACAAAAAACTCTTATGAAAAGGGTTATGCAAAAATGGTTGCCTGCTCATTTGGCATTAACTGAAATGATAATACTCGAACTTCCTTCTCCGGAAAAAGCCCAGTCATATCGTGTCGATACATTGTACGAAGGTCCTCTAGATGATATAGTAGCAAATTCAATACGAACTTGTGATCCTACTGGACCTTTGACCGTATACATTTCAAAAATGATTCCATCGTCCGATAAAGGAAGGTTTATTGCATTCGGTAGAGTTTTTTCTGGAACAGTAAAAACAGGACAAAAAGTTAGAATTATGGGCGCAAACTATGTTCCGGGAAAAAAACATGATCTAGCTATAAAAAATATCCAAAGAGTACTTTTGATGATGGGGAGAAAGGTAGAAATCGTCGATTCTGTTCCGTGCGGTAATACAATAGGATTAGTAGGACTAGATCAATTTTTACTAAAATCAGGAACCTTGTGTGATCATGAAGAAGGGTATCCCCTGAAAAATATGAAATATTCAGTTTCACCTGTGGTCAGAGTGGCTGTTGAACCTAAAAATCCAGGAGATCTACCAAAGCTAGTCGAAGGGTTAAAAAGACTTTCTAAATCAGACCCTCTCGTTCTATGTAAAACAGAAGAGTCGGGCGAACACATCGTTGCCGGAGCCGGTGAATTACATCTTGAAATCTGTCTAAAAGATTTACAAGAGGATTATATGAATGGTGCAGAATTAAAAATATCCCAACCAATCGTTTCTTTTAGAGAAACAATTGCCGGTATTTCAAACCCAGAACAAAACGGAGTTTGTTTGTCGAAATCTCCTAATAAACATAACCGCTTATATGTTTACGCAGAGCCATTGCCAGAGGGCTTGTCCGAAGCTATTGAAGATGAAAAAATTACACCTAAAGAAGATTTTAAAGCAAGAGCGAAAAAACTCAAAAATTTATATCAAATGGATGAAGAATCTGCCAGAAAAATCTGGTCATTTGGACCAGATGCAAACGGGCCGAATCTTTTGATCGACAAAACAAAGGCTATCCAATATTTAAATGAAATCAAAGATTCATGTAGTTCAGGATTTCAATGGGCCACTAAAGAAGGGGCTCTTTGTGGTGAGATGATGAGAGGGATTTCTTTTAATATATTGGACGTGACTCTTCACGCCGATTCCATCCATAGAGGAGGAGGGCAGATTATTCCTACTGCTAGAAGATCCTTTTACGGCGCACAATTGATGGCAAAACCTAGATTAATGGAACCTGTTTATCTCGTAGAAATCCAATGCCCAGAACATGTCGTTGGTTCAATTTACGGAGTCTTAAATAAAAAGCGAGGACATGTTTTTGAAGAAAACCAGCGTATAGGGACACCTATCTATAATGTCAAAGCGTATCTACCTGTACAAGAGTCTTTCGGTTTTACTGCGGATTTAAGAGCAGCGACTTCGGGTCAAGCTTTCCCTCAATGTGTATTTGATCATTGGCAAATGATTCAAGGCGATCCTTTGGATCCAAATGACAAAACTAATGAACTCGTTAAAAGTATAAGAAAAAGAAAAGGCATGAAAGAAGAGATTCCTGGTATCGAAAACTACTATGATAAACTTTAAACACTTTTTTAAATATAAAATTTTTTTTTCAAAGAAGGTATTGAATTTATTTTTAATTTATCAAGGGAATATTTAATTATATCGGGATGATAATGTAGTAGTAATTAATATAATAAATTAAACATAACAATGTGTTTTTTAATAGACAAAATTGTTTTGTCAAAACATTTACACGAGGCTTTTAAGTTTATGAAATGAATTTTATTATAAATTATTGGAATTGTGCTGAAAAATTTTAAAATGCTATTTTTCCAATACCGATATACCGTAGACATGCTCATCACATGATTAACCATCGGGTCTTTTTTCATTGCTCTGTAAAAAGGAGATGTGTTTATAAGATTTTTTTTCTTCGAAAATCTCTTTCTTTCGCGCAAGCGCCATTTTATCAAGCTACTTATAGTTCTAGTATAAAATTTTTTAGAAATTGGATCATTCTGAGCCAATCTTTCCATAATAATAAATATATTTTTTACAAATCCAATAAACACACGTGTCGTTAAAAGTTTATATAAATTGCGATACAATGAAAACTATTGAATGCCTGACGACTTTATTGAATAAAAGGCTATGGGATACTCTTTCTATCCTTGTATTAAATTTTAATATCTTTATAAAAGAAATATCAATGTTTAGAAATAAAAAAAAAAAAAATCTATTTTGGAAAATTATATTCCAGGAGTTGAAAAAAATATTTTTTGAATTTTCCGATATATTAAGTAAAAATACAAAAAAAGATCATTTCGCTGCATTTATCATAAGTTTTTCAAAATACAGCTTATCTTTTCAGAAAGATAAATTTCTTTTCTACCACCTCTGTTTATCAGTTTTCGAAAATGTAAAAAAAAGAAGCGTATTGGATTTTTTCATAGGTTTAGAAATTTTAAGAATATCATACAAACTAAAATTTCGTAAATACGCGGATTCTTTTTTTTCCAGATATAATAAACTAAAGAACGATAGTTTATTCAATAAATTCGTCTTTATAAAGTTTAAAAAAGAAATATCTGAAAAAACAATTTTTCCGAATAATTTCAGAAACCAGGAATTCAAAAATATAGACGCTGTTTATAGAAATTCAAATAATGATTACTTGTCTAATACGGTTAATATAGAGAATTCGTTAAAGAATAGCGAAAATCATAGATTAGGTATTCTGATATTGGATTTGGAAAAATGCTTTAAAAAAAAATACTATGATAATGTTTTTAGAATTTCAAATTTAAACAAAAAAAACTGGCTGCTAGATTTAAATCTAAAAAGAACATTGGTTAGAAATACTAAAAAAGTCCTATTCATAGAAAATCCTTCATATTTTTTTATACCTAAGTATGTACAAGGTTTTTTGACGAAGGGTATTTTTTTAAAAAATTTTACGAATGAAGCTAGCAGGATTTTAATAAAAAATCTGAAATTGAAAATTAGGTATTCGGTAATAGGCAGGTCTATGAAACTTTTCCCCTCAAACGTTATACGAGTAATAAGAGATTCAGAAGAAAAAATATTGACAAAAACACATAGGAATTTTAATAGACAGATAGTCGATTTTATACACAGAAAGTCTCTAGAAAAGAGTCTTTATTTTGATAAAGATTATCTTTTTATCAAGAAACATAAAATTTTAAAAAGAATTAAACTTATGATTAAAAAGACAAACTTCTGATTGTTTTAAATGGATAATTTAACCTAGTCTACCTATATATTTTTTTTAATTAAAAAGACTGATTTGTAATTATAAATTAAACCATCTATCATTTAAGAACGGCCTGTTTTCGCAACACATTATTTAAATGATATTTACTTGAAAAATGTTTTTTGAAAAAAATCTCTCCTCTGAAAATCTTTTTGGAACAATATTTACAAATAAATTCATCGTTCAAGTGATTTAATTTAAAATACCAATTAGGCAAAATATTATTTTTATAGAACTGATATCTATACACTATGTTATAATATCTAGACCGGATTTGCGGATTTCTGAAAACAAGAAATTTTTTTATTTGAGCATTAAATTTGTTAGAAAAATCTCTTAGATTATAAAAAAAAAACATTTGTGATTTACTTTGGTAGGTTATTTGGTTATGAAATAATGAAAAAAAAGGTTTTTTTTTAAAAACCAATATTGTGTGACGTAAAATACATTCTAAATTAACAAAATTTATCAATATATCTAAACCATTTTTCGTATTACATTTTTTAAATTTTTTTTTTAAACACACTCTATTTATACAATGCTGGATATTCCATTTACAAGAGGTCAAGTTACGAAAATAAGAAGTCATAAAACAATGGCTTTTAAAATTTTTCACGATAAAATTTTTTTTCAAGAACTTTATTTTACAAGTCCGATTTGAAAATAAAAAATCTGATTTAAAAGTTCTTCGACTACCGAGAGTTTTTTTTGTTTTATTGTTTAAGCATATTAAATATTTATAATCGTCATAAATACCAAATTTCTTTTTAAAGGAAAAGCTTTTTAAAACACCAAGACTTATGTTTCTATAAGTATGTAAAAAAAAATTTTTGTGCAATTTCGTAAACAATTTAAACCATTGTCTTGTTCTACAGTAATAAAAATCAATTATTTTTAATGAATTTTTATAAATTGATTTAGAAAAATTAAGATCATTGATAAAAAAAGTATATTTTATATCCAATTTGTTCATTTCACTAATTTGAAAGTTTAGAATAATATCGGGTTAAGCCTCTTTTTTAAAAATTTATGTATTTAAAGCGTGATATTTAAATAACTAAAATGACCAATACAGATATCGATCGAAGAAATGTGGCTATTAGGAAAAATTCGGAACGGTTTTCTACAAAAAGAAATGATAATAAAAACAATAACATAGGTTATTCGAAAGTTTTAGTAGAAAAACACAGACATCCTGGAGTTTTTGTAGCTAGGGGAAAGGAAGATGCTTTATGTACAAAAAACTTGATACCAGGAGAATCTGTATACAATGAGAAAAGGATAGCTGTAAAAGGAGAATTTGAAAGTTTTGAATTTAGAGTCTGGAATCCATTTAGATCAAAATTAGCAGCTGCTATTTTAGGAGGAATAGATGATATTTTTATCAGAAATGGCATGAAAATCTTATATCTAGGGGCAGCTAACGGCACGACTGTTTCTCACATATCCGATTTAGTCGGAAATACCGGTACGGTATATGCAGTCGAATTTTCACATCGAAGTGGGAGAGATCTTTTATCTGTCGCGAAAAAGAGGACTAATATAATTCCAATTATAGAAGACGCGAGGCATCCCCATAAATATAGAATTTTTTTAAACATGGTAGATTGTATCTTTTCTGATGTCGCCCAGCCCGATCAAGCAAGAATTTTGTCAATAAATGCCCGTCATTATCTTCGAACTGGAGGTTTTTTCATAATAACAATAAAAGCAAGCTGTATCGATTCTACCATGGATCCGACAGTAGTGTTTTCAAAGGAAATACAAAAACTTCAAAAAGAAAATTTTAGGCCAATTGAACAAATCACACTCGAGCCATACGAAAGAGACCATGCGATGGTTTTCGGGAGATATCGATTACAAAAATTTGCTAAGTGAAATAACTCGAATTTAAAAATTCCTAACGATTTCAAATCAGGTTATGATGAAAATATCTAATTAACAAAATATTTAAATAAATATTCCTTTTAAAAAAACTATGAATAAAAAAAATGTAGACCTGAGACGTTATGTAATAGAGGCCAATTTAAGACTCGCTAATCTGAAATATTCAAGATTTATTTTTAATAACTTCGATATATTTGATCCATTAAATTCTTTTATATCAAGTATAATTGTTTATAGACATAAATATTCGCTTATCAAGAACTTTTCTTTTTTTAAAATATTAAATCTATTTGAAGATTTTATCTTTTCCGATTATGAATATATGACTAATCAGTCTAGATACTACGAACTTTTTGGAGAAAATAATTTTATAAAAATCGGCAACAATTTTTTATTGTCTTTTATTACGATGAATATTCAGAAAAATGCTAATTATTCTATAAAATTGCGAAAAAATTTCAAAAAAAAAAGCGAAATGTTTAGATTTGATTTATCAAATTTCCTATCATTTTTCAAACTACTTTTTTATAAAAACTATTCTTTTTATAAATCGGAATGCGAGATGAAGATATTGGATAAAACAGCTTCGTCGCCTGACTTTTCATATATAAAAAATATCGCATTTTCCAAGTTTTTAAAGAAAATAAATTTAAAGGTGGTAAACTTGATGATTCTAAAAAAAATATTATTAATTTCAAATAAAGGAGTGCTTGAAAATGCTTCTGAAAAAATTTTCTTACTTTTTAAGAAATTTTTATCTGAAAAAGGAGATCGGTATTTTTTAATGTTCGCGGAATCAATTGATAAAAAATATAAAATCAAAAAAATAAAATCGGTTATTTATTTAAACGAAATGATGTCTGAAAGAAGTGGCCAATTAAGAGAAATTTTAACAAGAATTATGAAGAAATTTCATCAGAAAGCTTTTATTGTTGAAAAATTTTTAAAAAAATATGTTATTGGAAAAAATAAAAATAATTCGAATATTTTTTACAAAAACTTTGATTGTAAAATTTTCAATTCTCATAAATTGATATTCGTTCTGAATTCATTAAAAAATTTCAAAGAAACTACTCCTTTAATGTCTGAAATTTTTTTGTGTAAAAGTTTTAAAAAGCACCCCCTTTTCTTCATGCCTATAACAAACTTGAAACAATTATTTTTCTTTTTTTTTAATTCTTGGAATAAAATTATTTCATATAGGCTACTGTCATCATCCAGAATCAATATTTTTTCCAAGTATTCTATTATGAAAGCTTTATTCTGGCTATTTGAATTTAAATATAAAAAATATTCAAAAAAATTTAAAAATGTTTCTATAATCCATGACAATTTAATCTTGTTACACGACAATAGAAAAATCATCTTGAGAAATTTTTATATAAAATTTTTTAATTTATTTGGTAATTTTAATTATAAAAAAGAACCGAAAAAAATTGATTCGATGAAAAAAATTATTTATTATTTAAAAACACATGATAAGGCGTTTTCTATCAATTGGATGTTTTTGAGCTACAACATTTCCAATTACAACCGGTCTTCAGATGAAAACAGAGTATTCATGGTAAAAATAAGAAATAAAAAAAAATCATTCTGTGAATATACACTACGTTTAAGAAAATTATTAAAAAAAAAGGCTGAAGAGTCTCCGGAATCATGGATTTATGATCGTTTATTTTTTGAGTTAAAAAAAAAAAGAGTTTGTAAAATAACCAATCCTAATGAATATAATTTGAATTATTCAAATATTTTTTTTCAATATTATTTCTATTCTGAAGAAAAAAGTTCTAACGTGTCAAAAAGTTTTTTATTTAAAAAATTATTTAAAAAATTCAATTATCATTATAGATATAAAATACATATTAACTCAAAAACAGCATTTGTTAAAAAGTTCAACTTATTTTTAATTGATGAAAAAAAATGTTTCGGTAATTGTTATTCATGTTATATTTTTTTTTTAGGAAAGTATTATAATATTTATAATGCTGGAAACTGTAAAAATAATTTTGACAAATTCGTGAAAATCAGGTATAATATTTTTAAAAAAAAAAAAAATATTTTTATAAACAGTAACTGGATTTCTGAGAATATTTTTATCGATATTATAAAAAATAAAAATCAAAAAACTTTAAAAAAATTATTGTTGAAAAAAAATAATGAAAATTCATATATTGATAAATTTGTATCAAGAAAATGTTCAGTTTTTGTTAGCAATAATCTCTCTACGACTAGTAGGTTTGAAATTTTATATTGCTTAAGCAAATTAGAGAACGATATGAAACTAAATCAATATCTGTATAAATTTTTAAAATTTGGCCATATTTGGAATTTATTTTTTTTATTTTATATTTTCAGAGATCCTATTTCTGAATACTGTTCACATCTGAATAAGATAAAACTTTATGAAAAAAAATTTAATTTTAATAAATTTTTTATAGTTACACATGATAAAAAACAATTAAAAGCGAGTAATATTTTAGATTTATCGAAAAGCATTGTTTATACAGAATGTATGTTAAAATATTATAATACCGAGCATAATGATATTTATTATCCTTTGATTTATTCGGTTAATATATTTGCTGCAACATTTGATAGAAATAAAATTTTTCGTATAAAAAGGACAGAAAAGTTTGACAATCGTATAGATAAGAATGTTTCTAACATTTTCAACAAAGAATATTTTCTTAATTATCAAAAATGCTGTAAAAAAACGAACGTTAATGTATATAAAATATTTGTTGAAAAGATTTTTTATTTCGAAACAGATTTAGACGTGAATTTAAAAGCTTTACGTAAAAAAAAAGTAATGTCATTAGAAGAAAAACCGTTTTTATTTTCTTCTAAAACAAGAAACGTGATTCTTGAAAAGATTTCGAAAGTTCCAAAAAATGTTATCAAATTTATTAAGAGTAAAACAGACGATGTTGTTTGGTTAGACAGCTCTAGTATAAAAATTGCCGCATTTTTAAGAAACATCACTGGTTTTAATTTATTTGGAGATTTTTTTTTTAGATCGATTTTTGATTTTTTCAGAAAAACAAAACATTTTAATCTTAGAGAACTGACGTTTTTAGAAATTTTTTTAAATAAAAAAACAATAAATATCATCAAAGAAAATTTTTTTTTTTACAGATTTGGAAGTTTGAGTGAAAAAACCGAGAATTTTTTGATGAAAATAAGTTTTTATAAAAAATATAAATTTAATGAAATCGATGAAGTCAAAAAGTCGGCAAGAAAAAAAAATAAAGATTTTTTAGCAAAATATCGTAATTTTATCGAAGGAAAAACTTCAATTAGTAGATTTGAAAGTTTTATTTGGAAATATTTTTCAAAATATTTCGTTATTTTCAACAATGGATATTGGAGGCGAATCAGAAAATTTTTCTTTTTTAGTTTTTTTAATCAAAGTCATGATTTTGAAAAGATGTTAAATTTTATATCTTTCTCTAGCGAGAATATGAATTTTTTAAAAAAAAAAGAAAATCCAATTACATTATACAATTACATTAGAGCACATTATTGCCTGTTTATCGGGATTCGGAAATCAAATATCTTTTTTGAGTATTTAAAAGACGATGTGGAAAGCAAAATTGTTGATAAAAAAATTATCAAATCGAAAATAAATAAGTTTTTTGTCATTTTCAAAAAATTATTCAAATATTTTTTGAGCTATACGCAGTTTAATCTAGAATTTATAAACAACCTTTTTCTTATTAAAAAAATCAATGTCTCGTCCAGAAAGGGTTCGATTTTTAAAAAAGTTGAATATCGTTCTTTTACAAAATCAGAAAAACCATTATCATTTTTTTTGATTTTTTTGATAGGAATTTTTAATAATCCTAGGCAAACCACGAAGCAATTTGTCGAAATTACGAGAAAAACTATTCTTAATTGTTTTATGGTCTTTGAATTTCAACAAAATTTCACCATAAAATTTTCTAAAAATCCTTTCCAATCAAAATTACTAGATACAAATTTAGGTGTTTTTTACAAACTTGTCGCTTATGGTCAGAGTTTTTTCATGTTAAAAATATTTTTAATACTGACATTTAATAGAAAAAGTTTCAATTCTTCAATAAAAAATAAAAAAATAAATATTTCCGATAGGTTAACGAAAATTTTTAAGCATGATTTAAAAAATGAAAAATCATTTGCCTCAAACATTTTCATTTTGTTTTTGAAGAAAAATAAAATTGGAGATTTGTTTTATAATTTTTATACATTAAATATTTGTAGTAAAAATTTTAAACAAAAATTCTTCTGTTTTTTTATTAATAAACTTAAAAAAAAAATAAAACTTATTCCTCTAGAAATTTTTAAATTTATCTCAACAGCTATTAAATCTGTGAGATTAAGTGGGAATATTTTAACGAAAATAATAGAGAAGTTTATTCCTATGAATTTATCTTTATTATTACATAATTCGGAAGAACTTGACTATTTTAAATATTTTTTCAATTTGATTTTACAAATATCTATAAAGAAGACAATTTCTTGGATGTCGGCTAAACTCGATAAAGTTTTTATCATAATTTTTTTGATTATCAAAAATTTCGAAAACAAACAAAATATGATAAAGGGAAAAGATATTCTTTATCTGGTCAAGTTTTTGCTACTAGATAATATAGCCTTTATCAATAAAAGTTTTTTGATAAAAAATGTATTCATTTCGCTAACAGAAAAAAATTTTTTTTACAGAAGTTATAGCCAAAAAATAATTTTAATATATATTGTACGAAGGAGATCGTTTTCATCTGATATTCAGATGACCTTGTATTTTCTTGAACGATATAAAAATATAGATGGTGTATTTACACGATTGAATTCTTTTTATTCATTGACCACGATTCTATTGATTATGAAACCGGATCAAAAACTCGCTGGATTTATAAAAAAACTTAATACATGTCTTAGGAAAAAAAATTCTATGTCTTTTATATTTAATATTTTTATATTGAAAATTTATTTTTTAAAATTGAATTTAAATTCTTTTAGGCACAGTTATATAAATCACATTGATTTGAAAGATGATATATCCAGTAAAACTGTTATAACATACTCGATTATATTTACAAATGCGATCTTTTATGCTATTCAGGCCCAAAAAAAGTTTTTAATTGATGTACTGACTTCCGGCTACGAAAACGATAATAGTACTAATATTGGTTATTTCAAACATAAGAAAAAAAGAGAGAAAGATTATTCGTTTGTGAATATGACAGGAATTATTGATCATTTCAATGATTTTTTTATAATATATCTTTATTTTGGAAAAATGAATTTGCAAGATAAAGATATATCAGAATTTTTTGTCAAAAAAATATTTGGTGATAAAATTACAAAATCTTTTAAAAATGTTTTTTATTATGAATACAAATTGGACAAGAGTTTATTTTTATACAAAACACTTATTGAAAAAAAAAGAAATAGATTCTATTGTCACCCGTTTAATATTTTTGTCTATTGTTTATTTGAAAATATAGAAATCTTTTATTTGTATACTACTTGTAAAAAATTCCTGGCATTGAGAGCTAAAAATTATTCAATAAATTACAACAAATATAACAACGATCCGGATATAAAAAAAAAATTAATAGCCAATGTTTTAAAATATATTCGAACAAAACATGCTTTCATAAAAAATTATATAAATAAAGATTATAAATATATCGATTATAAAAAACAGTCTGAAAAAATTTTGACTCCATTAAATCTTGACCTGATGAAAATTCGGCTCGAGGAAGAATTTTATCTAAAACTAATGACTAATTCGTTAAAATTTTTAATTATTTATTTTTAACTAGAAATGAATAATATATGAAAATAATATTAGACATTTAAAAAGTAATTGAATATAAATGATAATCCCGATACGTTGTTTTACGTGCGGGAAAGTGATAGGAAATAAATGGGAACAATATATACAATTATTGAATAAAAATTTTTCAGAAAATTCAGCTTTAGATTTACTTGAATTAAAAAGGTATTGTTGTAGAAGAATGTTGCTAACCCACGTTGATTTGATCGAAAAATTATTAGCTTATAATACATACGAATATACCTAATGTGGTTAAATAAGATAATATTCAAGATAGGATAATATTCCAAAAAAATTAATTTTTATTATTTAAAAAATTTTTTAATTATCTTTTTACTGAGAACATTGATATATACCTCATCCCTTGGATTTTTTCTCAAAATAGAAATTTCTAGTATATTTCCTAAATCAATATAATTGTATTTAATGTTAAGAATGTTTATAACTATCCCTATTGCTTTAAATATGGTTAAATTCTTTTCCATTGTTTCACTCAATAGATCTTGGTTGAATATACTATCGTATCCAATAGCTATTGCATAAAAACTCCAAAATCTGCCATCAGGATCAGTTTTATATATAACCGGAGCCCCGGTCCCATCCCAGCCAGCAATCAAAAAAGAAACTCCAAATAGTCTATTGCTCCCCTTTGTAGTAAAATAATATTTTATTTGGCATATTTCCTTTACGATTTTTTTCACAGGAATCATTTCTTGAAAAGTCTTTTTGTAATGCTGCGCGCTCATTCTCGCTTGATTTATCAGAAAGTTAGCATCGGGTACAAGCCCTGAAACAACGCATGTGATATGAGCGTCGATCAGGAATATCCTCGTTGTGCTAGTATTATAACTATTCTCCATCGAAAAATTATCTTTTGTAACAGCCAATACGATGCCTTCTTTCGAAATAATCCCTATAGCCTCACTTGATCTACTCACAGCTTTATTTGCAAAATTAATATCGTTTAGATTTCCTTTAGAATCGAAGAAAAGGTCATTAGGATTCATAAAATAACAAAACTTAGTTTTTTTTATATAATATGTTTAATGGACTAATTAAACCCGAAACATTGTTAAAATATAATTTCATGATAAAATTTGAAAAAATCAAAGAAAAGGAAAATACGTTTATAAAAAAAATTTCATTTTTAACCGATAATTATGTCAAATTGTATAAATTTGGTTATAAAAAAATCTTTTTTTCTTTTTTTTGTAATTTATTAATATGTTCGTTCAATAAACTCTTTTACTATAACCAAAACAACATTGTCGATTTTTTTATACACGAATGGAGTCATTTTAACCTGCTTGGTAGTACAATTAGAAAAATATTTAAAAACAAAACAGACTTAGAAATGATTTATTACAAAAATGAAAGCAAGGATTTTTATGAAAATTTTAAAAGAATTAAAATCGAAGAAAATAAAATTATATTAAATATGAGAGAAAAAAATATTAAAATTTCATTATCGATAAAAAAAAATTTCGTATACTGTGCTAAATTTTCCAAAAAAGCATATTTAACAGACAACTCGATTGTTTGTATTTTCAATTTGCTCAAATTTAATATACTTTTTCACTTATTCTATAGATTAGAAAAGAAAAAAAAAAATTACAGCTTATTTATTAAAAAAAAAAAATTTTATAAAAATAATTTTACTTTTTATTTCAGAAAAATCACTTTTGTTGACCTAGAAACATCAAGTGACTTTATAGGACCTAGTTCTAGAAAAAAAGACTACCAACAGTTCCCTTTTTCGCGGAAATTCAGAGAAATGATATCTAGAGAAGCCTGTTTTATATTTAAAGAATGTTATAACTTGACTATAAAAGAAGGTGATATAACAAAAAATCTTGAAAACGTTTCAATCGGCTCGAAATTATTACACGAAAATATCCAAGAGGAATATAAAAATAATAAAATTTTAAGAGAAAATTTTAACAAATTATCTATAGATGAATTGTCTGATACGCAGATTTTTTTCTCGAGGGAGTCCAAAAACTTTTTTTATTTTAAATCTGTAATAAACGAAGTCTATGGAAGAATAAAAACTAATCCAAAAAAAACTAGGGATTTCGTTTTGTTAATTAAAAAAATTAACACAACTTTAAAGAATCCGAGCATTCAATTAGAACATGAAAAGAAGTTGTTCTTAAGCAAAAAATTTATTCTAATTTTAGATAGATTAAAATTTATTGAAACTCACTATGAAATAGAATCAAAAATCTGGTTGTATTCTAACAAAAATGTCGATTTAAAACACAAGTCGTCGATTATCGTAATGAAAAAGGAAGAGATGAAGTCATTAATTGATTTGAAAATTATATCGATAAAAGAAAAATTATTGGAAAAGGATTTTTTAAAACAAATCGAGATGTTATGGAATTGCGTTTCAAGTAAAAAATTTTTTTCACCACGAGGTTTCTATATAGAATTGCTCTTTAAAACTATTCTTGTAGAAAAATACTTCCTAATAAAATTATTAAAATATTCTCTGATTTGTAAGTTTTATACGATACCAGAAGATATACTTACAGCAAGATTTGTGTTTTTCATGGAACAGGTAAAAAAAAGGATGCATGGTTGAAATGACATAATAGAAATAATAATTTACTTAAATAATCAATATTTAAATATAGCTTAATTTGATTAAGAATTCAACATAAATACAAGTATTTCGCCCTTATTCCAATCATAAAATACCAAAATGCTAATATCCACTATCTTTAATGGAAAAAAAAAAGAAAAGCCATTTAAAAGGCTTAAATCTGAAATATTTAAAATGAATTTGGGGACAAAAACATTTCAAAATAGGGCTAGAATTAGTCTAGGGATAAAGACTCGATTGGATATTAAACCTCGCGCTGAAAAACGGGAACTATTTTCAAAAAACCATTCTATTTATGTAAAGCAAAAAATTAGTATATCAAAAAAAAGAAAAATTACTAACGACGCTATCAAACAAAAGACTGACAAATTTCTAAAGAAAAAAGTTTTAACGGATTCACAGTAGGAAAGTATAAGTTCAATTGTTCAAGAAACCAAAAATCCAATGTATGAAAAAAGGCGTTTAAAGTTGTCTAAAAAAAAAAAAAAAAAAAAAAAATGAACTATGCCAATTGTCATTGTGATTGATGAAAAATGTAAGTTCAAATGATTAGATGATAAAAAATTAAATTTTTTTTTCTAAAAAAAAATATAAAAGTGATAGTATTTTGACACGTCGATCGTTTTAGATTTTTTTAATTTTGGTTGAAGTGATATAAAAAAAAAATTTCAAATCGTTATTTTAATTAAATTTCGTAAAAATTCAGAATGACATTTTTATCTAACGAAATATAAAACATAGGCTCGAATGGCAATATTATACAATCGTTAAAAAAATCATTTTTAACAACTAGAATTTTTCTGTTCTTAAAATTTGCTCTGGAAATTTGTAACAAATCATTCCTAATTCCCAAATAATAGTTGGCCAGTGATCTGACAGATATTCCACTGGAAGAATTTTGAAGTAGGTTTATTAAATCTACTTTATCTGAAATATTGATTTTATTTTTTAGAGATGAAATTTTTTTAGAATCCAAACTTAGCTTTGTATTATTTAAGATTTTTAATTTTATTTTGTCGGAAATTTCAATATCAATAGATTTATAAGATCTTAAAATCTCTATGCTTAAATTTTCATCTAAGAATGGAAAGATATCCGTCATGAAAAATATAAAAATAAATATCTATAGAGATATTACTATTTTTACACTGTTGATGTTACAAATTTTGACAAATTTATTACTTTTATAATTATCAAGTTCCTAAATAAAAAATAGCTAAAACGTTTTCCTATTTATTGCCAGGCTATTTGTTTTCTTGAGGCTTTTGACCATTATTCTGGGATTTTCTACAGCTAAAAATAGAAAATCTTTATTTTTTAATTTACAAAAATCATTTATTCCATATTTACTTTTTATTGAAATTTTTCCTTTTCCATTCTTAATATTCCAGAAACTTACCTCCCTAGAATTAGAAGAAATTATAAAATCATTGTTTATAAAATTTTTAATTGTTTTTATTGGCAGATTGTAGCCCATGTCTTTGGAGAGAATTGGATTTTTTGATCTAAGATCATATAAAAAAATTTCCCCCGAATTATGCCCGATTGCAACTTTTGTAGACCTTTCCTTTAAAAATCTAATTGTCGTAACAGAACTGGAATTTTTATCACTGTTTGTCATTTTTTCAAACGATTTAAAAGGATTTTTAGTAGTTCTCAAATCATAGAAATTAACAGTTCCGTTGCTATCCCCAAGCCCGATGATAGTTTCCGATTCGTTTATAGCCGAACATGTTTTTTCAATTTTCAAATTATTTTTTATTGAAACTGAAAATTTTCCTTCTGTCAAATCAACTGAAAAAACATTTCCATTTAGAGAAGGTATAAATATTTTCCCGTAAAGTCGGCTATACGACAGGTCAAAACCGTTTTCGGGAATTTTTAAATTATAAAAAAAACCCTGTTTCGTATGAAATTCTAAGGTCCTATCTTCTCTTAATATTACAAATTTTTCCCAATTAGAATTTAAAAGTTTAAAATCTCTAACTTCGTTATTTAAATACCTTGTAAACTTTATCCCCATGTTTTTAAGATCAAAGCATTTTATCTGAGGAGGATATGTCCCCGTGGCAAATAAAAATTTTTTATCATACGACTCTTTTAATTTTTTAGAGTATGATGGAAAATATAATTCATCAAAATTTAAAATTTTATTAACTGCCTTATCGTATTTTCGACGCCTGGAATCGTTTTTCGAGTATGCGTTGGTCATTCGGATCTCAAAACTCCTAAGATTGGTATTTTAATATAAATGTAATTAATTTAAATTAAATATAACCATTTAAATAAGTAATGAAAGGTGTAATCTTCTTGAAAAAAGCAAAATATTTTGCGAAACTAGTAGAACTTTTTTTGCTTCTTCAATTGACTCGAATTCGACGAATGCAAATCCTTTAATTTGAAAAGAATTTTTTTTTGGAATTCTTATCGACAATATATTTGATAAAGAATTAAAAATTTTTCTTAAATCATCCATACAACAGTTAAAAGGGAGATTTCTAATAAGAATTTTACCAATTGGTTTTTTATGAATATTGCGATTTTCTATTTCCAAAAAATTTTTCCCAAAGTATTTTTTTTTGTATACAGGCCTGTCAATATTAGCTCTTCCGAAGTTGCTCTTATTAAACTCGCTTTCTAGCTTACATAAATTTTTTTTTATGTTTAATAGGTTTTTACTCACAAAATTATTTCCTGAAACGACTTTGATTTTTAACGGCATCCATCCGTATACTATTTTATTTCGCCTAGAACAGATTTTCATTATACTTTCGAAAGAAATTTTTGCATCTGACTTTTTTTTATACTCTACGATCAGTAAATTAAATGAAGAAAATAATCTTAAATCCACAAGCTTTCCGAATTTTTTGAAATAAATGTCTAAAAATTTTTGATTTTTAACAGGCAGATTTTTAACGTAAAATTTTTTTCCTGAAATTCTGAAGTTGGAGTTATACGAATTAGAGTCCAAATCCAAACCTTCTTTTTTCATCAAAAAAAGAGCTTCACTCTGCAATCTAGTGTCCATAATAAGTTTTTTTGAAATACTATAATTCTTTTTATCAAAATAATACGATTTTTCTTTTTTCAAGTCGAATCTTGTAGAAACCTTCTCTATGACGTCATCAGACGGACCTAGGATTTTAACCCATTGATATTTTTTCACCATTTTTTCTTTGTTTTCTTTTAAATTTTTATAAGTATCGAAAAAAGAGACATTTAGGTCGCTATGTATGTTTTGATTCAAATAAAAATTGTTAATCTTAAGAATCTTGCCTTTAAATATCTTCCCGTCTAGAAAACAGGCTGCTTTTATGGACGCCTCTGGAAAGGCGTATGAGATCCGAGCAAATTTTACGTCGTTAAATCTTTTTTCTCTCTTACTGAATTCAAGGCAAAAGAAAAAACCAAAAGGTTTCAATAGTTTTTCTAAATCTAAGTAACAACATGCAGAAGGCAGATTGTCGATTAAAAGAATTACTTTTCTACCACAAGAAAATTTATTCTCACTCCGCCAAGAAATATATGTCTTTTCAACCGGAATCTTTATATGATTTGTAACACCGATTTCCTGTTTTAATTCGCTTATTTTTCCAAGAAAACTATTTTTTAAAAATTTTTCTAAATTATTTAAGCAAATTTTATTAAAAAAACCGATGAAACATGCCTTTTCATGTTTATTTTGTATAATTTTTATATCCGTAATTTTGCCGAACCGTGAAAAAAAAAAAAAAACCCCTTTTTCATCTATCCATCTAGGTATATTTTTTAATATATATCTTGACATTTGTCGATGGATTTTAATAAAGAAAATAAGACAGGTATTTTATATTATTTCACTAATATGAAACGAAAAAGGTTTATAAAAATTGATTTGCCACTTGGCATTCTACCGAACGATGTGAAAAATTTAAAAATTTTTATAAACCATCAAAAAAGAAATGTAAATATTAAAGAAAATGCAAAATTCGTAGATATATTTATTAGATATAACAAAAACACATCTCTATCGCTTTTGAGCGAGTCTCTGAAAGGATTTACTTTATTGATAAAATTTGATACGATATTGAATACAAATGTTATCGAAAAAACAAGTCTTATGGGATCAATCGAGAATAAACTTGTTATCCGAAGATTTTCTGATTTTGAATTCTATTCGAAATTTAGTAAAAAAATATTTAAAAAAAAATTCTTAAAGATTGAGCCAATTTGCGCTCTTAAGACTGCTTTTTTTAAAAAATATTTTAACAAACCATTTTCAATAGACATAATACCCCCTTTTTATACCATTTTTTCTTTGAAAAAAAACCAAATTCTTATTTCCAAAAACTTTAAGCATCTAAAAAACAATTATAGATATGATTCTATTTCACTTTCAAAGAAAATTTATCCAATAGGTCTAGATAAAAGATCATTCTCGAAAACCAAAAGTGACGAGCACATTAATATAAATTTTCTAAATGATGAAATTCCTTCTTTTCCTATCAAAAAAAATATTCTAAAAAAAACCGAAGTACTCTTCACGATCGGACTTCTCGGGAAAATGTATAAAAATAGACCTGTTTGGATAAAGAGGAAATTCGAAAAATATTTTTCAGATTTTCAAAAAAAATTACTTAAGTCTATTGTTAATCTGTTTTCGTACAAATTTTATAAAGGCTCACCTTTTGAAAACTGTTTTGTAAGATTCGGTTTTGACCCTAGAGTAAATAAAAAGAATTCTGTATACCAGAGCTTTCAGATTGAAAATTTTATAAAAATTACAAATTACGATCCAAATGTTAACAAAAATATTAAAAAGAATTTTGCACAACTCATTG
>Ga0209335_10000038_pt1 | contig 109772 bp, 73 predicted proteins | sample COG_09_FD_184753 | JGI IMG/M metagenome (GOLD analysis project Ga0209335, IMG submission 184753) | Pelagic Microbial community sample from North Sea - COGITO 998_met_09 (SPAdes) (version 2) | ecosystem: Environmental > Aquatic > Marine > Neritic zone/Coastal water | place: Helgoland, sampling...
TTCGTATTCACCCGAGGACGAATAAGGAGAAGCCGGCGCGCGGAGCGAGTCTTCTCGCGGTATGCGTTATGTTGTCCTCGATACTCTCGTCCTCGATATCGTCCTCGATATCATCGTCTGCTTTTGAAGATGATGAAGGCACAAAGTGTACCTTGAAATTGTCCACGCGAAACGCGCCCGGTTTGAACACCAATAACGAGGCGTCAAAGGTAACCGACGCGCCCGGAGGAACGCGTCTGATGGTTTTCCGAGTTTCGCGGATCCATACGAAAGGCGAGAGTGTACCCTTTTCGCGAAGGAGTACCTTTTTCAGGTGCTGCTGCTGCTGCTGCTGAGTGGTGCTATTATTATTACTGTCTTCTTGTTCTTTGTTGATGTCGAGTCGCGTCAACGACGAGGCGATATCAGTCGCGGTCGTCCACGCGTTCCTCGCCGAGTTGTTTTCTTCGTCTTCGTTCATATCGGTGGCGTCGAACGTCACGTCCACGCGTTCACGGCTTCCGTTGAAACACGTGATTGTTACCGGGACAATTTTGGTCTTTTGAGGCGAAGGAAGCGAAACCACGCCGTTTGGAAATGTTTTCGCATCCGAGATCTTCGCCGCGGCTGAAACGCTGGTTTGCGAATAAAACTCGAAATTTGTAGCAACAGCGTTTTCATCCTCGTCCATCTCCGCCGGTGAATCGTTTGAATTTTTCCAGATATCGGTTGCGAAACATCGAGAAGAGCCGTTGAAAGCTCCATCTCCAACACCTGCCGAGTGCGTTTTCCATTGCAAGCTGACGCACATCTTGCGCGAAGTTGGAGCGCACAGCGTTCTCGAGATGGATTTGTATTCTTCGCTTTTATCCTCCTCACCGTCGAGGATAAGATCCTTTTTATCGTTACCGTTACTATCGCCGTTCGTATTTATATCACCGCGAGACAACTTGAACGTCACGTCGATCGTTTTCCCGGGATTTAAAAGTTTTCCATCGCCTCGAAAACACGCGTTCGAGAATAGTTTCGTCGTTTTCAAAAATTCAACCGCCGGATCCTCCGCCTCCCGAGGAGAAAGACTCGTCGTCGTCGTCTTTCTCCTGGCGGCGAAAATCGAGGTCAGTTCGAACGTTTGCGTGCTCGAACAGTTGATTGCTCTCAACGTACAAATCGATTCGTTCACAGATGAAGGAGATGGGACGACTTTCATCGTTAACATAATCGATAGCTTCGTCACGTACCGCTTCGAAAGCTTCGCCAACCGATACCTCAAAAGTTTAGGCGCCGGCGGTTCTGGTTGATAACACACCAGGGCGCGCGATTCCTGCGTCGTCGCGTTGCCCGAGTTCATCATCCGAGCGTTGTTACTATTTTCAATGTCGTTGTTATCGTCGTTCTCGTCGTCGTCGTCGAAGTATGGATCATTCGCACCTTCCGACGATAACAGCGCACTATCCAAAGCTTCAAAATCTTTCGGCGATAGACGAGCCGGGTGGAACCAACACGATATACAAACGTGTTCTTTCGGTTGAATCGAATCACTGACAGCGAATACGTTCCCGTATTGTTTACTGTTATTACTTACAACGCGGTGCATATCATTCTCGCACGGTGTAAACGCATTGGAAGGTAAACGGATGCGGACGTGTCGCGCAGTCGCGTCGCTCACGTTTCGAATGATCACGTTGACTTTTGAGATGGACCCATCGAGCGCCACAGCTGATGAGGCGTTCGCTAAACTCCCCTCGCTGCTCTCAAAGGACGCCTCAAGTCTCGGCACGGTATCGACAATATCAAAAACTAACCGCGATTCCTCCGGGATATCTCGCACCCAAATCTTACGAACCTTGGTCGCTTTCTCCTTTGCCGTGTCCCGCCTGGACAACGGCGCTTTAATGTCAAACGTAGCTTTGCCGAGCGCCGTATTTTCTAAAGTCCACTTTACGCCAACGACACGTAAAACGCCCGGCTTCTTCGGCGTCACGCGTAAAGTTATTTCACTTTTTTCGTTTGGTTGCAGTTCGAGCAGAGCGATGGTTTCACACGCGACTGCGTCGTTTGTCACATCTTTTATATCCGATTGGTCCGAAAATTCCCACTCCAAAGAAACGTTGTGCAAAGTAATCGGTATTCTCAAAGGATTCGAGAGCTTCGCCGTGACGAAAACGACTTCATCTTTCGCGGTTACTGAACGCTGTTCCTTTGATGCTTTACTGCTACCACCATCGAGCCAATTGCTGGAAGCGTTATTCGCACCGCCTTGTAAGTTTGGAACGACGCCAGATTTTTCCTCGATAGATTTCCAAGACACGTCGCCAAACGCAATCTTTGATCGCGCCGTATGTTTGAGAAAACCGGGACTCGCGCCGTTCGACATCTGTCGTTCGAGTCCCGGAGAAGACAACGATGCGTTTTGGTCCGTCGGTGTTGTTGGTAACGTCATCGGTGTCGCCCTCGTCTTATCAATCACCCCAGAGTTCTGATCTTCATCGTTGACGAATGAGACGAAAACGGTGCTCACGTCCACCTCCGGCAATGGCGCCGAAACGACATCACATGATATATGAGAAGATTTGTCTCCGTTCAAATAACTCGACACGACGTGTAAATATTCTCTCAAATACGTTCTCTGTGTAGTTTCCGTTCGACTGGCGTGTATGCGATCGTTGCTACCAAACTCGTTCTTCCGACCGTCGCTACTCCCGAGTAATCGTTGAAAATATCGAACCGCGTCTGCGTTGTTCCCATCGTGCGCGGCTAATCGAGCGAGCGAAAACAAGCAGTGCTCTCGACACTTGTGCCAGGTATTTTCATATCCTAAGGATGCTAAAGATAAAGCGTAACACCTCGCCGCCGCGCGTCGCGCGTTTACGCGCGCGTATCCGTGACCAGCCAACGCGGCATGAAACGCGTGTTTCCTCATCCAAGGTAGCGATTTTGGAACTTTCCTCGTCAGCGTTCTCGAAGCGTCAATCTCTAAGAAATTTCTCGAGGCACGCTCGAGCAACAGCGCGGATTGCAAATCGTCGATACCGCCAAAGTTTGCGGCTTCTTTAGCGAACGTTGTCGCCGCTTCACGAAATTTACCACTCGCGATGAGCGAAACCGCCCTGCGAATAGAACACAAAACCATCATTTCGTCTATGTAATTGAACGAATCTACATCCAACGAAGCTGGGGTGATTCCTCCCGCTGCTGCGGTGAGATATTCGTCTCTTTGTTTTTTGACTTTCGCGTAACACGAAAGCGCGTACTCAAACGCCGCGTCCGCTTCTTTACGCATCGCTTCGTCGTTTCCTCCAGAGCCTAAATTACTACCGCTACCGCTACTCTTCATCGGACTCGCCAAAGTCCCGCTACTATTACTATTCTTTCTAATATCGTCCGCCTTTATAGTCAAAGCGATTCCAGACGCTTCGTAAGCCAAAGCGCAACTCTTCCAGTTCTTCTCCGCTTTATAATCCGACCCAACAAGTTTATAACTCGCGATCGCGTTATCGATGTCGCCTAAAAATAAGCTTAAATCTGCGGCTTTTCGAATTTGTGATTCTTGCGACGAGTACACGTCTTGCTTAGAGACCGTATACGAAGTAGTGCTCGGACCAACGGCTGAGAGATTGGTATCGCTGCCTTCTCGAGAGTGCGAAGGCGAGGAATTCGCTAACGGAGGAATCGGTACCGCGGTCGTACCGCTCCCGCTGCTACTCGTCCCGACCACGTTCCTCCCCCAAAACGATTTGAATTGGTTCTTAAATCCTTTCCTGGTGTTGAAAATCATAGCGTTTAATCCGTACAACAATCGTTCCATGTGCGGTGCGATGACTCTTTCCGTCAACCTCCTCATGAAAGCATTCAACACAATTTTTTCAAATTCGCTGTCGCTAAAATTTATCGTCAATGCGCTCACTTTTTGCTCTGAAAATTTCCGTTTAACGTCCATAAGCGCTCGCTCGTGCGTCTCGTTTCTCGCTCTGAATATTTCAACCTCGTTGTCATCCATGGGTTGCAATTTGCTCGTGTTTCCTTCTCCACCTCCTTCCTTCGCGTCTTGCAAAACCACAAAGTGCCGAACGACGTCCACGTCCGCTCTTTGCTTGACAAAACACGGTGCGTTTTGCATCGTCTCGCGCAACATCAACTCCAACTGATTTTGCGGTTCAGGCTCGCTTGCCGAGCAGACGCATATAACCGCGACTGGATAATCGCTCGGGTTTAAATTATGATATCGAATCGAATCTTGCAAACCGTCGTAATGGTTCTCAAACGCCTTTCTCGAGTGTAACACGGCGTCTTCGTTACGCTCTTCTCGAAAAACAACGTCCAACAACGTTTCGTCGCGCTCGATCGACGCCAAATCGAACGTACCGTGCGAACTCTCCTTACCACTACTCTCCAGCTCCCTTAACGTCCTTTTTCTCACTTGGTTCATTTGCTCGCACACCTCTTCTTTCCTCTTCACCTTCCCTTCGTTAAAGCCAATCACGTTCAATCGCGCGCTGGACAAATAGTGCGACACTTGACCGTCGTTTTGATTGTTTCGAATCGGAACGTTTCTTAAATTATCGACGACGTGCCCATCTCGTAAGGATGCTTTCAAACGGTCCTGGAACGAACCGTTACCACCAGAACACACGCTCTCTCGCACGGTTGGAGAAGATGCGACGATAATCGTCGCGTTTTGATCGAAGAATAGTCTTCTGTTTACTTCCATTCTTCCTCTTCTGAATTTCCCCACAACGACCTTCTTACAGTTCTTCAACCAAAAGCTTTCAGAAGATGCGTTCACCACACACACGCGCACTCGCACTCTCTCTCAGTGCGCGCTCAACAACTCTTTTTTCGATTCCTCCTCTCTGACCGCGAATGCGCGTGCGTCGACTTTGATTTGTTTTTTCTCTCTCTCGTGCGGTAAATTTTGGAGTAAATGCGAGAGACTTTGATGCAAAGTTGATGAAAGTTACATTAAACGCAGAGGACGATACGCGCGCATACATACTACTACTACTCTTCTTCATTTTCTACTACTGCTACACGGGCTATACATCTTTACTACTACTACTACTTCAAATTGAACCTTTTCCAGACGGCTTTGATGTCCCCGCCGCTTTCGTCTACGCCGGCGTGATGGCTTTCTAAATCCGTTTGCGAGCTCAACGGCGCGTCGAAGAATTCATCGTTTTCGTTGCCGTTATTACCAATGCGATTGTTTCGCTTGGCGCTTTCGGTGAGGCGTCCGGTGCGGGTGCCAAAGTCACCTTCCGTGACGGGCGGCGCGTCTGTGGTCGGTAAGGTTTGTTCGCGGAGCGTGCGAGGCTGGGCGTTCGAGTAGGGGTTGTGACCGCCAGCACTACTGCCACCGAAACCTAACATACGGAACGGCGCGCTTATGACTGATCCAACGAGGCCACCAATAAGACCTCTTTCCGCGGTGTTGTGGCTGTTGTTGTTGTTATTATTACTACCCATTTTTTCTCGATGAAGTATCGCTCTTTCTTCGCTGCTCAAGTTTCTCAAATCGCCCATTTCTATGGCGCGCTCGCGCGGCGATTTATTGTCCGGGACGTCGTCGTCGTCAAAAGCATTTTCGGTGTCGGAAAAGACGTCGTCGTCTTCGTCTTCGTCCTCGAATTCATCGGTTTCATTCCGTAATTTCATCCACTTCGAAAACTGTCTGTATCGTTTAAATTTCCAAAAATACATTCGCGCTAATCCAACCGCCGCGAAGAAGAGCGTGCCGACGATGATAAAGCCACCAATCATGACTTTGAACATGATTTGCCCTCTCGCTTCTTTAGCTCGGTCTCTGTCGAACCCAGTTCCGGGCGTTCCCGGTGATTCAGGCGCTCTCGGAGCCGGTGGTGGAGGGGGATGTCGCGTAGCGCCCGTCGCCATGTCGAAATCCATCGCCTCGCGCAAACCGTCGCAATCCACTTTCGGTGAGATTTTCACCGTTTGCTGCGCGCTTTCGTCGTCGAATTCAAAGAGCGTGTTCCGAGCGAATATGCCACCAATTATAGAACCTTGTTGTCCATTATCGAACACTCCGACACAAAACGCGTTCGGTTCGTTCGGGTGCACGAACAAATAATTCTCCGGGAGAAACCGGATGGGAAGTTCCTCCTCGTTCACGCCTATAAAAGTGAGATTGAACGTCGGGAACAAATAGTTCACGTTAGATTCCGATAACTGTAGATTTTCGTTCAAGCTCCTCCAACACACGTCGTTCGGGTAGTTTGGATCGCCACCACTAACTCGGAAAAAGTTCGCGCCGTGATCGTTGACCACTTTATCTTCAATCTCCGATATGAACGGTATGAAGACGTCTTCGTGTAAATACGTGTACGTTGTTCCGGAATCGAGAACGGTCCCGTACCCGGCTCGAAACGCTTCCATTAACTCCGCTCCGCTTGGTTTTTTGAGCTCTGTATTTCTGACAAACATCCGGTGCACCTCTACGTTATAATATTGCGATTTCGACCCTTTGACTAACTTTACCGTACTCGTGTGCGTTTTTCGAGTCACAAAGTTCGCGTAGTGCTGTTCCGGCAACTTACCTAAACTCAAAACGCCTCCGCCTTCGAACGATCCTAAACACAAACCGAACGTTCCATCGTAGGAACCCGGCGGATACGCCTTCTTCTTCAACTGTCGGTGTAACCCAGCCTCGGCTCTGCCTAAAGCAATCATCCCGTTCGCCTTTTGCGTCTTCAACATGTTCGTCTCGAGCGAGTTACATCCAAAATGTATCCTCGGCGTCCCTAAACTCCCTCCGACGTCGATGACATCACTCACCACGTGCCCACCGACTTGCGAATCCTCCGAAAACTTCTCGTCGTATTCACACAAACCGCTCGCTCGACAGGCGCCAAAAATACATCCGGAACCGCACGGCACGCGTTCGTACGAGCTCGATTTCGCCGCGTCGTACGGCGCGTTCGATCCGTGCTGACCGCACGAAGCGCACGGGTAACACGTCACGAACGTATACGTCGACCCCGTATCTACGATGACTTCAAATTGATGCCCAGGTGTGCCAATCAATACCGTGGCGTAAAAATACCCCGTATCTCTCGCTTTCCCGTTCAGTTCTAATCCAGCGGAGGAACTTTGTTTTAAAGCTCTTCTTCTTCGTCGTCTTCTCTTCTTCTGAAAGACTGCCAAATCATCATCATCGTCCTCCTCGTACCCTTCGTTCTCACGATCACCATTTCCTTCCTCCTTTTCCTTTCTAAACTCTACATCAATCTTCCTGTGCTTCAAGGAAAAATGTCGCACGTGCTGCCCGTTCTGAAAGGTCGACGAAACGTCTTCTCTTTGCGCGTCGTCTCCGCGCGCACCCCATCCGCTCTGTCTCTCGAGCGCGACGACAAGTGCAACCAATACCAAGCAAAGGAGGAGACTCTGAGAAAGCGGCGGTTTTTGTCTTCGTCGTCGTCTCGTTTTCTGGTGCGAAACACTCGTCGTCATATCTCCCAAGAGTCCTCGCGTCGGGGAAAAAAGAAGTGAAGCCTTGAGAGTCGTTACAAAGTCAAAAGAACATGTCGCGGAGAAGACTGTTGCTCGCGCCTCCTCTTTTCGCGCGGAAGAGAGGAAGCGAGAGAAAGGTCTTCCCTCAGCAGCGCGTCGTCGAGTGTTCTTCTTCTTCGACGTTTTCGAGAGGCATTCGAACGTTTGGAGGAGGAGAAGGAGGAGGCACGAAGGATGATTCTTCGAAGCGTTGGAAACCATTCGCATCAAATGCATCGTCATCATCGAAGAGTACTTCTTCGTTCCGAGGAGGATTTCGACCAAAACTTTCGACGGAAACGACGACGACGAAAAGAAGAGCGCTGTCGTGTACTTCGTTTCCGTCGTTCGCGGCTTCCGGGGCGAGTCGTAGTGTAAACAGTAACAACAACAACACCAACGAAAAACGAGGCATAGAAACAACGCAGAGGAAGGAAACGGACGAGAAGAAGAAGACGAAGAAGAAGACGAAGAAGAAGACAAAGAGACCACCAGAAGGCGAACGAAGGTTTAATAATGAAGGGGTTATTAATATACGCGCGGAGGAAATCTTGGAAAAGAGACGATTAGAGCGGCAACGGACGCCGCTGAGCGAAGCGCGCGAGTTACACGTGCTCGCGACGACGACGACGACGAATAATAGGAAGAAGACGAAGAAGACGAAGAAGGAGACGATGACGATGAACCATCGAGACTACACGCCTGAGATTGAACGCGAGGCGAAACTGTTAGGCGTGTCGCCGCATTTGATTCGAGGCCGGAGGTATTACGCCGCGCTGCCGCCCGGGTCAAAAAAAGTGATTCCTCGGGAGGTGTGGGATATTTGCGAACGGTTATCCGGGCGAGGGTTCAAAGCGTACATCGTCGGCGGCGCGGTGAGAGATTTATTGCAAGGCGCGAAACCGAGGGACTTTGACGTGATGACGGACGCGAAATATGCGGACATACAACACGTGTTTGGATGGAAACGCGTGAGGGTCGTTGGACGACGGTTTAAAGTCGCGCACGTGAGAACTTTTAAACCGACGCACGGAAGGCCGTACGTGGAGGTGTCCAGTTGTACCGAAGGCGATGAGAAAAGCGAGGAAGATGCAGAACCAGACGGCGGCGGCGGCAACGACGACGACGACGATTCAGACGACGATGACATCGACCCGAGTTGGCAAAGTTCGCCGAGAATGTATTTACGGAAAGACGCTCGCAAGCGCGATTTCACCGTCAATGGCATGGCGTACGAATTATTGAGGAATCTGTTGCACGACTACGTGGATGGGTACGGAGATTTGCGAGATAACATTGTTCGATCGATCGGAAAACCGCACGTGGCGTTTAAAGATGACCCTGCGAGGATTTTGAGAGCCATTCGCGTCAGTGCAAAGCGAAACATGGAACCGACCAAAGAAGTTCGCGCGACCATGCGCGCGTACGCGCCTTTACTGAACGAGTTGAATCGAGAGAGAAAGATGTTGGAAACGCGAGCGTGTTTGGCGAGAGGCTACTCGAAAATCGGCATGAAGATGCTGTGGATGAGTTCGACTTTGGACGTGTTGATGCCAACTGTAGCTCGTTTCATCAAAGAAAGAGGCGGCAGGAAAAGGACGATGCTAGAGTTTCAAAAGACTGGATTTGAACACGTTTTAGACGCGAAGAGTTGGGACGAGGAGAAGGAAGACTTTCGAACGATATTCATGAATAAGGATGATGTCGCGGATGATGTATCCAAGAAACGAGTTCCAAGCGGCGTCACCGCCGGTGGCTTGTTTAAATTGCTGGAAAATTTCGACAAGTACGTTGGAAAAGACGTTAAATTGACCGAAGAAGGCGTGAGCGCAGAATTTCTCATCGCCACGCTCGCGACACCGATCGCGTTGTACTATTCCGGTTTAAAAACCGTTCCGAAATACTCGACGAGGAAACGACAAGTTGAAGTGCCAACAAAGAAGAAATCTTCCCGGGGAGGAGGAGGAGGAGGAGGAACAGGAGGGAAAAAGGCGAAAACTGTCACGGAAGTTAACCCGGCGTGGTTGCGATGGACCGCGGCGTGCGAAAGAGTTTTGAGAGAACTCTCCGAAGTCGACGGGTTGATGTTGAGTTCCGGAAGAAGAAGTAACAATCAAGGCGGGAGAACGTATCAGATTATGACGAAGAGTTTTATGAACTCTTCTTCTTCTTCTTCTTCTTCGGCTTCGATCGAGTCGGATGACGACGAAGAGAAAGACGATGACTTTGAAGACGAAGATTTGATCGATTACGAGGACGAACTCGGCGGTAAGAAATACGAAGAATCTCAAGCGTCGTTGGTGAAAATCGTGTACGAGACTTTCGGCGTCCCGGAAACGGAATTCGACGAAGATAGTTTTAAAGTTTTCGTCAACGACGACGACGATAAATAATAGGTAGATAATAGGTAGATTATGTACTAGATGTTTTTGTAGTTTTAGAATTAAAAAGTATTCCTCGCGCTCTAATAAATTTCCTATGGGCTAATCTAATGCCTCTTACTACCACCACCTTCTGAAGCGCCTTCATTCATCGCTCTCTCATCTCTGGAGTACGAAATCTCCCCCGGTTTCGATCGCGCCTTCATCTCGTACTCGTCGTCCTCCACGCGTAAAAACACGTGATAATGCGGCACGTCCACCGAACAGTTATCGTTCATGTCGTAATTCCACTCCACGACGTCCTTTCTGTGTTTCCTCAAGTACTCGCTGACCCACTCTTGAATCTCTTCGCCTTTCATGTCTTCTCTGCTCCACAGCGTCCAATGCGAGACGCCCGGAGGACAATCGTACGGGAACATGTTCTCTTCCAGAACGACGTTCACCCCCGGGTCGTTTCCAAACACCGTCTTCTCTATGTGGTCCTCCACGCCGTAATACCCTCCAAGTTCGTCTAATTTCGCCACGTGCTCTCTTTTCTTCGCCGTCATTTCTTCCGAGCGCATCCAATATTCCAGGCGTAAAGTGCACTTTGGTCGTTCGTTTCGTTTCTCGTCTTCATCAATCTTCTTCTTTTTGTTCGTGGTGGTTGTTTTTGTGGTCACCAAATCCCACCGCGTTCGTTTACTCTTCGTCTTTGTCTTCTTCTTCTTAACGCTCTCGTCTTTATCGTCGTCATCAAAAAACAGCGACGAGAGTGCTCCTCCTCCCGTCGTTTGTTCAGAGCTGCTGTGATTGTCATTTTCGTCGCTTTTTTTCTCCTCCTCCTCCTCGCGATTCCGAACGACGACGACGAGATTCGTCTTTGTCTTCTTCAACTTCGTCTCTTCGAACAAACGCGCTCCAATATCTATTCCTGGGTCCACGAGGACGATCACATCATCATCTTCCTCCTCCTCTTCGCAACGCAACAGAAGAGAAGAAGAAGACGTCGGAGTAAAAGAGGAGGAATGCTGAGAAGACCTTCTTTCTTCTGCGCGCATCTCTCTCTCTCTCTCTCTCTTTCTTTGAGTAATTCTGACGAGACTTTTCCAAACGAAACGACTTTTTTCAAAGACAAAATTGTTTAGGGTGTACAGACAAAAGTGTTTAGGGTGTACAACCCTAATTGCAGTTTTAAAGGCACATGTCTCTCTCCCCTCTTTAGACCATTTTTGTCTCTTCATTTCAGAGCGTTTACTTTGCGCGCTTTCCGTGCACACGCGCGAGAGAGAGAGAAGCAGTTGTTCATTGTTGCGCTTCTTTTTCTTCTTCCGTATTTATTCGTAGTCGTCGTCGTGCACAGAAGAGAGCGTCTTCTTGTATATATTCTTCTCTCGGATTTTACGGGAAAAATGACGATGGGACGCGGCCCGGCGGCATCCATCACCAACGCCAGGGCGAACGAACGCTCGGGTCTTTTAGAAACCCCGAACTATGCTAAAGAAGAAGAAGAAACTACCGTAAAACATCGAAACGCGTCCTCTTTACTCAAAAAGATCGCAAAAGCTCGGACAAAAGTCAACGTTCCATCCGCCATCGGTGGGTTCGCCGTAGGCGTGAAATTCGGCTTCGTCCTCCTCTTGGTGGTCTTAGTCTGTCTGCCGCGAGAACGCTTCGACTCTTTACGAACAAATCTCGGGGAGTTTTTACCGATAAGTTTAAGCGAGCGAGTCGTAGCGCCGGAGAGTTCGTATAAGAGAGAACACGGGGTGGTGGCGAACTTAGGGGCGGCGAAGCCGTTAGCCGGCGACTGGAACCCGAACGGCAAGAGCGAGAAGCGAGAGGTGAAGTACCCGAGGAAGGATTTGACGCCGAAACCGACGAAAGTCGCAATCGCGAAGAAGAAGAAAGAAGAGGAGGAGAAGATTAAGAAGACGACGACGAGTAAAAGCAGCAGCAAATCATCATCATCGTCGAAGAAGAATGATTCTTCTTCTTCTTCTTCAAAACATTCGTTATCGTCTGAATCGTCGTCGAAAGAAGGCAAGCGCTCGAGAGAATACGAAGAAAAAGAGAGACAGTCCTCATCAAAGATGGGTGAAAGAGAAGAAAGAAAAGAAGAAGAAAAGGATGACGAAGATAATCATCATCACAGAAACAAGAACGATTGGTACAACGGCCCAGAGCCGATTCCGCACCTCATCGACCACTTGGAGGCGCACGATTTGAAGCCGTCGGATAAAGACTTGAGAATTTTAACCATCGCGAACGCCGCGTATTGGCCGTTGGCGGAGATTATGTTAGACTCTGCGAAAAGACACGCGCCAGAAATCGCCAATCGATTGACTTTCATTCTTTCGGACGAAAAATCCGTGAAGCAGTGTAAAGATCGCGTGACGAAGAGTTGCCAACACACGTGCTTCTTCGATCACGAGATGGAAGACATGTTGGGCAAGTACACGAACGACGAAGGTTCGTACAAATCGGCGTACGATTCCAACTTTGGCGTGAAATTACGCCAGTTGTGGACGTGGAGAAAAGTGAAAGCGGTCAAAACGTTGGTCGATGCCGGATACGCGGCAATGTTTGTGGACGCGTCGACGGTGTTCTTAAGAGACATGCGCGAAGACGTGTTGCACGAATTACTCGATCACGACGCCGCGCTGGTCACGTTGAGTGACTTTGGCGGTGCGACCGAGCAACACGCGACGAATACGGGTTTGATTGCCGCGACGCCGGCGAACAAAGACGCCGCTCGAGTCTTGCGCACTTGGTTGAAACGCGAAGATCCGGAAGATAAAGACAACACGGAGCAAGGCGTTTTGACGTGGGAAATTGCACCGAAAGAAAGAGAAAATGGGGTGATTATCAAAGCTCTGACGCAAGTGCAAGCGCCAAACTACGTGACGTACGACTTTAAGTCGCACTTGAACAAGGGTAACGACGACGGCGGTAAGTTGGGCAAGGATGAAAAAGGCAAAAGCGAGGAAAAACAACAACACGTGGCTGGTCTCGTGCACGCCGCGTATTGCGGGTGCGTGGACGCGAAAGAATCGTTCATGTCCAGAGTGTACGAAGAGTCCAAAATGTCCTCGAAAGAACTCGGCGAACGCGGTTTGAAGCCAGAAAAAATTGAAGAAAAAGATTGCGACGTGTACGACAGGAAGAAGTTCTTGAACACGGGCCGCGCGCCGTGGGATTGAAAGTAGATAATAAAAACCGACCACACAACTTTGAAAGAAATCAATTAAATGTACCACTATACTATTCAACAAAGAATCTATGATGAAGTTTACACGACGTTACTCACCGGCGTTCCTTCCCACTTCAAATACTTAACGTTCACGTCCAACGCTTTCGCTCGCCTCGCCGCCGGGGTCACAATCTCGTCCAGCTTCGCAATGGTTTCCGCCGTCACTTCGACTACTTGACCGATGACCACGTTCGCCGAGTCGTTTCCATTCGCGTTCGTCGTCGTCGTCGTTGCATCGGTTGTGACAGTACCTTGTTGTTGTTGTTGTTGTTGTTGTTGTTGTTGTTGTTGTCCATCGCCTTTACTTTTGCGCTTCAAAATTTGCGCTTGTTCGAGGACTAAAATGACATCCTGCGTGGCCAGATGCGTGAGCTTGGAAATCTTCGAAAGCGTGATCACTGTGCCAATTTCCAGCGATTTCAACAACTCGCTGATCACGTCTCCCCAATACGCGGAGTAACTCATCAATCCTAAATCCGATAAAGGTTTCTCTGGCGTTCCAACCCAGCTTTCGCGTTTCGTCAACTCGTACGAAAACGCGATGAGAAATCTACCGTAGCCTTTGCGCTGGTACGGCGGCAACGTCAATATGCATGCCAAATTATGTCCCGTCTGAGAGCCGTTTTTGTCTTTAGAGAAGTATCCGACGACCCTGTGTTTCTCATCTTCGCCTTTTTCGCACAAGGCGTAGAAAAGCATCTGCGAAACGTCGTGATACAAAGTCTTGTGATCGAGAAAGAGTTTTGCCAACAGACACAAGTTTTGGCAATACGTCGCCGCTCGCGCGCCGTCGACTTCAAACACCGACAGTTCTGGACGAACAATCTCTTCAATTTCTCTCTCTTCTTCCCCATTTTCACCACGCATCGTTCTCTTTTCGATTTCTGCGGGGTGCCTGTAAATTTCGTTCCCGGGCGGGTGCGTCAAAGGGCAACATTTTTTATGTTTCACGAGCGTCTTGCGTCTTTTGCAATATTTCAAACAAAATTCACAAACGAATAATCTGTTATCGCTGGTGAACTCGTCTGGATACGGCGCTCGGTACCAACAGTCCACTTCAAACGCTCCCAATTGGAGAACGTCGACGTTTTTTGCATTTTTCACGATGGCCGCCGCCACGTCGTGTTGGTGTTGCTGCGTCTCCTTCTTCGTTCCCTTTTTCTCTTTCGGCTTCCCTCCTTTTGTTTTATTGTTGTTGTTATTGTTCATACTTGCACTCGTTTTCTTTTGATTCGCGACGACGGCGTTCGCTGCTGCCTTATCGTTGTTATTATTTTCAGCGTCGACATCGACGACTTCGTTTGGTGGTTCGACTATAACCGTTGGTGTCGCTGCGTCGGCGTTTCCAGCCACCGCGGTTGCTAAAATGGTTGCATTAGTCGTTCCGTTGTTCCTAGCACTCGGTGACGTGGCTTCTACGGTGCCATCTTCTCCTGCGACGACGGCAGCGACATCAACGATGTCCCCGCTACCGCCTCCGATCTTCTCTTTCTTGTTACTATTGCTGTTGCTCATCGTTTTGTTTTTGCTCGAAGCGCGCGGATGACTCTCCGAACCGTCGGCGCCTTTACTCGCGTTCGTACCACCACCATTACTCGGCTCTGCGTTTTCACCCGTCCTCCTTCGCTTCGTCCCTACACGTTCTTCTTCTTCTTCTTCGTTTTCCTCGCCGGCGTCGGTCACGACGACTCCGCCACTTTTATTGTCGTTCACTTCTACGATACCTTCCTCTTCCTCCTCTTCAGCTCCCTCGTTCCTTTTCCTCGTCGTCGTCTGCTCCTCTAAAATCTCCATCGCTTCTTCTTCCTCCTCCTCTTCTTCCTCTTCCTCGCTCAAATGCTCGTTCGACCCGTCGTCCTCTTCCTTCAACGGCCGCATCTTACTCGCATCCAACCACGCGTCCATCCGTTTCGAGTACCCTTCGTAGCTGCAGTAATACCGCTTAATCATCTGCACCACCGTCGCCGACGCCCCGTCGCCGGAACCGCTCTTCTTCGCCGCGTCTCCTCCTTTTCCAAAAACGCCTCGCAAAGTTTCTTTCTTCGTCGTCTCGTGAATGACTCTCGCCGGTAAGTATTTGTCTTTCGTTTGAAACCACGAGGCGAACGCGGAGACGCGATCGCCGACTTCGTACGTCGTATTTCGCCACTTCGCCAACTCTTCCTCGTCCTCTTCCTCTGAGGAGGATTCTTCCTCTGAATCTGAATCTGATTCTTCTTCGTCGTCGTCGTCCGTTTGAGCGGCAGTTTTTTCATCGGTGGTGGTGTTGGCCCGCGCGCTGTTGTTCAGCGTCGTTTTCTTCGTCATTTCTTCTTCTTCTTCTTCTTCTTCGTTTCTTTTTTCTCGCTGTTCGTCGTTGTCTTCCTCTTCAACGGCATCGTCGAACGCCATCTTTCTCTCTCTCTCGAAGACGACGAAGACGACGACGAAAAGGAGAACACCGAAAGGAGAAAAACAAAGAAGAAGAGCTTTCACCGACGGATGCGGTTTGTTTTCGTCGACGTCTGTCTCGCTTTCTCTCTCGCTCTCTTCGCAAAGCGTCTTCTTTCTCTGTTTTCCGCGTCGGAGTGATGAGGAATTTGCTTTTGGCGGCAAAGCACGAGATCCGCACAAATACGCGCACGCGCGCGCATCTGTTCGAAAAAGGGAACAGATGACGACGACTTCGAACGGAACTTTTCCTTTTGGAGAGGAAAACGACTCGGAGGATACTTTTGCATCGATTTCGATCGTTCGAGACGGTCAGGTGTCGTCGCCTTCGTGGACGGTGGTGGTCCCCGCACCGCGCGCTCTTTCTTCTCCTCCGTTCGTGTTGGAGAACAGAAGTAGTACGAGTTCTTTATTCGCATTCCAACTCGCGCCGAGAGGAGGATACCTGACCATCGAAAACAATTTAGGATGGAGTTACGAGTTGCAATCGCAATTATCGTATTTCCTGGACGTCATCGCGGTCGCGTCGAGCACGGAAGTCGTGGTTTCCGTGCAAAACCAGACGCACAGAGCGAACGTTGGTTTTTTGTCAACCACGGAGGATGTGAAAAATACGAGCATTTTTTCTTCGTCGTATTCGTTGCGAGAGGCGAGCGAGAAGTTAACTCGTTTTAACGCGGTGTCGTTTGCGGACGAGAGCGGGATTGGGAGCGACGTCTCGGTGCGAAGCGTGAGGTTGAGAGCGAGTTCGATGAGCGACGATGAAGGCGGAACGCGAGAGACGTTCGCGACGACGGGAGGGACACTTTTGCTTCTGCCGGCGTTTGGAGCGATTGGTGAAAGCGATGAGAACAACGAAAGCGGTGGTGCCATTGGTGAAGAGGAAGTTACGTTTCTCTTCGACGCGAAAGATGAAGACAGCGAAAAAATGTTGATCGTTGGAGTCAGCGTCGCGTGCGCTTTGTTGGTCGCGGTACTCGTCGTCGTGTGTTACTTTGCTAAGAAACGGATGAAAAAAGGAAAGCATTTCACGGACAGAAGTGAAATAGCGAGCAAAGATCGCGTGCGTACGTGGCTACATCATCTCGAGAGGATGCATTCGAAATCGTCTCTGGGCGGTGAAAGCGGCGCGTTCGACGCGACGACGACGACGACGCATTCGAGACCATTCACGCCTCTGTCTTGGAAGACATCTCGTAGCAAACGAAGAAGTAGCGGAGAAGGTGGTGGTATTGACGAGCTCGAGAACGAAACGGTAATAAATATCAGCGGAGAAATTGACCAAGAAGAAAAGAAAAAGAAGAAGAATAAAAACAAATCTTCCGAGGCGAGACGATTGATGGCTCCCGCGCCGTCTACGCTAGAGATTACAGGTTGCGAGGATGTGGTCCGTCGCACGTCTACTAAACCTCCTAAATCAAACGTCTCTTCGTCTATACCGACGACGGAGGAATCACCGAGAGGAGAGATGGATCGTTTACAGTTGCTGAGAAGAAGTACGAAAGATACGACGCCGGCGCATTCGCCAGCGATTTCGCGGCAAAACTCGCTGCTCAATTCCAACGAGGGAGATATGGGAGAAGGCGCGGAGGCGAGAGTTTCACTCAACGCGCTCGCCAAAGAAATCGAAAAGTTACAAAATAGCATAAAAGATGATACGAATAATAATAAGTTCAGGTCATCGTCGTCTTCGTCGTCCAAGCTCGAATTAACTCCGGATAAAGAAGACGAAGTGCCGTTTGAAAATTTATCCGAAGTCGAACTCGAGAAGGACGTTCGAATTTACGAGCGCCTGGGAGGTGGCGCGTACGGTACGGTTTACCGCGGTAAATTTCGCGACCGTGAAGTCGCCGTGAAAACGCTTCGAGTGAACGCTTTGCCTACCGCAACATCCGCATCGACTACCACGCCTACGCCTTCCCAAAACAACGAGGAGGTCAGCGAAGACATAAAGATGTTGAAGTCTGAGGTTGAAATTCTTCGTCTCGCGAAGCACACGAACATCGTCTCCGTATATGCCGCGTGTTTTGAGCCCATACACAAAGCGCTACTCGTCGTTCAACTCGTCCACGGAGGATCGCTCAACGAAATGTTGCATCGCGAAAATAACGAAAGCGTCAAACTGTCGGGTACTTTGTTACGCACAATCCTGTTGGACGTTGCGAAAGCGATGGAGTATTTGCACAGCCTGAAGCCGAGGAAAATTTTACACCGCGATTTGAAACCTCAGAATGTCCTCGTGGAAGCTAAAGTACTTTCTGATGTGCTCGAGAAGAGGCGACAGCGGAGAGGCGACGATTACGATATTTTAGACGACGACGGTGATAACGCGCCGACTCTAAAATACAAGGCGTACGTTTGCGATTTCGGTATTTCTCGATTACTACCGCTGATGGCAAACACTTTGAAAACGAGCACTGCACATGTCAACGCGGGGACAGCGAATTACATGGCACCGGAATTGTTTACCGGACACTACCCGTGTTCGACGAAAGCAGATGTTTTCTCGTTCGGCAACATCGTATACGAATGCGCCACCGGGCGCATTCCTTTTGAGAAGTGCGTGCACTTTCGCATCGCGTTCCTCGTCGGCATGGAAGATAAGCGAAGCGAAATTTTGCCGGAAGATAAAGTTCGCGAGGATGTTCGCGAACTAATCGAAAGGTGCTGGAAAACAGACCCGAAAGAGCGACCAGACTTTACAGAGATTGTGCAAACAATCTCGCGCTTTCCCGCCAAGAAGAATTTTGACGAGACGAAGGAAGAATAAGAAAAAGATTCTCCTACTGGTATACTACTACTACTACTACTACTACTACTATTACTTACCCGAGTACGACTGATTTGACAATTTTTCAATTGTAAACTACAACCGATACGCTAATTGTATATTATGTTCTGATAGTATATTACGCCGCGTCTCTCTTTCTCTTTCTATTTTCACCTCTGCTACCTATTCTTCTTCATCGTCGTCGTTATCTTCCGTTCCTAATATTCCATTATATGGTCCTGGATTATTCCCGGACTCTTCAATGTCCCTAATCCACCTGTCCATGTAAGGGCACTTCTCCGGCGAGATCAACCCACCTGGCTCACATTCTTGATAGACCGTACAAATACCACACGGTACGTAACTCAGCGGCGTGAGTATATTGCTTTTCCACTTTGAAGGCACGTAGTATGTTTCGGTAAAATCGTCGCCGTCGTCAACTTCAACCGTCGCCTCTTCGCTTTCGTTTCCTCCTCTACCTTTTTTCTTTTGCTGCTGCTTCTTGTTGCTGCTGCTACCTTTCTTGTTCTCCATCGTCGCTTTCTTTTGTTTCTTGTTGCTATTCTTCCTCTTGTTATTATTCGCCGATCCTTTCTTGCGTTTCTTCGTCGTCGTGTCTTCGTCCTCTCCTTCGCTGTCTTCTTCTTCTTCTTCTTCTTCTTCCTCGTCGGATTCGTACATCAACATTCCTTCAGCACCACCTCTTCGGTTCTTCCTATCGTCGATGAAATCGTCCTCGTACGCATCCATCTTCTGTCTCCTCCTTTCCTCGGGCGTGATCATCTCCACGTCCCCGTCGTAAAACAGCGTGTCCACAATCTGTTTCACGTCTTCTTTCCTCAAATTCACGTTGGATATTTTACTCTTCACGATGTGCTCATACACGTCCTGTAAAGTCACCCGTTTCTCTTTTCTGATAAAATCCCGGCACACGTCCCGCATGATTTTCACGAACTTGGCGTCAAACTCTTGATCGGTAAACCAAGCTCCACCGGTAATCTCCCTCGACGGTTCTAAATCGTACTTCATGTACACCTTTCGATTTTGCTGCGCGACGTGCTTCACGCTTTTAATCAACTTCCTTTGCTCTAAGGTTTTAAAAATCTTCGTCACTTTCACCTGCGGGAAGTTCGTCTTTTGCTTGACTTCTTTCGTCCACATCCCGCTATTCCCGGCGGTTTCGATGACTTGCAACACCAACCTATCTTCGCTCGATAACCCTCGTTTCTTGAGCATTTCTTCCTCGCTCACTCTTTTGAAGTAGCAAATTGCATTGTCGCCTTCGCCTTCCGTGTGTAACGTGATTTTCTCTGAATCCAACAAGTGGTTGATGATGTCCCTGCGTAAGCCTCCTTTCCAAAAGGACAAAATCTTCTGCAAGTCTGGGTCGCTGACGCCTTGGTTGTTGTTGTGAGAGGCAATAGCATCGAGGACTTGTTGATTATAGTCTTCTTCTTCTTCTCGTTGGGTGTTGTTCGTCGGAGGCATCACGATTTCATCGTCGTTGTCCTCGTTCTCGTGAGTATTCGTTCCTCCTTTCTTCGCTTTTCCTTTCGATCCTCCCGCCATTTTTTCTTCTTTCTTTCTTTCCAGAGAGTAAGAGAGTAAGAGAGAGAGACAACAGAGAGAAGAAGCAGAAGCAGAAGACAAAGACAAAGAAGCGCGCGTTTGGGCCGAGAGAGAGAGAGAGGACACGCTTTACTCTGTATCTATATCTATACTATAGAATAGTAGTTTCTTTTTTCTGACGGCTGCGTGGGAGGAAAAAAAGAGAGGCGAGAGAAACAGTGGTCAGTCAATTAAGTTCTACCCTGAAGGATCTTCTCCCTCTTTTTTTGTTTGTGTGTTTGCTCTCTTCCGTCTTCTCTCTCTCTCTAAAAAAAAGAAAAACAATCGCTCTCTTTTAAGCGGTGAATTTAAGCGTGGATTGCTTCATATTTGCACTCGTGTCCTTTTGAACACACACACACATCTCAAAGCACATTATTCACGTTTAAACATGTCTTTTGCATCTACCATCGCAAACAGAGCCGCGTTAGCCACTCGCGTGGTTTCGCAAGTCACCAAGTCTTCCAACAACAAGAGACGATCTTTGATTGTAAAGGCGGAAGGGGACGTTCCTGCGGAAACGGAAAAGCCAGCCGCTGCGGCTCCGGCGGTGCGTTTTTTTACTTCTTCCCTTTGATTTTTTTACGCTCGCGCGTGCATTGGAGGTCGAGGGAAACGAATTTCTGTTTTGATGGGCAATCGGGACGTCGGAACGAGGTTCTCGCGCGTCGATTCCGACACCGTAAAATTCGAATCTCTCTCGCCTTTTTGTGCTCTTTTTGATACGCACCCGGGGCCGAGATACGGTTGATATCTCTAAAGGGAAAATTTTAAAGACGTTTTCTCTTTTCGCGACGAGCTCCTGTTGCGACTTGCGTCGGACGAGCGAACGGTACGAACGGACGCAACGAGTGGTGCGGGAGCTGTTTGAACTCTTTCGAGCGTGGGAAGAGTAGGAGATATGCGCGCGCGCCCGAAGGAAAAAAAATATGATCAAACGACAAAAACTCACCTCTCTTCCCTTGTTCTTTTCTCGAAAATAATCACATTTAACAGAAGGTTGCCAGAAACACGGACAACCTCGCTCCGTTGTACATGTTGGGCGTCTCCGACCAATCTTTGTCCTACTTGGACGGCACCTTGCCGGGTGACTACGGTTTCGATCCGCTCGGCTTGTCCGATCCAGAAGGCGCCGGCGGTTTCATCAACCCGGGGTGGTTGGCGTACGCGGAAGTTATCCACGGCAGATGGGCGATGCTTGGCGTTGCCGGCGCGACTGCGCCGGAAACGATGAAGGGCTTCATTCCGGACTCCACGGCGGTGGTTTGGTTTAAGAACGGTATCATCCCGGCGCAAGGCTCGTACGACTTTTGGGCGCCGCCGACGGCGTTGTTCTGGGTCATGGTGTGCATGATGAACTTTGTCGAAATCAACAGATTGACTGAATACGCCAACCCGGGCTTCAGAACGAAGCAATCTTTGGCTGGCTTGGAAAAAGGGATGGGCGGCACCGGCAACCCGGCGTACCCGGGCGGTTCGTTCAACCCGATGGGTATGGGCAAAAACGACATGGACGCGATGAAGGTGAAGGAGATCAAAAACGGCAGATTGGCGATGATGGCGTTTTTCGGTATCATGGTGCAAGCGATCATCACCGGCGAAGGGCCAGTGAAGAACTTGACGGATCACGTTACCGATCCGTTCGCGCACAACTTGTTGACCAACTTTGCGAACGTCGGCGGCGCGTCTCCGTTCTAATTTGAGAAGAAGAGTAATTGTTATTAGAAAGAAAGAAAAAGAGGGAGAAAGAAAAGAATTTTGTAAAAATGAAAGAGATAAAGGAGAGAGAGAGAGAGGGAGAAATCGGTGAGAAATTGGAGAAATTGGATGTGTTAGGAACGCGCGGGTGTGTGCTTGAAGTAGTTTTACTAGGAAACGAAGGGCAAGCTGCGTTTGCGCTTGCAAGAGCAAACTGTTTTGTGATATCAAAAGAATATTATTGAGACGGAATAACTTACATAAATACGCGCAGATCTCAAACTCGTTCTTCTTTTACGAGCTTAATTTTCTTTCCCTGAGCTTTTCTCGCGCACGCGTTGATAACATTTGAACTTGTAGCGGTGTCGAGAGATGCGAAATCAATCGTTTGGCGGCTTCGGTTCGCCATTCCTCTTCGCCGCGAGGCGAAGAGAGCAAAACGCACAACATCTCCTCCAGCATCCACGTTTCGATGCATTTCGCCTTGAAAAGAGTCTCCGCGATACACTCACCGCGTGCATCTGTTTCAAACACAAACGTTAACATCTTTTCCCTTTTCTCTTCCTCTCTTTCAAAGTCTCGCCACGCGCGGTTGAACTGGTCAAACGTCTTGATCTCGGAACAAAACAAGCGCAAGTTCTCCTCCGTATCCGTTCTCTCGTTCGTGTGCGTTTGTAAACTCGACAAAGGTTTTCTCGACGCCAACGAACGCGACGCGATGTTACTCTCGCTTTTAAATCTCTCGATGTCATCTCGGTCTTCCCTTCGCGTTTCTTCTTCTTCTTTTTTTTCTTCTTCCTCTTCGACGGAGGAGTTTTTCCCGCAACGACTAAAAGCTCTCGTCCACTCCTCTCTTTTCATCGGTTTCAAGTGCGCGTACCGGGAGAGTTTTTGCCACTCCTCGTACGAAATGTGTGGATTTCTTTGCAACAAATCTTTCTTCGCCCGGTTCGAGTGACGTTGGCGGCTTTTCTCCGTCGCCTCTCGCCGAGCGAGCGCGGTTTTCATTTTCAAACCACTCGCCTCTTCTTTGACGCTTCTTCTCTCGTGCGTATTTTTCTTCAAAAGAAATTTTACGCACACACCACCTCTGACAGTATATCATCATGGCGCCTCGGGGCCGCGCTTCCACGAAAACCCCGGCAGGGAGAGCGAGGGCAAAACGATTGAGTGTTTTGCTTCTCGCTTTATTCGCGTGTGTGATTTTGGTCGCGTTTCGAGACCGAGAAACAAAAGGAAGAGATGGTGGAAGCGAAGATTTCTCGATTGGAATACATCGAGAAGAAGAAGATGATAAACAACAACAATCGAAGGAAGTCCGAGGCCACGGGATGTCTCGCGACCGATACAAAGATTCTCACATCACCATGGCGCAGAAATTACTATTGCAAAAACCGCCGAAACCGTTTCATCCGAGGTGCTTCGATGCGCCGAAACCGTGGAGGCCTTTAGAGGAGATCGAAGAGTGGAAGAGAAGAAGAGTGAGTCTTAGGAGGAAAGCGTTATCGAGCGGCGAGAGAGCGAATGAAGTAGGAGCAGAAGGAGAGGAAGAACACGAGGGAGTGAACGGGACAGAATCACGCGAACGAGGAAGAAGGCAGTTGTTAACGTTCAAAGCGGCTGGAATGGGTGGTAAATTTGGCCCGAGCTGTTCTCCTCGCGCGCCGTTGAAAGCTCGTCAAGCGTGCGCCGAGCAACGCGCGTTGAAGAGATGCTCGGAAGAATCGAAAGTGAGCAAGAAGAAAGTCGACCAGTTATCTGAGGTAGAAAAGAAATTAAAGAAGTGTTTAGTGGATTTGAAATCGTGCGAGGCGACGAGAGACGAGTTGAGGAAGGTGGCCATAGAGTTTAGCGGGATTCAAACGTTAGCGCTTGGGAGTCCGAATTGTTTCGTGCACTCGAAAGGCGGGAGTAATAAGTGTTTACCGTTAGTGAAGAACGAAGAGACTGGGCTCTTATCTGGTGGATGTGGAGAGCGTGGTGGTGGACCGAAAGCGGGATGCGATATGAGCTCGGGGTGGGAAGAGCGCGTACCGACGCCGAAAGAGGACGTGTTCAAAGGCTCGGCGTACGATCGGTGCGCTATCGTAGGCAACTCGATGAACTTATTCGACGCGGAAAACGGAGACGCCATCGACCAGTACGATGCAGTGTTCCGATTTAACTCCGAATGGCGACGCATGCACCACGTGATGCAAGAAAAAGGCGTGAAATTCGAGGACAAGCAAAAATATATGGGTACGAAAACAACCTTTCGATTAGTCAATCGAAAATATACGACGAGTTTATTAGACGGCGACGGAGCGTCAGAGGACATTTCTAGCGACGAAGAAGTTTTATTTTGGAACTATTTTTCCGCGCCATATTTACAGGCGTTGCAAAAGAAACATCCCAAATTGAATTTACACTTAGCAGCCGCAGATTTAATCAACTGGGAATTGGAGGTGTTCTCGCAGTTGAGGAAAGACTTGTACTCGTTAGGCGTCGGGCCGTTCGAGTGTTACCGATTCATGTCTTCCGGCGTCCACGGGGTTTTGATGGCGCTGAAAATGTGCGAAGAGGTGGATTTATTCGGGTTTAGCGTTTCCATGGATAACTTTGCCAAGTCGTTTAATCACGGACGACCGAGCGAAAGCCACTCGTGGGAGTTTGAAACGATGTTGATGCGGTTACTTTACTTTACTGGCGCAATCAACGTATGTAATAGCTGAAGTAGTTATAGTTATGTTATATAGTAAGATGTTTTTCGATTACACAAGTATTAAAAAACAGAATGATCTATTTATTCTTTCTCTCTCTTCACCCTCTCTCTCTCTCTCTTTTCAACTCTCTCTTTCTCTTTTTCTCTCTCTCGTTTTCTGATTGTTTTCTTTCGTTCTCTCGGCTGCGTTCTCAATAAGTTTACTAAATCTTTTCTCTCTAAAAAAGAAACTACAAATTTAGTAAACTTCGACGTGCCATTGACCGTTTTTCTTCAAACCTTCCAACCACTCTTCGTAGTCGATGCCCTTTTCTTTGCACACACCTTCCAACATGGACAAAATACCCGGCATCATACCCTTCAAACCGCAGAAGTACATGTGCGCGCCGCCGTCGAGCAAGCCAAAGACTTGGTCCTTGTATTCCTCAACCTTGTCTTGGATGTACATTTTGCCGCCCTTCTTGTTATTTTGTTCTCTGGACAAGGCGTAGTCAATTCTGAATTGGCCCGGGAATCGTTTGACGCACTCTTGGAATTCGTCGTCGTACAAAGTGGCGTCAGAGTTGGCGACGCCCATGAACAACCACGCCAAGCCGGTGAAGTTCCAGCTCGGGACGTCTTCAACGAAAAATCGGCGGATGTACGCTCTCATCGGGGCAATACCAGTACCAGTGGCAACCATGATGACCGGGGTGGACGGATCCTTCGGCAACAACATGACTTGGCCAGTCGGGCCAGTCATCATGATTTCCGTACCCGGGGTGGCGTCGCACAAAAAGTTGGAGCAGATGCCCTTCTTTTCCGGATCTTCAGCGCCCTTCTCTTCGTCCCAGTAGGTCGCACGACGAACGCACAAAGTTGCAGTTTGACCGTCGAAGGAGTCCCCATATCTAGTAGACGCGATGGAGTACAATCTCACACCGTGCGCAACTTCCTTACCCTTGGAGTTGATCTTCGTCCCCGGCGGAATAACGCCGTACGACTGCCCTTCCCAAAACGGCATCTTTCCTCCGTGGTCGATGATGATGTGCGTGGTTTCCCCAGTCGCCTTCGGGCCAACAATTCTTTCCACGGACTTGACGGTACCAGTGAACGGCGTCTTGTTCTTGTACGTGTTCAACGGCATTTCACCTTCTTCCAACGCTAACGGAACCTTCGCCTTGCCGGATTGCATGGATTTCCCAGCCGTCTTGGCCATTTCGAGACCCAAGCCGTACGGGCCACCCTTATCGGCCGCTTTGACCACGGTGGACACTCTGGCCACCTTTTGGCTTTGGCGAGCGGAGGTGACTTTTTGCGAGATGCATTGCTGTTTATGATAGAGAGAAGAAGAGAAGAATTCATCAGTAATCAAACTCAAGGCAAGACGACCTTATCCGTCTTTTCCAAAGCACCACCCACAAAAGAAACAAAAAAAAAAAACTGCTTCTGCGCGCGTTTTATCTAAAATCATCGTCTCCCATCATCGTAAAACACCCAACGACGGGCGACGCGAAAACATACCTTGGCAGAGAGGCCAGCGAAAGATAACTGCATTTACGATTAGAAAAACGTTGGTCAGTATTACGTCTCATCCTCCGTTCGTTCGATTTTCTCGTCGTCTTTCCGGATATAAAAAATTCAGTTACGCCTCTCACTCATCATCGCGTTCTCGCTAATCCATCCGCGCAAAGAACAGAGGAAAAAAAAATTCGGAAATGCCTCTCGCAAAGGACCTCGCGACTTTTGCAGACGCCGTCGCGAGCCCCCATCGCGCGGTCGTCGAAGAGTAACGCCACGCGCGCGTAATAAAAGAGAGTCATCGACGAAGAAACGCACAGTAGAAGCCATTTTTATATTATTACGTGTGTGATTATATATAAAAGGAATAGAGAGATCTTTTGTGTTGTGGGGCAAAAACGAAAAGCTGAAAGCTCTTCCTCACTTGCCTCAAAAATTTGTGGCTCGTCTGCCCTAAAAGTTTTGTGTGCACATTTCGTCTCTGATTGAGTTATACAAAGAGAGAGAGAGAGAAGGACTTTAGCATCGGTACACATATAGTACCATGCGGACTGTAATTTCCTCCCTTTCGCGATGCGTGGAGTGCAATAACAACAAGTATTCTTCGAAGAGGAGCGAGAGCGAACGGCGAGCGTCGGTTTCCGGGATCGATGATGATTACACGAAGACGTCACACCTCCCGAGGATGATGAAAACGAGAAAAAGCCGTTTACGTCGCAGGAGTCGCGCGGTCGCGGCGATGCGAGCTAACCAGGGTTTCGCGGGAGAAGAAGAGAAAACGGTCAAAAGTGGTAATCACATCGCTTCTTTTCGAAGAAGGGGACAACAACGCTCGCGAAGAACTCGAATGCATTTCGGCGAAGACGTCGGCCAAGAGGAAATGTCTTCGTTATTGGACGACGTGGTAGATACGTGTCCAGTACCGATGGACCAGAGGCCTTCGTCGCAACTTAAAGAAGTCGCCGAAGGCCTGGTTTCTGGATGGGGCGGTTTAGATGGGAAGAGTTACGCGGTACGGTTGACTATTTTGTGCGGATTTTTCTTCACGGTCATCGCGTACCCGATCGCGAGCGAGACGTATAATCCGGAGATACAATGGACGGAGGCGCACGTCGCGGCGATGTTGGGTTCCTTGGTTGCGGTGAGCGCGATAACGTTGAACATTCACAACTCGTGGGATTACGTGAGAAATCGCTTACTCTCGGCGACGATTGAGTACGAAGAGACGGGATGGTACGATGGTCAAGTGTACGTGAAAACGCCGGAGATGTTGGCGAAGGATAGATTGGACGGGACGTACGTGTGCGGCCCGGCGGTGGCGAGGTGTAAGAAGACGATGTTGGCGTGCGGAGCGGGCGTGTTAGGTTGCGTGTTCGCGTTGAACGCGCTGGACGCGCCGAAAGTAGACCAGGAGAACTTTGGCTCGTACACGCCGCAAAAAGCGGCTTTGCTGAGAGATTTAGGCATGGGAACGTACATCGACGCCGGCGAAGGGAAAAGGATCAGCCAAGGCGGTATGTTCTCTCGCGAAACGGCGGATAAATACGAACCGGAAGAAGAGGACGAAGACGAAGGAGACGAAGTCAACGGCGTGGTCATGAGTTACGCGCCGTCGGTATCTATAGTTTCACCCTCTTCCTCGTCGTCGTTTCCTTCGGTATCATCGGAAAAAGCAGACGAAGGAGGAGATATCCTCGCCAAGGCCGCCGAGTAAAAAACGACTTTGCGATATGCAAAAGCGCGCGGTCAAAACAGTGTAGTAGCCATTTTAGTTTAATAATATGTTTTTCATGTATGCAGCATCGCTTTGGTACTCGCTTCTTCCGTCCTCCTCGAAAAGGTCGTCTCTTTTGTTCGTCTTCTCCTCGACAAAACGCCTTCAAAAAAAAGAACGATTGATTGATTTTCTCTCGTCGTCGTTCTCACAAAACTCTCTTTTGCACCACCACGCGACAAAAGACGACTGACATTTCTTTCAAATTTTAACATGCAGAATTTTTTTTTCAAAAAGCGCAGCAAAAAAAGCGAGAGACAGTTTCCTCACTTTCATATCCACACATCCACCCCCAACAAACACTAGCGATACTAGCACGCAGAAGAGCCGGACGACCCCCGTTCTTCTTCGTTTAGCGAACACACGATACACCTCAACGACGAGGAGAAGAATATAAGAGACTCTTTTTTCTTCTTCTCGTCCTCTCGCACACTCCGACGGTGACTCTTTGATTCGCGAACAGTTCGTTTGAAAATCATTTTTCAAAAACATTTTCAAAATGTCCTCGCGGAAGATGCGACGAACAACCGCAACAACAACGAAGAACAACAACAACAACAGGTTGAAAGATCTCACCAACACGAACAACACCAAAGAGAAAGAACAGGAGGACAGAAATAAAAGGAACGCTTCTAGTACTCCCGAGATTCCGGATTCGAGGCCGTCGAGGATGACCGCCAGTATCGTCGTCGAAGCATCCTCATCCCCGAGATGTTTGGCGGGCGAGAAAAAAGAAGCGACGACGAAGAAGAAAAAAAACACAACTTTTCCACGAGCTGGAACGAGGAGGAAAAGAGTCGCAAAAGCGATACAAAAGAAGGAAGACAACCGAGACGAAGATTTCGAGATCGATTTAATGTGCGAAGAAGAACCCTTGGTAGGAAAAAGAAGGCGGAAAGGAACAGGGAAAGCGTCGAACACCACGCGCAGTCGTAGCGGTACGATTTCAAAAATTTCATCTCTTTTTTTTTGTATCTGTCTTCTCTCGTGTTTTTTGCTTCTGTTTTTCTCTCTTTTTGAATTCAAAAATTTTCAAAATCGTTCGTTGGTGTTTGAATAAACGCAACGACGAACGAGAAGAGTCTATTTGAAAATACTCACGCCGCGTGACATTTTCTTTTCCTCAACACAGATAAACCACCTTTACCACCAGTTTCATCGAAAGATGACGACGAGGAAGGAGAGGACGACGATTTCGACGACGCGAAGAAGGTGAAGAAGAAGACAGTGAAGAAGACAGAAAACGCGGGAAAGAGGCTTTCGACGCAAACGACGCCGACGGCGTCGCGAGGCGCGACGTCGACGCTGGCGGAGTACGCCTACTGGGCGTTTTCCAACGACGGCGGGCGGCGGAGGACGGAAGAAAGGTACACGTTGGACCCGTACGTGAAATATGGGGAGTTGTTCAACCCGGCGATGCGACAGCAAGTCGTGAATTGGATGTATAAGAGGTCTCTTCGGTTATCGATGGCGCCGGAGACGTTTCATTTGGCGGTGAGGTACTGCGATACGTTTTTGAGTAAACGCGAGTGCGAGGTGTTTTTGCAAAGAAACGGGAACGGTTCGGAGCCGGTGCCGGCGAAAGCGATCGAGTCGTTCTATGTTGTCGACAGACTAGAATATGCAAATCCTGGTAAAGACAGAAAGGTTTTGTTTTACGCGAAGGAGGCGGAAGGTACGAGCGCCATGGATGGCGTTGATTTTGGCGGCGTGACGCCGATTTTCCCGCTCGGCGACGAAACGGTGAACCCGTTGTGCAACAAACTGAAAAGGTTAGGTGCGACGTGTTTATTCGTGGCGGCTAAGATTGTTGAGGTGAATCCGCCGTGCGCGGCGACCGTGGCGTCGTGCACGGAAGTGAGCACGTTTAACCGCAGTCAGTTGTTACTCGCCGAACGCGCTTTGCTGCGCGAGTTGGACTTTTTTCTGTACCGGCCAAATCCGAGAGCGTTTTTAGACGCATACATCGACGTCGCGCACAGAAAAGTGGCGAAGATATCCGTAGAAGACAGATTGGAGAAAGAGTCAAAAATTTACGAACGAACGTACGGAGGAAAGTACGGAGAAACTACCTTGGCGTATAGAAATATGAAATTCGCTTTGGAGAGTCACAAGAGGAAAGTGGAAGAGTTTTGCGAGTTGACCGTGGACTTGGCGGTGCTTTCCCAACAACACTTGCGTTGGCAGCCGAGCGTTATAGCGGCTTCGGCACTGGCTATAGCCCTGGAGGACGAGTGGTATTTGTCGTGGGACAGCGCGGATATGGAGTGCATGGTGGAGTTGACCGGGTACGCGTACGACGACTTGGCCGAGTGTAGCAGATGGTTGTTGTCGGTGTTGAGAAGCGCGAGCGTCGCGGAAGAAATCCAGCGAAGAGGAGAAGCCGGGAGTCGATGGTACTCGAAACTTCACGCGAACGAGAAATACCGCGGGGTTATTGATCGCGTGACTGACGAAAAACGACCACACATGCAACGACTCGAGAGCGCGTTTGGATACACAAACTTCACGAGCAAGCGAGGGATTTTACTTACGGATTTCAAGGAAATTGAAAACTGTTTCGAAAAGGCAGTTTCGAAAGGCGTGCCAAAATCCAAATAGAAGAAACGAAAGGAAAAATGAAGAGAGAGGGCCGAGAGGTAACGAAGAGACGAGAAGAAGAAGAGGAAGAAGAAGAGAATGAAGACGATGATGAGAATCATCGCATAAGTAGTAATATATATTATTTAGAAAGAGAGAGAGAGAGAGAGATGAGAGAAGGAGAGGATGATAATGATAATATCGTGCGTGATTGTGAGATGTGTAGTAGCGAGAAAGACGTTGAAAAATTGTATTAGTCAGCTGTGCAAGAATAATAATAACCATACTAAATCGAACGTACACGCGCGCGTACGCGTTCACCGACTTCTCTTAAAATCTTCTTCGTTCTCGACGTATTCGTATATATTCATATATAATTTTATTTTATTACAGATTTGGTTCGAGTACGTATTATATTATGTACCTCGTCGATTTGTTTACTTTCATCTCGCGAGCGATGAAAACTGTGTGTTTCATCATCTCAACATACTCATGCCGCTGGCTAGCAAAGCCGAAGCGATGAAACCTCTCACGCCCACCTCGGGAATATCCAACGCGACGTTTCTAGCCGTCCAATATGAACACCCCATCGCCGATAACGCCAATATCGACGCCGTCCGTAACTTTATGTTCCCCATGGCGTAATGTTGCGCTCCAACCGCGATGTTTGTGAGTAAAGTACACAACAGCGCAGTCGCCGCGATCCTATGCACTTCCAAGTCCGTCTCGGCGGATAAATACGAAGTCACTAAAACTCCGCCGCCAATGCCTACCGTACCTTGAATCAACCCAACCGCTATACCTAAATACACATACTCCCTCTCGTTATACAACGCATCCATCCAACTCCCGTGCTTATAATACCTCTCTAAAAACTGTTGCGATACGATCGTATACAAACTTCCTTCAGGTTGTTGGAAATGTCCATCTTTATCCGGCGCCGAGCTCATAATGCCGTGATCCGCTAACGCTTTTTTAATTCTCTCCTGCTCCGCAATCTCCTCTTTCGTCGGTTCGTACTCTTCATCTATTTTTTTTTTAATTAATACCGATGGGGCGCATAAGACTAAAGCGCCTCCGAGCATCCGTCGCATCATCGGTCCCGATATGTGCTGCGCAAACTTTTGTCCAATCGGCGTGCACGCCGCGCCGGCGAAACCAATCGTCGCCGCGCACGGTAAGTCTGTTTTAAAGTTGTTATTATTATTGATTACAGTACATTTAAAGAAAAGTCTTACGCGTGAGTTTTTGTGCAACACGTTCGTTCGCGAACGACGGAGAGAGAAAGAAAGAGAGAGAGAAAGAGAGCGAAAAGAGCAGAAGCACACAAGATAAGCGTCTCGTCCTTCCTCTTCTATATGTCGTACCTGTGACGCCTTTCTGCGCGTACGCTAAACTCCCCGCCGCGGTCGCCCCGGTCACCGCCGCCACCGTCGTCCCGACGATATCTTTCGCCTTGAACCCGAGTCTGGACAAAGCCGGGACGAACACCACCGCCCCGCCTAAACCGGTTATCGCGGAGACCATCCCGGCGAAAGAACCAGAGGCAGCCGAGAACGCCGCGCGCGAAGACGGCGTGGATAACGATTCCACCGCCACGGCTTTGGCTATTTTCGCGGTCGCTTGTTTTGCTGCCATTGTTGTTCTGTTTGCTCGTGTCGTTAGGTCCTCGTTTCACACTTATTATATACGTATTTGCGCGCAGAAGTTTCGATTCGATCGCTGATGAGATATACGTCTGACTCACTCGTCGCGCAAAGAAATTTCCCCTCTCTCTATAAATACAACAAAGTTTCTTCTTTTCTCGTAATCTCGAAAAGAACGCGACGGGAATCACCACCACAAAACGCAAAGTCTTCCTCTTCCTCCTTCTTCTTTGTCTTCTTCGTGTCTTTGTGTGTCTCTCTGAACCAAGCGATTGAGAAGACTAAAGAGACGAGAGTTTACACACCAAATTATTCTTCTTACACGAAAGCAAGCAGAAAAGAGCAGCAGAAAGAGGTTTTTTTGACGCAAAAAAAATGAGCAACCATTCGATTTGTGTTTTTGCCTCTCTTTCTCGTCTGTGTTTTTTTTTGTTGTCGTTGTGTCCTCCTCTTTCTTTCTCGAGGAGTGAGAGATATTTTGCACGACAGAGATGCGCCAAGACAGAAGATCGTCATTATAGTAATTCGATTTCTGAGTGTTGTCAAAATCGCACGCGTTGAAAACGCACACAGCAGTTAAGGGCGGATTTATATACACACTACTTTATTAAAACGAATACGCAGAGCCGACGTATCATTATCATGGGGTGAGCAGATGTTTATATTAGTAGTTTTATTGTTTTTTCTTCTCGCTCTCTTTCGAGGGGGTCGACCAAACATCGTTTCGTCGCGGAGTGAATTGTGCCAGCACACGCAACAAAAAGATGATGCAACTTTGCTCTCCAAAGCGCAGACTGTAGCCATCTCAAGAAGAAGAAGAAGAAGACGAAGACGAAGAAGAAAAACAAAAACGTTTTAGGCGCAAAAGCGCGCGTTTCTCTTCCTCTTTAACTCGTTTGGTTGTCTTCTTCTCCGTCTCTTTTGCAACAACACCCCTTTTGGCAAAAGCGCAGAGGAGGAGGCTGAGAATCGTTTAAAAAGAGAGTTTTCGTTGTCGTTAAATGTGCTCCAGATGTAGAGGAGGGAGAGAGAAAGTTTTGGTTAAAAAACAACCGTCTCTCTCTCTCTCTCTCTCTTCTTTTCTTCGCTTCTTCTTCTGCTCCCGTTTCTTCTTTCCGGCGTTGTTGTTGTCGCGAGTAGTATTCCGCGCTTTTTTCGAGACGTGGAAGACAAAACGCTGACCAACCTTCTTCTTCTTCTTCTTTTCGCGTAAACAGTTTCTTTTCGAAAAAAGAAGTCGACCCGGACGCGGACCCTCACGGTGGCGACGATTTCATCGAAGGCGGTAAGCGACGATGCACGGACGTTTTGTTCTTGTTGGCGTTTATCGCGTTTTGGGTCGGCATGTTGGCGTGCGGCGGGTACGGTTTTACCAACGGCGATCCGGCTTTGTTAATCATGGGCACGGATTACGAGGGCGTTTTGTGCGACGAGAAAGGTACCGGGGTGGCCGGGACTGGCAGCGGGAACGTCATCGATAACTCCGGATTGAAGACGAGATACTGGGCAAACTTCTTGGAAGTCGCGGCGGTGGCGAGATCTGCGACGGTGGCGGCGACGACGCCGTCGTTCGCGTCTTCTTCGTATACTTTAGCGGATGCGAAGAGCATGTGCGTTTCTACTTGCCCGCAGCCGTCCGAAACGGCTGGACAAGTGACGTGGTTTTGCGATTACCCGGAAAGTAATTCGTACGACGCGCAGTTGACGAAAGAGGCGTGGAAGATGAAAAACGGAGACGTGTATTCCGACTTGACCGACGCGGAGAAAGTGACGAGTTTGCAATTGAAAGGGCCGTGTTATCCGGTTTTGATTCCAAGCGTAAACACGTACTTTTCGTGCAACTATTACGGCAACTTTTCGCAGTCGTCGTTCGATGCGTTCACGGCTTTGTCAGTTTCGGGTACAACCGGAACGAACTTTCTCACCGACGGCACGTACAGCTCGTTTGCCTCCTTGGACGGATTAGTCGAAAGCATCAACTCGCAAGTTACGGATTACATCGCCGGCCCGATGGAACGATTCCAAAGGTACATCGATGACTTTATCGTCGCGAAGAACGTTTTAGGCATGGCGGCGGGCGCCTGTCTCGTCTTATCGCTCGCCTGGTTGGTCATATTGAGATACTTCACCTCGCTCTTTTGCTGGGGCACGGTCATCGTGGTCAACCTCGGCTCGATTGCGGTGACGTGCTACTTGGCTTTGTATTCTGGCTTAATCGGTGATGACCAAATCTCCGGCATTGTCGATTCCACGGGCTTGGATTCCACCGAGCTCAACGCGTCTTCTTGGGTCGATCCGGCATCCGAAAACGAGGAAGTGTTGAAGGCGTGCACGTACGTCATGGCGGTCTTTACCGTCATCTTTTTCATCTTCACCTTGTTGATGGTTCGACGCTTAAAAGTTGCCATCGCGTGCATTAAAGTGTCCATCAGCGCCTTCTCCACGGTGCCGAGCTTGATTGTCTTTCCTTTGGTTCCGTGCGTTGGGATGATGTTGCTTTTCTTGTACTGGGTGTTCGCTGGCGTCTACCTCATGTCCTGCGGCGACCAGAAGATCCAAACATGCGTCCATCCGTTCGAGTCTTCCGAATTGCACGGCTGTGGCGTCGAAACCGAATGGTCTCGCGAGTTGCAATACATGCTCTTGTACCACTTCTTCGGCTTCTTGTGGACGACGCAGTTCTTTATCGCGGTGTCGTATTTAGTCGTCGCGTACGTCTTTGCCAAATTTTATTGGTCTGGTGCGGACAAAATGGGCATGACGCCACTTTTAACGTCCATGAAGAGAATGCCGTTCTATCACTCCGGTTCGGCGGCGTTTGGTTCCTTCTTGATTGCAGTCATGCAATTCGTGCGCGTCTGCATGAGAGTCGTCATGACGGGCATGAAAAAAATCGACCGAAACGGCAAAGTTTTTGCTGTCGTCGGCTACGTCATCGAGTGCTGCTTGTGGTGCTGCCAAAAGATCATCGAGTTCATCAACCGAAACGCGTACATTATGATTGTCATCGACGGTAACTCCTTCTGCTGGTCGGCGTTTCAAGCGTTGAAATTGATGATTGCCAACGTCATGTCCGTCGCCGCGATTAACATCGTCGGCGACTTACTCTTGTTCTTGGCGAAATTGAGCATCTCAATCGGTACCGCGTTCTTGGCATTCGTCATGTTAAACGGCGACGATTACAAAGAGGAAATTTCCTCTCCGGTTTTAATCTGCTCCGTCATCGCCATCTTCGCCTACTCCGTCGCCGCCGTCTTTATGGGCATCGTCGAAATGGGCATCGACACTACTTTGTTGTGTTACTGCAGAGACATGGAAAAGCACAACGGCACTCCGCAATACGCGCCGGAAGTTTTACAAAAAGCTTTGGGCATCGCCGGTGAAGTCCAAAAAGCCGAAGAGGAAAGAAAGGCGGCCAAAGCGGCTGCGAAAGCGGCCAAAGCGGACAATTCGGAGTAAACGAAAGAGAGATACCTTAATATACTACTAAATGATAATACTTTAAAACTGTGATGATGATGAAATAAAGTCTCGAAAGAGTTGTTGTTGATATAAATTTTGTATGCTTTTTTAAACCACCACCATTTTTCAATCGGAGGAATACTTCTTCGTGAATACGCGCTCATAAGCCAACATGTTAAGTTTCGCGTTGCATCGAGGCACCCAATTATGACGTGTAAAAAGGAGGTTCAAAAACCAAATTTTCGACACAGAAAAGTCACACGCACTTTTTAAGAGATACATACGTTTGCGCGCCGTGAGCGAACGACAATGTCGTTTGAGGCCACTCACGGGGATGTCGCTTCATCGCTCGATCGAAAACGGTACGTAGAAACGTTCGTTCTCTTCTGCAACGCGCTCACGCGCTGTGTCTCTCTTTCTTTCTCTCTCTCTCTGTCTGACGCACATTTTTATTCCAATTTTTGTGGTTTGTCCTCCGCTTTTTTTGGTCGACCTTTCTCAAATCTACGGATAACAATAGACTAACGCATCGCGTATAACTCACGTTCTTCTGCGAATGAAACAGACAACGCGAGCAATTCAAAGCGCTCCTGAGGAAAAACTACACTCTGAAAAGAAGAGGCTTGTGGTGTTGCTCTTTGTTCGAACTGCTCGTCCCGACCGCATTCGTGGCTTTGATGTGTTTGCCAAAGGCACTCGTCCCGGACGAGAAGAACCACGACGTGTTATACAGGAGCTTTTCGATAGGCGCTGGGTGGAATCCAATCGGGCAATTTGGGTCGTCGGAAGAAGATGGGGGTGGTGATACTTCATCTTCGTTGAAAGGAAGCGGATGGCAGTTTACGTTTACGCCGATTACGGAAGAGACTTCGGATATCGTCGAAAGGGCGTACGTGAATTTTTTGTGCGCCGATAGTCGAAGCGAGAACGCGGACGTGAAAAATATGAGCTTCAGCGTTCCTAGGATGGTGGGTATGGGTTGGAACGAACGAGCGTTGGAACAAATGGTAACAGAGTCTAGCGAGGATCCTAGGGATCTGGAGAAGAATAAAACGGCGACGGCGGCGGAGATGTTGCTAACCGGGAGGATCTTCGACGAAGATGGCGTGAAAGAGTGGCGAGAGGAAAGGTGCTCGGATACGTGTTTGCAAGATGAAAGCGGATGTTTTAAAACGAAGTGGTTACCGATATTGAGTGAATTCGTGAAAGGTTTCGAGACGGAAGACGCGATGGAGACGCACAGATTTGAAAAAACCGGAGAGGTACTGGCGGAAATTGTGTTTTCTTCTTCGAGTAGTAGCGATGGTGATAGCGATATTGAAGACGACGACGATAGCGATACGTCCACATCAAACGCGTTCAGCATTGTAGACGAAGAAACGAGGTACACGATTCGATTAAACCGAACGCATTTTGGAGGCCAGAGAAAGCTCGCTCGCGCTACCGGTAGACAATACTCTACGGAGTGGGAGGGCGAGAGCGAGCAAGACTACTGGAAACGGTTCGAACGATCGGTACAACTCCAACACGCCGTCGATCAAGCCATAGTGGATATGAAAGATGACAAAGATGACGGTGTGCCAAAAAAATTTAGCGTCCAAATTGATTCCTCTATCAAACCGTTCCCGGCGGTTGGCTACACGTACAACTTGGGTGGTATAATCGCCGCGTCGTTTATCGGTTTTGTTGGCACCATAGCGTTTCAGTCTTCTGCTGTATTAGTCATGAAAACCATAGTCGTAGAAAAGGAGTTAAAATTAAGAGAAGGGATGAAAATGATGGGCTTGACTGATTTCACGTACTGGTCGAGTTGGTTAGTTACGCATTGGGCAGCCTCTATGATTACAGTGACCAGCATGACTTTAGTTGGAATCTATCCGTTTGAGTACACGAATCAATGGTTTCAGTTCTTGTTTTACAGCGTGTGGGTGCTATCGAACATTTTGTTCAATTTTATGATCACCACGTGGTTCGATCGAAGCTTGGTTGCGACCATTGTGTCGTTGTTTATTTACAACTTGTCCATACAACCGTCCACTCAAATACGAATTGTCGCACCGGAAGGTTCTGCCGCGTGGCTTTGGACGTGTTTACTCCCAGCTGGGTCTTTAAACATGTGGGGTCATGTGCTCTCGCAGTTGGAGTTAACCAGAGATGGTATCACCGCTGAAACGTGGTCAAAATCAGTCGTCGAAAACGTCGACGTGAGCGCGAGCTCAGTTTTTGCCATCACTGTTTTCAACTGCTTCTTTTACGGGTTTATGACGTTTTATTTCGACAACGTCTTGCCGAAAGAGTTTGGTCAACGAAAACCTCCGTGGTTTTTGTTTACGAAAAGTTATTGGTTTCCCACGACGGAAGTGCATTTGTTAAAGCATACTAACAATAATAACAATAATCAGAGCGAAATAGAAATGAGACAGCGGTATTGTGAACCGCTACGAGAGGAAAGCACGGAGTCTATATCCGTCGAAAATTTACAAAAAGTTTTCCCGAACGGCGTTTCCGCGGTGGACAATTTATCCGTCGCGTTCGTTCCTGGACAAGTCTCGGCATTATTAGGCCATAACGGCGCAGGGAAAACGACAACGATTAATATCTTGACCGGCGCCATGGCACAAACGGCGGGGAAAGCGACCATAAACGGTTTTGATGTCGCCACGCAAATGTCTTCCATTCGTCTTTCATTGGGTATTTGTCCTCAATTTGATGTTTTATGGCCAGTTTTAACGTGCCGGGAGCACTTGAAATTGTACGCTTCTCTGTCTCAAAATAAAGATGTGATGACGGATTTAGACGAGTCGATCGAAAGCGCGTTGCGTGAGGTAGACCTTTTGAATAAAATAGACGAACAGAGTAAAAACTTATCGGGCGGTATGAAGAGAAAATTGTCGTTAGCGTGTGCATTTATAGGTGACCCGTCGATTGTATTTCTAGACGAACCTACGAGTGGGATGGACCCGTACTCTCGGAGATTCATATGGGAAGTCATTCGAAAACGAGCGCAAACGGGCAAGACGATTATGTTAACCACGCATTTCATGGATGAGGCTGATTTATTATGCGATCGAGTTGCGATTATGTCTGCCGGGTCATTGGCGTGCGTTGGAAGTCCGGTATTTTTGAAATCCAGGTTTGGGAGCGGGTACACTCTCACGCTCGCGAAAGACCTCGACAAAGAGAGTAGCAGTAGGAATGGCGACAACTCGGCGCAATACTTAACCGGGTTGCAAAAAGAGGGGTCTCGAAAGGCCTTACATTTTGTCCGGAGCGTGGTAACAAACTCATCTTTAATTTCAGACGTTGGTACCGAAGTTACCATTTCCTTGCCGTTGGATGCGACGCATCTATTTGCAGAACTTTTGAAGAAAATTGACCACCAGTTACCGACGTTGGGATTCACCTCGTACGGGATCACGTGCACGACGTTGGAGGAGGTGTTTTTGAAAGTTGCCTCGAACGCGAAACATTTGTCAATTGAACAGAAAGAAAACGAAGAGCACGAGAGGCGAAAGCAACACTCGCGCGCGAACACGGACAGTATCGTGGACAAAGTACACGGCGAGAGCATGAGAGAAGCGTTCGTGGCGAACTATGAAGAGCGCGCAGAATACGTCACCGGTTCGAAACTGCTTTCGAGACAGATTCGATTCTTACTTTGGAAACGGTACTTGAACTGGAAACGGACGATAGTCACGACGTTTTTACAACTGTTGTTACCGTGCGCGTTCTTCGCCTTGGCTTTATTTTTGACGACGGTTGAATTCAAAAGAGATATCGTCTACAAACCCGTGACGTTTTCGCGGGGCGCGCATCTCGACGGGCGAGATATTTTAGCAACATATCGTAACAACGATGATATAGCGGATAAAGTCGTTCGTAATGCGTGGCCTGATCAGCGAACGCAGATTACGGAGGCTTTTGGCGAACAAATATCGTGTAGATGCAATTGCCCAGCGCCGAAGCAGGAGGCGTATTACGCCGCATTGACGTGCTGCATGAGCGATCCAACGCTTGTAAAACCGAAGTACGAAAACAATACGTTATCGAATGCGTGCGGATACACGGAAACACAAACAGAAGTTGTCGGTTTCGCCGCGAGAGATGCTCTTGGGAATTGTGCAAAGAGCCCGATTCATGGAGTCGATACCCAAATCAACAGCTCGTGCGAAGCGAGTGCGGACACTTCCTTCGACGGCACTTTGCTCGGTAAATTCGGCGACAAACAAAAACCGTGTAATTTGCGCCCATCCGGCGCCCCATGCGATGCAATTTGGGTTGACTCCTACGTCGATGAGAACGGAGCCGGGAATAAAGTTACCGGAGGCGTGTATAGACACACGTTGTACACTGATGTCACCGCTTTCCACGCTATAGGCGTGTCCACGAACGAAGCCAACACGGCAATTTTACGACACAGATCCGGGAACGCAAATGCGAAGATCAAAACCACTTTGAAATGGTTTGAATCAAAGGAAAAGTACGAAGATGGTGAGATTGTTGAAGAAGCGGACAATGCTCTCGTCCTCATGTTTACCGCGGTCTTCTCCGTCCTCGGCGCTTCGATTTTAACCGCTTCGTTTGCCGTTGTTCCTGTCAACGAAAGAGCGAACAATACGAAGCATTTACAGCTCGTCTCGGGCGTGAACAAGACCATGTATTGGCTGTCACACTTCATCGCAGATATGTTCCAAATGATTATACCGTTGATTACCATTACGATTGTTTTTGCTGGGTACAACGTGGAAATGTTCCGCGGAAGAATTGGAGACATCTTTGCGCTACTCTTCGTCTTCCTCCTCGCGTCTATTCCGTACGCGCACGCCGGTGGTTTCTTCTTTAAAACTGGATTCACCGCGTACGTAGGGGAAATTGGTATCGTTTCCTTCTTAGGTGTCATCACGACCATCGCGGGTATCATCTTGTATAACCTCCGAGAATTGAACGACGCAACGAAACAGGGCTCGGATATAAGCAAACACGTTTTTGCGTTGGTCGTCCCTCATTACTCCCTAGGTCGAGGTTTGTTCGATTTAGGCATGCTCAACGAGCAAAAGCAACGACAGATGTTCGATTTCGATTGCAATTGTTTGAAATTCGTGGAATCGGATTCGGTTGGCGAGACCATGTGGATGCATTATCTCTATTTGTTTGTCAATTTTGTCACGTTTACGTTCCTGGTGTGCGTCTTGGAAAGATTGGAATCCGTGAAAGGACGAAAACACATTTCCGAGTACAAAGAGGAGAAACGATTAAAGCGAATACGGAAGGCGGAAGAGAAAAACGAAAAGATTAGATTGGCGGCGGAAAGGCGACGAGGGGCGCGACAGAGCAGGGGAAGAAATGGGTTCACAGAGCGGCCGTCGTCGGCGTCTTTGGGTCTCGAAGAACAGCAATTATCGGAACAACAGTATCAACAGCAATTGACAACCGTCGCGTCAGAACAACCGGACGAAGAAGATGAAGACGTCGTTGCCGAACGACGACGCGTTCTCAATACCGAATCCAATTTGACCGCCAACGACGGCGTGATTATTAAAGATCTCGTCAAAAGTTACGGTTCAAAGAAGGCAAACGCAGTCGACCATCTCTCGGTTGGTATGGCGCACTCGCAAGTCTTTGGTTTACTTGGTGTCAACGGCGCCGGGAAAACGACAACGTTCAAAACAATCACCGGCGAGTTTGCGCCAACCTCTGGTGACGCACTCATTCGCGATTACACGAGCACAAACACCTCTTCCGGCACCGATCGTCGCTTACTTTCTATCTCCAACGACTTAACTGCCGCTCGACAAAGAATGGGATACTGTCCTCAATTTGACGGCTTACAATTAAACCTCACGGGGCGCGAACATATCAAGTTTTACGCGGCGATTCGTGGCGTGCCGTATGGCTCCATCGATTCCACCGTCTCGAAACTGCTCAACGAAATCCAACTCACCGACGCCGCCGATCGCATTTGCGGTACCTACTCCGGTGGAATGAAACGCAAACTTTCAGTCGCGCTGGCTTTGGTCGGCGCGCCTTGCGTCGTCCTTTTGGACGAACCAAGCACGGGAATGGATCCAGAAGCTAAACGATTCTTATGGGACGTCATCTCCGCGGCGGCAAAATCGAGGACGATCGTCTTAACCTCGCATTCCATGGAAGAGTGCGAAGCTTTGTGCCATCGAGTTGGTATCATGGTTTCCGGTCAATTCAGTTGCATCGGGAGTCTCCAACACTTGAAAAACCGATTCAGCGAAGGTTACTCCGTCACGGTAAACTTTGACAAATCCAAAAAATCCGAAGTTGTCGATTTCTCCTTGAAAGAACTCAAAGCATCCATCGCGGAATCTCACATCTCGGAGTTGAAATTACGCGTCAACCACACGCAAAACGAAGACGAAATCAAGTTGTGGCAAGTCTTCGCAAAGTTGCACGAGGTGAAAACGAGCGGTTTAATCATAGATTACTCCGTCTCGCAAACGACGCTCGAACAAGTCTTCGTGAGGTTCGCTTCGAAGCAAGGCCAGTTGGAATAAAAGAAAATCTCTCATCTCCCAACTCATTTAAGAGTACGCGTGAGTGAACGTGTGTGTATATATACTGTCATTGAATGTAATAAGAAAAGTATCAGTAGATTTCTCGAAGCGCTTCTTTCATCGAGGAGATGTGCTTCTTCGCTTCACAACTTGACACAACAACAAACTTTTAAGCACTTTTATATAAGAGAAAAAAATGTTCCCCGCGTTATCATCATCGTCTGCTTTGGTTCCCACCTCTTCTCTTCGACCAATACATGTAAAAAGGCAAACTTCGACGAAAAGAATGCGGCGCGTTTTCAAAACAACGAAAGCTCTTCTGAGTGAGAGTGCGTTTTCGTCTTCGTCATCCGTCAAAGTCGCGGAGTCAAAATCATCGACAAAAACGGATAACGAACACGAAAAACTCCAATCCGCTTTGACGTCTCTCCTCCTCTCCGCGACCATCTTCTTCACCTCGCCTCTCATATCCCAAGCGCGTCTGGAAGGCGTGAACAACCCAAAACTTCTCCCGGATGGCCCTCAGTCCGAAAATCTCGTCATCGACGTTGCCGGGTATTTAACCCCTCGAGAAGTGAAACGTTTGCAAACTCGAGTGGAAAACTTACAGCGAGATACGGGCGTGAAACTGAGAATTCTCGCGCAAGCGTACCCACAAACGCCCGGGTTGGCGATTAAAGACTATTGGGGCGTAGACGACGACACGGTGGTGTTCGTCGCCGATCCTGGACTCGGGAATATTTTGAACTTTTCCATCGGCGCGAACGTCGATTTAGAGGTGCCGCCAAACTTCTGGACGAAGCTGGCGAACAAATACGGGACGAAGTTTTATTGGGCGGATAAAGGGGAGGAGGCGTCGATTGTCGCGGCTGTGGATGCCATTGAGTTTTGTTTGAACGAACCGAGCGGCAGAGCAAAGTGCACGACCGTTTTAGACGTGGATAAAGGCATAAAGGAGGACATGAAGAGAGAGGCGAAAACGAGCTCGGGAGGTTTCAATTTGAAGCTGCCGTTTTAAGTTGTGTAGATTTAATAAGAACGCGTTGTCATCCTAGTAAAGTGTATCATGTAAAGAAAACGTTTACGCTTTTTGTGCTTTAAATTTGCGATGTGTATTTAGTAGTATAGTATTGATTTACGAACGCAAACTTCTTCTCTCTCTTTCCGATTCCGAACACAAATCACACATCTCTTCTCTATCTAGACATAATACTGAAACACGTTTATTAACCCAAAATAGCCAACACGTCGTCCTCGGTGACAAACTTCCCTTTCGACCCGTCTTCGAACTCAATCTCCGACCCGGCGAAGCCGTTGATTAAGACCGAGTCGCCTTGTTTTACCGTCTTACAATCCGCCCCGACCGAGGACACGGACCCGCAAATCGAGGACCCCGGTCCTGCACTCGCGGAGGAGCTCATCAACAAAATACCACCCGCCGTTTGCGCCTCTTCTTGGTCCGGGATGACTAACAATCGTTTGCCGGTCGCTTTCAACTTTGACGGCGATAAACCACTCGCGGAAACGTGAACGACCGTCGATTTTCTTCTATTGTTTTGTTGGTTCTTTTGGTAAATGCTGCTCGTCAACAACGACGGCGTGGAGGATGATAAAGTAAACATCTCTTCGTTTTAATATGCGTGTGCGCGGGTAGTATTACGCAAAAAAGAGTAAAATTCAGACGTTACAAATAAACTCTGACGTGAATTTAATGCGTTCGAAGCGATCGAAAGTTCGCGCGTGTGCTTGCGTGACGTATTTTGTGACGTTTTCTTTTACTAATGCGCTTTAAAGGGCAAATTTGGATAGAGAGAAACCTGTTTCTTTTTGCTTCTTGTTGCTTCTTTTTCTTTTTTTTTTTTGGTCGAATGCTCTGAAAAAATTTAGGAATCTCTCTCGTGATGATGATGATGATGATGATGATATTATTATAATAATAAACAAAAATTCTGCAATATCAGAAGAGAAGATTTTACATCTCTCTTTTCTCTCTCTCTCTCTCTTTTAATTATTTAGTGCCCATCTCCGCTGGTATCGCTCGGGTCGTGAAAGTGAAACTTGCTCGCGCCCAAGGCGTTCATGACGACGTCGAAGATACCGAATTGACCGGCGGTTAAGGTACCGATCATGACGCATCTCGCGGCTAAACCTTGCGTGGCTAACTTGACCATACCAGTTTCGGCGATGATGTTACTCAAACGGGACATCATAGATCCAGTGCCACCGGCGCCGGCTTTGTTGATTTTAGACAACAACGTATCCGCCGGGTGGGAAATGATCGCCGCGGAGACGCCCGCGATGACGCCGGAACCTAAGGAAACGGATAAGTTTTCAGAGCTGGTGCATTCTTTGTTCGTTTTGCCCATGGCTTTGTAGATTTCGTCCGCCGCGGCGCCTTGAACGGCGAATTTCGCCATCGTGTACGGAATCTGCTTCGCGAGAATCGGACCGAAACCAGAATAAAACGCGTTGACGATGCCTTCTTCGCTCGCCATCTTCGCCATGGCCCCCGGCATGCTCGACGCGTACGACGGGTTGGACACTAATCGAATTCTCGTCGCTTCCAACGGGCACAAAAACACATCCGCGATAAACTCCGCTCCAGCCGCCGCGCCCAAATAAATGTTCGTCTTGTTATCCCACGCTTTTTGTTCTCCCAAAGTTTCCACGGCTTTGATTTTGAAGTACTCGACGCCGCCAAACTTAAACCAACCTTGGACGAAATAGCCAAAGCACGTCGGCGCTAAACCAGTCAACAACGCCCCGGCACCTTCCTCGGCGGCAATTTTCGACGCACCGGAAATCATGCCGCTGTATTTACTCGGGTCCAATTGCATGCGCGTTTTCACCACGTCCACCGGCGTCAACGCGCCGTGGGTCACGCCGCAGCAAATACCGCCGGCGAGCGCGCCTCTCAGGAAGTAATCCAAACCGTACTCTTTCTTAGAGTGCGCGGTAAACGCTGTTGGATGTTTGAATTCAGACGACGAAGTCGAAGTCGACGTGACTTCTTTCGTCAGCAGCGTTTCCATCGTTTGCGAGGACGGTTGGTATAAGTCTCGGTTGACGAGCGGTAAGCGGAAAGAAGACATTTTGATGATCCTGATCCTGAGAGAAAACAAGCGAAAGAAGAGTTTGGTTGTTAGTTTCCAAAACCGATTAAAAAACGAGATCGGACGAAACGATCGTCTCAACATCGTTCAAATCGACGAATGTATCGTCGAGTTTTGACGCCGGATCTGCCCCCGCTGGAAGATGATCTCAACCCTTTTGAAAAGAGAAGAGAATAAAAACCATCTCATCGCCTTAAAAAAAGGACGAATAATCCAAAACACATCATCATCATCGGAAAAAGAAGAGAGAACGAAAGAGGGAATAAAGAATACTCTCTGTGAATACGGGTGCGTGATCTCGAGAGAGAGACACACGCACACACAGAGAGCGAGAACTTGGTACATATATGTGGTATATAAACCTCTTTTTTCGCGTACCTTTGTCTTCTTTCGTAGAGAAATTTTATGTCGTGTTCTGATGAAAAGAAGATCTTTGTTGTTCTTATTTTAAGGCGGAAAAGTCTCTGTTGTTGGATCTCTGATTTTTGTTTTATATTGATGAGAGAGCACTTAAATGTTTGACTGCACCTTTTTGATTTTTTTTAACGACCGTTTGGCCACTTGACGAAGAGAGAGATATTTTAAGGGCAATTTTGCTCTGTGTTGTGGGCAAATGTGCTGACGCACAGAAGGGGCAAAAAGAGTAAAAAAGGGACTATATGAGAGATTCCTTTTTCCGCACTTTAATCTCTCTCTCTCTAAAAATACTTGTCGTCGAAGATGACGACGACGACGAAAGAGACGACGACGATGAAGAAGTTAAAGAAGAAGACTTCTTCTTCTTCTCTCTTTTTAGTAAACTTCTTAAACTTCTTCTTTTACGCTTCGTTTTGTGTGATGAAAATTGAAAGAACAGAAGCGCATTGGAAAATTGCGGACGGTTTGATTATTTCAGAAGTGGGAACGCGCGCAACCTGTATGGACGGAACGTCTTACTTCGGTGTTCCTAACTGGATGAAGCTGTTGGAGGAACTTCCGGAGGAAGGTTCGATATTCATGGCGCAGGAAGGAAAAATTGACTTGGCTGGGTACACGATTCAAGCGGACGAGGAGGTGATATTCACGTTTTCGGATTTTACGAAACCAATCGAAGCTGGAGAAGCGAGGGTGGTGTGCACGGGAGATTCTTCGGAAGATATTTGGTACTCGATACCACCGACGGCGGGGACGATTACAGAGGGAAAAAATTATAAACTCGTCTCCAAGGAAGGCGCGGTGGTGGACGAAAGCGGCGTCGTCGAAGAAGGCACAGTTGGGACGGCAAACGAATTTTATTCCTGGCAACGCCAAAGAACGTACGACCCAACGGAAACGAACACGGTAACGGCGTACGGAACCTCCGTGTTATATAACGACTTTTTCCCGATCGGTAAAGATTTGGACTTTGCACTCGCGCCAGGCTCGCCGGGGATATACAACTCGGACCGGTTGCAACTTCCAGTCGTTATAAACGAATTTTCGGATAATGGCATCGATTTATGCGAAGGCGGTGATTTTATCGAGTTGTACAACATCCACGCGACCACGACGGTAGATTTATCTGGGTTCGTTCTCGCTCGAGCCGGTCCGAGTACGGTCGCGCACGTCAACGACGGGATTCACTACATCATTCCCAGCGGTACGACGATTGGACCGCAATCTTACAAGTTATTTTGCTCGAAAAGTACCGATACGGATAATTCGATTACGCTCGGTTACGATTGGGACTTGCGCGAAAAGCAAGGATGCACGCTTTATACCGAAACTGGGTATATCATTGATAGTATCCCTTACGTGGACGGTACGTCGAGCGTGGCAGGAAGATCGATGCAAAGAGTTCCAAGTGGCTTTGGTCCAATGTTCGTCGTTGAACCGATGACGCCGAACGCGGAAAATTTTATTCAATCCGCCTCGAGCGTGCCGGCGAACGGGGTGCCGACGAAAACCGGTTCGAATCATTTCACGTGCTGCTACCACATCCGATCCTTGGGGATGCCAGATTCAGTGTACGAGACAGCAAAATTGGATAGGTCCATTGGCACATCGTACGACGGTGTATCGTTAGTGAACGAATGGACCGTCGTAGAAGTTCGCATTCCTCGAGAAATCCCCGCTTCGGCGGGAGCCGGTTTCGCCGATAACCAGCTCTTTGATTTTCAAATCGGCATGAACTCCTTCCGAAGCCCTTCGGTTACGGCAAAAAAGAGAAGAAAGTTGTTAAGTCACGACACGGTTGAGAACGTCGAAAATCTTTACACCGGTGATTTCGCTTTACTCGACGAAGACGCGTTTCCAGAGCAAAATTTTAGTTTTAATCGCACGATACGATTTGAGCCCGGAATTACGTCGATCAAATTTCTCGCTATTCCCAGAAAAGCGGGCGCGAACATTTTTGAGCTCGTGCACACCGGAGTCGCTTTGGCCGGAGAAAACACGTGGAACAAGTATCAACCGACCGCTCGGTACACGAGTTATCGATCGACAAATGCTCCCGTGAATACGTTTCAAGTGGTAGCTCGAAAGAAGAAAATTTTCAAGCCGACGTTGAACGAGAACGATATTCTCTTCACGACGAATACTTATAACTTTCCATTATACCTCGAAGGAATTCCATCGAACTTTTCGAGAGGACGCGTGAAAGCTGCGGTTTCTGCTGACGAGTACGTTTGGTCAGATACAAAGACGTTACCGGTCGTTTTCATCGCGTCTGGTATGGTTTTTTCTAGCCTCGACGGTGCCGCGGTTATGAAACTCACTCCGGATACAAAAACGACAACGTTCTCGGTGTACGCGACCGAAGTCGGCGAAATCGAATACTCCATAGCGCCAGTGGAAGGTTACGTGATGTCCGAAGAATACGAGTACGATTCAACGAAAACACACACTGGTACCATCGCCGCCGGCCAATCGAAAGTCACCATTGGTTGCGTCGATAACTACTACGTGAAGAAAATATCAGAAGGGACTCTGACGTGCGAACCGTGTCCAAAAAATACGGCTTTAGTGAGAGACGCGAGCAATTTGGAAGCCCAGAGTGAACTGATGTGCAAGTGCATCCCGGGTTTGGTCGATTTAAGACTTCCCGGGATGTTGCCTGAAAATTTCACAATCACTTCGTCCTTATCTGTGTCTCCGTGCGTCTCCCCGATCAAATATTGTCAGGACATGACTTCCAACTTGAAAGAGTACCCGAGCGAATGCGTCGAGTTCTTCAACGGCGCGCCCGTGCAAATTCTCACGAATTATTACCGTTTCAAATTCGATCGTTGGACTTGGAACTTTCCAAAAAGCTCGAACGTTCCCGCTGTACAATCCAAGATGATAACCACGGAAGCTGAGGTGTACGAACTCGAACCAGAAGTGCAAGCGCTCGAGTGCACTGAAAAAAATGTCTGCGCCTTGAACGCGACAGGACTTTTCGGCGTCGGATGCGAAGACGGTTCTACCGGACCTCTGTGTGGTGTTTGCAAAGATGACTTTTATTGGGACAAAAACAATTTGGAGTGCACGAAATGCAAAGCTGGTAAATTAAAAGGCATGTTTTCGAACGAATTAATCGCTATTTCTGTGGTGGGGATCATTTTCATTGCGTTGATGCTCATCTTTTTCTTGCCCGTGGTTGATAGCCTCGAGGAGATTGAAAATTTTCGGAGCACCGTGCGACGCGAATATCGACTCCGATTTGACATCTTTAAAGGCGAGGTGCAAAACGGGAACAAAGAATTACAATACGTGCAGCCTGAGAAGACTTTAAAACAGAGAATAGAGGAAGGACCAAAGCTTCCGAACTCCGCTCGATATCGTCTCGGTGAAATGATATGGAACGGCGAAAACACCATGCGAACAAAAGTAAAAATCTTGGTCGGGTTCGGTCAGATTTTAGTGCTTTGGCCAACTCAATTGCAAGCAGTCGCTTGGCCTAAAGAGTTTACTCAGATGACCGAAGCTTTGAAACTATTCAGTTTGGATTTCCGAATTTTGCCGTTGGATTGCGCGTTCACGCGCGATTTCTATTCAAAGTTCACGGTCGCAACCGTCGCGCCTTTGGTTTTGATTGTTTTTATATGCGCGTTCTTCTTCGTGAGATACGTTTTGGCAAAGACGTGGAAACTCGTTACCGGATCGAAAGATCTCGTAAATCTCGGTCGAAGATACGTAGGTTACGCCACCAAGTGTTCGTTCTTATTGTTGTTTTTGATATATCCATCCCTTTCGGGCACGGTTCTTCAATATTTCAGCTGCAAAGACGTTGGCGACGACAATCTCTTTATTCGATACTCGATCGAAACGTCTTGCCAAGACGACAAATATAAAAATTTTAAAGGCGGGGCAATTTTCTTTGTCATCTTGTTTCCTGTTGGCATTCCGTTATTGTTTCTGACCGTCATGGCCAGAGGTATGCGTCACATTAAAAACGCAGAGATTTCAAGAGAATACGCGGAAACGCACAAGGACGTCATCGCTTACAATCAAAAGACGTACGGCTGGATTTACAGAGATTACAAACAAGAGTGGTGGTTCTGGGAAATCTTGGACATCATCAAAAAGTTTCTTCTCGGTGCCGTGGTTATATTCGTCGATCCAGGTTCAGACACGCAGCTGTACGTCGCGATGTTTCTTTCTTCTCTTTTCCTCCTCTTTCTCGCGTGCGCGCATCCGTATTCCAAGCGGGAAGACAACATGTGTGCCCAACTCGCACACTTCTCACTCGGCGCCGTCGCGACGTTTGGTTTGGCAATCAAGAACGAAGTGTGCATCCGTGAAAAATGGGAATGTTCCATGATGGACGTCTACCTCGTTCTCACCGTGGTTTTTGTTTTCGTGTGCTCCATCGCGCTCGGCGTCAGCGAGTCCATCGAAATGCGAAAATCAAAACGCGACTTCTTAAAGTACGACAGCGATTACTCCGGCGATTTGGATAAAGACGAAATGCGCGTTCTTTTAACGGATCTCAAAATCGAGTCCACGGAAAAAGTGCTCAAAATGATCTTCGACAAGTTCGATAAGAATCTTTCCGATTCGATCGATTTCGAAGAGTTTATCGAAGTCGGTATTTGGATTCACAACGAGCTCCCGAAGCAAAAGTTGAACTAATTCGATGAAAGAGTATTTTACTGCTACACTTTCGTATCAGGTACTATGCATCATGAACATACTATGTTATTTATATACGTATATTTATTATTACTCGTATTGAAATATTCTTCGCATGTGTGAACGCATGTGAGCATCTTCTTCTTTAAAATCTTCTTCAGAATTTTTTCTCTCTCGTATATTATTATTCCTATTTATACAAGTGGTTTACTTTACGCGCCATGGGAGCGACTGCGACGACTACGACGACGACTACTCCTGCTGAAAACACCACAAAAAAAGTAAAGTTTGCGTTGTTCGATTTGGACGGGTGTTTATACCCCATCGAGAACGGGTACGAACACGCGTGTCGCGCTCGAGTGTTTGAGTTCATGGTTTCACAACTTGGGTACGAAACCATCGACAAAGCGAAAACGATATGGAAAAGAGAGTTTACGAAGCACAATCAAACCTTGAAATCCTTGAGAGAATTAGGACACGTACGTTTTAAGAAAGAAACGTACTGGGAGTTCACGAGAGGCGACTGTTCGCAACACCTGGAACCGGACGAACAGGTGAGAGAATGTTTACGAAAAATGTCAAAATCGTTTCCGAAATTCGTGTTGACGAATTGCGCGGAGACGGAAGCGAAGCAGGCGTTAGAAAGATTGAATATATTGGACCAGTTTGATTACGTGTACGGGGCGGATTTTATGGGCGACACGTGCAAACCATCGAAAGAGGCTTTTGGGAAAGTACTTCGAGACGTGAAGCGGAGGATGAAAGCGATGGATGGTGTTCGTAGCGACGGTACCGATGATGATGTTCACAGTGTCGACGAAGACGATATCACGGAAGAAGAAGAAGCAAACGAAGGCATTCAAGAACCGTTCGACGACGACGAGGTGTTCATGTTCGAAGACTCGCTCAAAAATCTCGTCTCCGCGAAAGATAATTTCAACATCACCGGCGTCTTGATTAAAGGCAAAACGCTCGCCGAGGAGAACGACGGTTCGGAAGTCTCCAAGAGGTTCGTTCAAATAGACAAACCTGTTCTGAGCGAGTTAATGGAGAAAGTGCCGAGTTTGTTCGCGTGAATATAGAAGAAGATAGCGTAGTTTACTCTAGCATAGTACATGTGTATATATGTGTATGTATTCAGAAGTCATTTACAATCGACGTTGAGAGATAGGAAAGAGCAAAAGCACTGCGCAAGGAGGTGAATTTTTCCCAACTTTTAGAAAAGGGGCAGCAAAATCGGTCGGGGTAAAACCGAAAATCTGGATAAATTACCGCCATAAAACAGAACGGATTGCACGCGATATATATATATTAAAACGATTGAAATACGCATCTCGCGCGTGTTATTTATTGTTTAGCCGTTATTTAATTCGTCTCGCGTTGGTCGCAAAGAGGAGAAGTTTCGAGGTTTATTCCCATCTCGAGCAGCATCGGTTTGTAAAAAAGCGCTTTATATAACCGCTAAATTTGAGGAGAAATGCCGACTCCTTTTGCGATGGTTTCGTCCGCGAAAGCGATGGTAAACCTACCTAAACTGTCTGATTTAACGATCAATAAAAGTCGATCGATGCGAAAATCTCTCGGGAGAGAGAGAAATCGACTCGCGAGGTTTGCGTTGGAGGAAGATTCCCATCTCGAAGGAGGAGATTCGCAGAACGCGTTCGGGAAAAACGAGGAGGACGAGGAAGAGGGGAAGAGCGAAAAGTTGGACGAGGAGGAAGGCGCATCCTCCTCGTCCCAGTCTGCGACGGAGACAACACATTCGAACGTGGAAGCCTCGTCCTCGAAGTTTATGGCTTTGAAAAAAGACACCAATAACGCCAAAACGACCGGCGGAGAGAATACCAACAAAGAACAAAAGAATATACGAGTGGCGAGACGAAGGGTGAACCCGGCGACGGCGGCGGCGGTGGCGAAAGCGAAAAGAGAGACCACCGTCTCGTCTAAAGGAGAAGAGAACAAAAAGGAGAACAACATCGAGGACACGGATGAAGATGAAGACGAGACGCACACGATTCTCGTTCGTCAACCGTTCGAGACGTCTGACTTGGAGCTCGAGTTGAACGACTCGGATGCAAAGGCGACGACCTCGGGAGGGTCGGTCAAAGTGAAAACAGAACGAAGAGTGGGGAAAAGTGGCAGTAAGTCGTCTAAGAATTTTATCGGCGGCAAATCGGGTGCGAATGGGATCAACGCGAACAAGACGAAGAAAGAACGCGAGGAAGAAGACGAGGAAGAGGAAGACGAATACGCCGTTTCGGATTGGAAGAAATGGAACGAACGTTTCGACCAATTGGCGAAAGAAGACGAAGCCTTGGTCGCGCTCAACGGACAACTGGCCGAGGCAATCGACGTCGAGGACTACGGTCGCGCGTCAACGATTCGAGACGCCATCGAGGCAGCTTTAACGGTTGACCCGGCGATGAAAATTCGCCGAGGCTTTTTGAGAGCGTTGGAAACGGAGGATTACGGCGCGGCGGCAAAGTTTCGAGATTCTGGAGCCGGTTTGCTCGGTTGGTGGCACGGGGTTGATATCACGGACTATTTGCAGTCGTATTCAATAGAACGCGATAAAATGCACGACTATGCGTACGGCGTGAACGGTGATCAGTTGGTTTATAAACAACCAGAACGAGAAGAAGAAGAAGAAGAAGAAGAAGAAGGAGAAGAGGCTGGGACGAAAGCGATGAAACAATCGCCGAAGCCGCCGAAAAAGTTTACAAAAGGTACAATTGTTCACGTGACGGTGAGACGTGGACGTTTGGTTGGCACATCGTTCACCGCGAGGGAGTTGGCGGACGCGAACGATGAGTCGCCGTTGGACACGTTCAAAAGTTGGGCTCCTTCGGCGTCTGACACGCCGGTGAATGGCAAACTCGATAAGCTTAAAGAAATCCTCGACACGCAGTACGAAAAATATACGAATAAACGTGATGAAGAAGAGAAAAGCAAAGAAGAAGAAGGTAGCGACGCCTACGACGTTAATGAAGAAGAAGACGCTGCCATCAAGTATTCAGTGAAAGACCAAACGTTTGGGACGCCATATTTTGAGCTGCACGTTCGCGAAGAGTACGATAAGGACTCGAAAGAGATAAAATTCGTTACGCAACCGGCGAGACTTCATTACGTGGAGTCGTTCAGAAGAATCCCAATAGTTGATTTGAATGATCACGCGGACGAAGATGGACAGAAAATTACGGTGAGAAGAGAAACGGATGACGACGACGGTGGTCCTGAAACCATCGACGACGAGACGAAGAAAAAATTGCTCGCGGATTTGCAAGAATACAAGGATAAATTAGCCTCGACTAAAGCTGCACTCAGCGCCCACGAGAAAGAGCTCGCCACTCGCGAAGAGCGCATAAGGAAATTGAAAGAAAATTTGCTCACGAATGTGAGCTTATTGCGCGAAGAGATGAGAAAGAATACAAGTGCGATTGACGAGATTACTTTAGATACCGACGAGGCAGCGGAAAAGAGACGACAAGAACGCTTCAAGCTGGTCCAAGAAATTCGAGACGCAGTTATCGCAAAGGGCACGGAACGCATAAAAGAAGAAGAAGAAGAGCTCGATAATGTCATCAACACAATCTTTGACGCGTACGATCAAAACACGACTCCAGAGGATCCTCCGAGCAGAGAAGAATTGATTAAAATGTTGGAAGATTACGATACGTTGGATGAGTATGGCAGTGGCTTACTCAACGCGCTCCGCGCGGATGAAAACGCAGACGTCGCTGACGAGGACTCTTTGTTTGAAGAGGAATTCTTTGAACGATGGAGTGGGATCGATCGCAAGATTCGAACTAATTCGCCGGATTTTTTGGCGAAGTTGGAAAGATTCGGAGATGACGCGCTGGCGTTGGGAGATGCGTTGTTCGACGATGCCGACGACGAGGACGATTTTGACGAGAACGATGATTATGACGACGGCGACTTTGACGATTTCGATGAGTCGAACATTGTCGAATCCGAGGGTGGTTTTGATTCACGCATGAAATCTATCGAGGATTTATACGGCGATCCGAGCTTGTACGATCGCGTCAGAGTTCCTGCGGAGTGCACTCGAGTCTCGCAATCCTCTTTCCTTCTAAAATCTGAGGGCTTATCCGTCGATACCGACGTTCTAGGCATCAACGCCGAAAACGTGAAGGAAGAAACGGAAGAGAAACATCACCGATCCGTCGCAGCTTCGACTGTTCGTTTCGAACGCATCCCGGATCACGTCGCGACGCAAACCTCGAAAGATCCGTTCGATCGCCTCTACGTCGGCGCGTTTGGTCCACACGGTGCCGAAATCGTTCGCATCGTTCGAGGCCGATATGGTGACGAGTTGGGTGAAGACTCAAATTGTATCACCGGCATCAAACTTACCGGCGATGCGAACGTTCCAGCTGGTGCTGCGTCCTTTCGCGCGAAAATCGATGAAGAAAATAAACTTCCCAAACTCACCGTCAACGGTTTACAAACCTACCCGGAAGAGCTCGGCGTTTTAGCGCGATACAAAGGCCAAGGTCGAGTGGCAAAACCAGGCTTCGAAGACGCCTCTTGGACGGACGGCGAACTTTTGGTTTTGGACGGTAAAGGAGGACAACTTACCGGCGGCGCAGAGTTGGGTTTCGTCTGGGCGGTTCCGCACGAGCGACGCTTGTTGATTTTGTTCACCTCCTTGAAGTTGCCGAGCGACTTGCGGGACGATTTGAACAACAAAGACAACGACGCCGTCTCTGCCTTATCGAGATAAGTATTGAAGAAGGAGAAGAAAAAGAAGAAGAAAAAGAAAGCTGAAAAGCTGCTCTACTAACTTATTACTAAACAAACAGAAAGAGAGAGAGAGAGAGGAAGAGAGAGATGATAAAAGAAATGGTATGTTTGTGTGGGCGAACGCTTATTTAAAAGGATGACGCTCCGCACGCAAATTCTCTCTGTCTCCTCTTGTACATTAAAGTCAGCATAAAGAGACGCTCACATCTGCTCTCGTCGTGTACTAATAATACACGCACAAACAGAGACAGAACTTGTTGTATTTTTATAAATTAAGTTAAATATCAAATTACAAACGCAAAAGTATACGGTACTCTTCTAAGAGTTTGTGAATCTCGTTTCTTCTTCTTCCGCGAGTTCATACGCGAAACCACTCCTTCTCTGTTCTCGTCTGTCTCTCTCGTTCTCTCTCTCTGATCTCTCATCACTTCGCGTCCGGGTTACTCGCGATATACGCGCTCGCCTCTTCGATGCTCAAAATCTTATCCGCCTCCGCGTCTGGTATTTCAATCGCAAACTCCTCCTCGATCGCCATCACCACTTCAACCGTATCTAAGGAATCCAAACCTAAATCTTTTCCAAAGTGCGACGCTTTCGTGACTTTCGACGGGTCCACTTTGCTGAAATTTTTCACGACGGCGACGATGCGATCGTTGACGAGGTCTTTGTCCAAAAAGCCCCCTCCCGCGCCGTAGGCTCTGCAGATGCTCGGAAAAGGTGACGGTGTTTGGCACGAACCCGACGTCCCCGAAGAAGCCGACGCTCGCAAACGTCTCGACGCTTGGCTCAAAGCTCTTCGCATCATGATGTTTCTTTTTTTTTAGTGTAGTTGTTTTGTTGTGTTTTGGAACAAATTCTTCTGACGTTTTTTCTCACAAAATCACACAAATGCAAAAATGCTTCGAGCAAAAGCGAGGAAAAAGAAGCAGGGGGGAAACGACGATTTTGACGACGATCTTTGGAAGAAGGAGAAGGAAAAAGACACGTTTGGTGGACGAAAAAAGATGAAGAAGAGAAAAAGCGGGAAAGATGGTTCTTTATTGAAAGATGTCGTCGCGATTGGAATTTTAATCTGTTTTTTCCTCTTCGTGGTCTCTCTGTACTTTAAAGAACCGCGAGGACAAAAAGTGTTCGTAAAAACGAAGACGGAGAAGAATAAAAAGAGATTAAAAACAAAAGTTATCGCCATAGGGGATGTTCACGGCGACGAGGACGTTTTGCGACGGTTACTGTTCGCGACTGGCGCGACGGATAAAGTTTTAGGCGAGGATGTGAAGTGGGTGAAAGAGAGAAACGAGAGAACGGTTTTAGTGCAAACGGGAGACGTGGTCGATCGAGGGAAGGATTCGATTGGGAGTTTTACGTTTATCAGAGATATCAGAGCGCAGGTTTTAGTACCAGGAGATGAAGATGATGTGGATAGACGGCAAATACGGTTGCTCGTGGGCAATCACGAGTTGATGGCGATACAGGCGGATTATCGGTTCGTCGCGAAGGAGGAGTTGGTAGCGCTCGGCGAAGCGCAAATGGAGAAGTACGGAGAGCAGGAGAAGATTCATCCAGATTCCACGATTGGGAAGAAAGCGTTGCAAAAAGTTGGTTTGTTGAGGTGGAAGAAACTTTTTGCGCCCGATGAGGCGTTCGGGAAAGAAATTAGAGAGTTTGGGAGCGTGGTTACCGTAGCCGGAGAAGGGAATTGTAAATCTGCGTTTTCGCACGCCGGAGTGTTGCCTGAACATTTGAAAGAAATGAAGATTCGTAGCGAGGATTACGATAATACCGATGACAGTGGGTTGAAAAAAAGCTTAGATAAAGTCATCAACGAACACTACCGAAATAGCAGCAAAGGAGTACAAATGTCCGGGAACAGTTGGCAAGAGCGAAGCCGATTGCCGAGTTGGATAAACGGAGGCGACGGCGTGTTTTGGACTCGAGAACCACCAGATGCGTCTGAAACGAACGGCGGATGCGATAAGATTAAGGAAATCGTGGATTTATTAGGTGTGAAACGCATGGTTATTGGACACACCGTCCAATGGCAAGGCATGAATTCTATTTGCGGCGGAAAGTTGGTCCTCATCGATTCCGGCATGAGCTACGCCTACGGAGGTCGGAAACGAGAAGCTTTTGTCTGCGAAGGCGTGAATGGCGTGCCCATGGCTGTTGATACAAACGGGAAAAGTCGAAGAATTTAGTTTAGTGATAGTGATTTAGTATTATTATAGCGTGCTTTGTATGTGTTACTTAATGTACAGCAGTCTAGTTTGCTCTATTCTCTTTGCTAAGTTTTGCGGCGTGTTGGAAAATTCTCGCCACGTTCTCTAAAGTCTTCCGAGGACCTCTGGATTCTAAACCGTAAGCGTCTAAAATCTGCTGCACATTCTTGTTCAACAAAAAAACGCCGTACGCAAACCTCCGAGCGTCTCCAGTTGCCTTTGCGTGATCGTCCAGAAACAGAGGAAACTCAACTCTTCGCCATTTGGTCAACGTGATTGACGAGGACGAAGATTTCTTCTTTTTCTGTGGCGAACCGAGGAGTAGATTCGGACTACTGCTGTCGTCGCCATTGTTTTGCGAAGTTTCCATCCTGTTCGAATCGCTGGTGCTCTCGTTCTCACGTTTGATCTCCTTCAAATCACCTACGAACGACCTTGATGAACCAAACGCCAACGGGTACCGAGACGGAACATCAAAGATGGACGAAAGACGAGCGACGAGTAAACAGACCGTGCCTAGCGCTGCGGCGGCAACCTCAGCGTCATCTCTCGCTGCGGACGAGTGAAACTGCGTGTAGTCGGTCGCGTTCGTATTCCTCTTCTCTCCTCGTGCGCGACCATCTCTCGATTCTGCTTCGGAGGCGTTGAGAAACTCCTCGTCTTCGTCGTCCTCGTACCCGAATAACGTCGCTAAAGTTTGGAAGAGTTGATTGCCGGCAGGTTTATCGGCGTTGTTCACGTTTTTTATATTCCTCGCATCCTCTAGACCACCACTCGCACTGTTCGAAACGAGTGACTTTACATTCTCCGTCGTGCCTTTTTCGCTTTGCGGAAGCATTTGCTGCTGATGTTGGTCTGGATGTTGGTGCTGCTTTCTACTCGAATCACTCGTCAGACCTAACAACCGATCCGCTAAATCCAATTTTAAACCACATATAGCCCATGGTCTGGCGACAGCTGCCGACATCTGCCCCACTTTCTTCGTCGGAAACGCCTCGGCTAAATCTCTGACCAACTGCCATCTTCTATTTTGCAGCGCGGAAACCGTGCGGCGTAAGGTACCGTCGATTTCCGGACCTTCCAAGTGCATCCGCAATTCATCCAACTGGCGACGCTTTTTCATCAATAACTCTCGTTTCGTTCGTATCGATTCCGTTTTCACACTGACTAACTTTTCCAATCGAGAGCTTTGCTTTTGCCCGCTCTCTAAAGCGCGCTTCAACTCGTCCGCTTTCTTCTCCGATGAAGCTCGTTTTTGTTCAATCTCAAACAAGAACTGCGTCTTTTGCGAAATGTGACGATTATTGCGAAGTTCTTCTTCCAACTTTAATTGCAATATAAGTTTCCCTTGCTTCAATTCTTCACGACGGTCACTCGCGAGCATGACTTTCGAGATGCTTTGTAAAGCATTTTCCGTGTTTAGCTTTTGCACGGATTGCTCGAGGATTTCTCTGTAGTTAAAATTCGCATTTCTCGCTTTAGATTGCGGCGAAGCAGCTTTTACGATGTCACCAACTCTCTCACCACCACTACCGAAAGGGCCACCTCGAAACGGTGACGAAAAAGGCGACGATGCAGACGCCGTTGCTGTCTTTGGCGTCATCGTTGACACTAATCCCACTAATTCGCGTTCATCTAAACTGTTCGTTCTACCTTTCTTCTTACTCGCGGCGAGAATATCATCCGTAATGACAACACCTCCACCAGTGGTTTCAGAACTGATATCGTCTTCGTTTTTGTGAGATTCGTTCTCCTTTCCATTGTTGTTATTCACGTGATGACTGCCATTATACATTTCGTGCAAATTCTCCTCCTCCCTCAACAACTTCTCTCTAACGTCTAAATTCTCGAATTCTTTCACGTCTCGAATATCCCTCGCGTAATACGTCATCGCCCCGTTCCTTCTGCTCGATTTTACTCTCAACACAACCACTGGCACTCGAGAATTTTGCGAGAGTTGTTTCAATTGCGCAGTTGCTCTCTTTACATGGCGAAAGGAGATGAGCGCTTTGTGCAAGAGGTTTTCTTTCGATTTGTCTTCGATTGATGTTTTGCCCCGTCTTCTTCGTCGATTCTTTTCTTCTTTTTCCTTTTCCTTTTCGTTTTCTTCTTCATCTTCTTCGTCGTCGTCGTGTGAAGAACTGCTCTCGTTCGAGGAGTTGCTCGTATGTTCCTTCACCCTTCTCCCATACACCGCGAACTCAAACAGTCCCGGCACGAGCGCTTCTTCTTCGTCGTCGTCGTCGATACCGTCTCTCTCCAACACCTCTCGAAACCGTCTTTGCTCTTTCTCAAATATATCCCAATCTGGATCGCATACCGATTTATTATCTTTTTTGAACGATATGGCTTTCGATGTGAACGTTTTCAACGAATCGTCGCACACGCGAATCGAGTTCTGTTCGTGTTTTGAAGATTTGCTAATGCCACCCCCGAGAAAGACGGACGAATCTTTCACGATTCGTTTCAACGTGAAGTACACTTCGATAGAGTTCAGTTGCGATGCAATGTTGTCATTGTTGTTTCCATCATCATCATCATCATCATCATCATCATCTTTAAAAAACGCATCCAAAACGTTCAATCTACGAACAGAAATACAATCTACGTTGCGCAATCCAAACGGTGGTTCGTATTCATCCGTTAAAGTCTCTCTCTTCTTCAGCGTGTTCTCTTTCGCCGCTTTTGTCGTCGTCGCTTCTCCCTCAACAACAACAGCGACAACATTAGCAGCAGCAGCGGTGGTGGTGGTACCGTGACTGCTGCTCATGATGTGCTCTTATTTATTCACGCGTAAAGTATTCATCGCATTGATGAGATAATTGTGTTTGTTTTTGTAGAGCGATTTACTCCATTTCAAACCGCTTAAATTCCCCTAGTAATGCTTCACACGAGTACACTTTTACTTACCGTAAAGAGCACTCGTATTTCTACAACAACGCGAGGAAAAGGAGCAGAAAACACTTTGCGTTCGACGAGGACGAGTCGTTTTAGCAGTGAGAGGCGTCACAACACCACGAAAAGCAGTAGCGTTTCGGAAAACGCGAAAATGACGAGCAAAAGCCAACGTGGGGACGGAGAAGAGGAACGAACGTCACAAACGAAAAACACCATCGATTTCCTCTCCATCTGCGGGAAACTGAAGCAAACAAAGAGAACTGGGTGGACGAAATATAAAGAGATTACTTCTCGGGTTGAATCCGTGGCGGATCACTCGTTTCGGATCGCGCTGATGGCTTTTGTGTTTGGTTTGCAACAAGAAGAAGACAAAGAAGAAAAAGTATTAGACGTGCAAAAATTAGTCACCATGGCGTTGGTCCACGATATCGCAGAAAGCATCGTCGGGGACATCACGCCGCACTGCGGCATCTCCAAAGAAGAGAAGAATACGTTAGAGGTGGAAGCGATGGAGAAACTGAAAGAAACGTTAGGGGATGTGGCCGGCGAAACGATCGAGACGTTGTGGTTGGAGTACGAAAACGGGAGCTCGCGCGAAGCGAGGGTCGTGAAAGAGTTGGATAAGTTGGAGATGTTATTGCAAGCGAGCGAATACGAGAACGAATATAAAGACGTGGATTTGACGGAGTTCTATTCGAGCTGCGATGGGAGCTTTAAAACCGAAAACGGGAAGAGGTGGGTGGAAGAGATTTTGAGGAGGCGACCGGTTAGGTGATTTACAGCACATTGTGAGAACGAAAGTAGAACAACACGACAAATAGCACAAACGATAAATAATACAACACCCGCGCAATACAGAGCAACGATATACTAAACATTCAAAGCGTCTAACCATTTCCCTCGCTTCCACAACCACGCGTACACCATCCCGACGCCAACTCTGTACAAGACGTAAATCGCCCAGACGCAAAACAAGCCTTGGTTGAGCTTGTGTACGCTAAACCAGGCAATGGGTAAAAACACCGCCCATTGGGCGAGGATAGAAACTAAAGCGACGGTTTTCACGTCGCCAACACCTAACAACGCGTTTTGCATGGTCAACGATACCGCATCACCGCACGCGGTCAAACCAGTCAGTCGTAGCGGCATCGTCGCGACTCGGATAGCTTCCGGGTCGGTTAAAAAGACGGACAAAATCGGTTGAGGGAAGAGCGCGATGAGTAAACCAAAGATAGACATGCCCGCCGCGGTGATTTTAGATACATCCCACGGCCATTGCTTCGCATCCTCCACGTCGCCTGCGCCTAAAGCTCGTCCAGACAACGCACCAGCGGCTAACCCCATACCCATGCACGGCAAAACTAAAACCAACATGAGGTTAATCAACACGTTCACCGCCGCCACGGACGTGGTGCTTATGGCGCCAACAATCGCGTACATGAACACCATCGCCGAGGCGTATAAAACGTTAGTAATTCCTGTCGGCAGCGCTTGTTTAATCAACAGCATGATTTCTTCTTTCGTCGGGAACGAACTAAACTCCTCGTCCAATTCTGCGCCGCCTTCTCTCCTTCGCAAGGAAAACCCAAACCCATATTTTTTCGCTCTTTTGAAGCCTTGATAAATGTACATCGCCGTTCCAACCCAGACGCTAAACGCGGTCCCTAATCCAGCACCAGCGACTCCCAATTTCGGTACTCCAAGTGCAGGTACCCCCCAGATGAGCATAAACGATACCGTGATATTTGTTATGTGCATCACGACCAACGTATTCATGTACACCTGCGGTTGCTGAATGGCGTTCCAAAATCCTCTAAACGCAAAGTTAATCCCAACCGCAGGTACGGCGAGTAACCGCGCTCGTAAATACGGCACCGTTGCCGACGCCACGGCCGCATCTCGACTGGCGTAATACGTCGGCACGAACCACGCGCAGTTGTGATAACACCACCACGCCAAAGGAAACCCAAAGAACAATACGATAACAATCGCCGCGTTCAACGGTCTCGCGATTTCCTTCTTCTCCGCGAACGCCACATCCGTCATTGACTTCCCGTAACTTCTCGCCGCAATCGCTTGCACTGCACTGGAAACGCCTTGCAGCAACGCTTGACACTGAAAATTCGCGGTCGATCCTAACCCGACCGCCGCCACGGCGACGGTGCCGAGTCGAGCAATCATAGCCGCGTCCACCAAGTTCAAGACGTTTTGAGAAACCATCCCACCCATGACCGGTAAAGCGTTGGACAATACCATGGTCACGCGAGTCATCGGCACGCCCACGAACGTTTTTTCCATTTCGCCGCCTAAACTCGAGGTCGACGACGACGCGCTGTCCGACGAAGATCCTTCGCCACCGAAAGCCACGTCGCCTGAATTCTCCGTTTTAGGAAACGCCGTTGGTCGATCAAAATACGGCGGTTCGTCTTCATCTCTCGATGTACTTCGCGTTAAAACCATTGACAATGATTTTCTCGCTCTGCTTCTCATTTGAGTAATAGGAGTCGTAGGAGTCGTAGTCGTATTCCTCCGCCGAGCGGCGAAGAAGTCCAAATCCGAGTTCGTTATCGCATCGATGTTTCCAAAACACGCGCGACTTTTGAGACGACGACGATTCACCTCGCGACTTTTGAGATTACTATGACTACTACTACTGCTACTACTCGCGATGATCATCGTAGTTGTTCTGGAATGACTGTACATCGCGGTGGTGGTTGGCATCATCAAAGCGCTTAAGTAGAAGCGCGTGATATATTTATTCTTTTTTTCCTCTTTTCCTTGCTGTGTGCACGCGACAAAAGCGATTGAATAGGCGAAGATAATGACGAATTTATCGTGCAAAGAAATGTGCATGATGCTCGTGTTTTGGTATTCGTCCTCTAACCAGCAGAACCATCCAATAATAGAAAAACGCGCGCAACAAAAAATCAATACATATGCATCCAAAGAAGAGTACATTGTTACAAGCGCTTCTTAAGAGATCAACCTCTTTCTTTCGCTCTCTCTTTCTAATCTATCCTTTTCTATCTATTAGTATCTATCTATTATTTATCTCTCTCGATCGATCGATTTCCGAAAGACGTCTAACGACAGTCTCCGCGGAGTCGATGACGGCGACGCGTAAGGCGATAAGCTCGGATCTAACATCTTTTTCAGCTTCAAGACGGATAGAAACCCACCCTTGGTGTACGCCTGTATAGCTTTGGAATCCAACTTCATCTCTTTGCAATAGTGTTTGCAGGTTATGGAGTCTAAGGAGACGCCTTGGTTTTCGAAGCAGTCGGTGAACTTGGCCGCGGCGAGAGTGCTGACGACGCCTCGGTAGCCGACGTCGAAGTAACAGACCTTGGAGTCGAGAACGACGAGTTCACCCGAGTCGCGACGACCTCCCATCGTCGGCGAGTCGTTGGTTGTTGTTGGTGGTGGTGGTGGTGTTGTTGGTGGTGGTGATGCTGTTCCTGCTGCTCCTGCTGTTCCAGCTGTCGTACTACTGGATGTATCGTTGTCTTCATACGTCTTCTTTTCGGCGTTTTCGCGGTCGTTTCTGGGCGGCAAAAGCGTCGAGAGCGTGAACAATACACACCCGAGCGATCCGTCGCTTTTTTTGTTTTCGTTAAAAATTTCATCCAAACGAGGGTCGACTAATAAAGATTCCATCGGTTCCTCCGCGTCTTCCGTATCGCCGCTTTCGCCCATGCTTTTCTTGATGAGATCCGGCGACGCGCGCCCGTTTTCTTCCAAAAAAGATTTCTTGGCATCCTCGACCAGCGCGTTCACTGTTGCATTTGTCGCCTTTGTTGTTGGTGTTGTTATTGCTGCTGTTGCCGATGCTGCTGCTCCTTGTTCGCTCTCATCTCTCTTTTTGCCTTCTTTAGCTGCTTCGTCTGTGTCTCCCGCCGCAATATCTTCTTCCATGTCTTTCGAAAACACTTTCACCCTAAACGCTGTGGACAGTTCTACCGCACCTGGTATCGGCCACACCGGCGCACAATTCATCGGTTTCATTATTGAGCTCATCGTATCGTTCTTCTCGTTTGAATTCGCTCGCGGTAGATACGGCACCAGCGATCCGCTCACGCCGCAGCAAAACTCCTTCGTCCCTAACGAGATCCACTCGTCTCTGTAATCGTTCGTCTCCGAGACGACGATTGATTCTGAATTTGTACTGCTCGTGTTGTTTGTATCTTTATTTCCTCTCCCTCCCGTTTTCTTCCGCATCATCAGTTCGCACTTGTATTCGCTCAACCGCGGCGGTCCTTTGTCCTCGTCTTTAGGCGATTTTTTGCTCTCATCCTCCTTTAAGCGAAACGACTGCAGATACACGTACAGGACATCTTTCGCTCTCGTCTCGTCTAAAATTGCCTGCGATGGGTGGTTTTCACTCGCGCAGTCGAATAATTTGCTCATCTTTTCTTCCGTTTCTTCTTCTTTCGTTGTCGCGCGTCCTTCTTCCGACGAAGATGCTGACGAAGCATTTTTCCCCGTCGGATTGTTCGATTCAATTTTCGAAAACGCGCACCCCATTCTTTCTTATCCTCTCGTTGTTCTTCAAAATAATGACGTATTAGATGTGTTGTTGTTTTAAACACACGATTACACGATTCACCTCAAACGATCGAAGATGATTTCAGATCGATGGGAGGATGATGGAGAATGTGATTAGTATGGAGAGATAATTTTTTAAATCTTGACTGCATGTGTTTTTTTTAAAGGAAGATTGAAAGAAACAAAAATGAATGAAAAATGCCTCTCATTACTAATTTGCGTTGCTGTGCGAGCGCGGACAAAATTTTCAGAGAAGAAGAAGAGTTGTGTCGATGAGAGACCCAAAGAGAGACCAATCGGTGCGCGTCGTCGTTGTTCGCGTCGCGTTACTACTAATACCTGTGTGTATTTATAATAATGATATATTTTAATTATATTTGTGGTGTGGTAGTTTCGTCGTTCTTTCGCTCTCTGCGCACTCTCTTTCTCTCTCTCTGCGCATTCTTTACGCTTCAATCCCCATTTTACTCAACAACGATCGACTCTCCGCGGCGAAATCAATCGGATTCATGCTCATCGTCAACACTTTTCTGCGATTTTCGTTGTTGTACTCCTCGACTTTACTCTTCAACTTAAACGTGAAGGATTTCTTTGCGCCTTGCGCCGCGCGGAGGATTGCATCATACTTGTCGCTATCATTCTCTTGAAACTCGTGCATTTCGTCCGCGGTGTGACCAAACAACTTCTCGCCGTCGTCGTTGAACAAGGTCAACCAGCAAGATCCGCTTTCATCCGCAATCTTGGCGCCCATGATATATCTGCGTTTGCACGTCGCGTACGTCTTTTGGTTCTTGGCACAATACCACTGTCCATTCTCTTCCTCAACCTTAGCGTTGTTGCCTTCCTCCGGCGTAGCGCAGTACCACATGGTACCCTCGCGAATAGTCAATATAGACGCTCTCGGAACGATGCACATCTTCGGTTTATCCGAAGCCGACGGGATTTCCTCCGGTTGAAAATCAACCAATGTTTGTCTCTCCAATGGTGCGAGTTTACCGCCTCTTTGTTGAACGGACAAACCGGCACCTTCCGCGGCGGTTTTAAACGTCGCGTTCTCGCCGTTTTCTTTAAACCACTTCGCAGTTTCGATGGCTTTCTCCGGAACTTCTCCTTCTTCGACCGAAGCTTTCGCGGCTTCGTCCAATTCAAAGATTTGCATCTCGGATTTACCGAGCGTCCCCAAAGAAACGCCCTCGTATTCTGTCACGCGAACCGAGCGAACGATAATTACCGGGTTCGTCATCTCTTTCAACTTTTCGCCTTGTTCCGTCGCCAGCGCGTTCCACAACGTCAACTGGACCGTGCTGGAACTCTCGTCGCACAACGTCAACTCTCTCTTTTGAATCTCCGAGTTGTCCGACTTTCGCTTCACCGCGCTCAAGTCGGCGACGGACTTGACAACCGCGCACACGTCGCACGTCGCTCTTTTCGAGTTGACTCTTTTCGCCAAGTCGCCGATAGACACAAACTCAAAAGCCTTTTCGAAAATCTTTTTCGCGGCGCTTTCCAATTGCTCCTCCTCGCTCGCCTCTACGATTTCAGACTTGCCGTCCAAAGACATCTCGTAGTCGTTGTTCACCGTGGTATACTGTCTATTCGCCGGTCTCAAAGATCCTTTGGAAACGTAATACAGCTTGCCAACTTCCAAAACGTTCTCGTATCTTTCCACGGCTTCTCTCCACAACGTCGCTTGAATCGCCGTCCCTTCGCTATCGACCAATTCCACGGTCAAAACCTTCCCTTCGCCTTTGGCGTTGCGGTACGTCCTCGTGTTTCCCTTCACCGCCAACTTGGCTTTTATCGTCCATTGTGGCTGATACGGGTTCAAACTCGCAATCGGTTGAGATCGTCTCGAATTCACCACGCCAGGAACTGTCTTCCCACCACCGGTCGCACCCGGCGTTTTAAACTCCGGGCTCGCGTTTTCATCCACGAACGAAAACTCCCTGACCAACGCTTCGCTGTTTTCAAAAACCACGTCGGTGAGTTTCACCACCGCGCCGGATTTCACCATTTTGTTGTTCTCCTTCGCGAACAGGTCTTTCGCGAACGTGCACTTCAACTTGTTCGTGCCGTCGTTGAGTACGCCACTATTTATGAACGACCGATCGATGATGATGATGATGATGATTGCGTATATAATAAAATTGGAGAAAAATGTAAAGTCGTCAGTCGTATTTTTTTGAAAACAACACACAAAGAGAATTTTGGAGATTTTTGAAATCCAACGACCCCTCGCGAAGGGATTTTTGAAAATCTCGCATCATCGAATCATCATCATCGCCGAACGACTACTACGACCCCGCACAGAAGAGCAATGGCGGTTTAAAAGAAGAAGAAGAATAATAATAATAAAACGCACCGAAACGCATCGTTGGAGCCGTCAAAATCGAGAACCTGGATGAATGAAGAGAAGACCGAAGAATGTTGTTGTCAGCTTTTTGAACGAAACATTTTGTTGATGGAATTTTTTAGTCGCAGAGGAAGTTTTAGACGATGAAAGAAAGAAAGAAAGGAAGAAACCACCCCATACTAAACGAGAGACGACGACATCTCTGAAGCCGCCACGATGTGTGATAAAAAAGATAAAACAAACCTGAACGTTCAACTCGTCCTTGAGGACTTCTTTGGACTCGCGAATTCGCGCCACCGCGCCTGGGGTCACCGCGACCGCTGACATTATTTTTACTAGGAGGAGAGTTTATATCGCACACAACGAAAAGTGTGGAGAGTGACAGTTTTTTGAAAAACAAAACGAGACACTCCTTGGAATTAGGGTTTAGAACCCTAAACATTTTTGTAAACAAACTTTTTGTCTCTAACCATTTTAACGAACTTCATTCACTTTTACGCGCGTCCAATTCGGGACCTCTATTATATTCGGGACATGTCTTCCTCTTCCACCTCCTCGTTGGCGGATGATGCGTTACTTCTGGCGAAAAAAGTCGGCTTGCACGACCAGTCGTCGTATTCGCTCGTTCGTCGTGGTTTACTGCGGAGTTGTCGCACCGAAAGAGGTGACGATGAAATTTTGCAAAAACACGATGATGCGAGTGGGAGGATGAAACTCTTCGAGTGCGTGGAACTCGTCGATGCGGCGGCACATTCAGTGAAAAGCAGGAGCGGTGCGATGAATGCTGCGAAAACGAAAAAGAATGCGAAAGAAGACGTATTTGTCGATGAAGAAAACGACGACGACGTCATTGACGAGAGGCATAAAGTGCGGAAACTAAATACTTTTGGAGATGATACAGAAAGACAGAGGATGATGGAGAAGGATTTTTGCCTCTACGCGGGCGGCGCGGTGGAAAGTTTAGATTGGTTGGACGACGATATCATCGACGAAGAAGAAAAGTCTGCTTCTTTGTCTTCCTCTCGAGCGTTTTTGGCGGTGGACGCGAGAGAGGATTCAAAGAACGCGCGCGTGAAGATAAAAGACGCGTTCGCGAGGAAAGGTGAATTTGGCGTGGTGCAAGTGTATCGGTGCGCTTCTTCTTCTTCTTCTTCTTCTTCTTCTTCTTCTTCTTCTTCGAGTCCAATGAAAATGCATTTGGAGTGTTTAATCGAACACGACGGTGGGTTCGCGCATTGCGTGAGATGGTTGCCGAACTTGCCGATGAAGAAGAAAGTGAAGGAGAAGAAGAAGGAAAAGGACAAAGAAAAGACGACGACGATAAACAAGAAGAAGGAGAGTAAAGTCGACGCGGAGAATGGGGTGGAAATAAAAGTAGAATACGAAATAGAAGCGTCGCGGTCGGTGCTCGACGCCAAAGTGAACAATCTGAAGATGAAAGATATCGAAGACGCGAGGAAAGATATTTTAGGATACTTGGCCGCGTGTTTAGCCGACGGCTCGGTGCAAGTGTGGGCGGTGCCGAACGCAAAGAAGAAGGATAGCAAAAAGAAAGAAACCAATATAACAGTGTTGAAAGCGGAGAACGTGTGCATATTTAGAGGCGCATTGGTGACAAAAAATCCACTGCGCGGCGGGTTGAGTTTGTCGTGGAGTCAAGGCGCACCCGGTCGATTGGCAGTCGGAACCGTAGACGGAAGCGTCTGCGTGTTTGATATTCATCGATGCATGCAATATGACATCGAAAATAACGTAAGTTATAGCAAGAGTAGTAACGAGAAGTACTTCGCGCACGTGCCAACGATTACGGTCACCATGGAAGAAGCGGGTCCAATACGCGACTTAGAATTCGCGCCGTTAGAAGACGAAGACGAAAACAGAGAGGACGAAAAGAGCGTCGAAGACGACATCAAACGTAAAAGGCTCGCGTCCGCAAATTTTATCGCCGTAGCTGCTCATAAAGTTTCTAAGGCGAACGTGATTGATTTGCGTTCGCGCTCGGTACTCCCGGAATCTTTTCAAATCGAGAAATGGATGGACGATATTCGCTCCGTCGCGTGGCTTCCGAAAGGCGCGTACATTTATGGTTGCGACGGAACCGTCGGTTTTAACGGTAAGTTTTTGTTACGACAATACGATGGTCCCATATGCTGGGAGGATGACGAACAAGAAGTTAGATATGGAGGAACAGTCGGGATAAAGTTACCCGCCGCGGATGACATTCTCAAGGATATTAAAAACGCCACGAGCAAAGACGCCATCGATTATACGAAAAAATCTGGCGGTATGCCTTGGTCCATCGATTCGCGCATTTTTGGAACTCGAGGTTCACGCAACAAGTGCTCGTTTGTCGTCGTAGGATCAAATTCTGGCGTTGTTTCTGCTTCTGTGCAGCGATACCGGATGAAAGAGTCCAAGAATAAAGACGCGTTGTGGAAAGCTCAAGGCGGTTGGTCGGCGTTTGAGCAAATCGGAGGAATGAGAGAGGTACGCGTCAAGAAGGAAAGATTCGTAGAATTTCGCACGCCTGGAGACGAAGATATCGTTCTGAAAAAAGAAGGTGGAGAGGCTCAAGAAGAGGATGACGAGGAAGGATTTCGCATGAGGAAAGGATTGGAGTGTCACGAAGTTCGCGTGAACAGAACAGGTAACACGGTTTGGATCGCCTCTGGATTTGTGAATGGGTTCGTCCGAGTCCAATCGCTCGAGAGAGCGTATTTGGACAAGATTTGCGATATACAAAGCGACGAGATGGATAAGTGGCTTCACAAGGAACCCTTTGGATCATGATGATGATGAAGAAGAAGAAGAAGAAGAAGGAGAAGAATCAATTTGAAATATATGATTGCTACATGGTACCATGGTACCTGAAAATGATGACGATGCTCTTTCTACGTTGACTTGTACTACATTCTACCAAGGTTCCCGCTTGGTCTACTTTGTTATGCTCCTATTTTTAATTACTACGATGTGCATAAACCCATCCGGTGCGGATAACGCATTCCATAACACACCAACTGGTTTCGCTTCATCAATTTCAATTCCCTCGATTTTGACTCTTCTACCCCTTTCTTCTCGTGAGTTAGTATCGTCATCAGGAAACATGACGTCGTCCAAACACTCGGCTATCGATAGATTCCGCGCAACCGGTGCCGAAGAAAATCGCACGCACCGTTCCCAAAACCCTTGACCGTCGTCAATATAATCACCATCATCGTCATCTCCTGCGCCTTGACGCATCACGTCCACTTCATACGCCCGTATTGGTACCGCCCCCCCTCCTCCCGCATTCATTTTCTTCTCTCTCTTTCTCGCCTCTTTGTGAATCTTCGTCAACGCTTCCTTCGCTTTCTCGTATCCAGATCTCTCGTTACCATGGACACTTTCATCACCAACACCCATCGTACCCTTCGTCATCGTGCTCTCCCACAAATCATCTCTCGCTTGCACGCCCAACGACATCACCACTTGGCTCGACCCTGTCTGTATAAAACTCGCCTCTTTCAAAGCGTTGAAGAAATGACTCTTGCACGCTTTTTGCGCGTCTTCGCCCACCGCGTGTCGAAAGGATAAACCCAATTCGTCTCTTTGCGAATATCGAGCGACGAGTTCTAACGGAAGAAGAAGACGAGGACTCGTTGTTGTTGTTGTTAAAGCTCTGAGAATATCCGCGACGACTCCAAACGGAACGTTCCATCGTATCGGTATCGAGAGTTTCTTTTTTCGCATCAGTCCTCTCCTCGAGTCGTACACGTCCACGTCCAACGGTTTCGTCTCGAACCACGCGTCGTGAAGCGAGCTGCTCTTCTTCCTGCTCTTCTTCTCGGTAGCATTAACGGCGGTATCATCACTCTCGCCGTTCTCATTGCTCGCATCATCATCATCACCACCACCACCACCACCACCACCGCTCTTCGTGTTCTCAGCAGTATTCATCAAAACCGACGCCGACGCCGACGCCTGCGACGAAGAAGAAGAAGAATCACTCATCAACCGAAACTGTTGAAAATACCGGCCAATGTCCCCGTTCTCGAACCATCCGTGAAACGCCGTCAAACGCGCGAATCTCGGGACGAGAACGAAATACGGTTCTGGATGGTCGATCGAGCACACCTCTTCCGGTCGCATGGAAATGGAAATCGGTATCATGCCCGACCACTTTTGTTCTTCTTTGTCATCCATCTTTTCTTCGTCGTCGTAAAATTCCTCTCTCTCTTTTGTGTCTTCCATCATTCTTCTCCTTTACGAGCGCGCGCGAGAGAAAGAACACAGAAGAGTTTCCTTCGTTACGAGTGTATCGTCTGTATCGTTATCGTCGTCCGACGCATCACGTAAGGCAGACTAAAGGAATGTTTGGATAATTTAAAAAGTTATTATTCTTTAAAATGTGTTTTTGCACAAAAAAAGACTAAAAATTACGAGGAATGCATCAACCAACGCCGATACTTTCGCGCGAAATAGTCTCCCCGAACGGCGACGCTCACTCCGTAATGCGATTGAATCAAATTAAACTCCTCTCGTTCGTCGAGCATTTCCAAACGCTCCGCGCGATATATTTCTTCTCTGCTCAACAGCACGTCCTGACACTCGGTCATCTTTCTGCATTTAACCGAATCAAATCCACATCTCAAGAACATCGCTTCCACCGAAGCGCAATCGACGCGGCTGCCATTTTCTTCCTCCAAGGCTAAAAACGGCGTCCCGCGTTGCTCTCTCACGTTTCTGCACATGCGACGACCAAACTCGTCGTTTAATCGCATCGCTTCGTACGACACGATCGCCCTGTTTGCTACTCCTGTATTCCTATCTTTACTACCATTATTACTATTGCTACTCTCTCCGTTGAACGTCGCGCACATCCTCAACGCCTTCTCGCACTTTTCTCCGTTCAAATAGGACAACGCCACCTCGGTCACGAACAACGTCGGCAACTGCCAATCCACTCGCGCTTCCGTCAATATCTCCTTGATTTCCTCCGCGTCTCTCAAATCCGCACTGACTAGATTATACCCACTCGTCGACCGTAGCTCCGAACCATCTCGTTCGAAGTGATACACCCCCAACGGTTCCCGAAGCGCCTCGTGTTTCTCGATCGTTTTAATCTTCCGTCGAGTCACTTCCGCGAAATCCACGTCGTACCATTTCACTCTACTACGTTTAGTACTTTCTTCTTTTCCATCTCTCGACGACGCGTTGTTGCCAACTAAACACCACCAGCTCGTGTCGTACCCGGATCCTAAATTAATCACCTGTTTCGCGTATTTCACCGTATCTTCTTCTTCTGCATCATCATCATCATCATCATCATCATCATCGCTCATCAAAAACATCTCGATCGCTTTCCTCACGTGCGCGACTCTATAAAACGTGCCTAAATTGTGCAGCGGTTCGTTTCTCCGAACTTTTGTCCTGTTAACAAACAGAACGGAGTACGGGTCGTTCGGTATGTGGCCGACGGATGCGCACGAACTGAAAGAAAGAAAGAAAGAAAGAAAGAAATTTCATATGTATGTTAGAGAGAAAGAATCCTAAGAACGAAAAAAAACGATACGCACGCTCGGGCAACGGTCGCCTCGTCGTTGGTGGATTGCACGCGGACGTCCTCGTCGTCTTTCGCTAGACCTGGTTTTGTATTGTTGTTGTTGTTGTTGTTATTGGACATGATGACTTCCGAACAACAACAACAACAACGTAAAGTTCGTTATTTTAATGTGGTGTTGTGGTTAAAAGTTTTCGTTGTTCTTAAATTTTATTTACGCAATACGATGACTTCTATGATGACGACTCGTCGTCGTCGTCGTCGTTTAAATGATTCTCGCATTTCTTGGTCTCCTTCTCCTTTGCGAGTGTATTCAAATAAAGCTCTAAAGAGTTCTCGGATTCCGAAAGCGGTGCCTTTTTATTGATGTTTTTATTCAAGTTGGTGGTTTCGCCCTGCGGGCGGAGGACGTAGATTGGAGCGGTATACGCGGTCGTTTTGTCCCCCCAATTTTTCTTTCCTTTCTTTCTTTTAATCGACGCGGTTTCTACTTCTTCTTTTTCTTTTTCTTCTGCTACTGCTACTTTACTCGAGGACCAACTCGTATCTTTCAAGTGCTGCTGTTGCACGTGGTTTCGTAACCCGAGCGAACGACTAAACTTTCTCAAACACACGCGACACGAGTACGGTTTAAACCCGGTGTGCTGTCGTTCGTGCTTATTCAAATTGCTCGAGGAAATAAATCGTTGGTCGCAATACGCGCACGCGTAAGGTCTTTCTCCCGTGTGCACTAATCCGTGCTTTTTCAAATCCGTGCGACGAGAAAATTCTTTCCCGCATTTTGGAACCGGGCATAAATACGCTTGCTTCCCTTCGTGTTCGACACGAACGTGCGCTGTTAAAAGATGTTCCTTCTTGAAAGTTTCCGCACATATATCGCACGAGAACGGGAGTGAGAGTGTATTCGTCATGCGATAGATGCGATACCAACACGACCGACAGCATTTTTCCCCGACGTGCGGTCCGACATACCTCGTCGGAAGGTTCACCAACTCGGGCGCGTCTTTTTTAGTATTCCTCTTCGTCGCTCTCTTTTTTTCTCCTTTGCACTCGCCAGCTGCTACGAACACGCATTGCAACACATCGTGATTAGTGATTTTATCCATACTAACACCTTGAAAAGAACTTTTCGCGTCGCTCCCAAGCGCGAGCGCGAGCGAATTCATCAAAGGCATTTGTAAGAACGCGTTCCTCGCTTCTGCGGTTGCAGTTTGCGCGTCCGGTAATTCGGTGCACGCCAATAAAATCGAGCGCTGGAGCGCAATCATCAACTTGATCTCCGTATTATTAGTATCATCAATGTTATTATCATTATTATCAGCATCATTATTATTCTGTCTTATTCCTTCTACTTTCGGTTTTAGTCGAGGAGGAGGCTCCTCCTCTTCCCTCGACAGTTTGTTCGCGTCGTCTTCAACGTCACCGTCTGAGGAGGGAACCGCGCCGAGATTTTCCTCTTCGAGCACGGACGAGGACAACAACAACATCTCCGCGCCCATTTTAGAGAGTTTCCGTCGTCGTTCGAGTTCATTTTCATCTCGGTCGCACCCGTCTTCGTTCTTTCCCGCTCTTTCTTCTTTGTCTTCTTTGTTGTCTTCTTCTTCGAGTGGTGGTGTTCGGGATCGTTTTTTTCCGGGGTACTGGAAATCGTACGCCACAAAACAACGTTTCGGGTTCTTCGACTTCTGCCTCATCAAATTTTTCTTAATTAAAACGAGAAGAACACTTTCAAGACAACCTCTCTTTTCTTTTACGGATGATGATGATGACGATGATGATGACGATGCATCTCTTTATTCACACCAAGCAAGAAGTGCGCGTTCTTTCAACAAATGATGATTGTGAGAGGACATCATCTTTTTTTTCTTAATCCGAATTGTTTTTATGTGGGGGGACCTCTAAATTTCTTTTTTGCATTCTGGCAGATGAGGTTTTTTTTTTTTGGTCTTCTTCTTGAAAATTCTTCTGCTGTCTGGGAGGAGAAAACACATGAAAAACTCGAGAGAGAGAGAGAGAGGTTTTCTTCTGTCTGTCGAGAAGAAGAGAAAAGTTCTGTTGCCTAAAACGTCTCTCATCATCATCATCATCATCAAAAAATCGACTTTGACGACGATGATGATGCGCGCGCACACAACAACACCGATGAAAATGGTGAGAGGCAGAGTTTCTTCTTCTTCTTTTTGTTCTTCTTCTTCTTCTTCTTTGTCGTCGTCGTCGACGAAATCGTCGTCTTTATCGTCGCGTTTCCTTTTCCAACGACCCCGAAAACAACACACTTTGGCTGCTTCAAAGGGGAGGAAGAGGCGAAGGCGGAGGACATCATCGCCACCACCGTCGAAAGCGGGAGGAGTATTTTACGACGACAAAAACGATTCGAACGACAAAAACAACAAAAACAACACACCATCGATGCAACAGAAAGTTTTGACGAGATTTCTCGAGCTTCCAACGGTGCCAATCGGGCAATACGTGGCCTCTCCAACCTCGTATTTACACAAGTTGGATTCGAGACTGAAACAGGCGTGGTTGGTGGCGTTACTTTTGTGTCCGTCTATGGCGAACGAACCGGTGGAGAGAGTGTGCGTGTGTCTTTTTCTCGTCTTGGCTTCGGCGACGAGTTTACCGAGGAAAGTGTGGGGGTCACACACGAGGAATTTAGGCGTGTTAGCGCTGGCTTTGTTCGTGTTTGCGGCGATCGGGAGCGACGGGGTGCCGCTCTTGACGCAACCGAGAGAACCGGCGGCAGCGTTGGAAGGGTTGGAGAACGTGGAGGGCATAGCTTTGTTGACGAGTTATAAGTACGCAATTTTGAATTTTGGACCGATTCACGTGACGAGGAGAGGCGTGACGATTGCGACGAACGCGGCGTGCGTGACATTTACGGCGTTGCAGTCGGCGCACATGGCGTTGTGCACTACGACGCCGGAATCGTTGGCGTTTGCCATGCGCTGGTACTTGACGCCGTTGAAGAAGGTATTTAAAGTTGAAACGGACGAGATTGTGTTCACGTTGTTGTTGGCTTTAAGATTTACATCGATCGTGTTCGAGGAGACGAGGAATTTAAGCTTAGGGTTAGCTTCTAGAGGTTTAGATTGGAAGAATTTAGGATTTCGAGGGTCCATCGACGTGTTCATGCAATTGTTGGCGAGATTGATGGATTCGTTGTTTGCAAACGCAAAGGCGATTTCAGAGGCGGCGGAATCGAGAGGATATAATAGTAATAGCGACGACGACGATGATAACGATTTTTTCGATAACGAACGAGGTTACGGGACGCAAGATAACTCCAAATCGTACTTGAGGATTGAGAATTACGTGGGCACGTTTTTGTTGTGCGCGTTTGTGTTGCACTTTTCTGATTTTCACGTCGCGAAGATGTTTTCGAACGCGTAAAGAACAAAGTAAGTGAGTAGATGGCGTAGTTTAGATTGATAGTAATATAGATGTGGTTATAAGATTAGATTACAGTGTATGTGTGTGTATTAATTTAAATAGTATATAATAGCGCTCGCACGCGGATGATGATGAAGAGGAGAGATTTAGTTTTGTTCATCCTCTTTTTCTTCAATGACTTCCGGAGTGACTTGTTCGAAAATTTCCTTGGTTGACGCCTCGCCGGCCCAGGTGATTTCCTCCACCGCTGGTTTCTGCTCCATTTCTTCAACGACTGGGGCGACGGTTGAGTTTCTCATCTCGGCTTTCAACTCGTTCGCCGCGGCTAAGACGCTCTCGTCGACATCCTCGTCGTCGTCTCTCAACTCCGTGACGCTCGCGCCGTTCATCGCCGAGCTTTCATCTCCGCCGGGCTTTTGGAACACCAAAGTCTTTGAAACCCACGCCAACTCTTCGGCTTCACAGTCTAACCCGCCAACTTCTTTAAACAAGTTCTTCAAGTCCAACTCGGAATACGCGCGGTAGTACGGTTCGTGGCTAAAAACTGGAAAGTTCTCCAACGCTTGGTCGATTTCTTTTTCCATGTTCATTCTCTTCCCGTCGCCTCTTTGCGCCGAGTCGACGAAGAACAACTTACCACCCGGTTTCAAAACTCTCGACATTTCTTTGACGACGTTCTTTTGCGCCTCTGGCGGCAATTCGTGGAACAAGTACACGCACGTGACCGCATCGAACGAGCCGTCCTCAAGAGTGCTCATATCTTCCGCGTTGGCTTCTAAAAGCGTCAACTTGCCGCCGTTCTTGTCGAACGCTTTGTGGTTGTCTCTCGTTTTTGCTAAATAAAACGGACTCAAATCTTGCGCCGTGCACTCCAATTCCGGGTTGTTGTCTCTGACAAACGTGAGGAATCGCCCGGTGCCCGTGGCCACGTCCAACAACTTTGCGTTTTTCCTTTGCGACTTCAAGTACTTGTTTAAGTGCGGCAAGCATCGTCGTCTCATGGCATCCGCGGAGCCTAAAAACAAAGTCTCGACTTGGAAATCGTACAATCTCGCGGACTCGTTGGACAACCACCCGTCGGTCTGGTAGTGGAAGTTTTGCGCGTAGTACTTCGGGTACCTTTTCTCGTCGATTTCAAACGTGCTCAAAAGATCTTGCCCGCCGTCTTTGCGTTGCCTTCTCGGTTGCACTTTTTGTTGTTGATCGCGAATGTTGTCTCTGGAAATTCTCAACACTTGCAATAAGTTCGTTTGGTAGGACGGCGCGGTAACCGGGTTCATATCGTACGGAAACTTGTACTCTTCGTTTTCGATGAGTTCCATTTCTTCTCTGAACACGCTCAAAATAGCGGACATGTGCGCCTCGAGAAACGCAGAAACGTCTCTCGCCGCTTCTTCCGTCATGCCTTCGGATTCTTTTTCCGGGGAGTTACCGGCTGTGGTTAAGTTTGCATCCGCAGCTCTGACCATTGGTCGAATCGTATCTTCAAACGGTTTCGTGTCGATGTTATTTTCTTCCAACAAAATCTTCGCCACGGCGCTCGCCACGCCGACGCCGTCGACGTCCGCTCGAGACCCGCCTCTGGAAGCGACAACCCCGTTCGTTAAAAAGAACAAGAATCGCGCCGATACAGCGGCGGTATATTGCGCTCTGAAGACGTTCTTTTGAACGTCTTTCGGGATGGAATCTTCCATGGTTTTCGCAAACTGTCGCGCGATTTGCGCGATGGCGTCTTGTTGTTGCGAAGAAGACGAAGACGAAGAAGAGGAAGAGGAAGAAGACGCATTTGGCAGCTCAAATTTCGGTAACTCTGGCAACTGCGGTAAATCAATCGTCCCGAACGGCGTTTCAATTTTGTTTGACGACGACGACGACGAAGGTGCTTCCGTGTCCACGGCGTTTAATCGAAAATTGGATGCTCTTTTCAAACCACTCGTTACGCCCATTTCAAAGGCATTCGCTCTCGCGCGCGTCGTCGTCGTTAATGGATTACTCCTCTTCCACGAAGGTGCCGCCGTTGTGTTTTTCGCCCACTTTTGAGCGGCTGCTTTGACTCGCCTCGTCGACGCGAACGGCGGAGTCGTTTTTGTCGTCGTCGTGGAATTCGTCATCGCGAGAACAGAAGAAGAAGACAAGGAAGAATACATCATCTCGTGTCGAGCGTGTGTGTGTGAGTGTGTGTTCGTGAGAAGAAGATGTGCGACGCACGAATGGAAATGAGGATGGGATGTCGTCACCGTTTTTTTGGATTTTTTTCTTATTTTTCTGCTCTCGTCCAGAGCCACAAGTTTTTAGACGGCCATTACGTAAATCACCAAACAACAAACCGAACGACGAGAGATGAGCAAAATCACGCAGAAAAGAAGGAAAAAAACAAAACGGAGGGACGAAAAAGTTGAAAGTTGAGAGAGAGAAAGAGATCATACGTAGAACGCTCGTCATAAACATCGGCGTCCTCGCATCATTATTATAAGTAAATAAATAAATAAATAAGTTTTTGATTGAATCGTGTTGTTGAATCCTCTCTCTTCTCCTCTTCTTTGAAATGCTGCGCGTTCAGTTAGTTCAACTCCTCCTCGGCGGCGAAGGCGTTCGCGCCTAAACTTTCGCCGGTTTCACTTTTTGGTTCTTTTTGCTTGAGAACATCCATCGCCTTCGCCTCGCGGACTTTTAAGCGCCACTTTTGAACTTTCGCGTTGGCATATTTCGCCGCGTGCACTTTCACCTTTAACGTCTCTTCTTTCTCTTTCAGCTCGATCGTTTTCTTCTCGCACATCTTCCTCGCGTCCGCGTTGCTCTCGAACGTCACGAAACAAAAACGTTCTTGGGACGGTTGAAAAACCCTTTTGATCTTCACCTCGAACGTTTCTTCCAAGTAGGTTTTCAAATCGAACGCGTTCGTCGAAAAAACCGCGTCTTTGTCTTTAACGCTTTTATCGTTATCATCATCGCCGTCGTAATCGATAACCACCGGGTTCATTTCCTTCTCGAATTCATTCTCGACGTTAAAATCACCCTTCCCGAGATCGCCTTCTTTCCATCCTTGTTTCGCCAAACGATTTCTCTCCGTGCCTTCGTGTTCGAACCCAGTCCCGACGATGTCTTGCAAAGGAAGTCCCAGTGGTTGGACGCACGCCATTTTTTATGTGTATATCTTCTCACGCAACGAATGAGAGGGAAGAAGAACGTTTTTGTGTCGTTGTCTCGCATGTGTTTTCTTTTTATTTTATAACATCAGAAAAGAAAAACAAGCGTTACAGTCGTCGTCCTTTTCGCTTGAAAAAAGAAAAAAATTTTTCCTTCTCGTGTCGTCAGTCTTTTTGTTGCTCTCTTTAACCTCTCACCAATTTATTGAAGAAAATGAGCACGACGACGACGACGACGACGTGTTCGCGCGCTGCTGCCGCTGCGTTCCACCGACCAACTCTCATCAAGAATTTTGCCCCGACGAAGGCAGCGCCTGCTGCTCGCGCTGCTCTCAAAAAAAGAGCGCAGTTGAGAGGAATTGGTCTCGTCGCGCAATCTGAATTGGACGACGGCGGGAATTCTTCTCTCGGGAAGGCAACGACGTCGGCGGCAGAAGTTGGTGACGATTCAGACGTAAACGACGACGAAAAAAGCAGCAACCAAAGAGGGGCTTCTTTGTCTTCTCGAGAGAGGTTGAGACAAGCTTTGAACGAAGAAATCGATGGCGCCATGCGAGAAGTTTCCAGAGCGCAAACTGAAGAGGAACGACGACCTGCTGCTGCTGCTGCTGCTGCTGCAGTTGCTCCAGAGATAAAACAGATGAGATTCGAAGAAGAGGAAGATTTTTATCCACTCGAGGAAGAGAGACCGCCGAGAACGAGGAGAGGGTTGGAAGAACTCGAACGTCGAGAGAGAGAACGACGAGCGACGAGGACGAGGACGACGACCGCGAGAAGGAGAAGGCCATCGTCTTCTGCGCGTGAAGGCGAAGAGATGACGACGACGAGAGAACGACGAGTGAGAAACGACGCGTCTTCTTCGTCATCTTCCGGTGGTCGAAGAAAAAGTAAACAACAACCAATCAACAATAACAACAGCAGTGACGTGTTCACATTAACGCGTTCACAGTTGATGGGTAAAGAAGTTGTCACCAGAACCTCCGGAGTCCGTTTAGGCCAGTGTTCGCAAATGTGGGTGGACGCCGAAAACTGGACAGTCGAAGCGTTGGCGATTCGACAAAACGCGTTAACCGGTGGCGTAGATCACGTGAAATTATCCGCTTTGCGACAAGTCGGCGACGTTGTGTTAGTCCACGATGAAAATGCAGTCGAAAGACGATGGTCATCGTATAATTTGAGTCCATTGATTGGTTGCGACGTGATTACCGAGGCTGGGGCCTTTATCGGACGCGTGCGAGACTACGAGTTCGATCCAGAAGACGGCTCTGTCAAACGACTCATCGTCGACGCGTGGGGGATATCGGCTATTCCAGACGATGTTATCTCTACCTATGCAGTCGATGTGAGAGAGGTGATCGATGCCGGTCGCGAACGGATTCTGGTTGAAGACGGATGCGAACAAAGAGTCGAACAACTTTCTGTGAGTTTGTTACAGAGGTTGGAGTTAGCCGGTACGCCGTGGGAAGAAGAAGAAGCATTTTTACAAGATCCGTATTACAACAACGAATCGAGCAGGAGAGGTGTGGGGAGAAGAACGACTTCCTATTACGACGAATACGAAGAAGAGGAAATGATTCGGTACGAGCAAAGAAGACGAAGACAAAGAGAGCAGCAACAACAACAAAGTCGAAGGAGAGAACCGCAACGACAACAACAACGGGAGAGAAGGAAAGAAGGCATCCCGCTCATGCGTCCGACGCAATCGTACGAACGAATGGATGCCGATGGTAAACGAGGCTCGCGACCTCAGTTTGATGCGTACTTAGATCCAGTCGACAGACCGTACGAGTACGAGGAAATCTCAGGTGCGCCTCGCGAGCGAAGAGCGAGCGCGAGTAGGCGCTTGGACGAACCTTCTTCCTCTTCTTCTTCGAGTCGAAGGCGAAGACCGGCGAGCGATGACTATTTATAGCGGATAAAGTTTTTTGCTGTTGTATACATATATTTTATTGTTTTTAAATACAATACGTGATGATGTTCGTGATCGCGCTGCTTTTACTTCTGCTCGACCGATAAGTTTGGGCTACAATCAACCTTTACGTCTCCGTTCTCGTCAAATATCTCGCACTCTTCGTGAGAAGGCGTCATCGTCCGGCACTCCATGCTCCCGTCTGGTTGTTCACAGCAATACATCTCCACGCCGTTCGTGTCCTTGTCCACGTACCCGACTAAACACGGTTCAATTCCAGCTTCTATGTTGTAATCATCATCCACTTTTCTTTGTTGTTGTTCTGATTTTTGCGCGTTCGTTACGAAGGATCGTCGAGTTTGATTTTGCTTTTGATCGCGCGCTCTTTGGGAAGCCGTGATGGTGGTGCGCGATGACAAAACCGGTAAGAAGAAGAGCGCAGAGGAGGAATGAAAAGCGAACATATTAACTTTATTAAATGTATAAAGTACTACCGGTAAAATATGCGCGTGCTTTCCTTATGAATTGTGGTGTACTTGTTTCAAAGAAGAATTGAAGAAGAAATCTGACTTGTGATTTTTTGGACTTTTCTCTTGAAAAGGCGTATTATAGGGGGGAACTCTTTAATTCGTACAAGAAAGAATGAGTTCGTTCTTTCATTTCAATATGTATTAGTAGTAGTAGATGTAGCGCTATATTCTCTTTATTCCTGGATGGTAGTATACAACACAGAGAGCGCGTGTGTTTTTCGTGATTTTCTTATTACTTTCTTTCTTTTGCGGGCTTCTTCTTTATATTTTCGGAAGTGGCACTCCTCGAGGAGCGCTCACCGAAACTGGAGAAGAGATATTTATTTTGGCGTCGCGCAAACTACTCGCGCGTTTCCTTTGAAAGGTACAACATTTTCTTACGTTCACGTCCGTCCATTCACGGCCGCATCGCTCGCCTCGCTCGTATTTGCGCCCCCGAAATAATACTTCATATCCGCGGCTAAACCGTCTTGAAACCAGTTATTCGGCACCCAGGTCTTGTCGTACGGATCGTACCAACTCAACCGCGGTTTCACTTTCTTCTTCTCGTCGTAAATCAAAACGTCTCGTAAAAAGGCGTTGTCTTTAGCCATCCGACTGATTGGTAACGCGTGTGGGATTTTTGGGACGTATATATCTCCATTCTGCTGTGTTGTTTTCTGTTGTTCTTGTTGTTGTAATTTACCTCGGCGAGAGTACTCTTGTTCGATCGCATCGAGGGCGGGACCGAACGAAGTGCCAATTGTTTTCGCCACGTTTCCTAACGGCATTTCGTCCGAGTATTTCGCATCGAACATGGAGAATGATTTCGAAAGCGTTTGGTTCGTGCTCGAAGTGTACGCCTGTTCGTTTAAAAAGGAGGAAAGAGAGAGAAGTGAGCGTTCAAAACCAACGACAACCCGCGAGGTTTTTCTCAAAATAATAATTGTGACTCGTCGTCTCACAAAATGGAAAAAGCGAGTTGATACGAAAATGTCTGTTACTATACACGTACCGCTCGCGCTGCGTTCACGACGGCGTCAAACGAGCGTCTCCGCGTGGTAGTAACAGACGCGTGTCGCAACATGTTGATTCTTCTGTCGCTGTGTAAAAGAGTGCTTTTGAAAGGTTTTTGTAAGACAAAGATCGCGCGCGCGATGTCTGAATGACGTTGTGACACTTTTTTTTCAAAGTCAAAAAGCTGACTCGGATTATTAAACACAAGGTTTTCTCTTCTCTGATATTTATTTATTTATTTGCAACCCTAAATAATACCCTAAATTGCCTCTTTGGGATTATCCTGCTTACTTTTTGTAAGGAGGACAAAAAAGGACAAAAGGAACCACACGTCCGCAGTTTAAACACACACACAAACGGCGCGCGCGGCAGAAAAAGTTTATTATTATGTCGAACAGCACGTCCGTCGTCGCGGGTACCGTCATCGTCGAAATCGTCGACGACGGGAGCTCCTTCCGCGGCGGCGGCGGCGGACAAAATAATAACAGTAATACACACGCGAATACCACTAACGACGAACGTAATTATGAGAAAAGAGAAACGAGAGTGCGAAGATCTTCATCTGGACCTTCTTCAACGTCTCTCCCGACGACGACGAATACTAACAACGCTCAAACGCGAAGAGCGACGCGAGTGGTCCAAAACGCCACCGTGTTCGTGAACGAAACCGTGGAGCAGTTCTTGGAGAGGTGCTTGGAACGACGGAAGAGTCGCGACAAGGAAGATCTCATCAATGCGACGACGAAAACGACGATTTCTTCGACGTTTGGAACGGGCGGTGGGAAAAGAAATGTGTCCGTCCCGCAGCTCTTTTGGTCGAGTTGCCCTTTGAGCGTGCACGAACGCTTGGATAAGTTGGAGAGCACGAAGCCGTGGCAGTTGAATTTGAAGAAAGGCGATTCGAGATTGACTCTGAGGGTCAAAGACTTCCAGGAGTGGACGGTGAGCGTGAAGAGGATGACGAGCGCGAAAAACCCGCTCGTCGTTCCTCGAGCGGAAGAAAAAGAAAAAGAAAAAGGAGGAGACACAGGTGGGGTGGAAGAAGAGAACGCGGGGGAAGAAAAATTAGTTGTTTCTTCTTTGAAAAAAGAAGACACGAACACAAAGAAGAAGAAGAAGAAGAAGAACAAGAAGAGCGAGGAAAAGGAGGAAGATGTGGTGATGGTGGGGGAAAAAGAGATCGCCGCCGAGAACGTCGTCAAAGAAGAAGACAAAGAAGAAGAAAAGAGGAGGGAAATGCAACAACAACAAGAACAACAAGAACAAAATCAGGGTCAGGTTGCCCTTCCTCACGAGGAGGCTCAAAAAAGAATAGGAGGAAACGGGGGCTCTTTTGTTTTAAATAAAGAAGAAGAAGAGAAAGGGCAGAAAAACAAAAAGAGCGACGGAGAAAACGACGAGGAGGACAAAAACAAAGAAGAGAAAGAAGAAGAAGAAGACGAGAAGACGAGAAGTGCTTTAACGACGACGGCGATACAGGAGAAGAAAGAGCCGGAAAGTGGAGAAAAACGACCCCGAGCAGCAGCAGAAGATGAAGATGATGATGAAGAAGCGCGAGCGCGAGAGCGCCTTCTCGGCAACGCGGAAGATGACAAGGCGAAGGACAAAAACGACGATGAGGATGACGATGAAAACTTGAACGAAATGCAAAAGCTTCAGAAAGATGCGATGGCTGTGTACAATGCGAGAGTGGGTAAACGCGGGGGGGAGACGAAACTCACCTCGTTGCTTGAGGCGCAAGAACGGGAAGAGTTGAGCCGGAAGTATCGCGAAACTATCGAGAACGTTTTGAAGAGCTGCAAAGGGAGAAAGAAGACCGTCGAAGAACATGCCAATACCGATCGACCACCTGCTAGAATGAACGCAAAGAAGAGCAGCGGTAATCAATCCGTCTACAATAATAATAATAATAATAATAATAAAAATTACTTCAATTACGGAGCGACGAAAAGTCCGGCAGGACAGCTGGAACACTATCAAACGATTTTGAAGGCGACGCAGCTTCTGGTTCAAAAAGAGCGGCAAAAAGCGTTAGTTATGAAGATATTGCAACACGCGCCGAGAATTCCGGACACGCCGTCAGACTTTGAGGCTCTCATCAGCGGCAAAGATGCGTGTCTGAAGTATAAGCCTCCTCCTGTTCCGGAATTCGTTCCTCCTCCACCTCCGGCGGATGCCCGAGAGCATAAGCATCCATATAGTAACGACGATCGAGGAACGAAGCGCATGCGTAACATCAACGATCTGAACGATTCGCTCCCAACGATGTTTTCGTACGATAATAAGAGAGCAAAGTCGAACGCTGACAGTAGATCCAGGTCGGCAGCGAAGAAGCGCGCCGCCTTGCAGTCGCCGGAGCAGCTCGCGAAAAAGCAAGATTTCCAGCGAAGACAACAGCAATATTTCCAACTCCAGCAGCAGCAGCTTCACCAGCAACCGAAAAAGTTACACGCATCGACGAGAGCATACAAAGAGAGACGCCCAGCGGATAAGATCAGCCCAGAATTTGAGAAAGCGCTCATGAAGAAGAAACAGGAAACTCAAGCGATGCACAGTGACATTGGGGCTATGGATGGTTTGTTGAAGCTCGCGCATGCGGCGAATGTGAGTAACGACACACAGCGGTTGCAGCAACAAGACTGGGCGCGAGCGAACGCGATGCTCAAAGAGGAGTTGAAGCGCGCGAAAAAGGCTGAAGAAGACCGTCTTCAACTTCAAATATTACAAGAAGAGCGAGAGAGGGAAAAACGACAAACCGTATCGATGTCGTCGAATGACGGTTCAATGCAGATCAACGAGGACGGCATGCACGAAAACTCGGCTCGCGCCTATTCAGAAGCCCTCGAGCAAGCGCGCGAAAATCCCGGGGCTTTTCTTAGAAGGAAAGAAGAAGAGGTGAAGCCGAAAAAGACGAAAAGGCCAACGCCTCCGGCGCTGTACGTGCAAAAGTTGCTCGAGATGCAAATGCAGCAAAAGCTCGCCAAGTTACGAAACAATAACCACTTGCAAGCGGTGAAAGATGGCGCCACACGTGCGAACGCCGATATGATGGCCGTAGCAGCGTCAATTCCGAGTCCAAATTACTTCGGTATCGATGCGGCGCCGGTTGTGAAGCTACCTCCTCCTCCTGTTATTCATACGCTCCCTACGAACGTCGGCAATCCGAACCTGAGCGCGCTCGACGAACAACAACGCATTGAAATGTTGGTGCAAGCTCGCGTTCAACAAGAACTTATGCAACATCGCGCGGGTCTTCCATCTATCATTACGCAAGTTCAGCAACAGTTACCGCCGCAGCAGATGCCGGAGCAGTCCCAGCGAGCGATTCTTCAACCGCAACCGCAACCACACGCGCTACAAACGACGATGCGGTCGTTCGACACGGCTCAACAAAATATTCTGCAAGCAGGCTTTCAAAATGATTTACCTCAAAGCGATGGTTACAGTAAGCAGTTGGAAAACGTTTCGAAAAATCTCGGGGCGCCGAAGCAGGTGGCGTATACCAAAGCCATGTTAGAGCTCGCCGATGTGAATGTCAAACGCGCGCGCGAGTTGGGGATCAAAGATGATAGTTCTGACGAAATACCGGGTTCTGATGTGCGTATCAATAACATCGATAGCAATGTTCTCCCCTCTGACGCTCCAAAGAAGACAGTCGTCGATATGGAAATGGTAATGAAAGCGATCAAACGCCATGCGGCGCAAGACGGAGTTTTCAAGCAGCTCAGATCTATCTACGACAAGAACGTCGCGGAATTTTTGCGCGTGAAGAATGGCGGCGTACCAGCGGTGACATCGACGGAGAAGGATAGTAGTGTCCCTCCACCGGTGCCGATCACCCCGGCTTGGACAAAGACGATGATGGAAGCCGAACGCGCTCAACAGCAGCAAACTGAAATGTTGATAAACTTGATTAAAGTGCAAATGAAAGCTGCGGAGGAGGCGCCGAACGAAGGAGACTCTGTGGAAGCGTTGAGTAGAATGTTGAACGCGTTGAACCAACGTCAGCAACAACCGCCTTTGATTAACCCGTTCGAAGGCATGACGGAAGAAGAAATAGAAGAAGAAGAAAAACAGGCGGTGAGGGAGGTACCGCCGAAGACGACGAAGACAGCACCCGTTGCGCCGAGAGTACCAGCCCAACCACTGATACAAAGGCCAACCATTGTTGCAAAAACCGTTGAAGCGAAGACGATAGAAGGAGACGAAGAAGCGACGACCCCTCCGATTCAAGAGCCAACGCAAACGGTCGAAGAGCGTCCGTTCTCGGACGCGGAAAACGAAAAGGAGAAGAGAGACTGAATGAACAAGAATTTGCTCGCACACGCGAAGGAGAACAAAGAAACAATAAAGAACACAATCTGAAACAATGATTGTGGTTGTGGTATATAATAATAAATATAGCAGAGATGATGATGATGATGCGGTAGTCACTTTTGTATAAATCTATTCGTGTACCACTCACAAACAACAGTTAAACTGTAGTAAACGTCGCGTGTAATTCCTTTCTTGCTTTCTTTCTTTTATTAAAAAGCACTGTGGATGAAAAACAAGAGAAGAAGAAAGAAAAAGAAGAGAGAAAGAAGAATTAAAAAAACTCTCCAGAGTGGGCTCTCCAGAGTGGGCTTAGATCGCTTCAGCCCTTCATTTTCTTTTTTTTTTCTCTCCTTTTTTTGAGGACAGACAGGCGACAGGTGGCTTCTGCCACCTTGGCTTTTTTTATCCACTAATCTTTTTATCTTTCTTCATAACTATTCGTTCTGTTGCTCTTCGTACGTAGATACATATTAACACACACACAAACGAAAGAACGTGATACGGTACCATAATAATAACAAACAATGATGAGTTTTACGCAAACCGCGCCGCAAACGTCGGCTTTTTTTACCGGCGCGTCTAAGATGATGAACGCCTCTCGAAGACAATCATCAAAGACGTCATCCAGCTCATCGTCTCATCATCAGAGAGCAGCGGCGGTGAGATTCAACACTATCGTTCGCGCGGAGGGCGAAGAATCTTCTTCTAAACCGTCTGAAACGCCAATCGCACCGGCTGGGACGCCAGTCAGAAAGACGTCCATGTTGGTCATTGGTGCCACGGGGACTTTAGGTCGCCAAGTCGTTCGAAGAGCTTTGGACGAAGGCTACGACGTGAGGTGTTTGGTGAGACCGAGACAGAACCCGGCGGATTTTCTCAGAGATTGGGGAGCGACCACGGTTTCAGCGGATTTGACAAAACCAGAAACGTTACCGCCTGCGTTTGTTGGGATTCACACGATCGTGGACGCGTCCACGGCGAGACCGGAGGAGGACTCGTACGCCATCGACTGGGAGGCCAAGAAGAATACGATTCAAATCGCCGCCGCGATGGGCATCCAAAAGTACGTCTTTTATTCCATCGACAAATGCGAAAAGTACAGAGACGTGCCGTTGATGAATATGAAGTATGCGGTTGAGGAGTATTTAAAAGCGAGTGGGATGAACTTTGTCGTGTTGAGACTGTGCGGGTTTATGCAGCCGTTGATTGCGGGCTACGCCGTGCCGGTGCTGGAGGAGCAATCTCTGTGGGGTACCGACGACGACACGAAAACGGCGTACTTGGACACGCAAGACGTGGCACAAATGACCATGGCAGCGGTGAGAAGAGAAGAAGCGAATGGGAAGGTGTTGACGTTAGCCGGGCCAAAAGCGTACACGGTGAACCAAGTCATTCAACTTTGCGAAAAGTTAGGCGGTAACGAAGCCAAGGTGAGCAAAGTGCCGGTGCTTTTGTTGAAATTCACGAGAGGCTTGACGAGATTTTTCCAGTGGACATCGGCGGCTTCGGACCGTTTGGCGTTTGCGGAAGTCTTGAGCTCGGGCGTGGAATTTAACAGCGATAAGATGGCGGAGACGTACGAAATTTTAGGCATGGACGAAAGCGAAACGACAACTTTGGAGCAATACATGGAGGAATACTTCTCGAAGATTTTGAAAAAGTTGAAAGAAGTTGGCGGAGAGAGTAGACAGAGAGATTTTTATTTGTAAATCATCACATCAGTCCTTCGCACCTTTCTTTGTATGTCAAAGAGCGTGCGATGAGTAAAACGCATTAGGAGAAGAAGGAAGATGAGCGAAAGAGAGAGAGAGAGTCTTCGTTCTTGGAAAAAAAAAGTAATATAAAGATCAAACAATACATGTCGCGAATATATATAATACACCGTTTGTACGTACACGCGTCTTCTGGTGAACTACATAAAGCTGCGACATCTATCTATTCGTCTGTAGGCTCTTCCCACTTCTTTTCTTTGGTCTTTTCATTGAACCAGAATTTCTGAGACGTCTTCTTACTCTCGATCTTGATCCAATCGGTATTACCGTGCCGCGTCGACGTGACTCCGTTAAACATCGGAGTTTCTCGTGTTTTTTCATCAGAGGATACTTTTTCGGTAGCTATGCGAGAACTTACCACGTTATCGTTGTCTTTATCGTCTTCTTTTCCTCCACTTTTGGCAGCCGCTTTCTTCTTCTTCTTCTTCTTCTTTCCTACTATTTCTGGATTTTTTACATCTTGATCTTCTTCTTCTTGTTTCACCACTTCTTCTTCTTCTTGTTTCACCACTTCCTCTTTTTCTTGCTCGACTTCTTGTTCGTGTTGTTGTTGATCCTCTTCTTCATCCTCATTTTCTTCATCTTTCTTCTTCTCTTGAGCGATACAGTTAGGTCTATCTTTTGGTTTTGGAACATCGTTGGGAAGATCCAATGGCGGGGGCGGCGCCGCCGCAGCCAAGCTGATCCCGGCTACTCCGGCGTTCAAAAACTCTCCGCCACCATCGGTGTCGTCAAAAGCGTCCGCTACTTCAGTTGGTGCTCTTCCACTCCTCAACGCCACCGCTACATCGTACGCTCTCCACTCCGCGTACTCCGCTCTCTGCCGTAAATCCTGGTTAAAATCGCACCCTTGCTCTTTATACGGCGTGAAAATTTGGCTCTCCAAGCAATACAAAAACGCCGCCGACGCGTCAAAGGCGTCCACGAGCTCTCTCGTAAACATCTTTCGTCGGTCTCGCTGATCCGCGCGGTCGTACACGGAAAGTGCAAATCGCTTCACTTTCGCAAAATCAATCGACGGATGCGAGGTTATCTTCTTCGTTCGCTTTTGTTTCTGTTGTTTTCGGTAGTTGGAATATTTGAAGAGTACTGTACGTTAAGGCAACCAATAATACTAAAAGTCAAAAACGAGAGAGAAAGAAAGAGCGTTTGGGTTTAGACGCAGAGAAGTCTCGAGCGCAAGCGAACGAACGAACGAACGAGGTCTGCTCAAAAGATTTTCTCGCTCGACGAAACGCTCGCGCACCTCCAACTCTCCCAACAGTTTCTTAATCAAATCTATCGGCCGAGGATGCATCTCCATCGCGAGTTCCACCGCTCTCAGTTTACAATAATACGACGTCGTCGGTTCGTGTTTCGCGATTTCTTCCCCTCTGCGAAGGAATCTTGAGATTGAACGATCCTCTTCTGTGTCCTCTCCCTTCGCTGTTGTTGTTGTTGTTGTTGTTGCACTCATACTGTGTGTTCTGTTAAAGTGTTCCTGAGAGAGAGAATTTGTTCTGACGAGAGACTTCACAGTTTTGTCTCTCGGGAGGAGGACGACGAAAAGATGCTGCGAAGGAGCAGCAGCGGCGGAGAGAGCGCGAACGACGCGAACAGCACCCTCGTCATCACAGGAGGAGGAGGAGGAAAAAGAGGGAAGAAGAAAACGACGAAAAACGTATTAATTCTTATTCTCCTCCTCTTCGCGACGACGGTATTCGCGACGTTCTTCCACGGCCACCGGAGAGTCGGGGAAGCGTTTGACTTCTCCGAGACGATTCAGACGAATTCCCCGGAGGGTGCGCGTCGAGACAGAGCGAGAAACGCGGCGAGTACCAAAGAAGACGCTTCTTCGTCTTCTTCGTTTGCCGTTGGAGGATACAGAGGAGGAGGAGGAAGAGGTGCGAAAGAAACATCATCCGAAAACGAAGACGAGGCAAAGACAACTTTTGCAGCAGAACGACAGAGAGAAAAAAACCGGGCTTTGGATAAAGAGACGGAAGAATACATCGCCCGAGAGCAGAAGCGATTATCGAGTCCACCATTGCCTATCGCGAGCAGTAGCAGTAGCAGTAGCAGTAGACGACGGAACAGAAGGAGTGGGCAAACGCAACAAGGAGAGTTTACGTTGGAACACGTCGGTCCGAAAGGTACGAGCGAAGTGCGCCCGAACGGCCGGTGCGTGTCCTCGGGAGGCGATGATAAGGAAAGGAAGGTTTGGCACCGATTGGAATCCGTAGACGATCCGTTGTTTATACGAGTCACTGGTGCGTATTACGATCCCGCCAGATCTAGAAATAAACCGAAAACAAGGAGTTTAATTATGCACAGATCGATGTTTGAACCGGGAGTAAGGGTGGTGAAGATTGATAGGAACGGCGAGAGAGTGGAACCGGGAAGTCACAGCGGCGGAGAAGAGATCGACGATGGAATAGAAAACAACCCTTCGCTGATGAATAAGAGAAGCGGGAACAGTTGGCAAGACGAAATGACCAGACGCGTGGGGACGTCAGAGGACGAAGAGATTATTTTAGATTTTAGAGGCGATTTAGTCGAGCAGCTCCCGAGAGAGGACGAGGATCATAAAGAGTTTAGTTTTGGAACGTGTGCGATTGTGGGAAACTCGGGAGCAATATTAGGGAAAGGATACGGTGAAGAAATCGATGGGAAAGACGCGGTTTGGAGGGTGAATTACGCGCCGATAGATGGATTTGAAAAGGACGTCGGGTATAGGACGACGTTTGACTTGATCAATCAGCAGCACACGAAACGATTCGTTCGCGGCGATGGCGAGTACAGCGAAGAGGATGAAGACGACGCGAACAGTGATGCATCTGGTCAAGCAGAAGAGATTACGGAAGCGGACGAGTCAAAACCGAAAGTAGTTTTGAAAAATGGTCGCGGAGCGAAGCACGCTTCCAAGAGAAACTCTACGCTCATGGTTTTTGAAGTGACATCAAACTACGCCAGGAAACACTTATACGCCAGACTTATGCGTCAAAGAACGAATAAAGGGTTGAAGATATGGTCCCCCGAACTAGTCGTGCACACGCAGCGATCCTGGGACGTCTTGTCGCACTTGACGGCGCAAAAAATGGGCACGAGTAAAACCGGGAAAGCTATGTCTGGAGCGTACGCCGTTATTTTAGCCTCCCAAATTTGCGAGGAAGTGCATTTATACGGATTTAGCCCTTATAAGAGACGAGATATTGGACAGGGTGTTCCGTATCATTATTTCGACGAAATACCTGCAGTTTTAAAACACCACTCTTTCGATCTAGCTATTGAGGTGTTTAAAACGATTCGAGATTGGCCATGTTCAGGCGTCCGATTAGAAATACATCCGTAACCGATTATTTATGTTTAATATATGCACTCTGCTACACTCGATTGTGTCGTTGACAACAATAAACTCGCTATATTTAATATCTAATTTTATATGTATACTTTTCGATTAAGCTTGGCATCCTTGGACGTCGTGGAAGTCGCAAACGACGCTCGCGCACTGCGTCAGCGAATCTTTCTGCGATGCCGCCGGCGTGTCCGATAAGTAGCACCCCTGGCAGTTTTTAGTCTTTGGAATGCACCCAATTACTTTGATTCCGTCTTCAGTAGATTCGCATTTGCTGTTGACTTGCCGATAAAGACCTAAAGCGGTCTCATCTTCGGATGTTTCGCACGCTTTGGAAACGAGAATCTTCGGAGTGCTCGTCGTTTCAACCGCAGCACCAGACGTGTCGATGGCACCATCAGCAGAAGTTGCAGCAGATGCTGTGGCAGCTAAATTACGCGCTTCTGCACTCGCTTTCGCGTTCGCCGTGTCTTCATTCATGCGCTTCTCTGCGCTCGTGGTTGAAATTCCTTCCAGCGAAGGCATATCATCCGGATTTGCGCGCGACTCCTCTTCAGGGGCTTCCTCTTTTTCTTCTTCTTCCTTTTCTTCTTCTTTCTCGTCGGGTGCTTCCTCGGTCCCTTTTTCTAAGTGATCGATCGTTTCCAGCGCAGAAAATATTGAATCTTTCGTTTTGTCGACAATCTTCGCCACTGCCTTTACTTTCGGGATGACGGAACTTTTCGGATCTTCTTCCGATGAACGGGTTCCTTCCTCGTCGTTAACTTTTTTTTCCTTTTTTTCTTCTCCTCCTTCCTCTTCTTCTTCTTCTTCTTCTTCAACATCTTCGGGTGTCTCTGATGGTCCAAGATCGTACATTTTACCGGAGGTGCTCATCTTACCAGACTTGAAGTTCTTCACGGCTTCGGCGTAACGCTCTTTCGATCGAGCGTATCCAGAAGAGATGGAACCTTTCTCGAGCTCTTTACCGGAATAATTAGCCGAAGAATCTTCTTGTTCCTGTTTCAGCTGATCTTCCTCGGAACCTTCGCTTTCTTCATCAGTTTGATCATCTTTTTCTTCTTCCTCTTGCTCCTCTTGATCATCGTCAGCCTCTTCATCGATGTCTTCCTTCTCTTCTTCTTCGGCATCATCGGAAGCGTCGTCCGAGGTAGACGTAGCAGTTGCTTCGTCCTCCTTCGCTTTTGACTTCAAAAAACCTCCAAAGGTGCTCTTCTTTTCTACTTGCTCTTCTTTACCGTCGGCGTCGGCGTCCTCTTCGTCTTCTTTTTTACCGATGACTGCCTCGTTCATAATATCCGGGTGCGTGTCTCCGGCAACTTCTTCTGAAGGCTCGAGAGATGAAGATGCGCCTTTCTTTTTCTTCGCGGAAGTGGCAGGGAGCGTTGCCGACGAGGCCGTTTGGTTCTTTCCACCCGGTAAGATGAAGTTACCGTCGGCATCGATCGGTAACAAATCGCTTTCGTCCGGTAGCACCGGCTTCAAGTTTCCGTTGGGTAAGTCAACCAATAAATACGATTGTAAGTGTTGCGCGATATTCCCGAGAGACAAATCATCGCTCACGACTGGATACACCTGGTAACCAACGAAACACACCGAGGCCGTCATGGTCAACGCGCTAAAAGCACCGATCGCTTTACACGTCTTTGCAAATCCGGTGCCCGACTTCATCCTCTTTTCTTCTTCCTCCTTCGCCTTCTCTTCTTCGCTATTTTTGCTCAACAACGGTTGACGTTCGTTCATCATCGCTTCCTCGTCGTTCGTCGAGGACAAAGGTTTCGCGCCCTTTTTCTTCTTCTCCTTGATCTTCTTTTTCTTGGACGAAGATTTCGACGACAACGAACCGGAAGAAGACGAGTTGTACTTGGAGTCGTTTTCGTCGTCGTCGTCCGAGACTTTAGCCAAATCACTCTTTCTTCGTCGTCGTCGTCGACGACCAGATTCGATATCATCTTCTACATCATCGTCATCGCTACTACTCGCTCGACCATCGCTTTCATCATCGCTTTTATCTTCGATATCAACAGCGACTTCTTCGCTTTTAACACGTTTAGCTTTCGAGGAAGACGACGTAAACGACGACGACGATGCCGTCGATTGCGACTGCGCATCATCGTCTTCGTCGTCATCTGTTCCTTTCCTCGCTCCATCATCGTCACCGTCGATTTCGATGAACACGGACGGAGAATCTGGAGAGATCATCCGTTCCTCTTTGTCTTTGTCTTCTTTTTCGTCTGAATCGTCTGAATCGTGGTCTTCCTTTTTCTTCTTTGTCTTCTTTGTCTTCTTTAACGATGATGATGATGATGATTTTGCGTCCGCCTTTTCCTCCTCACCAGACGCGTCTTCTTCGTCTTCCCCAACAGTCGTGGTGGTCATCTCTTCCTCGTCGACTTCGACAATCACCGCATCTTCTCTCTCTAGGACGTGTGGCAACACCTCCTCCGTGGTCGATTGTGTCGCTATCGCTTTTTTCGAGCAGCATCCTCCTTTCGCCGCCGCCGCCGTCTTCTTCTTGGCCTTTTTTAAAGCTTCCTCTTCGTGATGATGATTGCCGCGGCGTCCCTTCTTTTCCCTACTCATGTTATTTTTACGAGAAGAAGACAAAGAACTCGTCGCCGACGCCGTCGAAGACGATCCTCCTCCTCCTCTCCTCCTATTGGTAGAAGAAGTCATCAGCATCTCGTTGGCCTCGTCGATGTTCTCATCGGCTTGCGAGACGCCGACGATGCGTCTCATGGTGGGTGTAGGCAGAGAGAGAGACCAACACAGAGAAAAATGTCTCTCGGTCTCGGTAAAGCGTCGTCTTCTTTTTTGTGATGATGTTGGATGTTGGAACAATTTTTTTTTGTTTGGTTTTTTTTGTGCCGTTTTTGTGTTGAGCCCTTTTTTTTTTGGTGTGGGGAAAAGAAGGTGCACACTTTAAAAGGACAAGGTGCACACTTTTTAAATTAGTTTTCTACTCGTCCACATACCTTTTTTTCCTTCTTCATCACCAATCATTTAACAAAAAGAAGTGAAAAAAATACCCCGAGGAGAACGCGGAACGAGGAGACGAGGATTTAAAAGAACCTCGAAAGAGCATAAAATGAACGCATTACGTTTACATTTACTACAGAAAGTGATAAAAGTACACGCGTATTCTCTTTGAACGCGTGTGTTTCTACGATAAGATGTACATACGCTCGACGTCGCGCGCGTTCAAAAATCTTCTCCTCGAAAAGACTCCACCGAAAACATCGATCGCAGAAGACGAATTGAAGCGCTTTATCAACCTGGAACGTATCCAAACGATGAAGGAAGAGCAGAAGCGATCACCTGGAACAACTTGCGTGACATTATTCGCGCGTATACAGCTATTTCACACCTCTCGAACGGACGCGCGTTTGAACGCGATATTTTCGTCGCCCTTCTCTTGTCGGTGATAAAAAACAAGTTTCGACAAACGGTGCGGAGGAAGAGGTTTTTGGAGTTTTGAAGGCTTACAAAACACCAAGCACGAACAACTCACACCAGACGTATCGTTGCGATTCAAATTTACGTTTCGTTTCGTCCATTTAGGCGCTCTTCTCGCGCGGTTTCTGATCAGTTTTTGGTTTGAAAAAAAGCAGTTTCTCTTCGCGAAAACAAAAATCTTTCGCGCGTTTTTTCGAGAGTTTTTCTTTCGACACTTTCGTTTTTGCGTCGCCTCTCTTTTTCTTCATAAATCCTCCTCCTTCTTCTTCGAAAGCGTCACGCGCGAAGAACAAAATCCGATTCGAACGCCTTGATCGCGTTAAATAACATACGATCGGTACGTTCTTCGTTTTCAGGTATCCGTAACCTCGTATTAAGTCCACGGCGAGCACGTTTCCGCAAAATCGCAACAGCTTGTAGGATTTTGAAGGCGGGAATTTTTTAGACGCCAAAACGCATCGAGTTTACGCGCGTCGTGTGAGAGCGCGTCGATCGCGATAAAGATTGAAAGAACCAATATTTGGAGTTCTGGTCATCTCTAGTTGATCAATCGAGAAGATGTTTTCGCAAGACTACTCGCAACAGTCCTCCGCGGACGCGTTTCCGACGACAAATAAGCAACTTTTTTGCAACGGAAGCAGCCTCGAGGGGGGAGGCGAAGGGGCGAAGTTTTCGAAGAGCCACGACGAGAAGGCGGGCGACGACAAAATAGAGACGAAAACAAATAAGTTGGTCAGTCGCCAATCTGTGTCTTCGGAACACAGCGGAGACGAGCTCTTCTGTTTGGATGATCCGAACGAGGGAGAAGGATTTGGTACGTTCGGTGGGGGTGCTAGAAACGCGCGCGTGGTGAATGGGGTGATTCGATTGCAATCGTTCACGGAAAGCGACGAGGAATATCGATGCGAAGATGATCGACGCGACGCCCTTTCAGAGTTTCAAGACGAAGAAGAGGAGGAAGGAGCAAAAAAATATCAACAAAAATATCAACAACAATGGAATAATAACAATACTTTTACCGCGGTTAGAAGAGGTAAAACGGTTCGCGATCTCATAGAGCGGATCATAGAATTTAGCACCGAGCCGCAAATCTCGGTTTGGGAGGATGTCTTGCTCGATTTACGAAGGAAAGAAGACGAGGACGCGCGCTTCGTTTTGGACGTGAACGAGGCGAGACACTTGCAATTTCGAGTGCCACTGGTGGAGTGGATTTTGGACGTGTGCGCGGAAGCGCAGTTTGGTCCGGCCACGGCGGATGTGGCCGTGGAATACATGGTACGTTTATATTCATTCTTTCTTCTTCCGATGATCGGTCTTTTGTGCGTCGATCACGCGCGCGCGCGCAGGAGGAGACCCACTTTTGTTTTGCTTCTCCTTCTTTTTTTTTTGCAAAAAGCCCCGCGAAAAGGCAGAAAAAGGCGCGCGCGCGAGAGAGCAAAAGTCGAAAATATCTTGTCCAAAGAAAAAAATCTTGGAAATCTCGGCTTGCCTTTTTGCCTTTTTTCAAAAAAAAGTTGAGAGGAATCTTTTAATTGAAAAATAAAAATAATACTGACGACGACTCAATCATCTATTCTTCTCTCTTTCTTCAATTCATTCAATCAACAGGATCGAGTACTTTCCACTGTCATGGTTCCAAAATCTTCCTTGCAGTTGGTAGCGTTGTGTTGCATACAAGTCGCGGCGAAGTATGAAGAGACGGAGGAGTTAGTCCCGAGTCTTTCCAAGTTGAGATATTTCGGCTCGAATATTTATTCCGTGGATATCATTCGAAAAATGGAATTGGCCGTGTGCGTGGAGTTGAAATGGTCCATGGGCGTCGTGCGACCGAGTCACTTCATCGAGGCTATCTTGGCCTTAACCAGAATGCCGGACGGTGGTAACGTCGAATGGGCGCAGATTTCCGATAAGATTGAAGACGTGAGCTATGCGATGTACCACGCGATCGTTTCAGACGCGGAAGTTTCTTCAGTCAAACCGTCTCGACTTGCCTTGGCGTGCATTTGTGCCGCGAGATTACAATTAGAGAGCGAAGGGTTTCTCTATAACGAACCGATGTTGACGGATGATTTGAAATTGGCCGTCGGCGACGATTCTTGGTTGGCCACGAACGAACTCGAGTTATTTTCGCGAAATATCTTGGAACGATACAATTCATCCACGAGTGAAAATCAGCAGCAGCAACAACAACAACAACAACAACAGTATACAAACACCGGTGATAACAACAACGCATACGCTGATAACAAGGATGTTGACGACGTAAATAACGTACCATCGTTTTCGTCTCAAGCTTCGCAATGCGAGCACGCGAGTCTAGAAGAAGAGGAGGAGAGAAAAGAGGAAGATGATGACATGGTGTACGAAGACGAAGAGGAGGCAGGCGAGGAAGGCGATGATGACGACGGTATCGAGTGTGATGACGATGATGACGATATTTCTCCGTACAACGTAAATTCGATGATGCGACCGCCAACGGGAGATAACGACTCCATCGCCAAGCAACGACGATCAAAAAATCTCGTCCATATGAACGTTGAAATGATGATGGATAAGGATCATCCGAAGTCGCTCGCTTCACATGCGGCGTCTTTTGATTCTATGATTGATATTATATCGCCAACGTCGCCTTTGGATGGACCATGGTTCTAGTGAATAGAAATAAAAACGGGGGTGAAAGTGTTGTAGAGCGTGAGTTTTCGAGAGAGAAAACTACAGCTTAGCGTATCATGTGTAAGAATGTGTATGTAATGAATATAGATATTACAATTTCGATAATATCGAACAATTATGCTTTCCTATGTGCATATACGTTTCTTTTGCGTGCGTGCGTGCATGCATATTATAAAATATGATCTTGTACAGGTAATTCTTCTAAGTCTACTCTACTTCTAGTCTGCTCTAATGCCTCCGGGCGTGATTGAATAGCCGCAACTGTTTCTCTCCGCCGGATTATCCCAACGGACTATGCTGTTCTTACTGTCCCTTCTGTCTAATAGTAGTCTCTGCGTTACGCATTTCGACCACGGTAGAGGCAAAAAGTCTTTGTGCTTCGTACCAATCGGATCGAGCTTGGTCGTCGTTTTCGTGCATAGAAACGTGACGCGTCGCTTACGAGCTATGGTTAACATTTTTTGCCCAACCGAAAAGTGCACGTTTTGTAAATTAAACGGCGCATTCTTATCGCGACGGGATGCGCGGTCTATCCAATAAAATGCGGCCACATTGTCGACGAGTACCAACCTTACCGGCGTCATGTTATTGTTGTTGTTGTTGTTGTTGTTGTTATTGTTGTTATTGTTATTTCTGTTACTATTCTCTAAATGTTGCTCGGATAAACTCGGAAACTGCATGAACTTCTCGTCCTTTTCCATAATAGTTAAACACTTGAGCAAATCAATGCTCGAATAACACCGCATCAATCGAAATCTAGATAACGAAACGTTATGACAGTCGTCAAATATAGATTCTCTCGTGATGACGTTCTCGGGCTGTTGTCGTTCTTCATTTTCGACGTCTATTCCTCGTTTTCCTTCGCGATGGTGAATCTGTAAACGCTCCTTAATCCTCGCCTGTAACACCTCTAAAAACCGTAACGTGTCAAACTTCCCGTCTAAATCGATTAAAACGCATCCTCGCTCGCTCCCGTCGAACGGGATGTTGTGTAAGACTTTCGGTAATATCGCGCCCACGGCAGTTTGAATCAGCAATTCAGTCTTCCCACTTCCACCCAACCCGCACGCTTCGATCACTTGCGAATGTTTCAAGGATTTGTGTTGGTCTAAAAAAGACAAACCGGTGTTCAGAGGTTCAATCTTTGATCTCGCGAATATGTCTGCGCCTTTTATACGCGTCGCGTCGAATAGAACGAAAATAAGAAAAGAGAGAGAGTGATGAGTCAGTTATACATTTTCAAAGTCAGTCTGTTTTGTTAAGTGCGTGAAGAAGAGGACCATAACGTGATGAAGAGAATAAAAAGAAAGAGAAGGCAATCGCTCTAATATCGCTCTACTCACCGGTTTCGTCCGCTCGGAGAAACTCCAACAGAGCGGATTTCGTCGTCGTCTCCATTGTGTGGTTATTATTATTCTATACGAATTTAACGTGTCGTAAAGTTATGAAAAAATCGTCGACAACGGCATCAAGATGCTTCAAAAAAAAAATATGAAAGCGCTCATTGCGACGATATCTGCTTCGTCATCATCATCATCATCATCATCATCATCATCGAAGAGTAAGAAAAAGCTCGCGTTGATCACGGGTACGACCGATGGCATTGGCAAACACACCGCTCGAAGATTAGTGGAGCAAAATATAGACGTCATCGTCCACGGGAGAACGCAGGAGAGAATCGACAAAGCCGTCGAGGAGATTTCTAAAGCCAGCAGTGATAAAGGGAAAGTCGTCGGCGCGATTTTGAGCGATTTGAGCACTTTAGAAGGCGTGGAGAACTTGTTCGATAAAGTTTCGAAAGACGTGGTGGAGAAAGAAGGAAGAAAGCTGGACATTGTGGTGCAAAATGCGGGCGTTTTCCTTCCAGAGCGTAAAGTGAACGAGAGGAAAATAGAGTTGACGTTTCAAATCAACGTCTTGGCTCCTTACATGTTGAACTGTTTATTATGGAACAAAAACAGCATGGATACGAACGCTCGAATACTAAACGTGGCGTCTATTTCGCAAACGAGTGGGGTTCAGTTAGACGATTTGACGTTTGAGAAACAATGGAGCGATCATTGGTCCTACTCTCACTCGAAGACGTGCATGAAGAGCGTAAGTTTTGAGATGTATTTAAGAATGATGAAAAACAGCGAGACTGTGAGAACGATACTAACGTGCGATCCTGGAACAGTTAATACCAAAATGTTACTCGCTGGCTGGGGTCCTTGTGGCGTGCAAGTGTACGACGCGAACGATCAGTTCGAGTTAGTCACGAACGATAAGTTCACGTTGCCGCAGAACAACGGCGGATACTTCGTGAATCGAAGACTATCGCAGGAGGCGAAAAGCTCCCCGGAGACGAGGTTGGTTTGGGAGACGTGTAAAAGAGAGACCGGAGTGACGTTCGAGTTTGACGTGTGATTGATGCGTGATGTAATGGTAGATAGTTAGAATCGTAGAAGATGTTATTATTATCGTGTAAAAAAGTGTAGTTCGCCTCTTCGCTTCACATCTTTTTCTCTTTCGTGTCCACTTCATTTATAGAGAGCAAAAACATCGCACGTAAATAAAATGGCGTGGGGTAACGCTCGCTCGCGAACGAACGCGTCTTCTTCGTCATCATCTTCTCAGTTTCGCGGACGCAACTGGGCCGCCGCCACCAACAAACACGACGACGACGGAGGAGGTGGTTCGCAATCTAAACTGAAAGGTTTGAAATCCTCATCGTCTCGCGGAGGAGATTCCATCGTACAGTTTTTGCTCCGATCGAAATCGTTGCCGCTGTGGTTTGCCATCGTCTGTTGCGTAGGGTTAGTTCTGTACGTTCGACCACAGATTTCTCCCCTTCATCATCACTCTTCACACCTTCATCACCGTGAAAATACGGAATATAATTACCACTCGGAGAAAGAACACGAAGTCGATTTGCGACGAGCGGTGACGAAAAACAACAACAACAACAATAAGGAAGAAGATGACGACGACGGAGAAGAAGATTTAGGAGAGTCGTCGAAGAAACACGCGTCGACGGCGAAAGCTGCGGCGGCTAAAGCGCAGAAGATTGTCCGCGAAAGGTCTTCCGCCGGTGGTAACAGTGGTGGTGATGAGGAGACTACGAAGAAGAAGATAGCAGCAGCAGGAGGAACAATAACGGCGAGTACTGCAGGCGCGAATAAAAAATCCGCAAAATGTCAAGCACAATTAGACGGTGCTCGAACGTTCTATTCTGGAGTATCGAACGTACTCCCGGTGTGTAATTCTTTGAGACAGAAACCGGTGTTTGATTTCGACGGAGAGTTGAATGACGCGCCGACAGTGAAGTTTGGGAAAGCGGTGAAAGTATTTTCATTCAACGAGACGTATCGGTACGCGCACATGGTTACCGCGGCGGCGTTACCGAACGATGTTATCGTGGCCGCGTTCCAAGCCGCGCCGAGTTTACAAATGGAAAACGGACAAACAAAGTTCGCCGTGGAAGGTTTACCGGACCAAATTATTTTATACTCGGTTTCCAAAGACGGCGGTAAATCGTGGAGCGGCAGCAAAAGAGCGCCAGTTGGGAACGAAGGGAGAGCGGTGTGGGCACCGGTTTTACACTACGACGAGAAAGCGAAAAAGTTGATGTTGTTTTATGCGGCGTCGGAATTGTGCGTCAAACATTACGCGAAGCCAGTTCCGAGATCAGATCCAGGAGGACACATCAAGATGATTGAAATCGATAACTTTGGCGAGGATGGGAAGGTTGTCGATGAAGGCGCTTGGTCAGCTCCGAAGATGGTGTACGAACAAAAACGAGGAGAAATGCCGTATTTAATCGCGAACAAGCCAATCAAAGCTTCGAACGGTGATTTGATTTTGCCATTCTGGCAAGAATATAACTTCAAATACGAAAGCTCGGATTCGGCCAATCCAAACGACGACGAAGATGATAGTAATAGCGATAATAGTAATAACGCAGGTGCGTGCGTAACGAGATCTTACGCGGAAGGTGAATGTCCGCCAGATAGAGAAACCATTTCTGGAGTACTCATATCTTCCGATAATGGGAAGACGTGGACAAAAAAAGGTGACATCAGACATCCAAAGACGAGTTTGTTGGAAGGCGCGATTGCTGAAATCTCGGCGTTACCGCAAGGATCGGATGAACCACAACCGGCGTTGACAATGCTCTTTAGGACAGATTGTGGATGTGTGTTTCGGTCGATGTCGTTCGATTTCGGTGCGACGTGGTCGGATCCGCATCCATCGCCCGGAAATTTACCAAACGTCAACACGAAGTTGGACATGACTTCGTTGTATCCAACAGGTCACTTAGCGATGGCCTTTAACAATCATCGACGATGGGAACACATCGGAAGTAAAGAGCATCCGTGTAAATTGTGCCGAACGCATTTACACTTTGCGTTGAGCTCGAATGGCGGTGAAGATTGGACCACTGTCGCGGCCTTTGATGACTTAGTTCAACCGGATGTTCGAATTCACTACCCGAGTATTTTGCCGTTGGGTAGAGGCGATAACGTTCGGGATGACCGCGTTTTGGTTTTGTATTCCAAGTTTTTCTTAGGAAAGTGTAAGGAGAGTGAGAAAGGTCAATCGCCGCTGATTTGTCCAGGCTTTAACGATCCAACGCAAGGTATCCTCGCGAGACGAGTCGATACGCACTTACTCTTTTTGGGTAACCTTTCGCCTTTGACAGCGAAAACAACCGTGAAAGGCACTCCAGAAGACCCACACTCTAGACCAGATCCGTCCGATACCGTCGCGTTGACGGTTTTGAGACAGTTTCTCACGTGGTGGAAAGAGAAGAACGTGCCAGCCGATTATCCAGCGACGAAAATGAAACCAGACGCGCTGCAAGAAGGCAGAGGTTTCGTTCGAATCAAAACCATGCGAAGAAAAAACATAGCGAGTAGATTTTGGGACAAAGTCGTGGATTCGTTACATGACAGGTTTGATTTAAGACGAGTCGGTGGAAGCGCGTTTTACCGAAGACACAAGCGATTGATGAATGAATTTTCTTCAATGGCGGACGACGTTCTCGCGGTTTTAGGTGTGGATAAGAAACCAGGAGCAGATGGAGCGGATGGCGGCGAAGAAAGTGAAGAAGGAAAGTAGAAATAGCTATAGCTCTTTAAGCTTCTGCAGTCTGCACGTGCTCTTTTTAAAATAGCTTTTTAACAGCGCGTTAAAACTAATAACTCTCTAACTAAACTAAATGAAATCCGAAGCGCGCCGCGCTTGCCTTCTTACTAACTCTTCGCTCGTATTCGCGCCTACGATGACGTTTGGCGCTTCGTCCTCATAGCCCCCTTTTTGTTTACTATTGCTATCTCCATCCTCGCCGCTATCATCTTCATCCATTTTTACTCTACTCACGGACGCAACGAATACTAACAACATGAACGACATCAACACCCCTAACCCTTTATTCACGTCCACGCTCTCTTTCTCGATGAATTCGTATTTTAACAACACGTGTTTCGGCCACTCGCTTCTTCGCGCCAAAGTTGACGACCACTCCTCAGCGAGCGCTTCATAATGTTGTTGATGTAACTGTTTCTTCGCTCCTTTCCTCTCAATGAAGGACGATTCACTCTTCACGTTCACGATGTATCCGGCGTGGTGTGTGAACGTGAACGTAATCATCGGTATCTTCTTCTCTTTCCCCTTTGTTGTCGTTGTTCGCGGCGGCGAAACAGAAGAAGAAAAACGTAACGGCATCCACACCGTAAAATGTCTCTCGTTATCGAAGGCAAACTGTATCTTAATCTCGTTTGATGATTGCTCTTTTCCCTCCTCCTCTCCTTCCGTCGTCGTCATCAACGAATGCGAGGTTGGTTTCTCCACTCTGTACGCGACCATTTTATTCCTCCCAAAGCTCGGACAGTGCTTCTCCAAAACGTCCATCCACTGCGTTCGTTGCTTGGACGATTTCAGATGCATTCGACTGCTCGTCGGAACGATATCCCCGCGGTGTAAGTCACCGTTTACCACGAGTATTGTTGCAATAATTGATGATTGACACGTTATTAAGAAGAAGAAAAACGAAAGATAAGGACGAGGAGGACGAGGACGAGAACGAGAACGAGGTCCCATATTTTTCCTGTTGTTATTCTCTTCTTCTTCTTCTTCTTCTTCTTCTTCTCTTGTGTGTGTCGTATTCATGTATTCGATCTGTTGAGAAAAGACGAGACTTCTCTGCTCTAGTATAAGTTGAAAAGAATTCTTCATTAAATACATAAACATAAACAAAGAACATACATAAATATACACACACACAGAGCATATAGAGTAGTATGGACGAAGAATACGACGCCATCATCCTCGGCACGGGTTTAAAAGAGTGTTTATTAGCCGGCGTTCTCTCGAAAGAAGGGTACAAAATCTTGCATTTAGATCGAAACGCGTATTACGGAGCGGAAAGCGCGAGTTTAAATCTGAAGCAACTTTTCGAGAAGTTTCGTCCCGAGGAGTTCTCATCAGCGAAAGGAGGAGAGAATTCATCGAAGGAGAGTGAAAAAGTATTCGAGGAGAAGTTGAAAGAGAAATACGGTCGATGGCAAGATTGGAACATCGATATGGTTCCGAAGATGATGATGGGAAACGGTTTACTGGTGAAACTTTTAGTGCACACGGGAGTGCACAACTACGTCTCGTTCAAAGCGTCCGAAGGGTCGTACGTGTTTAAACAAGGGAAGTTGTTTAAAGTTCCAGCGACGGATAAAGATGCGTTGCGGTCGCCGTTGATGGGAATGTTTGAGAAGCTACGCGCGAGGAGTTTCTTCGTGTTCGTACAGGACTACGACGAAACGAGAGTGGAGACGCATAAAGGATACGATTTGAGGACAATGACGTCGAGACAGTTGTACAAAGAGTACGGGTTAGCGGATGAAACGATCGAGTTTATTGGACACGCGCTGGCGCTGTATACGGACGAGAGGTACATGGATTTTCCAGCCATCCATATGGTCAAAGCGGTCAAATTGTACGAAGAGTCTTTAGCGAGATTCAACACCGGGAGTCCGTATATTTACCCGTTGTATGGTTTAGGAGAACTGCCGCAAGGCTTCGCGCGATTATCCGCCGTATATGGTGGGACGTACATGCTGAATAAACCAGACGCGGAAGTGAAATGGAACGAGGAAACTGGAGAGGCCATCGGAGTGAGCGCGACTATGGAGGATGAAACCGTCGGCGCCGGAGAAGGAGAGGAAAAGAAGGGCCCGCAAGTTGTCACGGCAAAGGCAAAGCATGCGATCGTCGGGGATCCGTCTTATTTTCCTAAACATAGCGTACAAGTCGGCTCCGTTGCCAGGGCGTTGTGCTTTCTCTCGCACCCGATCGATAACGTCGAAAACGCGCACTCGGTACAAATCATAATCCCGGCTTCGCAAGTCGGTAGGAAGAACGACGTGTACGTTTTTGGGTGCTCGTACATGCACAACGTGTGCGCGAAAGGACGTTACGTCGCATTCGTGAGTACAAACGTAGAAACGGCAAACCCGGAACAAGAATTAGCGTCTGGTTTATCGTTGTTAGGTACGATTGACGAAAAGTTTGTCCACATCTGTCCCATCATGGCGCCGACGACGGACGGGATAAAAGAAAAGGCGATTATTAGTCGAGGGTACGACGCGACCACGCACTTTGAATCGACCGTTAGAGACGTGTTAGACATGTATAGAAGGGTGACTGGGAAGCAGTTAGATTTGAGTCAAATCGATGCGAACGAAGCAGCCACAGAATAAGGAGGTTTTTATATTTTAAAATAGAATACATTTTCTTTTCTCATAAACTGACGAGTCAAAATTCCTTTTTGGGAATGGCTATAATAATGATATGTTGATTTTATATAGTAATAGAAGGATAAAATCTTCTTACTCTCAAGTCGCTCTTCCAAACGGGTTTTGCAGCCGACTCAACATTGCGGAATTGCGCCCAGTCGTCCGAGGAGTTTCGCCCAGAGCGGATAAGAGCGTGTTCAACTCATCTTTCGAAAACGCCGGGATGTTGGGAGGTAAATCGCCCGTCGGTGCATCGTGAACAGTTTTCAATCGCTCTTCCAGACTAGATTTTAAAAACTCCGCTTGCTTCGAACTCAACGGCGGCGGTTGAACACCGGCAAACGGCGTCGCTTTCGTGCCGGCTTCGTCGCCTCTCGGCGTCACCGCTATGATCCACTTTAAAACTTGGTGCATATCCAACACCGGACTCTCTGGAGCCATGTTTGGTAAACCAGAGCCTATATGCTTGTCTGAAGTTAGTGTATTAAACCCAAACGCGGCTTCAGACGCCGTTGGTGAGAACGAAGCGTTGAGTTCTTTCAACAACTCCAACTCCGCTCCGGTGAGCAAGTTAAAGTTGGGGGTGTTGACTAACGGCGAGAAATCTAATATCCCCGGCGTCGTTCCGTTTCCGTTGAATCTACTACTCGAAGGAACCTTTAACGACGATAAAGACGGTTTGAACCACTTGTCCGAGCCTTTAAATGGCGATAACGTCGACCCAGGCGGTCCGCCTCTTCCTCCTTTAATATCTAACTTCTTCAAGCCCACGCCGCTTGGACCTCCCTTCATGTGCGCCGCCGCCGCTTTCGCCAACGTCGCACCGGTCGGTTTCTTTGCTACGCTCGCCGGCGCTTTCTTCTCGTCTTTATTCTTCTTCATTTTCTTCGCTACTGTGTTCGTTTTGTTATCCTTAATCTCCGCCTTGTTCGTTTTGTTATCCTTATTCTCCGCCTTTTCCGGCGAAGTCGTCGGCATCGTCGTTGTTGGGGGTTTCTTCTTTTTAACTCCACCTGAAGCTGTTCCTCCGCTTTGTTTTGTCATCAAAGCCGCGTATCGATTCTTCACCGCGTTGTCTGTTCGACCACCGACTGCTTTGGCGATTTCTGTCCACTTGTTCCCAACTATCTTGTGTTCTCTCATCAACACCTCGTCTTCCTCTGGCGACCACCCTCCTTGTTTATTATTATCGCAATTCAAATAATTCTGCCATCGTCTTCGACACTGTTTCCCACCTTTGTTTTCCATCTTACTCGCAACAAAGACCCATTTTTTCGGCCCGAATTCCGCGACTAACTTTCTCAGTTGCTCGTCCTCTTCTTCCGTCCACGCCATGTTTGGTTTTTGTTTATGTTGTTTAAATTAACCACCTTTTGGGTTGACTTTAAAAAGCACCGTTATTAAAAGCCTCGAGGGAGAAAAAAGAAGGTCAAGAAATTTCTTCTTCTTCTTCTTTAACTTCTTCTTTGTCTTTGTCTCCTTGTTTCAAATGCACGCGCGCGTTTCACGTCTTCCGCTTTATCTCTCTTTCTCTCTGTGTGTGCGTGTGCGTGTGTCCTCCTCAGGACTGTTGTTGCGTACGTTTAGAGAGAGGAGAGAGAGTACAAAAGTAGAGAATTATCCCGAGGCGCGATCTAACTTTAAAAGACGACTTTGAAAAAGGGGGAGTTTAAAAGGGCTCTCTCAACTCAAGAGCTGTTTTTGTGGGGGCAGAGCAGCAAAAAAAAAAAGCGTGCAAGAAAAAAAATTTGACCTCCGCAGAGAGAAGAGAGTAAAAACAAGAAGAACAATGACAACAACAACAACAACAACAACATGTCTTCGTTAGGGTACGCTCAAAGATTGGCGTGGAAAGAGGATGTCGGTGGGACCTTAGGTTCGGAGGAGATTCATTTCGAAAGCGAGAGAGTGGAACAGTTGGCGAAAGAGTTGGCGGATGTGATACGAGAAGCTGGGAAGATTGATGATGATGATACAAAGAAGAAAAAGAAAAAGAAGACGGGTGTCATTGTTCACACGGGCGCTGGCATCAGCACCGCCGCCGGGATTCCCGATTTTCGAGGGCCCAAAGGGATATGGACGCTCCAGAAAGCCGGGGAAAATTTACCGACGAGTTCGGTGCCGTTCCCGTTAGCTTCGCCAACTGTCACGCACATGGTGTTGTGTGGATTGCAAAAAGCCGGGTACATACGATACGTAGTTTCCTGTAACGTGGACGGATTGCACTACCGCAGTGGAATACCGAGAGAGGAAGTCGGTGAATTACATGGGAACTGTTTCGCCGAACGGTGCGAAACGTGCGAATGCGAATACTTTCGCGACTTTGAGATGGAGTCCGTCGGCTTTAAATATACAGGAAGACGGTGCAGACGAAAAGAGTGCGCGGGAAAGCTCCGAGATCAGGTGTTGGATTGGGACGATGCGTTACCGGAACCAGAGCTTTGTAGAGCCGAGAATGAGGCGAAGAAAGCTAAATTAGCGCTCGTGCTTGGAAGCTCGTTACAAATAGTACCTTCGGGCGATTTACCTTTATTGACTATACCGGATGCTCGATATAAGAAACGAAAACGTAGTAGTTTGAGTAGTAGTGGTGGTAAGAATAAGAAACCAGTTACAAGAAAGACAACAGGAGGGCAGCTCGCCATTGTTAACTTACAAGCGACCGAAAAAGATCAATTCGCAGACTTGGTTGTTCACGCGAAAACGGACCAAGTTATGTTACAGGTGGCGAAATATTTGAATATTGAAATTCCAGAGTACGTGAGAAAAGACGCTTTCGGCGTGCGCTACGTGGCGCACGCTTCAAACGAAGACAATGAAGACAAACGCATCCATTTGAAGGTTCAAATTGTATCCCAGCATTTCGAAAGTGACCACGACATTCCCGTTCCTTGGTTGGAAGATATTGACGTGAAAAGCATTCCAAAATGGGTAAAAGTAAAGAACCTTGAACAGGAAACGAAAAGAGTCGGTGGTCTTTTCGTTTGCAAAACGTTTGAGTTTATGAGAATGTTCTCCGACTTCTTAAACGATGACGACGACGATGAAGAAATAGTTTTCGAAATAAAGCCAAACGCAAGATTAAATTCGAGTCCAACCATCTCGACGACGCGTTCGTCTCGAGCTTTGCAAAGACTCCTCGAACGCGTGACAAAGGGCGAAAAGCTCACCCTCTCGAGTTGCGAAGAATCAGAAACTATCGATAACATCGAAACCCACGTGGTTCGGTATCAACAAAAGCGGTGAAAAATGTATTATTATAGCAGCAGTAGAGAAATTTAGATCTTACGAGTACAGAAAATCCTCAAAAATAAAGTCCATACTTGATGCTCGTTGCTCGGAGATTGGTTTCGACAATAGTATCATCATCATCATCGTCGTCATCGTCATCATCACGCGTGAGACATCTTTTCAGAACGCACTCTAGTAGTAATAGTAATAATAGTGATAATAATATTATTAACAGTAGCTTGTGCGTGCACAACAAAATGAACAAAGATGAACTACAAAGTCTCTCGTGTAAAATCAACGGAGGTTGTTCTCGCGAGACTCCAAAGCTGAGCGAAGAAGAGATCGAAAAGCTACTCGCGGAATACCCGCTGTGGCACAGAATAGGAAAAACGATAATAACGAGGAAATTCACGGCGAAGAACTGGCAATGCGCGGCTGACTTTTTCTCCCAACTTTCAACCGTGGCCGAGGAAGAAGGGCACCACCCGGACTTTAAGTTGACAAATTATAGAGAAGTGGAAGTGAGTTTATCTACGCACGCCATAGGTGCGTTGTCCATGTATGATTTCATCTTAGCCGCGAAGCTCGATAAAATTCCAGTCGTATATTCGCCAAAATGGGAGAGAGAAAATATCAAAGAGTGATGGAAATGAACGCGTCATAGCAAGTAGCACAAAAGAGAGTAAAGATATATATATGAGATAAGAAAAAATCTTTTCAGTACACTATACGCGTGCACATCTCTAAAAAAAACTTGACTAGAGAGCGAACCGATAAATCGCTTCTCTCCTAAGTGACTAAGCAAATTTAGATTTGTCTGTCGGCGACATCTCTGGCACCACCCTCCATCGGGTCCAACTTCGGTCTGTACACCAAGAAGGAGTGGCATTGCACTTGCTTGATGTTGTCGAAGCCGGCGCATCTGACGTAGCAGTTCGGGAACGCCTTGACGCA